>TARA_R110000772_G_scaffold215694_2_pt1 | contig 178650 bp, 169 predicted proteins | sample TARA_R110000772 | Tara Oceans TARA_R110000772 (sample SAMEA4397948) | marine metagenome | biome: Polar Biome; feature: [SRF] surface water layer (ENVO:00010504); material: water (ENVO:00002006), including particulate matter (ENVO:01000060) such as... | depth 5 m | reverse complement strand
TCCGGAAACCCGGACAACCGATCTCAGCCGCTTCCGTATCAAGATGACAAGCTCTAGTGAAGCGTGGCGACCGCGAAGTCGTTCTTGAACGCCGTCGCTTCGGCCAACTCGAAGCTTTCCGCCCAGCCCAGCTCCTCCCCCGACGCCGAATAGACGCCGTAGGCCTTGTTGCCTTCGGCCGCGACCGGCTTCACGAAGACGATCTTGTCCGATCCCAGGGCGAGAAAATCCGTTCCCGACATGCGGCGCAGGGCCATGGCCTTGAAATTGCCGGTGGGCTTGCCGTTCGATTGAGTGTTGTCCGACATCAGTCGTTCTCCCGACTGGCGGTTCCCGTTTCCCCCGTATTCTGCGGGGCCCATGATGGGCCTGACTGAAGCCCATTTCTCGGGCCCGAGGGAAACCGCATCCATTCCCTATTCTCGGCAAAAACGGTTAACCGATCCTTTAACCGGCGGACAAAAACGGGTCTGCCGGCAGGAATAGCGGATGCCGGATTTAGTGGACGGAAAACGGTTCCAGGTCGTTCTGGCGCACGGTCGCCTGGGCCAGGGCGAACGATTCCGCATAGCCGAGTGGCTGGCCGAAGGCGGAAAAGATGCCGTAGACGGGCTTGCCGTCGACCTCGATGGCTTTGACGAAGGCTGCGGTGTCGGCGCCGAGCGCCAGGAAGTCCTCGGCCGACAGGCCGCCGGTGGCCGGCGGGACATGGTTGTCGGGGGCATTGGTGTTCATGGTTTGAAACTCCTTCTGTTGCCGCGCCCCGTTTTCCGGGCACGCGGTTTTAGGATTTCTTCATGCGCCGCCTGGGCATTGCGGCGGCATCCGGGCGGCGGGGGCGGATGCCGGGACGTGTCGTGGGGGGCTATTCCTCGGGCGCCACGTCGATGGTGCGGCCCGGTTTCTTCTTCGCCCCGCCCTTTTCGATGGCGATGGTCTTAACCTCGGGTTCCGGGACGTGGCGTTCAAGGTCGATGTGCAGAAGCCCGTTGTCCAGGTGCGCGCGTACGATCTCGATGCCCTCGGCCAGGACGAAGCTGCGTTGGAACTGGCGCGCAGCGATGCCGCGGTGCAGGTAGATGCGCTCGGCCCCGTCGTCCTGCTGGCGGCCGCGGATGACCAACTGGTTTTCCTCCACGGTCACGGACAGGTCGTCGTCGGTAAACCCGGCGACGGCCAGCGTGATGCGCAGCAGATTGTCGCCCATCTGTTCGATGTTATAGGGGGGATAGCCTTCGCCCGAGACCTTGGCGGCCTGGTCGAGCATGCGTTCGAAATGTTCGAAACCCAAAAGCAGGGGGCTGTTGAAGGCGCCGAGCCGAGACATGGGCGTTCTCCTCTGATGTCATGAGCGAAAACGGCCGAAGGGCCCACCCATCTGCAGCACCCTTCGTACTCCATAATTTGGCAGGAAAAGCCCCCCTGTCAATGGCAGGGGCCCGCCGAAATCAGCCGACGACGCGGGCCAGGCGGACCGCCGTGGCCCCCCGGTTGAGGCGCCGCGACGGCATGATCAGCACGCAGTCGTCGTGCGGCGTGACCACGGGATCGTCGCCGTCGTAACCCAGCACCGTGCCCGCCTTGGCGATCGTCTCGAGCCCGCGGTAATCCTCGGCGAAACGAAAGCGGTCGGTGCGGATGGTGACCGGATGGGTGACCTCGACGATTTTCTGCTTCGGCGGCTGGGGTCCCAGGTGGGGGCCCGCGAAATCCATGTCCACGGCGCCCGTGTACAGCAGAAAGCGCAGGGCCGTTTCCTTGGCCATGATCTCCGACGACTTTTCCCAATGCTGGCCGCATTCGACCAGAAGCGCGTCCTTGGGCGAGGCCTCGTTGCGGAAATCCGCGTAGTCGCGCATGCGCCGGCCGGCGGCATGGCCTTCGTCCATGACCACCAATTCCGGCACGCCGGTGCCTTCGGCCAGCGTGCGCCCCTTGTCGAGCGGCCCGGCCAGCATCAGCGCCCCCGTGGCGTGCTGCATGGAATGGATGTCGAGCAGCCGATCGACCGTGTCGATGAACGGGCGGACTTCCCGGGCGCGGGTCAACTCGATCGACTGGCGCGGGCCGTCCAGGGTCGGGGCGTCCCACAGGCGGTTGAAATCCTCGTCCACGAAACGCGACGCCAGGGGTTCCGCCGGGTCGAACCGCCCATAGGCGGCGACGTTCATGAACCCCAGCGACAGCCTGCCCTGTTTGGGCCGCACGCCGAGTTTCATCAGCCAGTCGAGGGCGATGGCGCCGCACAGTTCGTTGCCGTGCACGACGGCCGTGATCATCACGTGGGGGCCCGGCTCTGCGGCCTCGAAGCTGGTGATGTAATCGATGCCCGTGTTGCCCGCTTTGTAAGGGCTGATGTCCGGGGCCTCAAGCTGCACGGGGTATTCGGCGTCGGCGGGCGTCATGGCGGTCCTTGTCGGCGGAAAAAGGGTTCACATCGAACGATCAAAGCCTTCTCAGGTCAAGCCCCGAACGCCGCCCGGCGGCGGTGCTTGTCGGCGGCGCGGGTTTGATGCAACATGATTTCCAACACCGGGCGTCATGACCCGGATCATGCAGGGAGCCTAAACGAAATGTATTTCCGTAAATCAATGATCGCGGTGGCGGCGGGCCTGTGCCTGACCTTCGCCGCCGGCACGGCCGTCCAGGCCCAGACCATCACCATCGGGCTCGGCACGGAGCCGACCTCGATCGACCCGCACTATCACAACCTAGGTCCCAACAACCAGATCGCCCAGCATATCTTTTCCCGCCTGATGGAACAGGACCACAAGCAGCGCCTGCTGCCGGGTCTGGCCACGGAATGGAAGCCGGTCGACGACACGACCTGGGAATTCAAGCTGCGCCGTGGCGTGAAGTTCCACGACGGATCGGAATTCAACGTCGACGACGTGATTTTTTCCATGGAGCGCGCGGCCGCCCACCCGAACGCCAAGTCCAGCTTCAAGGTCTTCAGCCACAGCGGCGGCAAGACTTATGAGCGCGTCGATGATTACACGCTGCGCGTCAAGACGCCCGAGCCCTATCCCCTGATGGCGGTTGACCTGTCCAACGTGCATATCGTTTCGGACAAGGCCAAGGGCCATTGGGAAGGCGACTTCAACAACGGCAGCCAGGCCGCCGGCACGGGTCCCTACAAGTTCGTCAAATGGATCAAGGGCGAGGTTCTGGAGTTCGAACGCAACGAGGACTATTGGGGCAAGAAGCCGCATTGGAAATCCGTCGTGATCAAGCCGATCAAGTCGGCGCCGTCGCGTCTGGCCGCCCTTCTGGCCGGCGACGTGGACTTCATCGATCAGGTGCCGACGATCGACGTGGCGGGGCTCAAGAAGAACCCCAAGATTTCCCTCAGCCAGGGCATCTCCAACCGGGTGATCTATCTGCACCTGGACCAGTACCGCGACGTTACGCCCTTCGCCAAGGGCCCGGGCGGCGAGGAGATCAAGAACCCGTTCAAGGACGTGCGCGTGCGCAAGGCGATTTCCAAGGCCATCAACCGCGACCTGATCATCGAGCGGGTCATGGAAGGCATCGCCGTGAAGGCCGGCCAACTTCTGCCCGAAGGCTTCTTCGGCGTGTCCGACAAGCTGAAGCCCGACGTATACGACCCCAAGGCCGCCAAGGCCTTGTTGGCCGAAGCGGGCTATCCCAACGGCTTCCAGACGACGCTGCACGGCCCCAACGACCGTTACATCAACGACGCCAAGATCGTCGAGGCGGTGGCCCAGATGCTGTCGCGCATCGGCATCATGACGACCCCGGACACCATGCCGAAAAGCGTGTTCTTCAAGCGCGGCAAGAACGGCGGGCCGGCCAAGCCGCCCGAATTCTCGTTCCTGCTGGTCGGCTGGGGCTCGGGCACGGGCGAGGCCTCGTCGCCGCTGCGCTCGCTGCTCACCACCTATGACAAGGAAAAGGGTAACGGCTCGTCCAACCGCGGCCTGTATTCCAGCGCCAAGATGGAAGCCGTCCTGAACCAGGCCCTGGCCACGGTCGACGACACCAAGCGGGCGGCCCTGCTGGCCCAGGCCACGGAAATCGCCATCGGCGAGGACATGGGCCTGATCCCGCTGCACTACCAGGTCAACACCTGGGCGGCGAAGAAGGGCCTCAAGTACCTGGCGCGCACGGACGAGCGCACGGTCGCCTACGACATCCAGCCCGAGTAGGGGCGCCGCCGGAACAAGGGGGCGGCCAGCGGCGCGCCACCCCCACGTCCGGCCGGGGGGCAATCCATGACCGTATTCATCATCCGCCGGATTATGCAGAGCCTTGCCGTGGTCCTGGTGATGTCGTTCATCGTGTTCGGCGGGGTCAACATCGTCGGCGACCCGGTCGAGATGATGGTGTCCGACGAGGCGACCCAGGAGGAGCGGGAAAAAGTCATCCGCTCCATGGGCCTCGATCAGCCCTGGTACGTGCAGTACGGGCGGTTCGTCGCCGGCGCGCTTGAAGGCAACCTGGGCAAGTCCTTCGTCTACGGCGAGCCGGCCCTGGAAATCATCATCCACCGCATTCCCGCGACCTTCGAACTGGCGCTGGCGGCCCTGCTGCTGGCCGTCGTCATCGGCATTCCCTTGGGCGTCTACGCGGGGCTGAAACCGGATACCGTCGCGTCCAAGTCGATCATGGCGGGGTCGATCCTGGGGTTTTCGCTGCCGACCTTCTGGGTCGGGCTGATGTTCATCATGGTGTTCGCGGTGATCCTCGGCTGGCTGCCCTCGACGGGGCGCGGCGACACGGTGCCGCTGCTCGGCATCGACGTCAGTTTCCTGACCCTGGACGGCCTCGCGCATCTGTTCCTGCCGGCGCTTAACCTGGCGCTGTTCAAGATTTCCCTGGTCATCCGCCTGGCCCGCGCCGGCACCCGCGAAGTCGTCCACCAGGACTACATCAAGTTCGCCCGCGCCAAGGGGCTGCGCAACAGCCGCATCGTCCTGGTACATCTGATGAAGAACATCATGATCCCCGTGGTCACGGTGCTGGGCCTTGAATTCGGCGGCCTGATCGCGTTTTCCGTGGTCACGGAAACGGTCTTCGCCTGGCCCGGCATGGGCAAGCTGATCATCGACAGCATCCAGTCCCTCGACCGTCCGGTGATCGTCGCCTACCTGATGATCATCGTGCTCATCTTCGTCATCATCAATCTGGTGGTCGATGTGCTCTATTCCATCCTGGACCCGCGCGTCCGCCTGTCGGAGATCAAGTCATGAGCGACGCCGCCGCCCCGCCGGCCGGGGCGACCCCGGCCGAGACGGTCAAGGTGGAAACGCCGTTCCGCCGGTTCTGCCGCGATTACGCCGACAGCCGCGTCGCCACGGCGGCGCTGGCGGTGCTGGCGGCGATCATCTTGCTGGCCCTGTTGGCACCCTGGGTCGCGCCGACGGATCCCTACGACCTGGCCAGCGTCAGCATCCTGGACAGCAAATTGAAGCCGGGCAGCCAGTCCATGGACGGCCTGACCTATTGGCTGGGCACCGACGGCGCCGGGCGCGATCTGGTCTCGGCGATCATCTACGGTCTGCGCATCTCGCTCGGCGTCGGCGTGATGTCGGGGGTGTTCGCGCTGTGCATCGGCACGGCGGTGGGGTTGGCGGCGGCCTATTTCGGCGGCCGCGTCGATGCCTTCATCATGCGCGTGGTCGATATTCAGCTGTCGTTTCCAGCGATCCTCATCGCCCTGATCTTGCTCGCCATTCTGGGCAAGGGCGTGGACAAGATCACCATCGCGCTGGTCATCGCGCAATGGGCTTATTACGCGCGCACGGTGCGTGGCTCGGCCCTGGTCGAGCGCAACAAGGAATACATCGAGGCGGCACAGTGCCTCGCCCTCGGCCATAACCGCATCGTGTTCCGCCACCTGTTCCCCAACTGCCTGCCGCCCTTGATCGTGGTCGGCACGATCCAGACGGCGCATGCCATTTCGCTCGAGGCGACGCTCAGCTTCCTCGGCGTGGGCTTGCCGATTTCGGAGCCGTCGCTCGGCCTGCTGATCTCCAACGGCTTCGACTTCATGCTGTCGGGTCTGTACTGGATCAGCTTCTTCCCCGGCGTGGCCCTGCTCGTCACCATCGTCGCCATCAATCTGGTCGGCGACCAACTGCGCGACGTGCTTAACCCGCGTTTGCAGAAATAAAGGACGCCGGAGCAGACCATGAACGACGGCGCGCCCACCCTGCAGGTCGACAACCTGGAAACCCATTTCTTCACCAGGGACGGCGTGGCCAGGGCCGTCGACGGCGTCAGTTTTTCCGTCGGCCGGGGCGAGATCATGGGCCTGGTCGGCGAGTCCGGATCGGGCAAGTCGGTGACCGGGTTCTCGATCCTGGGCCTGGTCGATCCGCCGGGCCGGGTGGTCGGCGGCCGGGTCCTGTTTCAGGGCCGGGACCTGTTGACCCTGGACGCCGAGGGATTGCGCCAGCTGCGCGGCAACCGCATCGCGATGATCTTCCAGGACCCGATGATGACCCTCAACCCGGTGCTGCGCGTCGACACCCAGATGATCGAGACCGTGCGCGCCCATGACGCCTCGGTCAGCGAGGACGCGGCCCGCGCCCGGGCGCGCGACGCCCTCGGTCAGGTCGGCATCCCCAGCCCGGACGAGCGGCTCAAGGCCTATCCGCACCAGTTTTCCGGCGGCATGCGCCAGCGCGTGGCGATCGCCATCGCGCTTTTGAACAAGCCGGACCTGATCATCGCCGACGAGCCGACCACGGCCCTCGATGTCACCATCCAGGGGCAGATTTTGTACGAAGCGCAGAAGCTGTGCCGCGAAACCGGCACGGCGCTGATCTGGATCACCCATGACCTTGCGGTGATCGCCGGTCTGGCCGACAAGATCAGCGTCATGTACGCCGGGCGCATCGTCGAACAGGGGAACTTGGGCGACGTGCTCGACCGGCCCGTCCATCCCTACACCCGGGGGCTTCTGGGCTCCGTGCCCGGGCACAACACGCGGGGCAAGCGGCTGTACCAGATCCCCGGCATGACGCCGTCGCTGCTGAATCTGCCCCGGGGCTGCGCCTTCAAGGACCGCTGCCCCCATGGCGACGGGGCCTGCGACGTGGCGCCGGACATCACCAATCCGCTGCCGGGCCGGGCGCTGCGCTGCGCCCATCCGCAGATGGACGCGGGGGGCAGGGCGCCATGACCGCGATCCTGGAACTGACGGACGTCACCAAGAACTTCGTGAAGCCGCTGGACGCGGCGGCCAAGCTGGCGCGCTATCTGGGCGCCAACGTCAAGGAAGAGGTCGTGCACGCCGTCGATGGCGTGTCGCTGAAGATCGCCAAGGGCGAGGTCGTCGGTTTGGTCGGCGAGTCGGGCTGCGGCAAATCGACGCTCGGGCGCATGGTCGCCGGCATCCTGGACCCCACGGCGGGGTCGATCCATTACAAGGGCGATCTGGTGTCCGCCATGGACAAGGACGCGGGGCACAAGACGGCGCTCGCCATTCAGATGATCTTTCAGGATCCCTTCGCCAGCCTCAACCCGCGCATGCGGGTGCAGGACATCATCGGCGAGGCTCCCGTGCGCCACGGCATCGTTTCCAAGGCCGGGGCCGCCGATTACGTGGCTGAGGTCATGCGGCGGGTCGGGCTCGACCCGGACTATCGCCGGCGCTATCCGCATCAGTTCTCGGGCGGCCAGCGTCAGCGCATCGGCATCGCCCGGGCCCTTGCCGTGAATCCCGAATTCCTGGTCTGCGACGAGGCCATCGCGGCGCTGGACGTCTCCATCCAGGCCCAGGTCATCAACCTGTTCATGGACCTGCGCGAGGATCTGGACCTGACCTATCTGTTCATCAGCCACGATCTTTCGGTGGTCGAACATATTTCCGACCGGGTCGTCATCATGTACCTGGGCCGCGTGGTCGAGACGGCGTCGACGGAAGACATTTTCGCCAGCCCCAACCATCCCTATACCCAGGCGCTGTTGAACGAGGTCCCGCGCCTCGACATCCGCGGCCTCGACTATCAGCCGATCTCGGGGGAAATCCCGTCGCCGCTCGACCCGCCGCCGGGCTGCCATTTCCATCCGCGTTGCCCGCATGCGACGGCGCGCTGCCGCGAGGAGCGGCCCAAACTCCGCGAAATCGCGCCCGGCCGCATCGCTGCCTGCCATTTGAACGACGGCCCATGACGGCGCTTCCCGACCTGGACGTTCCCGGCGTGCTGCGTCTGCACGCGGCGGTGGAACCGGCGATCCCCCTGGTCTTCGATTCCCCCCATAGCGGGTCGTTCTACCCCGAGGGTTTCCACCCCGCGGTGGCCATCGCGGCCCTGCGCCCGGCCGAGGACGCCTTCGTCGACGATCTTTACGCGGCGGCCCCCGAAAAGGGCGCGGCCCTGCTCGAAGCCCTGTTCCCCAGGCTCTACGTCGACCCCAACCGCAACGAGACGGATATGGACCCGGCCCATGTCGACGGGTCCTGGGACGGCCCGCCGTTACAGCCGGGGCCGAAGGCCAAGCTGGGTCAGGGGCTGGTCTGGATGCGCCGCCCGCCGGGCCTGCCCGTCTATGACGGCAAGATCGCGGCGGCCGACCTGCGGGCACGGATCGACGATTACCACCGGCCCTATCACGCGGCGCTCAGGCGCATGCTGGATTGGGCGGCGGGGCGGTTCGGCGGCTATTATCATATCAACTGTCATTCCATGCCGGCCGTGGCGACGGCCATGTCGGCGGAACCAGTTGGTTCGGCGCGCCCCGACTTCGTGCTCGGCACGCGCGACGGCACGACCACCGGGCCCGCCCTGACCGATTGCGTCCGCGCGTACCTGTCCGCGCGTGGCTATGACGTGCGGGTCGACCATTGGTACAAGGGGGTAGAAATCGTCCGTCTGGCCGGCGACCCGGCCCGGGGGCGTCACAGCCTGCAGATCGAAATCAACAGGCGTCTTTACATGGACGAACAGCAGATCATCAAATCCGCCGGCTACGCCGACACGAAGGCCGTGATCACCGGCCTGATCGATGAATTGGGGCGATTTGCCGCGGCTCACCCCCTGGACCGAAGTAAGCGATGAAAAATACCGGCAGGCCTGTAAAATCGGCGCGGACGACCTGGGAGCGCCCATGACACCGACCACCGCGAACCACCCCATGGCCGTTGATATCGCGGCATGAAGGCCCCGACACGTCAATTGCTGGCGGCCACGCTCCTCGGGCTTTCCCTGGGGGCGGTGTTGGTTTTCGCATCGCACATCGTCTATCAGCGCAACGTCGAGCAGGCCCGTGAAACCACGGCCCGAAAATCGCAGCAGGCGGCGTACCAGATCGAACTTCTGGTTAGCGCGCGGTTCGGCGTCGGCCAGTACCTGCAGCAACTGTGGCGCGACGGCGGCATTTCGACCGAACAGCAATTCCGGCGGCACGCCCGGGCCCTGCTCGGCACCTATTCGGGAATCCGCTACATCTCGCGGCTTGACGCCGATGGGCGGTTCACCTGGATCGAGCCGGAAACCATCGGCGGGGACCTCCTCGGCGGCGCCTTGCGTGACGATCCGGGGGCGCGCGAAACCTATGATTACGTCTCCGGCGGCGGTGCGACGGGGGCCAGCCCGCCGTATGACTTTCCGGGCGGCGCCAACGGGTTCGTGAACCTGTCGCCGCTCGACGCGGCCGGCCGCCGGGCCGGCTATATCAATGTGGCATTCCATACGGCGCCGATCATCGACCGCGCCCTGGGCGAGGGCATCACGAACCGCTTCCGGGTCGAGGTCCGATACGGCGGCCGCCTGATCCACGCCGCGGGCGTCGCCGCCGACAGGGCGGCGACCAGTGTTTCCGCCGCCACGGATGTCCACGTGTTGGGCCGGGAATGGGCGGTGACCCTGCGGCCGTCGGTGACAGTGCTCGCGATGCAGATCGGCAACGCTCATGTCGCGGTGTTGGCGGTCGGCCTGCCGGCGATCCTTCTCATATCGCTGCTGGCGGGCATGTTCCTGTCGCGTCACGAAGCGTTGCGCGCCAGCGAGGCCATGGCGGCGGCGCTGATCGAAAACGTGCCGTCGTCCCTCAACATCAAGGATCTGTCCGGGCGCTATCTGCGGGTCAACCGGAAGTTCTGCGAATGGGCCCAAAAACCGATGTCCGAGGTTATCGGCAAGACCGAGAACGAAGTCCATGGCGACCGTGACGGCACATCGGATTTTATCCGCGACCAGGACGCAGCGGTGATCGACCAGGGGGCGCCGGTCTATCGGGAACGCTTTGGCTCGTTCCGCGACGGTGCCCTGCGTCATGTGCTGGTCGCCAAATTCCCCATCATCGACGGCGCCGGCCAGATGGTGGCGCTCGGCACGGCGGTCACCGACATCTCCAAGCAGAAAGAGGCGGAGGACATCCTGCGCCGCTCCCACGAGGAGCTGGAAAAGCTGATCGCCGACCGGACCCGCGAACTGCGCAGCGAGATCCGCGTGCGCGAAATCGCCGAAACCTCGTGGCGGGAAAGCGAGGAGCGCCTGCGAGATATCGCGGAATCGGCTTCGGACTGGTTCTGGGAAATGGACCAGGACCTGCGCTTCACCTATATCTCCGATCGCCTCTTCCAGATCACCGGCCTGGACCGCAGCGATGTCCTCGGCAAGACGCGCTGGGAATTCGCCGGCAACATGGACGCCGAGGAACGCGCGCGCTTCGCCGGCCACCGCGCCGACATGGAATCCCACCGTTCGTTCCGCAATTTCGAATACACCCTGTACAGCAAGCTGGGGACCGAGATCACCGTGCGCCTCAGCGGCCGTCCCGTGTTCGACGTGACCGGGGCCTTCATCGGCTACCGCGGCGCCGGCACGGACGTCACGGCGACCCGCGCGGCCGAACGCGCCCTGGTGCGCGCCAAGGAGGATCTGGAACGCCGGGTCGACGAGCGCACCAAGGAACTGCGCCAGGAGGTCACCGTGCGCCGCCGGGCCCAGGAAGTGGCGGACCAGGCAAGCCGCGCCAAGACCGACTTCCTGGCCAACGTCAGCCACGAATTCCGCACGCCGCTCAACGGCATCATCGGGTTTTCGGAAATCCTCGCGGCCGAGGTGTTCGGCCCGCTCGGAGCCCCCCGCTACCGAGAATACGCCGAGGACATCATCCGTTCGGGCCGTCACCTGCTGGCGTTGATCAACGACGTGCTCGACGTGTCGCGGATCGAGGCGGGGGCCATGGCCCTGCACGAGGAGCCGGTCGATCTGGTCCGCGCCGTCGAGGAATGCGTGGCCATGGTCGAACAGCGGGCCGAGGCCAAGGAGATCGCCCTGGTCAAGCAGGTGCAGCCGGGGCTGCCGGCGATGATGGCGGACGTCACGCGCATCAAGCAGATCCTGCTCAACCTGGTGACCAACGCGGTGAAGTTCACGGAACAGGGCGGCGACGTGCGGGTCGAGGCGACCTGGTCGGCGGACGCGGGTCATGCCCTCGTCGTAAGCGATACGGGCATCGGCATCGATCCCAAGGACATTCCCAAGGTTCTGATGCCGTTCGGCCAGGCGCATCGTGCCTTCACCCGCGCCCACGAGGGCTTCGGCCTGGGCCTGTCGCTGGTCCATTCCCTGACCGAGGAACACGGCGGCAGCCTGGAGATCGACAGCGTCCCCGGCAAGGGCACCACGGTCACCGTGCGCTTTCCCAAAAGCCGCACGGTCAGCGACGCCGCCGCCGACGCGGGGCCGTAGCCGCCGCGTCAACCGTCCGCGCCGCCGCGCCGCGGCTTACATATAGTGGTGGATGATCTTCTCGCCGAAGAACCGCGTGCCCTCCATGGGCGGCATGGGCTGGAACACGATGTGGTTGACGCCGGCGTCGATCCATTGATCGATGCGGTCGCGGACCTGGGCGACGTCGCCGATCAGGTTCGATTCCATGACGTCGTCGACCGTGGGCGGGATGGGGAAGCGGTGCTTGCGTTCCTCGGCATACATCTCGGCCCATTTGCGGGTTTCCTCGGGCCCCTTGTCGGCTAGGCCGACGGCGGAAATCGCGACCTCGAAGGGCCGTTCGGTCAGCTCCGCCTTCATGCCGTCGACCAGGTCCTTCACCACGGCGGGGGCCTTGGAATACATGAACCAGACGTCGCCGTGCTTTTTCATCAGGTCCTGGGTCGGCGGCGAATCGCCGGCGATCCAGATCGGCGGATAGGGCTTCTGCGGTGGCTTGGGATGACAGAACGCGTCCTTCAGTTGATAGAATTTTCCGTCGAAGGAAAACCCGTTCGCATCCTCGCATTCGATCAGGCCGCGGTAGATGGAAAGGCCTTCGTCCAGACGCGCGATGCGCTCCAGCCCGTCGTCGGACCATTCGGTGAAGCCGTAGGACTTGGCCTCGGCGGCGAACCAGCCGGATCCGGGGGCCAGGATCACGCGGCCGCCGGTGATATGGTCGAGCGTACAGGCGATCTTGGTCGTCAGGCCCGGATGACGGAAGGTGTTGTTGATGGAATGGCCGCCCAGGCGCACGCGCCTGGTCAGGGCGCCGATGGCGGTCATGGCCGTCCAGTATTCCAGGATCGGCTTGGACCGGTCGAGATGCGCGTTCTCCACGTGGTCGGGGATCCACACGGAATCGAATCCCAGGTCCTCGGCCACGCGGGCCATCTCCAGGGCATAGTCGAAACCGGACGACGTCGCCCCCATTTCGCCCTGCACGGTCAGGCGCACGCCGAATTTAACCTTGTCGGTCATTGTAATCCTCCCAATCGGCCCGCCGTTACGGGCCCGGCGGGGACGTGCCCCGGCCGGTCCGGCGGCCCAAGATGCCGCCCCCCTTGGCGACCGACGATAGGGGGCAACAGCCGACCAATCAAGGCGAAGGGGTCTATGGATGGCGAGGCTAGCGGGATTGTGATGGTGAGGCCCGCCCGCCGGGCGTGCAGACATCGGGCCTCGCCGGCTCACATTTGTTGCCGATGCCGGGACGCGGCGCCGATTGCGGCATCGGCCAGGACGCATTATGTCTTGTGCATGTGGAGACGACTGCTTTTCGCCGGACTCGCCGCGGCCGTGATCGGCGCGCCGTCCGTCCGCGCGGCGCCTGTCGATGCCGCCATCGCCGACGCCGCCCGGGCCTGGCAGCAGGCCATGGGCGACAAGGCCCTGTCGGGGACATTCCCCTTCACGGACGACGAACGCTTCGATTGGGCCTATACGCCGGGATACCGCAAGGGCGTTTCAATCGGTGACATGATGCCGGCCCAGCGCGCCGCGGCCGCGGCCTTGATGCGCAGCACCCTGTCGGCCCCGGGTGTGGCCAAGGCCGAGGCGATCATGGCGCTCGAGGCCGTGCTGGCCGAGGTCGAAGGCTCGTCGCTCGACTACCGCGATCCGGAAAAATATTTCATTTTAGTGTTCGGCGTGCCGGGCCGGCATCCCTGGGGCTGGCGCCTGGAAGGCCACCACCTGTCGGTCAACGTCACCGTCGCCGCCCCCGGCGCGGTTTCGCTGACGCCGGTGTTCCTCGGCACCAACCCGGCGGAAATTCCCGGCGGCCCCCGCAAGGGCGAACGGGTGCAGCGCGACGAATACGTCCTGGCCCTGCGCCTGGCCCGGAGCCTGACGGAGGCCCAGCGCGACCGGGCCCTGCTGCGCGGCCGCTCCCTCGGCAACGTGGTCGCCGGCCCCGGCCGGGGCGATGCCCTGGCGGCGCCCGAAGGCCTGCCCGCCGATGCCCTGAGCCCGCCGCAGCAGGCCCTGCTGACCGACCTGATCCGCATCTATGTCGGCCTCGCCCGCGACGAGATCGGCCGCCCCTACATGGACCTGGTGCAGGCGGGCTGGGCCGACACCCATATCGCCTGGGCCGGACCCATGGCGGAGGGAGCGGCCTTCTACTACCGCATCCACGGCCCCCGGCTGCTGATTGAGTTCGACAATTCGCAGAACGCCGCCAACCACATCCACAGCCTGTGGCGCGACCCGGCCAACGATTTCGGCCGCGACGACCTGCACCGCCACTACAAGGGCGCGCCGGGAGCGCATGGGCACAGGCCCTAGGGGCGGCGTGGACGCGGCCCGAAAGCGACCACAGCCGCCGTCCGTTTGCCTATATGCCCAAAAGGGGTTGGACGAGACGCGCCGCCAGGGACTGGAACCGAAGGGGTGCATCCGTTATTGCCAAGCAGATACAATCTTCCCCGGGTGCCGCGTGGGGCTGATGCTTGATGTGTTCATCCGCGTCCTGAAAATCCCCGGCCCCATAGTGTCCGGTCTGATCGGAGAATGCCCCCCGAAGCACCAGAGTCAATTCCTGACCGCGGTGGGTATGTTCGGGCACCGGCCTGCCCGCCGGGATCCGCAACAGCCGGGCCGTCACGCCATCTTCCGTTCGGACAAGGCATTGGTAGGCGCCCAATCCCAGACGCTGCCAGGGGACGCCGTCGAGATCGGCGCCGATATATCCGCGCAAGGGTTCGGGCAGGACGGGGGCGGGCCTCGCTGTTTCATACAGGGTCTCGCGCGGGACGGTGATCGGCGCCGCGTCGGCGCCATCCGTCAGCCGCGCCAGGACCGCGTCGAACGCGGCGTCAGAACAGCCCGCCGGCGTCACGGCATCCAACAGGCCGCCGCCCACGGCTTCCATGCGGGCGACCTCGTGGCGGCATACCGGACACAGCGCCAGGTGGGTCGCGACAGCCAGGCTCCAGGATTCCGACAGGGCACCGCTGGCATAATCAAGAAGGAGTTCTTCGCTCGGGTGATGTGCGATGGTCATTGGTCTTCTCCAAGCTCCGACCGAACACGTTTGAACGCCAGCCGGATACGCGATTTGACGGTGCCCAGGGGAATGCCCAACTGCCCGGCGATTTCGGGATGGGTCTTTTCTTCAAAGAACGCCAGATGCAGGACAACCCGCTGATCATCCGGAAGCGCCGCGATTGCGGCCCGCAACCGTTCCGCTTCCTGCGCCTGCGCCACGCGGGCGAACCCGCCGGGTTCTGCGTCCGGCACCAACGCCGGGTCGTCGGGGTTTGGTTCCGGTCTGTAGGCTTTACGCAGAAAATCGATGCGCAGATTTCGGGCGATCGTGAAAATCCAGGTCGAGGCCCGCGCCTTCGACGGGTCGAACTGCTGCGCCTTCTGCCAGACCCGGACCATGGCTTCCTGGGTCACTTCTTCGGCCATCTGGCTGTCGAGGCCCTGGCGCATGACGAAGGCTTTCAGCCGGGGGGCGAAATGATCGAACAGTTCGCGGAACGCCGCACGATCCCTGTGCTGCGCGACCGAGACGATCAGTTCATCCATCGACTCCAAAACGCCCCCTCGGTTCTGCCGCGGACCACGGCGCTCTTGCCGGATGTGGCCGGGGCAAGTGAACGCGGGCCGACCCACTTCCTCGGACAAGCCTGCACCACACGCGGCGAAATTACCATCCATGACGATTTGTACGCGGCATGAGGCGGGGCGGATCACCCGATGTAATTTTGTGCCCGTCGGGGTGATCCATGAGCGATCCGGGACCGTAACTCCAGATAACAGTTCTCTTGTCGCCGCGCCCCCACCATCGGGTTCGCGCGTAAACCCAGAAAGGCAGTGCCGGTGTTCGACAGTCCGTTGGTAAATGGTCACCGCCTGAATATCGCCGTGATCGGCACAGGCATTGCCGGCATGTCGGCCGCCTGGCTGTTGAGCCAGGGGCACAATGTCACCGTCTATGAGAAAGAGCCCCGCCCCGGCGGCCATTCGAACACGGTCGATGCCGTGACGGCTGCGGGGACGGTTCCCGTGGACACGGGTTTCATCGTCTACAACGAACGGAACTATCCGAACCTGACGGCCTTGTTCCGCTATCTCGGGGTGCGGACCAAGGATAGTGACATGTCCTTCGCCGCATCTTTGGGCGGCGGTCGCTTGGAATACGCCGGCACCGATCTCAACGGATTGTTGGGTCAGCGGCGAAACCTCCTGCGCCCCCGGTTCTGGCGGATGGTCCGCGACCTTTTGCGGTTCTACCGGGACGCGCCGGGGCATCTCGGCAGCGCGGCGACGGAGGGCCTCAGCCTCGGTGACTACCTGACCGCAAACAGGTATTCCGACGCATTCATCGAAGACCACCTATTGCCGATGGGGGCCGCCATTTGGTCGACCACCGCCCGGGAGATGCGCGCCTATCCAGCGGTGGCCTTCATTCGTTTCTTCGTCAGCCACGGCCTGCTGACCCTGACGGACCGCCCGCAATGGCGCACCGTCGACGGAGGATCGCGGGAATACGTCAAGCGGCTGACCGAACCCTACCGCGAGCGCATTCATTACGGCGGTGTCCGCGAGGTCACGCGGCACCCCGGAAAGGTCTTGGTCGTGGCGAACGACGGCGAATGCCGGACCTTTGACCATGTCGTCATGGCGGCCCACGCCGACCAGACATATGCGATGCTGAGCGACCGCGACGCATGGGAAGAAGATCTGCTTGGGGCATGGACCTATACGGACAATCGCGCGGTTCTTCATACGGATCCCTCCCTGATGCCGAAACGGCGGCGCGTGTGGTCGAGTTGGAACTTCATCGACGGCGAACAAACAGCGATGGAGAGCGATCCCCTTTGCGTCACCTATTGGATGAACCCGCTGCAGGGCCTGAACCCCAACACGCCCTTGTTCGTGACCCTGAACCCGGTGCGTGAGCCGGCACCGGGCTCCGTGCTGCGGGAATTTCAATACGCCCATCCGTTCTTCGACCAGGCGGCCCTCCGCTCGCAGGAAACGCTGTGGTCGCTGCAGGGGCACCGGCGCACCTGGTATTGCGGCAGCTACTTCGGGTACGGCTTTCACGAAGACGCCCTGCAATCGGGTCTCGCCGTGGCGGAACAATTGGGTGGCTTGCGCCGGCCCTGGACGGTGCCAGACGAGAATGGCCGGATTACCGTCACGCAGCCGGCGGAGGCAATAGCGAAATGACGTTGGCATCGGCAATTTATGAAGGCGACGTGGTTCACCAACGAAAACGGCCGAAGCCCCACCGGCTGCGCTACTCGGTGTTTTCCATGCTGCTTGACCTGGACGAATTGCCTGCGCTCCCCAAGGTGTCCCGCCTGTTCGGCCATAACCGGTTTGCGCTGTTGGCCTTTCACGACAGGGATCACGGGCCGGCGGACGGCAGCGCCCTGCGCCCCTGGGCCGAGCAGCACCTGCGCGAGGCCGGCATCGATCCGGACGGCGGCCCGATCCGCCTACTCTGCTATCCTCGAATCTTCGGGTATGCCTTCAATCCGCTCAGCGTGTTTTTTTGCTACCGGCGATCGGGCGCGCTGATTGCCATCCTTTATGAGGTCTGCAACACCTTCAAGGAACGTCATACCTATGTGATTCCGGTCGCCGATCAAAGCCGCCCGGTGATCAAGCAGTCCTGCGCCAAGGCGCTCTATGTCTCGCCCTTCATCGGGATGGATGCATCCTATCAGTTTCGCATCGTGCCCCCGGGCGAGACCGTTCGCATCATCATCCGCCAGGAGGACAGCGAAGGGCTGTTGCTGGCGGCGTCCTTCGCGGGGGACCGCCGTCCGTTCTCCCCGCGCAGTCTAACGCGCGCCCTGGTCCGGTTTCCGCTGCTGACGCTGAAGGTGATGGCGGGCATCCATTGGGAGGCCCTGAAGTTGTGGCTCAAGGGCCTGCCCGTGTTTCAGCATTCGCCGGCCGCGCGCCGCGTCCAATTCAGCATTGAAAAGAACGGAACGTAGCGAGACATGAGTGACGCCATTGCGAAATCGGTTTCTGGCTCCGTCTCCGGCGCCCGGTCCACGGAAGGGACCCCGTATCCCGGCGTCCGAGAGCGGCTGTTGCGCCGTGCATTGGCGCGGCTGCAGGCCGGCCGGATGGATGTCGTCCTGCCGTCAGGCCGGCGCGTGACTGTCGATGGCGTCGCACCCGGGCCGGAAGCGACGGTGCGCATCCGAAACTGGCGCCTGGTCAACCGCATGCTGCTGGGCGGCGACATGGGGGTGGCCGAAGGCTACATGGACGGCGACTGGGACAGCCCGGACCTCGCGGCGGTGCTCGACCTCAGCCTGCGCAACGAACGCGCCTTGACCGAGGTCATCCGCCAACCCTGGCCGGTCCGTCTGTTGGGTCGTCTGCGCCATGCCTTGCGCGCAAACACGCCGCGCGGCAGCCGCCGAAACATCGCCGCCCATTACGACTTGGGCAACGCGTTCTACGGCCGCTGGCTGGACGAGACGATGTCGTATTCGTCGGCCCTGTTCGAATCACTGGACGAGCCGATGGCGGACGGACAGCGGCGAAAGTATGAACGCTTGGCGCGGGCCCTGGGCCTGCGTCCGGGCGACCATGTCCTTGAGATCGGATGCGGTTGGGGCGGCTTCGCCGAGATCGCCGCGCGCGATTTCGGATGCCGCGTCACGGGCCTCACTCTGTCTCTCGAACAGGCGGCCTTCGCGCGGGCGCGCATGGCGGACCTGGGCCTGGACGACCGTGTCGACATCCGGATCGAGGACTACCGTGCCACACAGGGCACCTACGACAAGATCGTTTCCATCGAGATGTTCGAAGCCGTGGGCGAGGCCTACTGGCCGACATATCTGAACACCTTGAAAGCGCGTCTTGCGCCCGGCGGCCGCGCGGGATTGCAGATCATCACGATCGACGATGCGCATTTTGAAAGTTACCGTCGTTCGCCGGATTTCATTCAGCGCTACATCTTTCCGGGCGGCATGTTGCCAGGCCCGAACGCATTCGCCGACGCGGTCACCCGGGCCGGCTTGCGGCTGACCGACGCGTTCTTCTTCGGCCCGTCCTACGCGGAAACGCTGCGCCGCTGGGACGCGGACTTCCTCGCCGCCTGGCCCGAGATCGAGAAACTGGGTTTCGATGAACGCTTTCGCCGCATGTGGCATTATTACCTCAAGTACTGTGAGGCGGGATTCGATGCCGGGCGCATTGACGTCGGTCAGTTCGTGATCGACGCCGGGTGATGCAGCACGCAAGCCCACCGTTGTCCAGGCGCATCCTGCTGGCCTATGCCTTGCCGGCGTTCGTGGTCTCGCTGCCGATCATCCCAGTCTACATTCATCTGCCGACGCTGTACGGAATCGAACTCGGCCTGGGATTGGCGGCGGTGGGATGGATTCTTCTGGCCGCGCGGCTGTTCGATACGGTCACCGATCCGTTGGTCGGTGCCCTGAGCGACCGGACACGGATCGCCGGTTGCCGCCGCAAACCCTGGATCGCCGTGGGCGCGGTGGTTGCCGGCATCGGCCTATGGCAGGTCCTGATGCCGCCCGATGCCGCGGGGGCCGCATATCTGCTGATCTGGTCCATGGTCCTTTACGGCGGCTGGACCATGGTTGCCGTTCCCTATCTGACCTGGGGTGCGGAGTTGTCCGGCGATTACCACGAACGGGCCCGCATCACGTCCTGGCGGGAAGCCATGGGCCTGATCGGCATCGTCGGCGCGGCAGTCCTCTCCTCGACCCTGGTGGACGCCGGGCGGAGCGAACGGGACGCCATGGCCGCCATCGTCTGGGTCGCCGTGCTCGGCGGGGCCGCCCTGATCCCGCTGTTGCTGCGGGCCGTCCCGGAACAGGCCGCGCCCCACCGGCCGCCCCTTCCCGCAAGCCCGGCCCGGGCCGGGGCCGCGCTGGTCGGTCTGGTCCGCAACAAGCCGTTTGTCCGGCTTCTTTTCGCCTGGTTCGCCAACGGCCTGGCCAACGGCATCCCGGCGGCTCTGTTCCTGATATTTCTGCAATATGGCCTGGGGGCCGGCCCCGACCAGAGGGCGCTGTTCATCCTCGTCTATTTCCTCGCCGCCGTGGTCTCGATCCCGGCCTGGCTGATGCTTGTCCACCGCATGGACAAGCACCGGGTGTGGTGCCTGGCGATGATCGCCGCCTGTCTTGCCTTTGCCGCCGTGCCGCTGTTGCCGGCCGGTGCTTTCGCGGCCTTCGCCGTGGTCTGCGTGGTGACCGGCGCCGCCCTGGGCGCCGACCTCTCCCTGCCGCCGGCGATCCAGGCCGATGTCATCGATTACGGACGCCTGCGCGGGGGCGTGGACCGCGCCGGCCTGCAATTCGCGTTCTGGGGGATGAGCACGAAACTGGCGCTGGCGGCGGCGGTGGGGCTGGCCCTGCCGGGCGTCGCCGCGTTGGGGTTCGATCCGGATGCGCCCAGCCGTGGCGGAATCCTGGCGCTGACCATGATCTATGCGGTCGTTCCCATCGTAATAAAGGGTGTGGCGATCGGAACAATGTGGCGGTTTCCCCTGACCGCCGCGAGGCAACGGGCGATCCGCCGCCGGCTCGCCTGAACCGCAGACCCGGGAGCCCAAACCATGGTTGGACGCATCGTCACCGCCGTTGCCGCTTTTCTGATGTTGAACGGATGTACAAAGATGAAACCCGCTGAGTTCAAGGACCGGTCCCCGATCCTGTCGATCGAGGAATATTTCCAGGGGTCGACGAAAGCCTGGGGCATTTTCGAAGATCGGTTCGGCACCCTGCGGCGGCAGTTCGTGGTCGAGATCACGGGCACCTGGGACGGAACGGTCCTGCAACTGGACGAACGCTTTCAGTATTCCGACGGCGAGACCGACCGACGTGTGTGGCGCATCCGCAAGACCGGCGATCACAACTACGAAGGCGAAGCCGACGACGTCATCGGTAAGGCCAAGGGCGAAGCTTACGGCAACGCGCTGAACTGGCGCTACGACATGGACCTGAAGGTCGGCGACGGAACCATCCGCGTTCAATTCGACGACTGGATGTTTTTGCAACCGTCGAACGTGCTGATCAACCGAGCGAAGGTCAGCAAGTTCGGGATCGAGGTGGGGTCGGTTACGCTGGCCTTCATCAAGCCCGAGAAGGCCCTGCACATGTCCGGGGCGGTTCTCAGCGAATGGCTAACCGTCCACGAATCCGCGCGAGGAGCCATCCGATAACCGGCAGACGTTCGTAGAACGCCGCCGCCGCGTCCCAATGGTCGATGTGGCAGGCGACCTTTCCGTCCGCCCCCAGGGTGATGACGCTGACCCCGTCGAAAGCCCATTCCCGTTTGCCCAGCCGGCCTGTGAACCGCCAATTCATGAAACAGGTTGCGCCGTCGAGCGCCATGTCGTGCACCGTGAAGCGGATGTCGGATACGTTTTCGAACATATGCTCGAAGACACGGCGCATGGCGTCCCGCCCGCGCACGTCGTTGAACGGATCCTTGAAACGGACATCGGCGGCAACATGATCCCCCAAGGCGTCGAGCGTCTGCGGGGTCAGTGTTTCCAGGTACCGCCGATAGCGGTCGGCGGCGTCGGTCGGTCGCGGGGTCATTTGCGCAGCATGCGCCGCGTGACGGCGAAGAACAAGCGATCGGGCAGCAGCCGCAGCAGCTTCATCAGCAGGGCGAACCGCCGGGGAAAGGCGATCTCGAAGCTGTCGCCGCGCAGTCCGTCGATGATGCGGTCCACGGCTTCCTCGACGTCGATGAGGAAGGGCATGGGAAAGTCGTTCTTGTCCGTCAGCGGCGTCTTCACGAAACCCGGATTGATAAGACGCAGATCCACGCCCGCCGCCGCCAGTTCCGGGCGCAGCGCCTCGCACAGATTGATGAGCCCGGCTTTCGATGCGCCGTAGGCGGCCGCTCCGGGAAGCCCCCGATACCCGGCCAGGGAGGCGACCACGGCGATCTGGCCCGCCCCGCGCGCCATGAACCGCGCCATGACGGGCGCCAGGCAGTTCAATGTTCCCGACAGGTTGGTGTCGATGATGCCCCGCGCCTCGGCTGCCGAAAATTCCATCGCCGGGGTTGGTCGGTGGGTCCCCGCATTGAGGACCACAAGGTCCAGCGGACCCAGCCGGTTTTCAATAACCTCGACCATCACGTCCGCGCGCCCGGCATCGGTGATGTCCAAGGGGAACCCGGTGATGCGGCCGCCGCTCGCAACCTGCTCCAGGGAGATCAGGTCCTGCTCTGACCGCGCGCTGGCGGCGACGGCATGGCCCTGGCGCGCCAGGCGCAGGGCCAGGGCGCGCCCGATGCCCTTTCCGGCGCCGGTGACCCAGGCCACCTTGGGGCGGTCGGTCTCGGTCATCCGGATGCCCTCTTGCCGGGGCCGCCCTGGCATTGGCGGCATACATAGTCGATCAACGAGCCGTCCCGGCCCCGGAACCGCATTTTCACCCAACGCCCCGCCGCGTCGTACCAGACGTCGGTCTGCAGATCTCCCGTATAGGCATAATGGGTCGCGGCGACGGGCCCGCGTTCCGTTTCCACGCGGTCGGGTCCGCTCGCCTCGATACGCACGTTGTTGACCTGCCCAGTCAGTGTGTTGAGAACCCGGTTCTGTCCAAGAACCCCAGCGTTCCAGTGATTTGTGGGGAAAAGGGGTGCCGGGGTTTCGTAGGCGGTATCCCCGGCCGCAACGTAGAAGTGCCTGCCGATCCGCCGGGCCTGTACTGCCAAGACGGCGCCATCGTCGTCGACAGTCGTCCGGATCGCGGACAGGCTGCCATCCGTCCACAACGCGCTAGAATCATAGCGGTAACGATAGACGGTGATGCCTAGAAACGTGACCTGGATTTGGAACTGAGCTTCGACGGCGAGCCCCTTGTCGCCCGCCTGAAACCGTACCCGGTGAAAGCCGACACGGGTGCCATTGCGATAAACGTCGAAGTGAATTTCGTCTCCGCTGTTGATCGCCTGATCAGGCGTGCGGGCATGACCCATCGTATCGTCCGAAGCCTCGGGCTCCGTAACCGCAACGATGAATAAAGCGGCAAGAACAACGGAAAAAATCACACGCACGCGTCACCAGGGTCTAATCGGTCGATTAGCTGTTTAACTCTTGGATTGTACGCGCCATGCGCCGGGATGGATCACACCTCCTCCCCTGCAGGCCCCTTAATCGTAACCGGCGAACCGTGGATATCGCCGCCGGGGCGTTGGATGACATGGTGGGTGGGTCCGATGGGGGCGCTTCGTCCTACTGGCACATTTTCGGCACAGTCGGCGAAAAATCGAAGCCGTCCGGAAAGCGGGCAAACGAAAACCCCTTGGTTTCCCAAGGGGTTGGAATGGTGGAGCCGGACGGAATCGAACCGACGACCTCTACAATGCCATTGTAGCGCTCTCCCAACTGAGCTACGGCCCCACGGGGTCCCGCCAGCATGTGCCCTGGCGGGAAAATTTGGGAACACCGGCGAACCGGGACCCGGAAAATACGTCTGCCGGGTGCCCCGGTCAACCGGGACGCGGAACATAAAGACGGTTGGGATCGGATGGCAAGGGGAAAATGACGCGGCGCCCGCTTTAAGGCCCCGCTTTAGGCATTGCCGGCGCCGCATCGTTCTCCTTGATCTCCGCCCGGCCGTGTCCCGGCCCTATTCCTTGACCGGCCCCTCCGTCTCGATGTGTTCGCGGACCTCATCCAGGTCGTCGTCGTCCTCGCCCAGGTCGGCCGTGTCTTCGATGAGGTCGTCGTCCTCATCGTCATCAAGCACGTCTTCCACGTCGTCATCGTCAATATCGTCGTCGTCGACATCGGGCAGGACCGCGTCCAACTCGTCGTCGTCCTCGTCGGGAAGAACCTTCGCCGCCTTGGGCTTGGCTTCCTTCTGGGGAACCGGTTTTGCCACGGCGCCGCGTTTCGGGCGGAAGGCCTGAAGCGGGTCGTTGGTGGCACCGCACGACGGGCACGTCGCGGGTTCGCGTCTCATGTCGTAAAACTTATTGCTGCAACTGGCGCAGGTGACCTTGCGGCCCCATTCGGGTTTCGCCACGGGCTGCCTCCCGCTGTCTGGAGTTGTGCCTGATTCCCCCCAAGGGAATGCCGTTTCTTATTCGTTTCTTGCCGTGCCCAATGCCATGAACGCCGCGCCCTGTCAAAAGCAAAATGCCGCCGATTTCACATTCCGCGGATGATTGGCGGCGGGCCGCCCGATATGCTAGAGACCTGCGGCGGCAAAGCGCCGCGCGCCACCCTTCTTTTTCAAGGGGAGACCCCGTTTCCGTGAGTGATGCAAACACCACCAAGACGCCGCTTCGGGCGGGCCCCTCGGGGGCCCTGGCGGGCGCCGTGCGGGTCCCCGGCGACAAGTCGATTTCCCACCGTGCCTTGATGCTGGGCGCGCTCTGCGTCGGCGAGACCCGGGTCACCGGCCTGCTCGAGGGCGAGGACGTTCTGGCCACGGCCGCCGCGGTCAACGCCATGGGCGCGCGGGCGGAGCGATATGCCAGCGCGTCCGACGGCAATACCTGGCGCGTCATCGGCTGCGGCGTCGGCGGCCTGTCCGAGCCCGAGAACGTGATCGACATGGGCAACGCCGGCACCGGCGTGCGCCTGATGATGGGCGTCGTCGCCGGCCACGACATGACGGCGACCTTCACGGGCGACGCGTCGTTGTGCCGCCGGCCCATGGGCCGGGTCACGGCGCCGCTGGAACGCATGGGCGCCAAGTTCACCGGCCGCGACGGCGGCCTGCTGCCGATGACCGTCAAGGGGGCGGCGGAACCGCTGCCCATCGAATACGCCCTGCCCGTGGCCTCGGCCCAGGTCAAGTCGGCGGTGCTGCTGGCGGGCCTCAACGCGCCCGGCGTGACGACGGTGATCGAACCGCAGCCGACCCGCGACCATACGGAAAACATGCTGCGCTGGTTCGGCGCCGAGGTCACCGTGCAGGACACGGCGCGCGGCCGCCGGGTGTCGCTAATCGGCCGGCCTGAGCTGGTCGCCCGCGACGTCGCCGTGCCGGCCGATATTTCGTCCGCCGCCTTCCCCCTGGTCGCGGCCCTGCTGGTCCCGGGTTCGGACGTTACGCTGAAGGATGTCGGCCTCAACCCGCTGCGCGCCGGCATTCTGACGACGCTGCGCGAAATGGGCGCCGAGATCGAGGTCCTGAACGCGCGCGAGGAGGCGGGTGAGCCCGTCGCCGACCTGCGCGTCACCGCCGGGCTGCTCACCGGCGTCACCGTGCCGGCGGACCGTGCCCCTTCGATGATCGACGAATATCCCATCCTTGCCGTCGCCGCGGCCCTGGCCGAGGGCGAGACCCGCATGGAGGGACTGGAGGAGTTGCGGGTCAAGGAAAGCGACCGCCTGGCCGCCGTGGCGCGGGGCCTTGCCGCCGCCGGGGTCAAGGTCGAGGAAGGGCCCGACTATCTGGTGGTCACGGGATCGGGCGGCAAGCCGCCCCGGGGCGGCTGCACGGTGACGGTCGATCTCGACCACCGCATCGCCATGGCCTTCCTGGTTCTGGGACTGGTCACGGAACAGCCGGTCACCATCGACGACGGCGACGCCATGGCGACCAGCTTTCCGGGCTTTGCCGCGATGATGCGCGGCCTCGGCGCGGACATTCAGTAGGGAGTGTGGGCATGATCATCGCCATCGACGGACCCGCCGCCGCGGGCAAGGGGACCCTGGCCCGGCGCATCGCCCGCGACCTGGGGTTCGCCTATCTCGATACGGGCCTGCTCTACCGGGCCACGGGCAAGCGCGTGCTGGAGGCCGGCGCCGACCCGGAAGACGCCCCGGCGGCCGAGGCGGAGGCCCGGGCGCTCACACCCCGGGACCTGGAACGCCCCGACCTGCGCACGGACGCAGTCGCCCAGGCGGCGTCCAAGGTATCCGCCGTACCCGGCGTGCGGGCGGCCTTGCTGGACTTTCAGCGGACCTTCGCGGCGCATCCGCCCGAGGGCTTCAAAGGCGCGGTTCTCGACGGCCGCGACATCGGCACGGTGGTTTGTCCCGACGCCGACGTGAAGCTGTTCGTCACGGCGTCGGACGAGGTCCGCGCCCGGCGTCGATTCAAAGAGTTGCAGGAAAGCGACCCCGACGTTATATATGCGCGCGTTCTCGAAGAGATGCGCGAGCGGGACGCCCGGGATAGATCTCGGGCCGTCGCGCCGCTGGAGCCGGCCGAAGACGCGATCCTGCTTGATACAAGCGCCCTGAACGCCGATGAGGTGTTCGCCAAGGCCCTTGATATCATTAAGAAATAACAGGATCCCTGGGCCGGCCGGCCCCGTTCCATATCTGTTCGAAACGAACCGCCCGCACATCACCGCCAGGAAAAAGGCGGGGTGCCGTGGGCATTTGTGCAACCGCAGACCGCCGGAACCAACCGGCCGGCCAGATAAAATCGAAAGGTTTGAAACCAATGGCCACTACCGATGCCGCCAAGGCGGCCCCTACCTCCAACGAAGATTTTGAAGCCCTGTTGAACGAGTCCTTCGGCGACGACGAAGGCTTTGAAGGCCGCGTGCTGCGCGGCATCATCGTCAACGTCGACGGCGATTTCGCCGTCATCGACGTCGGACTCAAGTCCGAAGGCCGCGTGCCGCTCAAGGAATTCATGAGCCCCGGTTCCGACGAAGTTCTCAAGGCCGGCGACGAAGTCGACGTCTATGTCGAACGCTACGAAGACCGTGACGGCCTGGTCCGTCTCTCGCGCGAGAAAGCCCGCCGCGAGGAAGCCTGGGTCGGCCTGGAAAAGGCCTTCGAAAAGGGCGAGCGCGTCAACGGTGTGATCTTCGGCCGCGTCAAGGGCGGCTTCATCGTCGATCTCGACGGCGCCGTGGCCTTCCTGCCCGGCAGCCAAGTCGATATCCGCCCCGTGCGCGACGTGTCCCCCCTGATGGGCATGCCGCAGCCGTTCCAGATCCTGAAAATGGACCCCCAGCGCAACAACATCGTGGTCTCGCGCCGCGCCGTGCTGGAGGAAACCCGCACCGAAGCCCGTTCCGAGCTGATCTCCTCCCTGCAGGAAGGCCAGGTTCTCGACGGCGTGGTCAAGAACATCACCGATTACGGCGCCTTCGTCGATCTGGGTGGTGTGGACGGCCTGCTGCACGTCACCGACATCGCCTGGAAGCGCATCAACCACCCGTCCGAAGCCCTGTCCATCGGCGAGACCGTGAAGGTCCAGATCATCCGCTTCAACGCCGAAACGCAGCGCATCTCGCTGGGCATGAAGCAGCTTGAGGCCGATCCCTGGGACGGCGTCGCCGCCAAATACCCGGTCGGCACCAAGTTCACGGGCCGCGTCACCAACATCACCGACTACGGCGCCTTCGTGGAGCTGGAGCCGGGTGTCGAAGGCCTGGTCCACGTGTCGGAAATGTCCTGGACCAAGAAGAACGTCCACCCGGGCAAGATCGTCTCCACCTCTCAGGAAGTGGACGTCATGGTGCTCGACGTGGATCCGGACAAGCGCCGCATCTCCCTCGGTCTCAAGCAGTGCAACGCCAATCCGTGGGAAGACTTCGTGGTCAAGTTCCCGGTCGGCGCCGAAGTCGAAGGCGAGGTCAAGAACATCACCGAATTCGGTCTGTTCATCGGCCTCGACGGCGAAATCGACGGCATGGCTCACCTTTCCGATCTGTCCTGGGACAAGTCGGGCGAGGAAGCCCTCGCCGACTACACCAAGGGCGACATGGTGAAGGCCAAGGTGCTGGACGTCGACGTCGACAAGGAGCGCGTCTCGCTCGGCATCAAGCAGCTGTCCGGCGATCCGACCGAAGGGGCGATGGAAGGCCTGAAGAAGGGCTCCGTCGTGACCTGCACGGTGACCCAGACCAACGACGGCGGTGTCGAGGTCATGGTCAACGACGCCGTGCTCGGCTTCATCCGCAAGTCCGACCTGTCGCGCGATCGTTCCGAACAGCGCCCCGACCGCTTCGCCGCCGGCGAAAAGGTCGACGCCAAGATCACCCAGATCGACAAGTCGGGCCGCAAGCTGTCGCTGTCCATCAAGGCCCTTGAGGTCGAGGAAGAGAAGAAGGCCATGCAGGAATACGGTTCGTCCGATTCCGGTGCCTCTCTCGGCGACATCCTGGGCGCTGCCCTGAAGGAAAAGCAGGCGCAGGCCGCCGCCGAAGGCGACGACGAAAAGCCGAAGAAGGCCGCCGCCAAGAAAAAGGCCGCCAAGAAGGACGAAACCGAAGAAGCGGAAGAAGGCGCGGAATAACCCGCCTTTCCCGTTGCCCTGCCTTAGGGCGGGCGTGATACATTGGCCGGGAGCCCTCGCAAGGGGGCTCCCGGTTTTCTTTTGCCTGATCTTTTGAATTTTGACGGATGCCCGCCCCGCCATGAGCCTCGACGCCGACATGATCTTCGACCGCCGCCGCCTCAAGCGCGCGCTGACCTTCTGGCGCTTGGTCGCCCTGGCCGCCTTCGCGGGCCTGGTCGTGGCCGCCGCCGGGCGGCTGGGCGGGGTGGATTTCATCGCCCGCGACCATGTCGCGCGCATCACCATCGACGGCATCATCTTCGATGATGACGACCGCAGCCGCGCGATCAAGGATTTGGCCGGGCGCGACGACGTCAAGGCAGTGGTGGTCCGGGTTGATTCCCCGGGCGGCACCTTCGTCGGCGGCGAGGCCCTGTTCACGGCGCTGCGCCGGGTCGCCGACAAAAAGCCCATCGTTGCCGTCATGGGCGGCACCGCGACCTCGGCCGGCTACATGGCGGCCATCGCGGCGGAACACGTGATCGCCCGGCGCGGCACGCTGACCGGATCGATCGGCGTGATCCTGCAGACCGCCGACGTGACGCAGCTGTTGGACAAGCTGGGGATCAAGCCGGAAGTGTTCAAAAGCGGACCCCTGAAGGCCCAGCCCAATCCGTTCGAGCGCCTCAGCGATCCCGCCCGCAAGGCGACCCAGGACATGCTGATGGAGCTTTACGGGCAGTTCGTCGACATGGTCGCGGACCGCCGCAAGATGCCCCGCGACAAGGTCGTGGCGCTGGCCGACGGGCGCGTCTACTCGGGCCTCGCGGCCAAGAACAACGGCCTGGTCGACGCCATCGGCGACGAGGATGAGGCCCGCGAGTGGCTCGCCTCGGCCCATGGCGTGGCCAAAGACCTGCCCCTGCGCGACCTCAAGTTGACGGACGAGCCTCTGCCGTGGCGCGACGCCCTCACATCGCAGCTGCAAAAAGCATTGTTTTCAGAACGACTTAGACTTGACGGCGTGTTCTCCCTTTGGCACCCTTCCTTGTAGATATTCACCTGTGAGGGAAAGGTCCCCGGCCGACCGCGTTATCGCGCCGCCGCCTGGGGTTGGCAGCATGACCAAATCCGAACTCATCGCCCGTTTGGCGGCGGACAATCCGCATCTCTACCAGCGTGACGTGGAACGCATCGTTTCCACCATTTTCGACGAGATCACCGGCGCATTGGCCCAGGGAGACCGGGTCGAACTGCGCGGTTTCGGTGCCTTTTCCGTGAAGCAGCGGGGCTCGCGCACGGGCCGCAATCCGCGCACGGGGGCCACGGTCGAGGTCGATTCCAAGCACATCCCCTATTTCAAGACCGGCAAGCAGCTGCGCGAAAAACTGAACGGCAGCTGATCCCGGCCGGGGCCGGATCGCGGCTTCCGGAACCTCCAACCGTCAGGTGTCGCGCGTGGGCAAACTTCTTTCCTGGATCCTTTTGACCCCTCTCGTGCTGGGGCTGATCCTGTTCGCCGCCTCCAACCGCGCGGATGTCGTGCTGCGCCTGTGGCCCTTTGATTATGAACTGACGACCCCGGTGGCGCTGGTCGGCGTCGGCGGCCTGTTCCTCGGCTTTCTCTGGGGGGCGGTGATGGTATGGATTTCCGGCGGCGTCGCCCGCGGCCGCGCCCGGCGCGAAGCCCACCGCGCCGATGGGGCGGAAAAGGAAATCCTACGCCTCAAGACCGATGTGGAAATGTTGGAAGAAAAGCTCCGCGCCGCCGACGCCAAGGCCAAGGCGGCGTCGCTGCCGGTCCCGGCATCAGACACGCAGGGCTCCGGTTCGCGCCACATTCTCTAACCCGCGTCTTCCCGACCCCGTGCGCACCCGCCGTTTTTGAGGATGGCGGCCCGGGGGCGGGATCAGTATAAATAACGACACGGCCGATACTGGGACCAACCTGATGACGTCTTCGACCTCCGCGCCGGGCATCAAAAGCCCCGCCGACCGCATCCTGGTCGCGCTCGACACCACCGACGCGGCGGGGGCCGTGGCGCTCGCCCAGGGGGTCAAGGGCGCCGTGGGCGGGGTGAAACTGGGCAAGGAATTCTTCACGGCCCAGGGGCCCGAGGGCGTGCGAAAGGTCTCCGCCGCCGGCCTGCCCGTGTTTTTGGACCTGAAATTCCACGACATTCCCAACACGGTCGCGGGGGCGGTGCGCGCGGCGGCCCCGCTCCAGCCTTTCATGCTGAACGTCCATGCCTCGGGCGGCCGCGCCATGATGGAGGCCGCCGCCAAGGCCGCCACGGACGCCGCCCAGGGCGGGCACCGCCCGCTGGTCCTCGCCGTCACCGTGCTGACCAGCCTCAGCGACGAAGACCTGATCGAGGTCGGCATCAATAACGAGACCAAGGCCCAGGTCGCCAAGCTGGCCAAACTGGCCCAGGAAGCGGGCATGGACGGCGTCGTCTGCTCGGCCCACGAGATCAAGGTCATCCGCTCCGTCTGCGGGCCCGATTTCACCCTGGTCGTGCCGGGCATCCGCCCGGAATGGGCGGTGAAGGGCGACCAGAAGCGCGTGGTCACGCCGCGCGACGCGGTCTCGCTCGGCGCCGACTACCTGGTCATCGGCCGGCCCATCACCCAGGCCGACGACCCCGTTGCGGCGGCCGCGCGCATCGCGGACGAACTGAGCGCCTGACATGGTTCAGGTCAAAATCTGCGGGCTGAAAACGGCGGAGGCCATTGACGCCGCCGTCACTGCCGGCGCTGATCTGGTCGGTTTCGTGTTCTTCAAGAAAACGCCGCGTTATGTCACGCCGGCCGTGGCCGGGGGGCTGGCCGGGCGCGTGCCCGTCGGCGTGCTCAAGGTCGGATTGACCGTGGACGCGACCGACGACGAGTTTGCCGCCATCACCGGCAATGGTGCGGTCGACATCCTACAGCTGCATGGATCGGAAACGCCGGAACGGGTTGCCGAGGTTCGGCGCAGGTTCGCCCTGCCGGTGATGAAAGCCCTGCCGATTGCTGCGCCTAAGGATGTCGAGGGCGCCCGTGTCTACGAGGGCGTCGCCGACCGGCTGTTGTTCGACGCAAAGCCGCCCAAGGATGCCGACCGGCCCGGCGGCAACGCGCTGGCCTTCGACTGGGGGCTTCTGGCCGGGACGCGGTGGAATGTGCCCTGGCTGCTCGCCGGCGGGCTGACGGCGGATAACGTGCAGGCGGCGATCCGCCTGTCGGGCGCGCCCGGCGTCGACGTGTCGTCCGGTGTCGAGACGGCGCCCGGCGTCAAGGACGCGGGTTTGATCGAGGCCTTCATCACGGCTGCCAAGGCGGGCTGATCGCCGTTTTTCGTCGGGGTTTGTGCTTGGGTTCCCCGGGACCTTGTGCTTTATTTGCGCCGCCCTTGGAAGCCTGCGTCGTTAACCATAAAACAGCATAAAGCCAAGGCAATATGAGGATTGGTTCATGTCGAAGTTGAATACCTACCGCGAAGGCCCGGACGAAAACGGACATTTTGACATCTACGGTGGCCGCTATGTGGCGGAAACCCTGATGCCGTTGATCCTGCAGGTCGAAGAAGCCTGGGAAAAGGCCAAGAACGACGCGGCTTTCTGGGACGAGTTCAACCGTTACATGAAGCATTACGTGGGCCGGCCCAGCCCGCTGTATCTGGCCGAGCGCCTGACGGCGGAGTTCGGGGGTGCGAAGGTCTACTTCAAGCGCGACGAGCTGAACCACACGGGTGCCCACAAGATCAACAATACGATTGGTCAAATTCTGCTGGCGCGGCGCATGGGCAAGAAGCGCATCATCGCCGAGACCGGGGCTGGACAGCACGGTGTCGCCACGGCCACGGTCTGCGCCCTGTTCGGCCTGCCCTGCGTCGTCTACATGGGCGAAACCGACGTCAAGCGCCAGCGCCCCAACGTGGTGCGCATGAAGATGCTGGGGGCGGAGATCGTCCCCGTCACCGCCGGCACGGGCACCCTGAAGGACGCCATGAACGAAGCCCTGCGCGATTGGGTCTCCAACGTCGAGGACACCTTCTACATCATCGGCACCGCCGCCGGCCCGCACCCCTATCCGGCCATGGTGCGCGATTTCCAATGCGTCATCGGCAACGAGACCAAGGAACAGATGATGGAAATGGAGGGGCGCCTGCCCGACAGCTGCATCGCGGCGATCGGCGGCGGGTCCAACGCCATCGGCCTGTTCCATCCCTTCCTCGACGACGAAAGTGTCAAGCTGATCGGGGTCGAGGCCGCCGGTCACGGCATCGAGACGGGCGAACATTGCGCGTCGCTCAACGGCGGCCGCCCGGGCGTGCTGCACGGCAACCGGACCTATCTGCTGCAGACCGAGGACGGCCAGATCCTCGACGGCCATTCCATTTCGGCGGGCCTGGATTATCCCGGCATCGGGCCGGAGCATTCCTGGCTGCGCGACACGGGGCGGGTCGAATACGTCTCGGCCACGGACAAGGAAGCGCTGGCCGCGTTCCAACTGTGCACGCGCAAGGAAGGCATCATCCCGGCGCTGGAGCCGAGCCACGCGCTGGCCCATGTGGCCAAGATCGCGGGCGACCTGCCCAAGGACCACCTGATCGTCATGAACATGTGCGGGCGCGGCGACAAGGACGTCGACGCCGTTGCCGGCTATCTGGGGATGGACTGAGCCCATGACCACGCAGACCGGGCCCGAGACCCGCATCACCCGCAAGTTCGCCGCCCTGAAGGCCGAAGGCCGCGCCGGCCTCGTAACCTTCCTGACCGCCGGCGACCCGACACCGGAATTGTCGCAACAGATCATCCTGGAGATCGCGGAGGCGGGGGCCGACCTGATCGAGATCGGCATGCCGTTCTCCGATCCCATGGCCGACGGCCCGGCGATCCAGGCCTCCAGCCTGCGCGCGCTGAAGGCGGGCATGACCCTGCCGAAAACCCTGGAAATCGTGCGCTCGTTCCGTAAGCGCGACGATCACACGCCCATCGTCCTCATGGGCTACTACAATCCGATCTACATCTACGGCGTCGACCGCTTTCTGGTCGATGCGAAAGAAGCCGGGGTCGACGGGCTGATCGTCGTCGACCTGCCGCCGGAGGAAGAGGGCGAGCTCTGCCTGCCCGCGATCCAGGCCGGCATCAACTTCATCTATCTGACGGCGCCCACCACGGACGACGCGCGCCTGCCCAAGGTCGTGCGCCATGCCTCGGGCTTTGTCTATTACGTGTCGATCACCGGCATCACGGGCACCAAGTCCGCCGACGCGGGCGACGTGGCGGCCAGCGTCGCGCGCATCCGCCGCCATACGGACCTACCCGTCGCCGTCGGCTTCGGCATCAAGACGCCGGATCAGGCCGCCGCCATCGCGCGGGTGTCCGACGCCGCCGTCGTCGGCTCGGCCCTGGTCGGGATCATCGCCGAAAACCGCGATCCGTCCGGCGTCCCCCTACCCGGCACCAAGGACAAGGTGCTAGACTTGGTAAAGGCGCTGGCGGCCGGTGTGCGCGGCGCGAGAAACGATTAGGTTTTGCGCAAATCGTCGTCGCGGGCCTAGGCTCGGCCCGCTCGGGATTTGCGACTGACGACCGCCCGCTGCCGTCGGGCGGGAACGGAGATTTGAAGAACATGAACTGGTTGCGCGAATTCGTCCGGCCCAAGCTGAAGCGTCTGGTCGGTGCCGGCAAGGAAATGCCCGACAATCTGTGGCACAAATGCCCGGGCTGCAGCCAGATGATCTTCCACCGCGATCTGGAAAAGCACCTCCACGTCTGCCAGCATTGCGGCCATCACCTGCGCATCGGCGCGCACAAGCGTTTGGCCATGCTGTTCGATGAGGGTGCGTTCGAAAAGATCACCTGGGACGTGCCCAAGCCGGACCCCCTGAAATTCAAGGACACGGAAACCTATGCCGCGCGCCTTAAATCCGCGCGATCCAAGACCGGCGACCAGGACGCCCTGATCGCGGGCGTCGGGCGCCTGGGTGGCCTGCCGGTGGTCGTCGCCGCCCTCAACTTCGCCTTCATGGGCGGCTCCATGGGGCAGGCCATGGGGGCCGGGCTGCTTGCCGCCGCGCGCAAGGCGGTTGATGAGCGCGCCGCGTTCGTTGTCATCCCGTCGTCGGGCGGGGCGCGCATGCAGGAAGGCATTCTGTCCCTCATGCAGATGGCGCGCACGACGATCGCCGTGGATGAGGTCAAGGAAGCCGGCCTGCCCTATATCGTGGTGCTGACCGATCCGACCACGGGCGGGGTCTCCGCCTCCTACGCCATGCTGGGCGACATTCACATCGCGGAACCCGGGGCCGTCATCGGCTTCGCCGGGCAGCGGGTGATCGAGCAGACCATCCGCGAAACCTTGCCCGAGGGCTTCCAGCGCGCCGAATACCTTTTGGAACACGGCATGGTCGATATGGTGGTGCCCAGGGGCGAGCTGCGCGACACCCTGGCCCGGGTCATCGACATGCTGCTGAACCCGGAGCCGGGCCGCCGGGTCGAGGGCACGGACCAGGACCTGGACATCCTCGAAGGGGAAATCCTGCCGCCGGCCCGCAGCCACCGCCCGGGCGCCGCCCCCGTTCCCGGCGACGACTGATTCCCTGAAATTGGCGGACCGACCCGTCCATGACTGACCCTCTCGGCGCGGACGCCCCCGTGCCCCATCCTTGCGACGCCATCCTCGCGCGGCTGCTGACCCTGCATCCCAAAGTCATCGACCTGTCGCTGGACCGCGTCCATCGTCTGCTGGATCGGCTGGACCATCCCGAACGGATGCTGCCGCCCGTGGTCCATGTCGCGGGCACCAATGCCAAGGGATCGGTCATCGCCATCCTGCGCGCCATGCTGGAAGCCGCGGGCAAGCGGGTCCACGTGCATATTTCGCCCCATCTGGTGCATTTCAACGAACGCATCCGCCTCGCCGGGGACCTGATCTCCGATGCGGATTTGCAGGCGCTGCTGGAGGAATGCGAGGACGCCAACGGGGGTGAGCCCATCACCTTTTTCGAGATCACCACGGGGGCGGCGCTGCTCGCCTTCGCGCGCAATCCCGCCGACGTGCTGATCCTGGAAACGGGACTGGGCGGGCGGCTGGATGCGACGAACGTGGTCGATAAACCCCTGGTCACGGCGATCACGCCGATCTCCCTCGACCATCAGCAGTTCCTGGGCAATTCGCTGGAGGAAATCGCGGCCGAGAAGGCGGGCATCCTCAAGCCGGGGGTGCCTTGCGTGATCGGCCCGCAGCCGCCGAATGTTCTCAAGGTGCTGGATGACCGGGCCCAGACGCTGGGGGCGCCCGTGCTGGCCCATGGCCGTGACTGGACCGTGGCCGAGGCCGACGACGGCCGGTCCTTCGACCTGACCCTGGGCGGGGTGACGGAAACCTATCCCGCCCCGGCCCTGGCCGGGCGGCACCAGCTTTTGAACGCGGCCCAGGCGATCGTCTGCCTTAAGGCCATGGCCGGGTTCACGGCTGCGCCAGACCAGATCACGCACGGTCTCGCCACCGCGCAATGGCCCGCCCGCCTGCACCGCCTGACCAAGGGGCCGCTGATCAAAAATCTGGCCCCCGGCTGGTCGCTCTGGCTCGACGGCGGGCATAACGCCGCCGCGGGCGCCGCCATCGCGGCCCATGCCAAGGAAGCCTGGGGGGAAAAGCCCCTGCACCTGATCTGCGGCATGATCAATTCCAAGGACCCGGGGACGTTCCTGGCCGCCCTCGCCCCCGTCGCGGCGTCACTCACCGGCATCGCCATCCCGGGCGAGGCCAATACCCTGTCCGCCGACAAAATTGCAGAAGCAGGGAACGCGGCGGGCCTGCCGTCGCGGACCGCCCCCTCGGTCCAGGCGGCGCTCTGGGGTCTTTTGGAGGGCGAACAGGGACCGGCCCGGGTGCTGATCTGCGGCTCCCTCTACCTCGCCGGTACGGTGTTGCGGGACAACACTTGAACATCTGAACATTTGTTCATATGTTTGGGTCATGACCACGGACAACAAACAGGCCAAACCGCCCGCCGTCCCGGCCCCTTTGCCGGATGGCACGCTCGACCGCGACCGGGCGGAGGAAATCGCCTCCATCTTCCATCTGCTGGGCGAGCCCAACCGGCTGTCGATCCTGGCCGCCTGCATGGCCGGGCCGCGCTCGGTCAACGACCTGGCGGCGCTGACCGGCATGTCGCCGTCCCTGACCAGCCACCATCTGCGCCTGTTGAAGGCCGCGCGCCTGGTGCGGGCCCGGCGCCAGGGCAAGTTCGTGCATTACGCGGTGCACGACCACCACGTGACCTCGGTCCTGCTGGACATGATGGAACACGTTGCGGAACCGGAACACAGTCACGACGAGGAGGCCTGAGCCATGTCCGCCTTCTGCGACCACGGCCATGACAAGGGGCATTTTACCGACGCGGCCACATCCCGTGCCTACCGCCGGGTGCTGTGGTTTGCGCTGCTCGTCAACGGCGGCATGTTCTTCGCTGAAATGGTGGGGGCCTATCTGTCGAAATCCGTCGCCTTGCAGGCCGACGCCCTGGACTTCCTGGGCGATGCGGCCAACTACGGCATTTCCCTCGCCGTGGTCGGGATGCATCTGGTCTGGCGGGCGCGGGCGGCGATGGTCAAGGGCCTGTCCATGGGCCTGTTCGGGCTGTGGGTGATCGGCACCATGGCCTGGCGCTTCGTCGAAGGCGGGGTGCCGGAGGCGCATATCATCACCAGCATCGGTGTCCTGGCGCTGGCCGCCAACGTGGCCGTCACGGTGGCCCTGTTCAGATACCGCGACGGCGACGCCAACATGCGTTCCGTCTGGCTGTGCTCGCGCAACGACGCCATCGCCAACGTCGCCGTCATCGCCGCCGGGGGCGGGGTCTGGCTGACCGGCACCTTCTGGCCCGACGTCGCCGTGGGCGGGATCATCGCGGGGTTGGCGCTGGTTGCCTCGGTCGAGGTCATCCGCCGCGCCAAGGGCGAACTGCGCCACGCGCGGGAACCCTTGCCCGCCGCCGCCGACTGAATTCCGGAAAGCCTAGAAGTTGTCCTTGAGCCGCCGGGTTTCGGCGAAGACCTCGACGTAATCCCGGCCGGCAAGTCCGATGGTCTTTTGCAGACCGGGACTGTCGGCGCGCAGGAAGGGGTTGGTCTTCAGCTCGATGCCGATGGTGGACGGCACGGTCGGGATGTTTTTCGCCCGTGCCGCGTCGACATCCTTCATGCGCTGGACAAGGATGTCGTTGTCGGGTTCCACCGAGAGCGCGAAGCGGCCGTTGGATTGCGTGTACTCATGGGCGCAGAACACGCGGGTTTCCGGCGGCAACACCTTGAACTTGTCAAGAGATTTGACCATTTGCGCGGGCGTGCCCTCGAACAGGCGCCCGCAGCCCATGGCGAACAGGGTGTCGCCGCAGAACAGGGCGTCCGATCCTTCGAACCAATAGGCGATATGGCCCCGGGTATGGCCGGGCACGTCGTAGATCCAGGCCTCGGCGTTGCCCAGTTTATAGGTATCGCCGTCGCCGACCTCGACGTCGATGCCGGGGATCCGGTCACGGTCGGCGCGCGGGCCGACGATGGTGCAGCCCGTGGCCGCCTTGATTTCCTGGTTGCCGCCCGTGTGGTCGCCGTGGTGGTGGGTGTTCAGGATATGGCTGATGGTCCAGCCCTTGGCCTTGGCGGCGTCCAGCACCGGGCCCGTCACGGCGGGATCGACCACGGCGGTCGCCCCCGTTTCCGGGCAATGGGCCAGATAGACGTAATTGTCGTTCAGGACCGGGATCTGGTGGACGTCCAGCCGGCTCATGATACGCACCTCATTGTTTATGCTTAAAGTTGGCGCAAATACGCCGTCGCGGGCGCCGTTACCGGCGCCCGCTCGGGATTTGCGACGTTAGATGTTCTGCTCCAGCCATTCCTGCAGCTTGCTTTTCGGCAGGGCGCCGATCTTGGTCGCCGCCACTTCACCGTTCTTGAACAGCATCAGGGTCGGAATGCCGCGCACGCCGTACTTGCCGGGGGTCGAGGGGTTGTCGTCGATGTTCAGCTTGGCCACGGTGACCTTGCCTTGCAGTTCGTTGGCCAATTCCTCAAGCGCCGGGGCGATCTGCTTGCACGGGCCACACCATTCGGCCCAGAAATCGACCAGGACGGGCTCGCTCGATCCAAGAACGTCGGTTTCGAAGGAGTCGTCGGTTATCTTTTTCGGCATATCGCTCACCTTGGAATCTGTGTCGGGGTACAGTTTTTTTTGAAGTTTCAGTTTCTGGGACATGCCGCCCGGGTTCTCTTGCGGCCCAGGGCGGATACCCTTCGGTTCCCTGCCCTGTCCTTGAATCTAGGGTCGCGCCCCGGCCCCGTCAAGCGGCCCGGACTTGCGCAAAATTTCCCCTTGCTTTATCTGGGACTTAGGGTGCGGCTGTGTCCAAAAGCACGTCCGGCAGGGTCATCAGCCGCGCCCCCATCGTCCAGATCAGGGCGCAGCGCACGGGCCGGTCCGGATACAGATCCATCAGTGCGCGGCGGTATCCGGCCATCTGCGCGAGATAGCCGGGATGGACGTCCTCAAGACGTTCCGGCGGCGGCCGGTTGGTCTTGAAATCGGCGATCAGGACTTCCGTCTCCGTGACCAGCAGGCGGTCGATGCGGGCGGAAATCACCCGCCCGCCGGCCTGCGCCACCAGCGGCACCTCGGCCCGGCTGCCGGGGCCGAACAGGGGGGCCAGGGCGGGATCGTTGAGAAGGGCCAGGGTTTCCCGGAGAATCTCCGCCTGCTGGGCGTCATCCAGATCATGGCCCGGGCGGGCCAGGAAGCGCTCGACCGCCGATTCCCGGTCTTTCGGCGCCAGGTCCGGCAGGCTTTCCAGCAATTTGTGTACGATCAGCCCGCGCTTGAAGCGGGCACCGTCATCGGTGCCGAGCGGCGAGGCGGCGGGCGGGTTGTCCTCGGGCTTCGAGGGCGCGAGCGGTTTGGGCGGGTCGGGCTCGTCCGCCGGCGGCGTGAACAGCCAGGCGGGCGGGCCTTCGGCCTCCTCCGCAACGTCCCGGTCCCTGGCCTCGACGGGGGCCGTCTGCGGCCAGTCGAGCAGCAGGCCCGTCTCCTCCTCGTCGCCGCCCTCTGCCGCCGCGGCATTCAGCATCACCGCGCCGGCCCGCGTCATTCCGTCCCGGATCAGGTTGTACCAACAGCCTTCGGGCCGTTTCTGTTTGCCGTCCCATCCGGTGACATAAAGCCGGTCCTTGGCGCGGGTCATGGCGACGTAGAGCAGCCGGCGTTCCTCGGCCTCGCGCGCGGCTTCGGCCCCGGCGCGCAATTCCGCCGTCACCGCGCAATCGTCGTCCTTGCGCCCCGGCCAATAGACGGCGCCGCTGTCGGTTATTCCATCGCCGTCGTCCCACAGCAGGCCGATCGGCTTGCCCCGGCCGCCGCCCTGGCAGGTATCGGGCAGGAACACCACGGGCGCTTCCAGGCCCTTGGCGCCATGCACCGTCATCACCCGGACATGGCCGGCGGCCTGGTCCAGGTCGCGCTTGATCACCGTCTCGCTGCCCCCAGTCCAATGGAGGAACCGTTCGAGTGACGGTGCGTGTTCGCGCTCGAACTGCAGGGCGAGCGCCATGAATTCCTCGATCGGGTCCGCCGCGTCCGGCCCCAGATGGCGGAGGAATTTCCGCCGCCCGCCAAGCGGCCCCAGGACCGCGGCGAAAAATTCATAGGGCGGGGCGGCGTCGGCCCCGGCGAGCAGGCCCGCGAGGGTCTCCGCCGCCTCCCGCCAATGCGCCTGCTCGCCCGCGCGGGCACGCAGTTCGGCCCAAAGGCTGCCGCCGCGCGGATGGCACAGCGGTTGCAGATCGTCGTCGTCCCTGAAATCGAACAGCGGACCCTTCAGCACCGTCGCCAGGGTCAGGTCATCCTCGGGCAGCAGGACGAAACGGCCCAACGCCATCAGGTCCATGACCGCCATCTGTTCGGTCAGCACCATGCGGTCCGTGCCGGCGACGGGGATGCCGCGTTGCTTCAACTGGCGGACCATTTCCTCCATGAACCGTCCGCGCTTGCGGACCAGGATCAGAATGTCGCCCGCTTCGATGGGCCGGCCTTGCGAGACCAGCATTTCCTTGCTGTCGCGCCAACCGGCGATGGTCCGCGCGATGGTCTCCGCGACCTGAACCACGGGGGCGCGCGGCCCCGGCCGGTCCACGGGCGCGTCCCAGGCGTCGGGCTGGTCTTCTTCCTCGGGTTTGACCGGCGGCCAAAGCTCGACCCGCCCGGCGTCTTCCGAGCGGTCGACATGATGACGAACGAGCCGCGACAGGCTGCTTAGCGAGGCGCGCAGGTCTTCGGGCTGGAAGGTGTTGTCGACGGCCTCCAGCACGGGGGTGACCGAGCGGAAGGAGACGGCCATTTCCTTCGATGCCTCAAGCGACCCGCCGAGCCCCGCCGCCCGTGCCTTTGCCGCGAAATGCTCCCGGGTTTCCTCGAACCGCGCCGGCTCCGCCCCCTGGAAGCTGTAGATCGATTGCTTTTCGTCGCCGACGGCGAACACCGTGCGGGGGCCGTGGCGGCCCGCGTCCCAGGCGCCTTCGCCGGAAAAGAACTCATCGGCCAGGGACTTCAGGATTTCCCATTGCGGCGGGGCGGTGTCCTGGGCTTCATCGACCAGGATATGGGCGATGCCGCCGTCCAGCTTGTAGTGAACCCAGGCGACCGCCCCCGGCGAATGGCGCAGCAGGGTCGCCGTTTTCAGGATCAGGTCGTCATAATCCATCAGGGCGCGGCTGTCCTTGAGCTCGGCAAAGGCATCGGCCAGCGCCGCCGCCAGGTCCATCAAGGCGGCGGTGTTGTCGGCGATGGCCAGGGCGCGCAGTTTTTCGTCGATGGCGGCGACGCGCGCCTGTTCGGCTTCCAATACCGCCTGGGTGCCGGGGGCCTGTTTCTCCACGTCTTGGGTCAGCAGGCGAACCACGGGGGTGCGCTTCTGGGTCAGGAAGGCGCGGCTGTAGGCGTCGAACCCGGCCGCCCGGCCACCGTCGTCCGCGGCCAGCCAGGGCGCCATCAGATCGGCGCGGTCCTTGTCCGTTTTCTTGCCGCCCGACAACGCCTGGGCGGCCTGTCGCAAGGCGGTGTCATCGGGCGTCGGGGCCCCCAAAATCACCGCCGCCCGGTCGTCCTCGGGGCCCAGACCCAATTTGCGCCGCGTCGCGGCGGCCAGGCCCGCCGTGCCCTGGTGGTCGCGGAACAGGCGGGTGAGACGGCCCCGGGCGAAATCCAGCGCCGTCATCAGATCGTCGAAGCCGCTTTCGTCGAGCAGCCCGGTGAGATGGTCCATGGCCCGCGCGGCGGCGCTCCCGGGGTGGTCGGCGGCGGCGGTCAGCACGCGGTCGCGGGCCTCGCGCCGCAGTTCCGCCGCCGTGCGTTCGTCCATCACCTGGAAATGGGGGGCGACCCCGGCCTCCAGGGGAAAGCGGCCCAACAGCGATTCGCAGAACGAATGGATGGTCCGGATGTTGGGGCCGTCCGTGGTGTCCGCGACCTCGGCGAACAGCCTGCGCACGCGGGCGAGGTCGTCGCGGTCCAGCGGCACACCCGTCTGCTCGCGGTAGTCCTCGGCCAGGGCGTCGTCATCCATGACCGCCCATTTGCCCAACAGCCGCGCTAGACGGTTGGCCATTTCGGCGGCCGAGGCCTTGGTATAGGTCAGACAGAGGATATGGCGCGGCCGCACGCCCTTCAGCAGCAGCCGCACGATCCGGTTGGTCAGGACGTGGGTCTTGCCGGTCCCGGCGTTGGCCGAGACCCAGGCCGAGTTCTCGGGCTGTGCGGCATCGGTTTGGACGATGTTGGCGCGATCGCGGGTTTCCTTCATTCCCCGTCCTCCCCGCCGGCGGCACTCCAGGCGCGCACGCGGGCCAGGTGGTCGTAGTCGCCGCTGTCGCTTTCAAACATCGGCTTCACGCGGGGCGCGTAGGGCGTCGCGGGGTCCGAGAAAAAGACGACCCGCCGGGCCAGGCCCTGGGCCGCGTCCTCGGTCAATTGGCCGACGCCGTCCAGGGATGTGATCTTGCCGGCTTCGCGTCCGCCCGACATTTTCCAATAGGCCAGGGCCGCAACCTCGCCCGTTGCCAGCTTGTCGAACCCGCCCGCGCGCAGCACCGCGGCCTCCAGCGGCAGTTGCGGGGAAAACCCGGTCTTGACCATTTTCTCTGTCGGCGTGCGCCCGGTCTTGTAGTCGATGATCTCGAACCCCTCGGCCGGGTCGCGGTCGATGCGGTCGGCGATGCAGGTCAGGGTGAAGGGCCCGGCCCCGGTTTCCAGGGTCAAGGCGCCTTCTGCCTCCCAGGCGAGCGGCCGGCAGCCGCGTGTCCGGCGGTCGCGCTCGACCTCTATGAACCAACGCGCGACGCGCAGGAACCTTGGCCACCAGAAGGCGCGCACGGCGGGGCGGTCGGCATGCTGGGCGAAGACCTCCTCGCCGAAGGCCCGCAGCCGTGTCTCCGCGTCCGCCGGCAGGTCGCGGGGGTGGGCTGCGATGAACAGCTCCAGCGCCCGGTGGATGATCTCGCCCCGGTCGCCGGCCCCAGGATCGGCGTCGATGGGATCGAGAGGACGCAGGCGCAGGATATTCCGAGCATAGACGGCATAGGGGTCGCGCACCCATTTCTCGACCTGGGTGACCGACAGGCCCTTGGGCCGCATCGCCACCGGCGGGCGCGGCAGGGGCCGGGCCGGGATCACGGTGCCGCCCGGATCGTCCAGCGCGGCGGCCCAGGATTTCAGATGGTCGCGCGCCTTGAGGGCGTCCGCCATGGTCGTCCCCGCGACCAGGTTACCGAGCCGCAGCAGCCAACGGGCCGGCACGCTGGGCGCGCCCTCGACCCGCTCGGCCCGGGTCAACAGGACCTCCGGCGCCATGGCCGCCTGGACGAAGTCATGGGCCGTCTGGCCGATCCGCCGTTCCGGCAGGGGCAGGCCGAAATCGGCCAGCATGGGGCGGCTCATCCAGGGGCTCGGCTTGGCTTCCGGCGGCCAGCTGCCTTCGTTGAGACCGCCCAGGATCATCAGGTCCGCCTGTTGCAGCCGGGCTTCGAGCAAGCCCCAGATGTTGAGGCGCGGATGCGCCCCCCAGGCCGGGCGCACGGCGTGGCCCGCCATCAGGCTGTCGAGCAGGGCCGGATAATCGCGGCCCCGAACGGGGCCCAGGCCCGGCAGGGCGTCCAGCACCTCGTTCATGAAGCGGGCGGCGGCCTCGCCGTCCTCGCCGGCCCACAGGCGCTCGGCACCTGTCTCCTCGCCGCTCGCCGCCAGGGCCTCCGCGAAGGCGAGATGGGCCGAGGCGAGGTCTTGGGGGGCGACCTCTCGGTTCTTGATCAGATCGGCGAAGGGCGCGGCGGCCCGTTCCAGGCGGTCGATCAGGCCGGGCAACGGCCCCGGCTCCTTCAGCAGCCGGACGGCGGCGCGCAGGCCCGCGATGCCCGGCGCGGGGCGGATGCCGCGCACAATCTTCGCCGTCTCCAGCCGCCGGGCGAGGGCGCGGAGATGCGCCGGGTCGCCGGCAAGCGCCGCCTTGGGATGCTTAAGGGCGGCGAGCAGGGGCACCGGCGCGAAATCTTCCGCCGCCAGGGCGGCGGTCAGGCGCAGGAAAGCCCCGGCGGCCGTTTCCGCCAAGGGCGTGCCGGCGGAATCGTCCAGCGCCACGCCCCAGCGCGCCAGTTCCGCCTTGACGCGGCGGGCCAGTGCCCGATCCGGCGTCACCAGGGCCGCGGTCTTGCCGGGGGTTTGCAAAGCTTCGCGCAGCGCCAGGGCGATGACCGAGGCTTCCTCGGCCAAGGTGGCGCAATCGATACGGGCGAGGCCCGCTACCACCGCTGCCGCGTCCGCGACGGCACCCGGCGCCCCGGCGGCCCCGGTGACGGCGGCGGGGCGCAGCGCCCGGCTGAACAGATCGCTCCGCGCCTTGTGGCCGGGTGCCGTCCCGCCGATCTCCGGCGCCCAATCGGCGACTGCGGCCCGGTCGCAACCGAACCGCGCCAGCAGATGCTTCAGGCCGTATTGCGGATGGTGCGGCTCCAGCGCCGCCCAGGCGTCGTCGGCCATGTCGCGGTCGAGGCCGGGCAGGATCACCGCCCCCTTGGGCAGGCCGGCGATCACGGCCAAGAGGTCCGCCGTCGCCGGGATCGAGCCGGTGGAGCCGGCGGCGATCACCGGCGTGGCCGGCGGCTGCCGGCGCCAGGCCTCGGCGCGGTGTTGCAAAACCCGGTTGCGCCGCTCGGCGCCGTCCAGGCATCCGGCCTCGTCCAGGTATGCGGGCCAGGCTTCGGCGACGATGTCGAGGAAGCTGACCGTCTTCTGCCAATGTTCGGCCAATTCGTGGTCCGGCGGGATCAGGTTTTTGATCTCCCGGAAGTCGAGCCGTTCCGTCGCCACCTGGTCCATCAGGCGGGCCAGTTCCTGGGCCAGGCGGAGCGCCTGGTCCGGCGTTTCGGCGCGGCCGGGAACGGCGCGGATGAGCGACGCCAAAAGGGCTTGGCGGCGCATGCCGGGGAGGGTCGGGGCCAGGTCGAGATCCCCCGATTCGGCGCTTTCGCCGCCATCCAATTCGTCGATTTCGACATCGCCCAGCGGCGTCAATTTGGGCAGCAGCACGGTGCGCCCGCCGGCGGCGCGCAAAAAGGCCTCGGTCAGGGCGCGGATGGCGCGCCGGGTCGGCAGCAGGACCTGATAATCGGCGAGCCGTTCCGGGTCGCCGCCCGTTTCAGCCAGCAGACTTTCCGCCAGCACGTCGACGAAGGGCCGACCCGGGTGGATCGTGAAGACCTTGGGAATGCCTGTGCCCCCCGGGGGGGTCATCGATAGGTCCGCCCGGCGAACCGTTCGGACATGTAGTCCTCGGCCTCGGCCAGACCGTCGGGGGTGCCGACATGGAACCATTCGCCGTCATGCATGACGCCGTAAAGCCGCCCGGCCTCGATCGCCTTGTCGTAGAGGACGTTGAGGGAGAACGCCCCCTCGGGCGCCCCCTCGAACAGGCGCGGATGCAGGATCTGCACGCCCGTGAACAGCCAGGGCGCGACCTCCATCTCGGGCCGGCGGGTCAGCTGCCCGTCCGGTTCGGCGCAGAAATCGCCGGGCCCTTCGTATCCGAACGCCTCGACCGTCGAATGCAGCAGCAACAGGCCGTCCATCTTGTCGTCGTCCCAGCACGACGCCAGACGCGGCAGGATGGGATGCGGGCCGTTAAGCAGCAGGGCGTCGGAATTGGCGACGTAGAAGGGGGCGTCGCCGAACAGGCGCAGGGCGTTCCTGACCCCGCCGCCCGTCTCCAGGCGTTCGGCCTCGCGGACAATGGCGATGCGCGGCGTGGCCCGCCCGGCGAGATGGCTTTCCATCTGTTCGGCCAGATGGAACACGTTGACCACGGCCTCCGTGACGCCCGCTTCCTCCAGCCGGTCGAGCATGTGGTCGATGAGGGCGCGGCCGTCGACCGCGATCAGCGGCTTCGGCGTGTTGTCCGTCAGGGGGCGCATGCGCGTGCCCAGGCCCGCGGCCAGAACCATGGCCTTGGCCGGTCCTTTCACCGGCCCCGGCGCCGAGGCGTCCGGGGCGGAGGTCACGCCGCCGCCTCGGGCTGGGAGGGCGCGGGGACGATGCGGGTGTCGGCCGGGATGGCGGCGTCGATCCAGGCCTTGACCTCGGCCAGGGCCGGATGGGCCAGGGAGCGTTCCAGCATCCGCCAGACATGGGGGATGTGGGCCAGGTATTGCGACTTGCCGTCGCGGTGGCTGAGCCGCGTGAAGATGCCGATAACCTTGGCGTGGCGCTGGGCGCCCAGGATGGCGTAGCTCGCCCCCAGGGCCTCGTGGTCCATGTCCGGAAAGGCGGCGAGATAGCGCGCCAGCATATGGGCGGTCAGCACGGGATCGACCGCGCGCCGGGCGTCCTCCAGCAGCGACATCAGGTCATAGACCGGCGATCCCGCGACCGCGTCCTGGAAATCCAGCAGGCCGCAGCGCTGAATGCCGGTGCGGTCCTTCAGCCAGATCAGGTTGTCGACGTGGAAATCCCGCAGCACCAGGGTCTTGGGCTGGGCCAGGACCTGGCGAAAGGCGGGGCGCCAGGCTTCCTGATAGGCCTCGCGGGCGTCGTCGTCGATCTCGGCCCCGGTGACCGCCGGCAGGTACCAGTCGGTCAGCAGGCTGGCTTCCTCCATCAGCTTGCGTTCGTCATAGGGCGGCAATGCCCGGGGGATGGCGGCTTCGGGGGCACGGTCGTGGATATGGATCAGCACGTCGACGGCGCAGGCGTAAAGCGCCTCGGCGTCGGCGCCGTCGGCCAGCATGCGGGTATAGGTGTCGTCGCCCAGGTCTTCCAACAACAAAAGGCCCGCGGCCGCGTCTTCGGCATAGACCTCGGGCGCGCTCAGGCCCAGCTTCAGCAGATGCCGGGCGACGGAAACGAAGGGGCGCACGTCTTCCTTGGGCGGCGGCGCGTCCATCAGCACGGCGCGGCGGTCGCCGTCGGTCAGGCGGTAATAGCCTCGGAACGAGGCATCGGCGGCGAGCACCCTGCGCGTAGCATGGCCCCAGCCGTGTTGGTTCAGGAAACCGGCAATCAGGTCGTCACGTTCAGTCATGGAGCTCCGCTCGTTTCAATCGTTCAGTCCAGTCGCCGCCGCCGGACAGCTGTACCCGCCGTTGGGTTTCGCTTTCGCCGGGCGAAAGCTTGATGTCGAGCCGCCCGGCCGGCAGGTAAGGCCCCAGGCGTTCCGGCCATTCGATCAGGGAGATGCCTTCGGCGAAGGCGTCCTCGATATCCAGCTCGAAGGCTTCCTCGGGGTCGTTCAGGCGGTAAAGGTCGAAATGATGCACGGTGGCGTCCGCCCCGTCATAGGGCTGGACCAGGGTGAAGGTCGGGCTCGGCACCTCTTCGTCCGCGCCGAGAAGGGCCTGCACGAAGCCACGGGCGATGACGGTCTTGCCCATGCCCAGCCCGCCCCACAGGGCGATCACGTCGCCGGGCCGGCAGACCGCCGCCAGGCGCGCGCCAAGGGACAGGGCCGCGTCCTCCCCCTCCAGGGTCAGGGCGAAACCGGCCGGTTCCTCGCTTGCATGCGCCATCGCAACCATCGCCGCTCTTTTAACGAAAATACCCTTGCGGGGACAAGGCTTGACCTGACCCGCCGGGCCCGCCATGTAAGGAATCCCGAATAACAGCCCTAAAAAGACCGAAGGAGCAGGCGCAGGTGTCCCAGACGCCGGAACGGACGGATGTGGTGATCATCGGCGCGGGCCCCGTGGGCCTGTTCGCGGTGTTCGAATGCGGCATGCTGGGCCTGAAGTGTCACGTGGTCGACGCCCTGGAAATGCCAGGCGGGCAGTTGAGCGCACTCTACCCGGAAAAACCCATTTACGATATCCCGGGATATCCCCGGATCGGCGCCCAGGACCTGGTCGACCGCCTGACCGAACAGGCGGCACCCTTCGATCCCGTTTATCACCTGGGCAGCCCGGTCACGGGGCTGGCGCAGCGGTCCGGCCTCTGGCGGGTCGAGACCGCCCGGGGCACGGCGATCGCCGCCCCCACGGTCATCGTCTGCGCCGGGGTCGGCGCCTTCGGGCCCAATCGCCCGCCCTTGGACGGCATCGAAGCCTATGAGGACCAGGGCCCCGGCCTGGGCGTCAAATACATGGTCGGGCGGATCGAGGATTTCCGGGGCCGCCGCGTGGTCATCGCCGGCGGCGGTGACAGCGCCGTCGATTGGGCATTGTCCCTGGCGGATGTCGCCGAAAGCCTGGCCGTGGTCCACCGCCGCGCCAAATTCCGCGCCGCCCCCGACAATGTGCGCAAGCTCGAGGATTTGGCGGCGGCGGGCAAGGTCGATCTGGTCATTCCTTATCAGCTGGGCGGGCTCGAAGGGATGGGTGGGCGGCTCGACGCCGTCATCGCCCGCGATCTCGACGGCAATGCGCGGCGGCTTCCCGCCGATGTCCTGCTGCCCTTCTTCGGCATGCTGCAGCAACTGGGGCCGATCGCCGACTGGCAATTGGACTTGCGGGACAATCATATCGCCGTCGACCCGGCGACCATGGCGACGGACCGCCCGGGCCTGTTCGCGGCTGGCGACATCGCCACATATCCCGGCAAGCTGAAGCTGATCCTGACCGGCTTCGCCGAAGCCGCCGCCGCCGCCCACGGCGCCCATGCGGTGGCGCGGCCGGGCGAGATTCTGCATTTCGAATATTCCACGACCAAGGGCGTGCCCGGTCTGGGGGACGACTAGGCCATGTCGGCGGACCCCAAGGTCGCGGTCGTCACGGGGGCCGCGCGCGGCATTGGGCTGGCCACGGCCAGGGCGTTCCTGGGCGCCGGCTGGCAGGTCGCTGTCCTCGACATCGACGAGACGGAACTGGACCGCGCGGCATCGGCCCTGGCCCCCGGCGATGCCGTCCTCGCCATTCAGGTCGACGTCGCCAACCCGGATCAGGTCCGGGCGGCGGCGGGCCGGATCCAGGACGCCTTCGGCCGCGCCGACGCCCTGGTCAACAACGCAGGCGTCGCCGTGTTCAAGCCGATCCTGGACACGTCCTACGACGAATGGCGGCGCGTGCTCGACGTCAACCTGTCGGGTCCCTTCCTGATGACCCAGGCGTTCGCACCCCTGATGATCGCGGGCGGCGGCGGGGCCATCGTCAACATCGGATCGATCTCGGGCCTGCGCGCCTCGACCCTGCGCGTCGCCTACGGCACGTCGAAGGCGGGCCTGGCGCATCTCACCAAGCAGCAGGCGGCGGAACTGGGCGAGGAGGGCATCCGCGTCAACCTGGTCGCGCCCGGCCCGGTCGACACGGCCATGGCCAAGGCGGTGCACACGCCGGACATCCGCGCCGGCTACCACGACGCCATTCCCTTGAACCGCTACGGCCTGGAAGAAGAGATCGCCGCGGCGATCCTGTTCCTGTGCGGCGATCAGGCGCGCTACATCACCGGCCAGACGCTTGCCGTCGACGGCGGGTTCGACGCCACGGGTATCGGATTGCCGTCGCTGCGGGGCTAGACGCCCCGGAGACGCGGCACTCGGGAAGGAGCAACATGCGCATCGGGGGATTGCCGAAAACGCTTTTGGGGGCTGCCGTCGTTTTTGCTACGACAGCCCTTACCTCGACCGTTGCGCCGGCCGAACCGCCGCCCGCCGCCGTCGTGCCCTGCTTGCCGTGCCACGGGCGCGACCGCCTTCACGAGAAACCGCAGGTGCCGTCGATCCTGGGCCAGGACGCCAAATACCTGTTCCACCAGATCACCGCATTCCAGCGCGTGTTTGCGCCCCGCGGCAGCGGGTTCACGCGCCTGGAGCGCAATCACCCGGTGATGAGCGCCGAAGCGCCCAAGGTGGCGCGCGAGGACATCGGCGCGGTCGCGGATTATTTCTCCCGCCAGGCCTGCGTCAACGCCCGCGACCTGGACGGCGGCCCGTCGGACCCGTTGCCGCCGCCCCTGCTCGCGAAGCGCTGTTTTCTCTGTCACGGCGAGGCGGGCCGCAGCCACCACGCGTTCATCCCGACCCTGGCCGGACAGCGGCGGACCTATCTGAGCGCCCAACTGAAGTCGTTCCGCGACACCCGTTGGATCGACCTGACCCGGCCAGGCCAGTCGCGCGTGCACAGCATGATGACCCGCCAGGGCATGCCGCTTAATGACGCACAGATCGACGACCTGGCGGCCTATTTTTCCAGCCAGAACTGCCGCTAACCGCCGGTTCCCGCCTGCCGATATCCACGTCTTTCGTCCGGGTCGTGCGAACCATGTCTTAATGTTAGACTTATATCATGTCGCGCTGTGCCCCGTTCGCCAAAGGGGACGAGGAAGGGGATATCGGGTGAATCCATCGACCATTGCCGGGATCGTCATCGGTTTTTGCATCGTCATCGCCGCCGTCGCCTTCAGCACGGATAGTTGGGGCGTGTTCGTCAACCTGCCGGGTCTCGTTCTGGTTCTGGGCGGAACGGTCGCGGCGACCCTCATCAGTTATCCCATGCGTGAGGTGCTGCGGGTGCTCAAGGTCTTTCTTGTCGTGCTCAGGAATGAGCGGCTGTACGAAAAGGAAGACGTCGAGGAACTGGTCGAGGTCGCCAAGCTGATCTCCGCCGGCCAGGCGCCCAAAATCGAAGATCAGCTTTTGCGCGTCAAAAGCCCGTTCCTGCGCACCGGCATTCAGCTTGTCGCGGACGGCGTGCCGCTTGCCGATATTCAGGACCTTTTGGAATGGCGGATCAACCGCTTGCGCATAAAGGAACGGGCGGAGGCGGCGATCTTCCGTTCCATGGGGGCCTATGCGCCGGCATTCGGTCTTGTCGGCACGCTTCTCGGTCTGCTCAACATGCTACAGAACCTGGGGGCCGGCTCCATCGACGTGATCGGCGCGAACCTGGCGCTTGCGCTGGTCACGACGTTCTACGGCATCCTCCTGGCGAACCTGGTGTTCGTCCCCGTTGCGGTCAAGCTCGAGGGACGGACCGAGCAGCGGGTCGCGCTGCTCAACATGGTGATGGAAGGCATTCGTCTGGTGAAGGAGGAACGGTCCCCCAGCTACATCCGCGAAACCCTGCGCTCGTTCATGGAAAACCCCGGTGACGAGGTCGCCGGCAATGACAAGACCAAGTACGGCGTCGGGTTCGCGAGATGACGTACCGTCCGCACAAGCGGCCGCCAGCCGGTTCGGCGGACAAAAGGCACCGGTCGCGGTGGGCCGCCGCCGATGTCGCGCCGCCGGGCGGCGACCCGGGCGCCGTTGGTCCCTGGCTGCTCAGCTATGTCGATATCATCAGCCTTCTGGTCGCCCTGTTCGTCGTGCTGCTGTCCCTGTCCCAATTCGACAAGCCGGCCTATCGTTCGATGATCGATTCGCTTCAGGGCGCGGCGCGCGGCGCGCCGACCCTCAAAGGGCCGCCCCGGCTTTCCCCGTTTCCCCCGGCCCCGCCGGCGGAACCGGCGGCCGACCGCCGCGACGCCATTATTTCGTCGCTGCGCGACAGCGTCGCCGGGGCCGGCATGTCGGACGACGTGGACATCCGCCAGCGTGAGGGCGGCGTCGAAATCTCGATCGGGGAAAGCGTGCTGTTTCCCTCGGGCGTGGCCGATCTGGTCGCCGATGGCGAGACCCTGCTGGCCGCGCTGGCGCCCGTGTTCGCCACCGGCGATTACGCCCTTTCGGTCGAGGGCCATACGGACGCCGTGCCCATCGCCAGCGACCGCTTTCCCTCCAATTGGGAGTTGTCCTCGGCCCGCGCCAGCAGCGTCGTCCGCTTCCTGATCGGCAAGGAAATCGATCCGACGCGCCTGACCGTGGTCGGCCATGGCGACACCCAGCCCATCGCCGCCAACGACACGGCCGAGGGCCGCGCGCGGAACCGGCGCGTGAACTTCATCCTTCAGGTGCCGGGGAAATAGTCCGGAAGAGGCAGGCTCAATTCCTTAAGTCACCCCAGAGGAACCCCTCGTCGCGGATCATCCGCAGGCATGTATCGGCCACCGCCGGATCGTAGGCGGTGCCGCGGCCCCGTTCGATCTCAGCCAGCGCCACGTCGATCCCCAGGCCGGGGCGGTAGGGACGGTGGGAGGTGATGGCGTCCACCACGTCGGCGACGGCGATGATCTTGGCCTCTTCGATAATCTCGTCGCCTTTGAGGCCGTTGGGATAACCTGTGCCGTCGATCCGTTCGTGGTGCTGCACGACCATTTCCTTGATGGGCCAGGGGAATTCCGTGTTCTCGAGAATCTCGTAGCCGACCTGGGGGTGGGATTTGACCATTCCGAATTCGCTGTCCGTCAGGCGGCCCGGCCGGTTGAGGATTTCCGACGGGATGTAGATCTTGCCGATGTCGTGGATCGTGGCGCCCAGGCGCAAACCGTCGATCCGGCCCGGGGGCCAGCCCAACTTGCGCGCAATGGCGACGGAGATGGCGGCGACGTTTTCCTGGTGACCGCTGGTGTAGGGGTCGCGTTTTTCGATGGTGGCGGCGATCGCCCGCACGGCGCCGAAGGCCGCGTCTTCCAGGGCCGAATGCAGGGATGTCGTCTCCCGGCTCAGGCGGATGGCCTCCACCGCCAAACCGATGTTTCCGGCGAACTCGGACACCAAGCCGATCTCCACGTCGTCGAAGGCGTTTTCGAGGTAGCTGTAGACGTTGAGGACGGCGACCGTGCGGTCCCCAGCCCGAATGGGGGCCGACATGACGGATTGCAGGTTGTGATTCTTTGCCTGCGCCGCCCAGGGGCCGAAGCCGGCCTGGGCCTGGATATTGTGGGCGACCTGAACTTTCCCGGTTTTCACGGCAAGGCCGGCGGGGCCCTGGCCCAGGTCGTCGTCGGCCCAACGCACGGCGATCGAATCAAGATACGCCGTTTCGCCCCCGGCCTTGGCTACGGGTTCGATGTCCTGGTCCGGGGTGTCCAACGGCCGGCCGACCCAGACCAGGGCGTAGTCCTGCGCCTCGACAAGAACATCGGTCACCCGCTGATAGAGGCGGCGCTCGTCCGCTTCCTCCAGGATCGCCGCGTGGCAACGCAGCAGCGTATTGCGCACGGCGGTCATGCGCGCGGCCCGCGCTTCCGCCTGCTTGCGTTCCGTTACGTCCGTATGGGTGCCGGACATCCGCAAGGGCTTGCCGTCGGCGGCCCACTCCACGACCTTGCCGCGGTCCTGGATCCAGGCCCAATGCCCGGCCTTGTGGCGCAGGCGCACCTCGCAGTCATAGTAGTCGATGGCTCGCCCGAACGCCTGTTGCAGCAGCCGGTTCGATTCCACGAGGTCGTCTGGATGGGCAAGGTCGATCCAGGTCTGGATCGACACAGGGGCGAGTTCGTCCAGGGTATAACCGGCGATCCCGGCCCAGCGCTCGTTGATGATCAGCTCGCCCGTCTGCACGTTCCATTCCCAGGTGCCGACGTTGGTGCCCCACAGGATTTCCCCCAGGCGGCGGCGCTCCTCGGCAAGTTGGTGTTCCGATTCCTGCTGCGCCGAGATGTCGACGATGGTGACGGGAACCCGGCGCGCCGCGGCTTCCGTGCGCGGAACGGGCATGGATTCGACGCAGGTGATCGGCCGCCCGTCCTGGGCCAGATAGACGGTCTTGACGGTGAAGGTTTCGGCATCGCCCCACATGGCGCACAGGCTGTCGATGAACGCCGCGCGGCTTTCGGGGCCGAAAAAGCGTTCGATCTCCCGCCGGAATTCGCGCTCGGAGGAGACGCCGAACAGGCGCAGCGCCGCCGGATTGACGCGAACTACCCGGATGCTGTTGATCAGGTCGGTGACCAGCCCGGGATTGCTTGTCAGGAAGGCCCGAGGATTGCTTGCTTCGGTTTCGCGCATGTGCCGGACCTGACGGAAGATCGTCGTGAGGTTCACTTCAAAAATGGCGACGGTCGCCGAGTTGAACAGGGTGCGGTAGCGCTCCCGGCTGTCGTCGAGAATTTCATCAAATACCCGCGTCCCCTCGATCTCCCGCAGCAGCAACCCCATGGCGACGGACGCCAGGGTCAATGCGACAACATAGGGCAAGAGGATGGGCACCAGCCTGTCATGGACGGCAGTCACGGGCAGCAGATGGAACAGCCCGACCGAAGTCAGATGAACGGCCAGGCCAAGGATGAACAGATGACGTATTCCGATCCGTGCCGGTTCGGGAACGCAGAAGCGCCGGCAGGCGAGACCGAGTGCGAGAGAGGCGGCGATGACGCCGAGACCGACAAGCGTGCCGGCCCCGCCCAGATGCATGCGGTAAGCGGCGGCCATCGCGCCGGAAACGGCGGCCACCACCGGGCCGCCGAACAGGGCGCCCATGGACAGTACGATCGTCCGCGAATCGAAGATGACGCCGGGCGCGAACTGCACCGCCATCGCCATGGCGAGAACCGCTGCCCCGCCGAACAGAACGCCGGAAGCGATCCGGGCCTGAAATGGATGTTTGTTTCCGTAGGCGCTGATAAACCGCTGGGCGAAGCACAACGCCAGCAGAAGCGCGGCGTTTTGCAGCAGTTCCAAAAAAAGCATTCAGCCCCTCATTGCGGCGGCGAGGAGGCCAAGTGCGCCTCTGGCGCCGCGACATTCAATCTATAGGGGATTTTAAACGCTGGGCGGCGGCCTCACAATTTAGACTAAGGCCATATACCAATGCACGGGCTTAGATGGACCCCGAGCGGGCGCGGGCTCAGTTCATGGGGTGCCGGTAGACCAAGCGCCCTTCGTCGTCGACCGTGAAATAGTCCGGCAGGTCCGGATGGTCGATCAGCTCGTCCGACTCCTCAAGCTCCAGGTTCTGCTCCGACACGTAGGCCACATAGGGTGACTTGTCGTGGTTTTCCGCCAGCAGGTGATAGAACGGCTGGTTCTTGCGCGGGCGCACCTCGGCGGGAATGCTGTCGTACCATTCCTCTGAATTATTGAATTCGGGATCGATATCGAACACCACGCCGCGGAATCCATAGACGCGGTGGCGGACGAACTCGCCGAGCGGGAATTTCGCGAATGATCTACTCATGACCTTCAGGTCCTTTTATTGCCTTCTTCCGAGGGCGGCTGTTGGCAGACGCACTCTCAATATAGTGCGATGCCGCGCGGAGTCAAAGTCAGCCGAAAGTCAGGGGTCGAGGGTCAGGAACCGGGGGACCCGTCCGCCCGCGTTTCCGCATAGGCGATCAGCACCCCGCCGTCGGGCAGCGGCGTGTTGACGAATTCCAGCATGCGGCCGTCGGCGCATTCGATGGCGTCGCGGGTGATCTCGCGCCGGGTCATGGCGGACAGGATCTGCGCCTTCTTGGTGTCCCAGTCGCCGCCGGGCGCGGCCAACGGGCGGGTCGCCTCGACGAAGTCGCTGACGTGGGTGCCGGCGATGGGCCCCGCGTCGCCCAGGTCCCACAGCCGGGCAAAGGCCGGGTTCCAGAACTTCAACCGCCCGTCGGATCCGAACACGGCGATGGCCTCGTTCAAATTTTCCAGGCTGGCGCGGTAGACGGCGTCGCGCGCGTTGTTGGAACTTTCCAGATCCAGCTGGTCGGTCACGTCGTCATAGCCGAAGGAAAGCCCCCCCGACGGCATGGGATAGGCGACGGCGCGCAGGGTCCGCCCGTCGGGCAGATGCATGAGATCGCCCATGGGGTCGCCGGCCTCGTCGAACAGGGCAAGCTGTTCCATCTTGTAGGCGCGGAAGTCGGGCACCTCGGGCAGGCGGCGTTCGGCGCGCAGGTGTTCGAGGATTTCCGGAAAATCGCGGCCCGCGTCCAACCAGGCGGCGTCGAGTCGCCACATGTCGCGATAGGCCTCGTTGAAGAACACCAGCTTGGTATTGCGGTCAAAGATGGCGATGCCGGTGCCGAGCCCCTTGAGCACGGCCTGGGCCATCTGTGCCCAGGGCGGCAGGGCGGCGGGTTCGGCCGCCGCGGGCGGGGCCGGGTTCTCGCCGGACCCGTGGGGGAAGGCATATCCGATCAGGCCGCTGACGGCGGTGTCCGGCGCGTCCTCTCCGTCGCCGCCACCGTCGGTGGCAAGCGGGCATTCGGTGACGTCGAAGGACTTGGTCTCGCCGGCGTTTTCCAGGTCCTGGACGCGGGTCACCGCACGGGCCTCGTCGCGCGCCGTTTCCGCCTGGCCGTCGTCGGGGCCGGCGACGCGCTGGTTGAGCGCCGCCTGGTTGGTGAACACGACGCGCAGGTCGCCGTCGCGCAACCAGATCGGGAACGGCAGGGCATCGAGCAGGCCGCGCAGGTGCAGGTCGCGGGCTTCCGGCAGGTCGCCTTCGCCGGTCAGGTCGATCAGCAGCTTGGCGGCGGCGGAGATGTCGCGCATCCACACCATGTCGGCGAGCGCCTTGCCGTCCTTGGCGCTGGCCCGGGCCCCCACGGCCTGGACCATGCGCCGGCCACCCGAATCGGCGGTGGTCAGCACGATTTCGAAGCGCCGGCCCTCTTCGTGCAGAAAAGTGACGGACGCCTTCAGCCGTTTCGCCGAATCGCCGTCGAAGCAGGCGATGACGTCCTCGAACTTGGCGTTGGTGCCGTCGGCCAGCGACAGCAGCGACGCCAGCTTGCGCGAACAGGTGATGCCGCCCGATCCGCGGTCCCACAGGAACAGGCCGTCGGGCGATCCGGCCAGGATTTCCCGGGCCTTGACGGCCACGGCCTCGATCCGCCGTCGCTCGTGTTCGGCCTCGCCCGCGCGGCGCCGGAACATCCAGGCGACGATCAATAGCAGGCCGGCACCGAGGAGCAGGCCGGCGCTGAACGCACTGATGGGGGTGACATTGCTTAGCACGCAGGGATGTTAATCATTGAACTGCCTGATAACAAAGCAAAAGGCGGCGCTTGCGCGCCGCCTCTTAACCTTTTCCGACGGAACGGCCGGATTAGTAGCGGTAGGCGTCCGTCTTGAACGGGCCCTTGACCTCGACGCCGATGTAGTCCGCCTGGTCCTTGCGCAGGGTCGACAGCTGCGCCCCCAGCTTTTCCAGGTGCAGCATGGCGACTTTTTCGTCCAGGTGCTTGGGCAGCACGTAGACTTCGTTCTTGTACTTGTTGCCGCGAGTCCACAACTCGATCTGCGCCAGCGTCTGGTTGGTGAAGCTGGCGGACATCACGAAGCTGGGGTGGCCGGTGGCGCAGCCCAGGTTGACCAGGCGCCCTTCGGCGAGAAGGATGATGCGCTTGTCGTCGGGGAAGGTGATCTCGTCGACCTGCGGCTTGATGTTGGTCCACTTGAAGTTCTTCAACTTGGCGACTTCGATCTCGTTGTCGAAGTGGCCGATGTTGCAGACGATGGCCCGGTCCTTCATGGCGCGCATGTGGTCGACGGTGATGACGTCGATATTGCCCGTGGTGGTGACGAAGATGTCGCCGCGGGGTGCCGCGGCTTCCATGGTCACGACCTCGTAGCCTTCCATGCAGGCTTGCAGCGCGCAGATCGGATCGACCTCGGTGACCAGCACGCGGCAGCCGGCGCTGCTCAGGGATTCGGCCGAGCCCTTGCCGACGTCGCCGTAACCGGCGACCACGGCGACCTTGCCGGCCATCATCACGTCGGTGGCGCGGCGGATGCTGTCGACCAGGCTTTCGCGGCAGCCGTACTTGTTGTCGAACTTCGACTTGGTGACCGAATCGTTCACGTTGATCGCCGGGAACATCAGGGTTCCCTTCTTCTGCATCTCGTACAGACGATGCACGCCGGTCGTGGTTTCTTCGGTCACGCCCTTGATGGCCTCGCCCTGGCGGGCGTACCAGCCGGAATCCTCGGCCAGCTTCTTCTTGATCGAGGCGAACATGTATTCAGCTTCTTCCGACCCCGGATTGTCGAGAACCGACGGGTCCTTGGCCGCCTGGATGCCCAGGTGGATCAGCAGCGTCGCGTCGCCGCCGTCATCCAGGATCATGTTGGCGGTGCCTTCGGGGAAGTCGAAGATGCGATGGCAGTAGTCCCAGTATTCCTCCAGGTTCTCGCCCTTGTGGGCGAACACCGGCGTGCCGCCGGCGGCGATGGCGGCGGCGGCGTGATCCTGGGTCGAAAAGATGTTGCAGGACGCCCAGCGCACGTCGGCGCCCAGGTCCTTCAGGGTTTCGATCAGCACGGCGGTCTGGATCGTCATGTGCAGCGAGCCCGCGATGCGCGCCCCCTTCAACGGCTGCTCGGCGCGGTATTCGTCGCGCGTCGACATCAGGCCCGGCATCTCCGTTTCCGCCATGCTGATTTCCTTGCGGCCCCAATCCGCAAGCGACATGTCGGCAACCTTGTAATCGTCGAAGGGCATATAGAACTCCTGTTTGTTGAATCCGTTCGGCGCAAACCTCGAACGTTGATGTCCGAAGGTGCTGCACTGTGAAATAATTTCGCCGGGCGGGGGCCCGCCCGGTCCGGCGTGGTGACGGGGATGTAGCAGCCTCAGGGCCAATCTTCAAGGGGCGGCCCCGGACCGGCCCCGGACAGGGGGGGACCGAAAGGCGGAGAAAATCTCGACTTCGGGCCTAGAATTTCGCGATTTTCCAGGCCCTTGGCCCAAGGCATACTGCGCGCCGCTCAACAACTGACCACCTGAAAGGGACGTCTCCACATGACCGATCCGGACATTCTGAAGCGTGAAATCAAGATTCTGGTGTTCGACCAGTACGGCACCGTCGTCGATATGCAGAAGGGCCTGACGGAAATCGCCACGCCGTTCCTGAAGGACAAGGGCTGGGACGGCAACCCCCACAGCTTCGTCACCTGGTGGCGGCGCACCCATTTCGAAAATTCCATGATCGATGCGCTGTGCGACCGGGGTCACACCCCCTATCGGCAGATCGGCCACCGCGCCGTGTCGGTGGTCATGGACCGGGCCGGGATCGACTACACCCAGGCCGAGGTCGAATGGCTGGTCTCCGAGATCGAAAAGCTGAAGCCCTTCCCCGATGTGATCGAGGCCCTGGGCCGTCTGCGCGAGGCGGGCTACCAGCTCGCCATCCTGTCCAATGGCGATCCGGACATGCTGGCCAACGCCGGCCCGCACATCGGCTTCAAGTTCGACCACGTCATCAGCGTCGCCGAAGCCGGTTACTTCAAGCCCCATTGGGCGACCTACGCCACGGCCTGCGAGATCACCGGCTTCGACCGCACGTCCTGCCTGTTCGTCGCCAACCACGAATTCGACGTGGTCGGGGCGAAAAGCTTCGGCATGCGCACGGCCTTCATCGACCGGCGCAAGCGGCCGTTCGGCGCCTGGCCCGATCAGCCCGATCTGATCGTCGCGGACTTCAAGGAACTGGCGGAAACGCTGATTTAGGCGGCCCGATAAAAAATTATTCTCACCGTCTCACTGTCTCTGTGGTTCAACTATGGTGAAGGCAACCACAGAGACGGTGAGGCAGTGAGGGACCATGAACGCCCGATCGATAGCCGGCCCGACGGGCGATCGGCATATTATTCTCTGCCCCGGCTTCATGACCGACCGCGCCCTGTGGTCGCGCATGGCGCCCGGGCTTTCCGAACTCGGCGCCTGCACCTTCGCGGACCTGAGCCGCACCGACGACCTGGAGGCGACGGCCCGGGAAATCCTTGAAAACGCCCCCGACCGCTTCATCCTCATCGGCTTCTCGCTCGGTGGCTTCGTCGCGCGGGAAATCGTGTGCATTGCGCCTGAACGGGTCGCGGGCCTGGTGCTGATGAATTCCTCGGCCCGCCCGCCCCGGCCTGAAATCGTCAAACGCAACGCCTTCCTGATCGGGCACACGAAGGAGCGCGGGTTTCGCGGCCTGTCCACCGACGCCGTGAAAAAGGCGTTCCATCCGGACCGGCGGGACGACGAAGCCCTAATCCGTGAGGTCAAGGACATGGCGCTGCGCATGGGGGGCGAGGCCTTCATCAAGCAGCTTTCCATTCAGCGCCGCGACGGCCGCCCGGACCTCGCCGCCATCGCCTGTCCGACGCTGGTGGTCTGGTCGCGCCAGGATGAGCTGCGTTCAATGCAAGAGTCTCAGGAGATGGCGGATGCCATTCCGGATGCCCGGTTCGAGATCATCGAAGACTGCGGCCATATGACGCCGATGGAGGCGCCGGAGTCGGTCCTGGACGTTATTGCAAGCTGGCTCGCCGACGCCGGAGTTTAAGACAGCCCGTTGAAATCGTCCAACAGCGCCGCGATGCGGCCCGGGTCGACCTGGCCCATGATGGCGTCGGCGCGGCGCGTGGCGGCGGCGATGTCGAGGGCGCGGATGCGCTGTTTCACGAGCGGGATGTTGGCCGGCACCATGGACAGTTCGCGCAGTCCCAAACCCAGCAGCAGCGGCGCGTAGCGCGGATCGCCCGCGATCTCGCCGCAGAGTGAGATCGGGATGCGCGAACGCAGCGCCGCACTCGTCGCGAACTGGATCAGGCGCAGCACCGCCGGGTGCAGCGGGTCGAACAGATGTGCCACATGCTCGTTGGTGCGGTCCGTGGCCAGCGTATACATGGTCAGGTCGTTGGAGCCGATGGCGAAGAAGTCCGAGACCTGGGCCAGGGCATCGGCGGCCAGCGCCGCCGCCGGAACCTCGATCATCACGCCCAAGGGCGGCAGGGGGTTCGGCACCTTCTGCTTGCGGCGTTTGAGCCTTTGCGCGGCCCTGTTGAGGGCGTCGCGCGTCTGGCGCACTTCCGACACGGTGGAGACCATGGGCAACAGGATGCGCACCGGCCCGTGACAGGCGGCGCGCAGGATCGCCGTCAGCTGCGCGTCCATGGTTTTCGTATGCTTCAGGGACAGCCGGATGCCGCGCAGCCCGAGCGCCGACGCCGCCGCCTCGCCGAGGTCGCCCAACAGTCCCTGGGCCGGTTTTTCGCCGCCCACATCGAGGGTGCGGATGGTCACCGGCTTGCCGTCCATGGCGTCGACGATTTCCTTGAGGGCGGCGTATTGCTCTTCCTCGGTCGGCGTGTCGTCGCGGCTCATGTAAAGGAATTCCGTGCGCAGCAGGCCGATCCCGGTGGCGCCGTTGCGCTTGACCATCTCAAGTTCGATGGGCAGTTCCAGATTGGCGGCCAGCGCCACGGTCACGTTGTCGCGGGTGACGGCGGGCACGGTGCGCATATGGCCCAGGCGTTCGGCGACCTTCCGGGCGTCGATCTTGAGCTGTTCGTAAACGCCCAGCGTGCGCGCCGTCGGATTGACGATGACCGTGCCGCGGGTGCCGTCGATGATGACCTGGGCGCCGGTCGTCACTGCCTCGGCCAAATCCGGCACGCCGAGCACCAGCGGGATGCCCAGCGCCCGGGCCATGATCGCCGCGTGCCCCTCGGCCCCGCCCAGCGCCGTCGCCGCACCCGCGATGCGCGCGGGGTCCAACTGCGCCGTGTCGGCGGGCGACAACTGGTCGGCGATGATGATCGATCCGGATGCGGCCTGGCTGAACGGCTTCAGGGGTTCGCGCATGAGATTGCGGATGATGCGGTTGCCGACGTCGCGCACGTCCTCGACCCGGGCCGCGATATAGGCGTTGTCCATGGCCTGAAAGGCATGGACGATGCCGGTCAAGGTCTTCTGCACCGCCGCCTCGGCGTTCAGGCCCTTGCCCTGGATCAGGTCCTGGGCGCCGCGCACCAGACGCGAATCCTCCAACATCTGAAGGTAGGCGTCGAACAGGAAGTGCATTTCCTGGGTGACGGTGTCCTTCTGAGCCTGGGCCTTCAGGCGCTTGATCTGGCGGCGGGCCAGGATCACGGCGGCGGTCAGGCGCTTTGCCTCGGCCGGCCGCGCCTTTTTGGCGACATGCCGTTCGGGGACTTCCAGGGTTCCGGCCTCGCGCACATGGGCGGGGCCCACGGCGATCCCGGGCGAAACCCCCATTCCCTCGAAACGTTTTTCCATGTCCCCCCTCATGTCACGGGGCTCATTTGTCCGGTGCCGGAGTGTCCGACAGTTCCTCGTCGAAGCCGTCCTCGACCAGGGCGGCCAGGGCCTCCAGCGCGGCCGCGTTGCCGTCGCCGTTGCAGGCGATTTCGATCTCCGTGCCGGGGGCGGCGGCCAGCATCATCAGCCCCATGATCGAACGCCCGCCCACGGTCTGGCCGTCCTTGGAGACCAGAACCTCGGCCTCGAACTCGCCCGCCAGCTTGGCGAACTTGGCGGCGGCACGGGCGTGCAGGCCGCGCATGTTGACGATGGTGACGGTACGCGACGGCATAATAATCCCCAGCGCCCGGCGCTAGCGCGCTTCCTGGGTCAGCAGGCGCGAGGCGATGTTGATGTATTTGCGGCCCGCTTCCTGGGCCGCCTCGACGGCCTTGGCCAGGGGTTCGGTCTTGCGCACGCTGGCCAGCTTGACCAGCATGGGCAGGTTGATCCCGGCGATGACCTCGACATTGGCGCGATCGAGGATGGAAATCGCCAGGTTCGACGGCGTGCCGCCGAACATGTCGGTCAGCACCACCACGCCTTCGCCCGATTCGACCTGCTCGACCCGCTCCATGATCTCGGCGCGGCGTTCCTCCATGTCGTCCTCGGGTCCGATGCACACGGCGGCCACGTCGGGCTGCGGCCCGACCACGTGTTCCAGGGCGGAAATCATTTCCGTCGCCAGATTGCCGTGGGTTACGACGACCAATCCGATCATGACAGGCATTCCATCATTCGTGTGTGTCCCTCAAGAAGTAGCGGCTCCCCGGCCGGCGGCTTATTCGGTCCGCTTCGGTATCTTTCCGGAAAGGGATATTGGTACGAATCTCATCGTTTGTCCAAGTCGCGATGGCGCACTCGCGCCTTTTCTCCTTGGTTGTCCAGCCAGGCGCCCAGGCGCTCGGCGACATAGACGGAGCGGTGGCGCCCGCCGGTGCAGCCGACGGCGATGGTCAGATAACTTTTTCCCTCGGCCGCATAGCGCGGCAGCAGCGGCCCCAAAAGCGCCGTCAGATGGCCGAAGAATTCGTCGAATCCGGGGTCGCCGGCGACATGCTGGCCGACCTTTTCGTCCAGGCCGGTCAGGGGCCTGAGGTCCAGGTCGTAATGGGGGTTTTTCAGGAACCGCACGTCGAATACCAGGTCGGCGTCGCGCGGCACGCCGTTCTTATAGGAAAAGGAGACCACGAACACGGGCAGGCCCGGGTCGCCCTGAACGGCGAAGTGGTCTTCCATGGCCGCCTTTTGCGCGCCCAGCGACATGTCGGAGGTATCCATCACCACGTCGGCCTGTTCGCGCACGGGGGCCAGCAGGGTGCGTTCCTGGCGGATGCCGTCGGCCACGGGCCGGTCGATGGCCAGCGGATGGCGGCGCCGGGTTTCCGCATATCGGCGGGTCAGCACCTGATCGTCGCAGTCCATGAACAGGACCTTGACGTCGACATCGGCGCGCGCGCGCAGTTCCGCGACCTGTTCCAAAAACGCCTCGGCCCCGAACTCGCGGGTGCGGATGTCGACGCCGGCGGCGATGGGATGAGGAAACGCGCCGGGCGCGACCAGCCGGCCCATCAAGGACAACGGCAGGTTGTCGACGGCCTCGAACCCCATGTCCTCGAGCGCCTTGAGGGCCGATGACTTGCCCGCCCCCGACACCCCGGTGACCAGCACCAGGGGGAGTTTCCCGCCGGCCGGGAGTTGTTCGGCGTCGGACGTCATGGCTGTTCCCCGATCCGTCCGACGACGGCATCGGCGTCGCTTTCCTGGGAATCCCAGGGCAGGCGGCGCAGGGCCAGGCGGATCTTGGCGGGGGCCGAGGCCTCGAACGGGGCCAGGCGGATGAAGGGAATGTCCAGGTCCAGGATCGGGGTCGTCACGACCTCGGGCAGGCGCTCGACCAGGGGTGGGGCGACCAGGTCGCAGACCAGGGCAATGGCAATTTCGTCCAGGGCCTTCATGGGCAGGATGCCGACGCCGCGCACTTCCAACAGGCCCTTCAGCGGCCCGGGCGCCCGAGCCCAGACACGGCCGGCCCGCAGGGTCAGGTCGACTCGGTCGTCGGCAACCAGACGGGGGCCGTCGGCGCCGCCGCCGTCGATCAGACGCAGAGCCAAATCCGACTTCCCCGCCCCCGACGGGCCGCGCAGCAGAACGCCGACGCCGCCGATGGCGACGCAGGTGGCGTGGACTTGTTCGTGGACCATCCGCATAAGCGGGGAGGGTGGAATGGCTGGTCGGTCCTGTCCAGCCAATTCTTGAGGCTGAACCGTGACTTCCGGCGACGGCGGCGCATTTTTTGTCCCGGTTTTTTGCAAACCGCCCGCGCGCGGGAAAAATTCGCCATGCCCCCGTGGACGGGTCCGTTTCCCTGCGCCATGCTGCGGGCAAGCGGGGGCACCGCAGAACCTCATGGGAGGACAGACCACATGGATTTCGAACTGACAGGCAAGACCGCCTTCGTCACCGGCGGCTCGCGCGGCATCGGCCGCGCCATCGCGCTGACTCTGGCCCGGCAGGGGGCCAACATCGCGCTGTGCGGGCGCACGCCGGACAGCCTTGAGGCGACGGCGGCGGACATCCGGGGGCTCGGGGTCGAGGCCTGGCCGTTTCAGGCCGACGTGTCGAAGCTGGAGGACGTGGAACGCTTTGCCGACCAGGCCCTGGCGGCGGCCGGCGGCATCGACATCCTGGTCAACAACGCCGTGACCTCGACCGCCGCTCCATTCGACGAGCAGACGGACGAATTGTTCCGCTATCACATCGATGTCAAGCTGATGGCCTATATCCGCCTGGCGCGCATCCTGCTGCCGCGCATGGAGGCAAAGGGCTGGGGCCGCATCGTCAACATCGGCGGCATGACGGCGCGCATCGTCGCCCCCCTGCGGGTGACCAACGGCGTGGTTAATGCCGGCGTCGCCAACTTCACCAAGCAACTGGCAACCCGCGCCGCCAAGGGCGGGGTGACCATCAACTGCGTGCATCCCGGCTTCACGGCGACGGAGCGGGTCATGCAGATATTCCAACGCGAAGCCGACGACGCGGGCATCCCCCTGAAGGACGCCATGGCCAAGCGCGAACAGGAAATCCCCATGGGCCGGCTGGTGGCACCGGAGGACATGGCGAACGCGGTCCTGTTCTTCTGTTCGCCGATGGCGGGGATGGTCACGGGCCAGTGCATCGCCGTCGACGGCGGATCGGGCGAATCGGTTAATTACTGACGGCAGCCAAGAGGGTATAAGGGCGGCCATGACCGCCAAATGCCCCGTCTGTTCCGGCCCCGGCGCCGTGGTTCGCCGCCTTGACGCGGCCGAGATCGCGCGCGGGCTCGCGGCCGTGTTCGGCGTGTCCCCGCCCACGGGTGCCGTGCCCGGCGATTACGACATCGTACGCTGCGCCGACTGCGCCCTGGTCTATGCGGACCCCATGCGGGCGGGGGGGGGCGTGCTCTACGACTGGCTGACCTCGTTCCCCAAGTATCACGCCCAGGGCCGCTGGGAATGGGCGCGCATCAAGGACGTGCTGGCGGCCGAGGCGCGTCCCTTGCGCCTGCTGGAACTGGGCGCCGGGCAGGGCGATTTCCTGGAAACGCTGAAGGATCTGCCCCGGGTCACGGCCCAGGGCATCGACCTGTCGGACAGTTCGGTCAGGAAGGCACAGGCGCGGGGTCTCGACGTGCGCCGCGAATCGCTGGAGCAGGTCATCGTCGAGGCCGCCGGCACCTACGACGCCGTGGTCCTCAGTCATGTGCTCGAACATGTCGCGACGCCGGGGGCCCTCATGGGCGCCGTGCGCAATCTGCTGGCGCCGCAAGGCCGCATCCTGTTTTCCGTGCCCTATTCGCCGATGAGCCGCGAATATCTGCATGACGACGTCATGAACCTGCCGCCCCACCACATGACGCGGTGGAACATTTCGGCGCTCGAAGGATTGGCGCGGGTCACCGGGCTCGACTTGGAGACCTGGATGCCCAAGGCCAAGGCGCCCTGGAAGCGGGCGCTCAAGCATACCTGCGACAAGGTTCGGGGCGAAGGCCGGGTCCGCGGTCTCGCCCGCCTGCCGGTGGTGCTCGCCAACTGGGGCGAATTCCGCCGCATCCTGGCCGATCATCGGAACCGCGAACGGGTCAGCGGGCAAATGGCGGCGGACACCATCCTGGTCAGCCTCAATAAGGAAACCTAGCTTCTTCTCACTGCCTCATTGTCTCTGTGGTTTTCTGGTTTTGAACCACTGAGACACAGAGACGGTGAGAAGTAAGGATGAGATCTTTGGGTTTCCGCCTGCGCGTCTACGCGGCGGGCAGGGAGACGGTGAAGCGGGCGCCTAAAACCTTACCATCCGCGCCCAGGCGGTTGGACGCCCGGATGGTGCCGTCGTGGGCATCGACGATCTGCTGCGAGATCGACAGGCCCAGGCCCGAATGGGTGCCGAACTTTTCGCCCTGCGGGCGTTCCGTATAGAAGCGCTGGAAGATCGCTTCTTCCTTGCCGGGCGGGATGCCGGGGCCTTCGTCGTCGATGGTGACGGTCACGGTCTTGCGCTCGCGCGACGCGGTGATGCGGAGGGCGCCGCCCGGCGGGCTGAAGGTGATGGCATTGGCGATCAGGTTGCGGAACACCTGGACCAGGCGGCCTTCCATGCCCTGCACCACCAGCTTCTCGCCGTCCATGATCTCCAACACCAGTTTCGGCCCGCCGTCCGCCACCGTCGTCGCGTGGACGTCGGCCAGGGTCGACAGCATGCCGGCCAGGTCGACCGGCTCGCGGTGCGAGCGCGACAGTTCCGCATCCAGGCGGGACGCGTCGGAAATGTCGGAGATCAGACGATCCAGGCGGCTGACGTCGTCCTGAATGATCGACATCAGCTTGCGTTGCTGATCCACGTCCTTGATCCGGGCCGCGGTCTCGACCGCGCTGCGCAGGCTGGTCAGCGGGTTCTTGATCTCATGCGCCACGTCGGCGGCGAACCGCTCGATCGCGTCCATGCGGGTCCATAGCGCCGCCGTCATGCCGCGCAGCGCATGGGACAGGTCGCCGATTTCGTCGTTGCGGGTGGTGAAATCGGGGATTTCCTCTTCGCGGCTGTGGTCGCGGCGCACGCGGTCGGCGGCGGCGGCCAGGCGTTTCACGGGCCGCGCGATGGTGCGCGCCAGATAGATCGACAGGAACGTGGTGATGGCGATGGCGACGCCGAAGATCTTGAGAATATCCAGCCGCACGTCCAGCAACGCGTTGTCGATGCTGGCCGACGGCTTGGTCAGCATCAGCGCGCCCAGGATGCGTTTGTAACGCTGCACGGGCACGGCGACGGACAGCATCATGCTGTCCTGGGAATAGGCGCGCACGATCCTGCTGTCGTCACCCATGAGGGCGGACATGACCTCGGGATAGTCGGCCGCCGAAGGCTCCGGAATTTCCCGGTAATGGCTGAGCGGCAGGGTCCCCGGCAGCCAGCGGGTGAGGCGGTCGTAGATGTCGAACATGGCGTCGGCGGCACCGCCCTCGTCCTTGCCCGGTGGCGGCAGCTGTTCGACCTCCACCGCCTGACGGGTCTTGCCGAAATAGCGCGAGTCGGCGGCCAGTTCGCCGGCCCGGTTGAACAAGCGCGCGCGCGTGCCCGTGGCCTCGACCAGCCGGCGCAGCATCTGGTTGCGGATGTTGGTGGCGACCTGCTGTTCCGACGATTGGTCCAGATGCATGGCCCCTTCGGCCAGGGCCACGGCGAACAGCTGCGCCTGGGTGCGCAAGGCCGACAGTTCGGCGCGAATCAGGCTTTGCCGGTAATCCCCCAGGTACAGCACCCCGGCCACCAGGATCGACAGGGCCAGCATGTTGATGGCCAGGATATGCACGGAAATGGGCGAGATCAGGCGCCGCTTGCGCTGCCGCTCGCCGCTGCGCGGGGCGTCTTCCGCCGGCGCGGCGGACGCCATGCCGCTGCCTGCCGGGGTCTTCGGCGCGGTCTGGCCGTTCTCGGGATAGGTTCCGTCCTTGGCCATGGGCCCCCTCAAGCCCCGGAACAGGGCGGCAAACGCGGCGACCGGCGCGATGTGCAAGCTATTCCGCCTTGTAGCGGTAGCCGATGCCGTACAGCGTCTCGATCTCCGAGAACGCCTCGTCGACGGCGCGGAACTTGCGGCGCAGCCGCTTGATGTGGCTGTCGATGGTGCGGTCATCGACATAGATATTCTCGCCATAGGCGGCGTCAATCAACTGGTCGCGGTTTTTCACATGGCCGGGGCGGCGGGCCAGGGCCTCGACGATCAGGAATTCGGTGACGGTCAGGTTCACCTCCTTGCCTTTCCATGTGCAAAGATGGCGGCTGGGGTCGAGCACCAACTCGCCCCGGCGCACCACGTCCTTGGAATCGGGCTCCTTGCCCTCCAACTCGCGGCGGCGCAGCACGGCGCGGATGCGCTCGATCAACAGGCGCTGGGAAAACGGCTTCTTGATGTAGTCGTCGGCCCCCATGCGGAGCCCCACGACCTCATCGACCTCGTCGTCCTTGGAGGTCAGGAAAATCACCGGCAGGTTGTCGCGCTCGCGGATGCGGGACAACAGCTCCATACCGTCCATGCGCGGCATCTTGATATCGAGCACGGCCAGGTCCACGGGGGCGCGGCCGAGGCCCTCCAGGGCCTCGGCCCCGTCGGAATAGGTGGTGACGGTGTAGCCTTCCGCCTCGAGCGCCATGGACACGGAAGTCAGGATGTTTTGATCGTCGTCGACCAGGGCGATGGAACTGGGCATGGAAATCTCCTTGCGGGTCGCCGGCGGGGGCATCGGTCGGCCCGTCGGGCGGCGAATGGCGATACGCCGGATTTGCCATAAGGCTGATCCGGCGGAAGGCCACTCTCGTCCGCCTTTATGGCAGAATTTTAACGCGAATGGGGCGTCTTTGACCAATCCCAAGGGGGAAATAAGGCAAAACCGGCGGCAGGATGGCCGCAATCCGTTGACCGCCGCCGCCCTTGTTCCCTATAGTCCGCCCAGGTGGTTCCCCGATCAAGGGCATGAGGCCCCGGGGCTAAGAGGGAACACGGAACGGAGCAGACCCAATTCGGGGGCTCCCGCGCCGTGGCTGCCCCCGCAACTGTGAGTGGCGAGTACCGTTCACCGTCGCGCCACTGGACGCCGAGTTCTTCCGCGAGGAAGGCTTCTGCGCCCGGGAAGGCCGGACGGTACGACGACCCACAAGCCAGGAGACCTGCCACCTGTCACCGCGATACCCGAAGGACGGGGGTCCTGCAGGGGCGGTATGCCGCAGCGGTGAAACCTTAACGCGACGTTTTTGAAATCGGAGGTTTCACGCAATGACTGTTCACACTGAGACTGTTCACACTGAAAATACCCAACAGGCCGTTCACGCCACGGTTGCCGAGCGCGCCGCGCCGGCGGTGTTGGCCCTCATGTTCGGGGCGTTCCTGGTCTTCGGCACGGGCTTCGCCCATCCGCAAACCATCCACAACGCCGCCCACGACACGCGCCACGCGTTCTCCTTCCCCTGCCACTAAGGGGGCCATCATGACAGGACGTATTTTTGCGGTCGCGCTGCTGGCCGGGCTGGCGGCTGGGCTGGCCGTGTCCGTGGTGCAGCACTTCACGACCACGCCGATCATCCTCCACGCGGAGGAATTCGAAGGCAAACCCGCGGCCTCCCTGGGCGGGCACGCACAACTGGATTTGACGGCGCGCGGGCTGACCGGCGGGCGGCTTTACCTTGCCCATGGGTCGGCCGACCATGGCTCGAACGCGGAAGCACAAGCCTGGTCGCCCGAGGACGGGCTGGAACGCACGCTGTTCACCACCCTTGCCAACGTGCTGACGGGCATCGGTTTCGCCCTGGTGCTGACGGCGGCGATGTTCATGCGCGGCCGGCCCGTCGACGGCCGGCAGGGCGTGATCTGGGGCGTCGCCGGGTTCGTGGTCGTGTCCCTGGCGCCGGCCTTGGGCCTGCCGCCCGAGGTGCCGGGGGCAATGGCGGCCGAGTTGACCGCCCGCCAGGGATGGTGGGCGCTTTGCGCCGCCCTGACGGCGGGGGGGCTGGGCCTGATGTTCCTCGGCGCCCAACGCTGGATGCCCTGGGCCGGGGCGGTGATGCTTGCCCTGCCTCATGTCCTGGGCGCCCCCCAGGCCGACGCCATGGGCGGGCCTGTGCCGCCGGAACTGGCGGCCCATTTCGTCGCCGCCTCCCTGGTCACGGCGGCGGCCTTCTGGGCCTTCCTCGGCTTTGCCACGGGAACCCTGGCCAAACGCTTCAAGCTGACTTGAGCAACACCCTGCCTTCGGGCAGTCTTGAATGCCGGGCGGCGGGATGGTTCCGCCGCCCGCCGTTCAAGGAGGTTCCGCCGCGATGGTCCGCCCGCCTTCCGTCCCCCGCGATGTCCTGATCGCCGAGGTCCGCAGCCTGCTGATGGGCGGGCGCGCGGGCGTCTTGTCCACGACCTTCCGAGGGCGGGCGCATTGGCCCTACGGCTCGCTCGTCACCTATGCGCCGGATACGGACGGCGCCCCCATCTTTCTGTTTTCCGGGCTGTCCGATCACACGGGCAATCTCGCGAAGGACGCAAAGGCGTCGCTTCTGATCGAGCGCGCCCTGCGCCGCAAGAACCCGCAGCAGGGGCCGCGAATCTCGGTCCTCGGCACGGTCGTCCCGACCAAGGACACGCACCACCGTGTCCGCTTTCTGGCCCGCCATCCGGGGGCCGCGCGCTATGCCGATTTCGGCGACTTCGGGTTCTACCGCATGGAGATCGACCGGGTGCATCTGGTCGGCGGGTTCGCCCGCGCGCAATGGCTGAAGGCGGCCGACATCGCGCCGCCCCCGGCCGCCGTGCGCGCCGTCGCCCAGGCCGAAGCGGACGTCATCGATCATATGAACGCCGACCATGGCGCGGCGCTCGACCTATACGCCAACAAGCTTTTGCGGCGGAAGGGCGCGGGTTGGCGCGCCGTCGCCTGCGATCCCTGGGGCCTGGACCTGATGCGGAACGAGGCCCCGGCACGCCTTGAATTCGACGCCATGGCGGGCGACGCGGGCAGCCTGCGTCAGGCCCTGGTCGACCTTGCGGCGAAGGCGCGGGCCAGGCCCTGAACCTGCCCGGCATTTTGGCTGCAATAATGTGAAAGGAATGTTGCCCCGTCCTGCCGGGAAGGTTACGTTTTGCGGGAAACCTTGATTAACAGGGCGCAGGGAAACACCAGGGACATCGCGCGTGACGACCCGCCGGGGGGCGGACGTCGGCGTTTATCAATCACATTCATCGAATCGAAACGGTCACCGCATCGCCGCGGCCGACGGGCGCAATCATTATCCTCAGGGAGTTTATTGTGGAGAACGCAGGACACTTCATTTCCAGCTTCGGATTGGACAATCACGGATTGGCGGGGGTCAAACGGGCCTTTTGGAACCTTGACGCCCATCACCTGTTCGAAGAGGCCGTGCGCCGCGGCGAAGGCCGGATTTCGGCCGGCGGCGCCATCGTCACGGAAACGGGCCAGCACACGGGCCGGTCGCCCAACGACCGCTTCATCGTCGAGGAAGACGCGACCAAGGACGAGATCTGGTGGGGCAAGGTCAACCGCCCCATGTCCGAGGCCCATTTTGACGGCTTGCTCGCCAAGATGCAGACGCATTACCAGGGCAAGGACGCCTTCGTGCAGGATTGCTATGCCGGCGCCCATTCCGATTACCGCCTGAAGGTGCGGGTCGTGACCGAGGAAGCCTGGCACAACCTGTTCGCGCGCAACATGTTCATCCAGCCGCCGCGCCAGGACCTGGCCGGGTTCGAACCCGAATTCACCGTCATCCAGGCACCGTCGCTGACCGCCGATCCGGCCCAGGACGGCACCACGTCGGGCACCTTCATCGTCGTGCATCTTTCGCGGCGCATGATCATCATCGGCGGATCGGCCTATGCCGGGGAGATCAAGAAGTCGATCTTCTCGATCATGAACTTCCTGATGCCGGCGCGCGACGTGCTGCCCATGCACTGTTCCGCCAACCAGGGGGGCGACGGTTCCACGGCCATCTTCTTCGGCCTGTCGGGCACCGGCAAGACGACCCTGTCGGCCGATTCCTCGCGCACCCTGATCGGGGATGACGAGCACGGCTGGGGCGATGTCGGGGTCTTCAACTTCGAAGGCGGCTGCTACGCCAAGACCATCAACCTGACCCACGAGGCCGAGCCGGAAATCTTCGACCTGTGCCACACCTTCGGCTCGATCATCGAGAACGTGGTGATGGATCCGGTTACGGGCGGGCTCGACTTCTTCGATCCGTCCCTGACCGAAAACGGCCGCGTCAGCTACGACATCACCAAGGTCCATAACGCATCCGCCACGGGATGCGGCGGTCAGCCCAAGGACATCGTCATGCTGACCTGCGACGCTTTCGGGGTGCTGCCGCCGATCAGCCAGCTGACCCCGGATCAGGCCATGTACCACTTCCTGTCCGGCTACACCGCCAAGGTCGCCGGGACCGAGCGGGGCCTGAAGGAGCCGCAGGCGACGTTCTCGACCTGTTTCGGCGCGCCCTTCATGCCGCGCCATCCCACGGTCTACGCCAAGCTGCTGGGCGAAAAGATGGCCAAGCACAACGCCAAATGCTGGCTCGTCAACACCGGCTGGTCCGGCGGCGGCTACGGCGAGGGCGAGCGCATGAAGATCGCCTATACCCGGGCCATGCTGCACGCGGCGCTGGACGGCAAGCTCGACGCCGCCGGCTTCACCCCCGATCCCAACTTCGGGGTGCTGGTGCCCAACGCCTGTCCGAACGTGCCGACGGAGGTTCTCAACCCCAAGAACACCTGGGCCAACGCCGGGGCCTACGACGCCCAGGCGCGGGACCTGACCCAGCGGTTCGAAGCCAACTTCGGACAGTTCGAAAGCCATGTCGGCGACAGCGTGAAGGCGGCCGCGATCAGAGCGGCTGCTTAGTCGCAAAACCCGCGCGGGACCTTACGGCCCGCGACGGTTGTTTTGCACGGGACAAGTAGGGCGCGATCCGCGCCGCCACCTGATCCCGTCCCGCATTTTGATCGGAAAGCCGGCGCCTCTTCCCAGGGGCGCCGGTTTTTCTTTGGCCGGGCGATTCGTTCGGGCAGACTGGTCGCGAAAACAGACCAAACAGCCAAGGGAGCGAATCATGAGGGTGCTGGCACTTTTTCTCCTGGTGACGGCGATCGCGGTCGCCGGCCCGGCGCGCGCGCAATCGACGACGCAGCCGCAGGTCACGGATATCGTGTTCTCCGAAATTGAAAAGCGGATATTGAAGGACGTCCTAGGCGACGGCCGCTACGAAGCCAACGGTGACGGCACCTACCGCAAGACCGGCCACGACGGTAAATACGACGACCTGGAGCGGGGCCGCGACGGCAAATTCTATGGCAAGAAGAAGGACAAGGGCGAAGGCGGGCGTGGCAAGGGCCTGCCCCCCGGCCTGGCCAAGAAAAGCACGCTCCCGCCCGGCCTGCGAAAACAGTTGGAGCGCAACGGCCATTTGCCGCCGGGGCTGGCCGTCAATCCGTTGCCCTACGAAGCGGTGGTCAACCTGCCGCCGCCCGCGAACGGCACGGAGCGCGCCATCGTGGATACCTCCGTCGTGCTGCTGGAAAAGGGCACGGGCCTGATCCTCGACGTGCTGAAGGACGTGCTGTCCCGCCCCTGACGACCATTCCCGGCAATTTGTCCGCGCCGCCTGCCGCAAAAGGACGGGCCGTGCCTTTTTTCTTGACTTGCAATTAAGAATGATTTGCAATTGAATAATATCGACATGAACAGGCAACACACGGGACGGACGGCATGGGACATATGGGATACGGCGGCGGTCAAGTCAGCGGTCGTTGGGGTGCCGCAGGCCTGCGCCATGCCGCCACCGCCTGCGGTGCGACCGACCAGGCGGCGGAACGGCCCCGGCGGCTCGATTTCTCCGACCTCGACCTGCCCGAATGCCTGTTGATCAAGCCGATCCGCCTGTGGATGCACGGGCCGGAAAACTGGCCCCTGGTCGGCATGCAGTACCATGCCCATTTCGGCGAGCTGCGCACGACCCGGGCCATGGTCGCGCTGCGCGGGGTGATCGAGACCCTCAACGCGGGCGGGCGCCGCATGATGCATTTCCACAAGGCCTGGAAATGCACGATCACCGGCGACGAGCGTGCCCTGGTCGCCCTTGCCGCCGCCGTGCAGGCGGGGGACGGCGACCGCGCCCGGGCCATGGCGCTGCGTCTGGTGGGGCTTGATTGGCAGCAACCGCTGCTCGACGACATGGCGGCGCTGACCGAGGTCTTCACGGCCCGGGGCCATCGTTTCGTTCATTTGCCGCCCAGGGGGCAGGGCCCTGCGGGCCGGGCCGCGCCGGTCAGGATCGCGCGCGAAACCCCGCCACGGCGAGCGCCAGCCAGCCGGCCATGAGGGCGAAGCCGCCCCAGGGGGCGAGAAAGGTCAGGTTCCACAGGCCGAGCGCCGTCGCGGCGTAAAGCGCGCCGGAAAACAACAGAATGCCGATTGCGAACAGGGCCGCCGCCCCAGCGGCCCACGGCCCGGCCCTGGTCCCCGCCCGTTCCCGGACCAGGGCCGCGCCGATCAAGGCCAGGGTATGCCACATGTGAAAGCGGTTGGCGGTGGCGAACTGGCCCTTGAGAACCGCATCGCCTTCCAGCCCATGGCTGCCGTAGGCGGCCAGCGCCACGGCGAGGGCACCCGACACCCCGGCCAGGACGATCCACCAGCGCCCGGTCACGACAGTGATCCCGGTTCAAGGTCAAGCGGCTCAAGCATGCGCAGTTCGTCCAGCAACGCCGTTTCGAACGCCCCGGCACCACCGTCCAGGGCGTCCAGATAGGCCTTCACGTCCTTTTCGATGATGCCGATGGTGTTGCCAGGATCATACCCCTGGCGCGACCAGTCGATGGCGTCGATGTTGTCGCCGTACCAGGTCGATCCCGACGACATGGCCATGACATCCAGAAGCCGCCGCCGATCGAGGCCGAGGGCCTGGGCCGAGGCCAGGGCCTTGCGCACGGCGACGACGCCGACCACGCCGACGAAATTGTTCAATACCTTGCAGGTCATGCCCGCCCCCACGGGGCCCAGGTGATGGATGCCGTCGCCCATGGCCTGGAACAGGGGCATCAGGCGCCCAACCGTCGCCGGGGCGCCGCCGACCATGAAGGTCAGGGTGCCACGGGCCGCGCGAAAGGGGGCGCCGGACATGGGGGCGTCGGCGAAATCCACGCCGTCCGGCATGCGCGCCGCCAAATCCGTCACGGCGCGGGGCGACAGGGTCGAGCAGGTCACGAACAGGTCCGGCCGCTTGTCCCGCCGCAGGATGCCCTGATCGCCGAAACACAGGTCTTCCGTCTGTTGGCTGTCGCGGACCACGGACAGCACAATGTCGCAGCGCGCGGCGAAGTCGCCAGCATCCGCGATCATGCGCGGTGCGAAGCCGCCGAATTCGTCAATATTCCTGACGTCGTGGCCCCACACGTCGACCCCCGCCGCCAACAGGCATTCCGCCATGGGCAGGCCCATGGTGCCGCAGCCGGCGATGCCGACGGTTGTGGTGCCGGGGGGCGGAATGCTCACCGTGCCGCCTCGACCAGGGCCCGGAACAGGGCCTGGTTGGGATCGCGTTTCTCCAGGAAAAATTCCGGATGCCACTGCACGCCCAGGCAGAACGTGTTGTCGGGACGCTCGGCCCCCTCGATCACCCCGTCCGGCGCCACGGCGTTGACGACCAGCGTCGGCGGCAGCGCGCGGGGCGCTTCGTTATGGGCGGTGTTGACCATCATCTCGTCGCGCCCGACGATGCGGTGCAGCAGGGTGCCCGGCGTGACGGCGACGGCATGGGCGGTTTCCTCCGCCGGTTTTTCGTTGAGATGGTCGATGGGCCCCGCGATTTCCGATTTCAGGTCGCGGATCAGGCTGGCCCCCTCGACCGCCGCCAGAACCTGCAATCCGGCGCAGATGCCCAACAGGGGAACATCCCGGTCGATGGCGGCCCGCACCAGGGGCACCTCGGCGGCGTGGCGGGGATGCGGCGCTTCGGCGACGACGATCTCGCCGCCATAATAAACCTCGGGAAAGGGATAGAAGCCGCCCGGCACGATGACGCCGCCGACCGCGTCCAGATAATCGTCCCATCCCTGCGCGATATAGGGCAGGCCCACGGGCAATCCGCCTGCCACCCATACGGCATCGAAATAGGCGCAGCGCAACGCATGATGCGGGCGTTTGGAAAAACTGCCCTTTTCCTGATAGTCGAGCAGAATGCCGATGACGGGGCGCGTCGTCATGGGATGCCAAGCCTGTCAGCGGGGCGATATGCGGGCAATGGTTGATCTCCGGTCCGATAGAGGCCTAACCTTTACAGGGGTTTATACCCGAAGGGGGAGGAATGGTCGAACAGAAGCCGCAGATGGAAGCACTTTCCATCGACCCCCGGGTGATGGAACCGAGGCTGGCGGTGCTGTTCAACTACTGGACGGGACTGACGGCCCCGCCCGACCTGCCGCGCTGGGGCGGCGCCGTCGGGGAGGGTTTCCGGCTGATCGACCTGGATCCGGACATTCTCGCGATCCTGACCGTCGTCGACGCCGGCCCGGCCTCGGCCGATTTTGTTTATCGGTTCTGGGGTACGGGGCGGTTCCTGTTCCTCGGCAACCGTCCGGACCCCACGGGCAAGCCGGTCATCGAGGGGCTCAGCAAATTGAACGCGGCGGATGTGCTGGCGCAATATCAGGCCGTCTACGCCACGGGCCGTCCCATGCTGATGCAGAACTCCTGGACGCTGGAAAGCGGGCTGGTCGCGGAATGCCATACCCTGCGATTGCCGCTCGCCGCCGACGAGGGGCCGGGCGTCGGCAAGATCGTCGCGGCGACCAAGTTCCTCCGCCATGCCGACAAGGTTCAGCGTCTGCTGAATGACGGGGCCTGAACTTTCCGGCGGTGCCGTATCACGATGATAGGCTCTAGCGCGGCAGGTCGCTCGTCCCCATCAGGAATTCGTCGATCGCCTTGGCGCACTGGCGGCCTTCGCGGATCGCCCAGACGACCAGGGACTGGCCCCGGCGCATGTCGCCCGCGGCATAGACCTTGGGTAGGGACGTCGCGTATTTGTCCGTATCTGCCTTGACGTTGCCGCGGGGGTCGAGATCGACGCCCATGGCTGCGATCATGCCGTCGTGGATGGGATGGACGAAGCCCATGGCGAGCAGCACCAGATCGGCCTTCAGGGTGAATTCGCTCCCCGGAACCTCGACCATCTCCATGCTGCCGCTTTCGCTGGGCCGCCATTCCAGGCGTACGCCGTTGAGCGCGCTGACCCGGCCGTCGGGGCCGGCGGTGAACGACTTGGTCATCACCGCGAAGTCCCGTTCCACGCCTTCCTGGTGCGACGACGAGGTGCGCAGCTTGAGCGGCCAGTCCGGCCAAGTCAGGGCCTTGTTTTCCTTTTCCGGCGGCTGGGGCATCAGTTCCAGCTGCGTGACCGAGGCCGCGCCATGGCGGTTCGACGTGCCGACGCAGTCCGATCCCGTGTCGCCGCCACCGATGACGATGACGTGCTTGTCCGTGGCCATGATCTCCGCACCCTGAGGCGTGTTGATCCCGGCGACCCGGCGGTTCTGCTGGGCGAGGAACTCCATGGCGAAATGCACGCCGGGCAGGTCGCGGCCCGGCACCGGCAGGTCGCGGGGGCTTTCCGATCCGCCGCACAGGGCGACCGCATCGAAGTCCTTCATCAGGTCCGCCGCATCCACGTTCTCACCGACATGGCTGTTGGGGCGGAATTCGACCCCTTCGGTCTGCATCTGCGCGATGCGCCGGTCGATCAGGTGCTTTTCCATCTTGAAGTCGGGAATGCCGAAACGCAGCAGGCCGCCGATGCGTTCGTTCTTTTCGAACACCACGACCTTATGCCCGGCGCGGGCCAGCTGCTGGGCGCAGGCCAGGCCCGCCGGGCCCGAACCGACGACGGCGACGCGCTTGTCCGTGTGATGGGCCGGAATTTGCGGCTTGATCCAACCCTTGGCCCACCCGCGGTCGACCAGCGAACATTCGATGGTCTTGATGGTCACCGGCTCGTCCTGCAGGTTCAGGGTGCACGACGCCTCGCAGGGCGCGGGGCAGACACGGCCTGTGAACTCGGGGAAGTTGTTGGTGGAGTGCAGAAGCTCCAGCCCCTCGCGCCACTTGTTGCGATAGACCAGATCATTCCAGTCGGGAATGATGTTGTTCACCGGGCAGCCCTGGTGACAGTAGGGGATGCCGCAGTCCATGCAGCGGGCCCCCTGCTCCGACACTTCCGCGTCCGTCAGCGGTTCGACGAACTCCTGCCAATGCTTCAGGCGTTCTTCAACCGGGCGGTAAGACCGATCGTGACGCTCGATCTCCAAAAATCCAGTGGGTTTTCCCATTATTTATTCCCCGGCCAATGCGGCCGTTTCTGCGCCGGCGGCGCGCTCCCGCATCTCGCGGAGCGCACGGCGGTAATCCACCGGCATGATCTTGACGAACTTGGGCAGGTAGGCGCCCCAGTTGTCCAGGATGTGTTTGGCCCGCGAGCTGCCCGTATAGCGCAGATGGTTCTCGATCAGGCCCTTGAGACGACGCGCGTCATAGCGCATCGGGTCCGACCCGACGTCGGCGGTGCCGTCGTCGGGTTCGTTGGGGTCGATGGGCTCCAGTTCGACCATGCCCTGGTTGCAGAGCGTGTCGAAGTTGCCCGCCTCGTCCAGGATATAGGCGATGCCGCCCGACATGCCGGCGGCGAAGTTGCGGCCGGTCTCACCCAGGATGACGACGGTGCCCCCGGTCATGTATTCGCAGCCGTGATCGCCGCAACCTTCGACCACGGCGGCGGCACCCGAGTTGCGCACGGCGAAGCGTTCGCCGGCGATGCCGCGGAAATAACATTCCCCGGCGATGGCGCCATAAAGAACCGTATTGCCGACGATGATGTTCTGTTCCGGCACGATGGGGCTGTTGGGCGACGGATAGACGGCGATGCGTCCACCCGACAGGCCCTTGCCGACATAGTCGTTGGCGTCGCCCACCAGTTCGAACGACACGCCGCGCGACAGCCAGGCGCCGAAGCTTTGCCCGGCATTGCCGGTGAACTTCACGTGGATGGTGTCGTCCGCCAGGCCCGCGTGGCCGTGCTTGAGGGCGATCTCGCCCGACATCATGGCGCCCACGGTGCGGTTGATGTTCTTGATCGGGTATTCCAGGTTGACCGGCGCACCGCCGTCGATGGCGCCCTGTGCGTCCTTGATCATCCGGTGGTCGAGCGCCTTGTCGAGCCCGTGGTCCTGGGTTTCGCAGTTGTAGACGGCCACACCCTCGGCCGGCTTGACCGGGGCCAACAGGCGCGTCACGTCGACGCCATGGGCCTTCCAGTGGTCGACTGCCGCCCGCACGTCGAGCGCCTCGCGCCGGCCGATCATCTCGTTGATCGTGCGGAAGCCGAGCGAGGCCATGATCTCGCGCACTTCCTCGGCCATGAAGGTGAAGAAGTTGACGACGTGTTCCGGCTCCCCGGTGAAGCGCTTGCGCAGTTCCGGATCCTGGGTCGCGACGCCGACCGGGCAGGTGTTCAGATGGCACTTGCGCATCATGATGCAGCCCTCGGCGATCAGGGCCGAGGTCGCGAAGCCGAATTCGTCGGCGCCCAGCAACGCGCCGATCACCACGTCGCGCCCGGTGCGCACGCCGCCGTCGACCTGCACGGCGATGCGTCCGCGCAGCGCGTTCATGACCAGCGTCTGGTGCGTTTCCGCCAAGCCCAGTTCCCACGGGCCGCCGGCGTTGAGGATCGAGGTCAGGGGGCTTGCTCCCGTGCCGCCGTCGTGGCCGGAAATGGTGACGTGGTCGGCATAGGCCTTGGACACACCGGCGGCGACCGTGCCGACGCCCACTTCGGACACCAGCTTGACGGAAATCCGGGCCTTCGGGTTGACGTTCTTCAGGTCGTGGATCAGCTGCGCCAGATCCTCGATGGAATAGATGTCGTGGTGCGGCGGCGGCGAGATCAGGCCCACGCCCGGGGTCGAATGGCGCACGCGGGCGATCCATTCATCGACCTTGTGGCCGGGCAGTTGGCCGCCCTCGCCGGGCTTCGCACCCTGGGCCATCTTGATCTGCAGGTCGTCGGCGTTGACCAGATATTCCGTGGTCACGCCGAACCGGCCCGACGCCACCTGCTTAATGCGCGACTTCATGCTGTCGCCATTGGGCAGGGGCTTGTAGCGGATTTCATCCTCGCCGCCTTCGCCCGTGTTGGAACGGCCGCCGATGCGGTTCATGGCGATGGCGAGCGTGGTATGCGCCTCCCACGAGATCGAGCCGAAGGACATGGCCCCCGTTGCGAAACGCTTGACGATTTCCGACGCGGGTTCGACCTCGTCCAGCGGCACCGGCTTGCCCACGGGCTTCAGGTCGAACAGGCCGCGCAGGTTCTTCAGCTTGGCGATCTGGTTGTCGACCTTGGCCGTATAGGCCTTGAACTGCTTGTAGTTGGCCGAACGCACGGCGTGCTGCAGGGTGCCGATGGTTTCCGGCGTCCAGACGTGTTCCTCGCCGCGGATGCGGAAGGCCAGGTCGCCGCCGACGTCCAGTTCCGAGCGGTAGATCGGCGCGTCGCCGAAGGCCAGGGCATGGCGGCGTTCGGTCTCTTCCGCGATCTCGATGATGCCGGCCCCTTCGACCTTGGTCGCCGTGCCGGTGAAATAGGCGTCGATGAATTCCGATGACAGGCCGACGGCGTCGAAGATCTGCGCGCCGCAATAGGACTGGTAGGTCGAGATGCCCATCTTGGACATGACCTTCATGATGCCCTTGCCGACCGCCTTGATGTAATAGGCATGGGCCTTGGCTTCGGACAGGCCGCTGGCCTTTTCCTGCACGATGTTGGAGATCGTGTCGAAGGCGAGATAGGGGTTCATGGCCTCGGCACCGTACCCGGCGAGCAGGCAGAAATCGTGCACGCGGCGTGCCTCGCCCGTTTCCACGACCAGGCCGACCTCGGTGCGCAGGCCCTCGCGGATCAGGTGGTGGTGCACCGCACCCGTCGCCAGCAGCGCCGGAATGGCGATGTTGTCGGCGTCCATGCCGCGGTCGGACAGGATGATGATGTTGTAGCCCTGTTCGCGCACGACCTTTTCCGCCTTTTGGCAGATGCGGTCCACGGCCTGGGCCATGGTCTGGCGGTTCGGCCCGACGTTCTGGTAGCAGATGTCCAGCGTGTAGGTCTTGAACGAGCCGTCGACGTGGTTTTCGATACGGCGGATGCGCTCCAGGTCCGTGTTGGACAGGATCGGCTGATCGACCTCAAGCCGCTTGTGCGTGCCGCCGGACCCCAGGTCGAGCAGGTCCGGCCGCGGGCCGATGAAGCTGACCAGCGACATCACCAGTTCCTCGCGGATCGGGTCGATGGGCGGGTTGGTGACCTGCGCGAAGTTCTGGAAGAAATAGTCGTAAAGCATGCGCGGCTTGTCGGACAGCATGGCCAGCGGAATGTCGCGGCCCATGGAACCGACGGGGTCCTCGCCCTTCTCGGCCATGGGGTCGAGGAAGAACTTGAGGTCTTCGCGGTTGTAGCCGAAGGCCTGCTGCTGATCCAACAGGGTCTTGGAATCCGGCGTCATCGGGCCGATTTCCGGCGGCAGGTCGGCGAGGTGGATCTGCGTCGCGTCGAGCCATTCCTGATAGGGGTATTCGGCGGCCAGTTCCGACTTCAATTCCTCGTCGGAAATGATGCGGTGCTGTTCCAGGTCGACCAGCAGCATCTTGCCCGGCTGCAGGCGCCATTTCTGGACGATCTTTTCTTCCGGGATCGGCAGCACGCCGACCTCGGACGCCATCACCACCAGGCCGTCGTCGGTGACGATATAGCGCGCTGGGCGCAGGCCGTTGCGGTCCAGGGTGGCGGCGATCTGCCGGCCGTTGGTGAAAGCCATGGCGGCGGGGCCGTCCCAGGGTTCCATCAGGGCCGAGAAATATTCATAGAAGGCACGCCGTTCGGGCGCCATCTGCGGGTTGTTGTTCCAGGCTTCCGGAATCATCAGCATCATGGCGTGGGACAGCGAATATCCCCCCATGACCAGAAGTTCGAGCGCGTTGTCGAAGGTCGACGAATCGGAAGAGCCGTCGCCGATCAGCGGCCACAGCTTGTCCAGGTCGTCGCCCAAAATCTTCGACGACATGTTGTGGCGGCGCGCGTTCATCCAGTTGACGTTGCCGCGCAGGGTGTTGATCTCGCCGTTGTGGCAGAGGAAGCGGAACGGCTGCGCCAGGCGCCAGCTTGGGAAGGTGTTGGTCGAGAACCGCTGGTGGAACAGGGCGATCGCCGTGGCGAAATCCGTGTCCTGGAAATCCACGTAGTATTTGGACAGGTTGGGGGCCAGGACCATGCCCTTGTAGACGATGGTGGCCGACGACAGGGACGGGAAATAAAAGTCCTGCCAGGACCCCTCGTCCTTGTCCCACAACGCGTGATGGGCCTGCTTGCGGATGACGTAAAGCTTGCGCTCGAACGCCGCGTTGTCGGCCGTGGTCGGCCCGCGCTGGATCAACACCTGCTTGATGACCGGCTCGTTCGGCTTGACGCTTTCGCCCAGCACGCTGTTGTCCGTCGGCACGTCGCGCCAACCCAGCAGTACCTGGCCCTCGGCGGCGGTGGTTTTTTCGATGGCCTTGATCGCCAGGTCGCGCAGCTTGTGGTCGCGCGGCAGGAACACCATGCCGAGCGCATAATCGCCCTTGGCCGGCACCTCGACGCCCTGCTTGGCGAAGACCTTGCGGATGAACGCGTCGGGTAGCTGAATCAGAATCCCGGCACCGTCGCCGGCCATGGGATCGGCGCCGATGGCGCCCCGATGATCCATGTGATGGACGATGTCCAGCGCCTGATGCACGATCTCATGGCGCGGCTCGTTGTGAATGTCGGCGATGAAGCCGAATCCACAAGCGTCGTGCTCGTTCAAGGGGTCGTACATCCCCTGTTCAACGGGCAGTCCATAACCGTTGCGCCGTGAGGTCTGGCTCATGCGTTAACTTCCTATTCGCGGGTTCTTGAGAGCCCATTTAGATAGCAATCCGCGCCCCGGACGCCAAACAAAAACCGGCCTCAACTGTCATAAAAATCACGGGAAATTGGCCCGTTTCGGTCCTTATGAGCAGGTGCACAAATGCGGCCCCGGCCCGCGCGGCCTCTTGGCAGGGCCCCGGGGATCGGCTAGAAGACCCAAAAGTCGTAGGAGCAAGCCTTGCCTACACTACATCTTGCGATTTTGGCGCTGATTCAGGGGATCACGGAATTTCTTCCGATCTCCTCTTCGGCCCATCTCGCGGTCACACCCCGGCTTTTGGGTTGGCCCGACCAGGGATTGCTGATCGACGTCGCCGTTCATGTCGGGACGCTGGGCGCCGTGGTGCTTTATGTCCACCGCGACATCTGGGACATGTTGACGGGCCTGGGCCGCGCGCTCAAGGGGCGGCGCGACCGGGGGGCCAAGCTGGCGGGGCTGGTGATCCTGGCGACCTTGCCGGTGATCGGCGCCGGATATGCTCTCAACGAATATTACCCGAACGGCCTGCGTTCGCTCGAATTGATCGCCTGGGCGACCCTCGGCTTCGGAATTCTGCTGTATGCCGTCGATCGCATCGGCATGACGCTCCGGCGCATCGAACATCTGGAAATCTCGGACGCCCTGGTGATCGGCATCGCGCAATGCCTGGCCCTGATCCCGGGCACCTCGCGCGCCGGCATCACCATGACGGCGGCGCGGCTCCTGGGCATGGAGCGCACGGACACGGCGCGCTTTTCCATGCTGCTGTCGATCCCGGCGATCCTGGGGGCGGGGGCGCTGAAGGGCTACGAGCTTTGGAAATCCGGAGACGCGGCGCTGACCTCCGACGCCTTCACGGCGGCGGGTCTCGCCTTCATCACGGCCCTGATCGCCATCGCCGTGATGATGGCCTGGCTGCGGCGCGCCACCTTCACGCCCTTCGTGGTCTACCGCATCGTGCTGGGGATTTTCCTGCTCGCCGTGGCCTACGGCTACGTCGCGCCCTTCAACTGACCAGCTATCCCCCCTCTTTCGTCATTGCCGGGCTTGACCCGGCAATCCACTGCCGGCGCCAAGATGGGCCCCCGGGTCAAGCCCGGGGGTGACGGTTGGGGATAGGGCGGAGACTCAGTACCGCGTGCCGCGATCGACCGTGTTGAGCGGCGGTTCCCCCGCTTCCATGCGCCGGATGTTCGTTACGTACCATTCCGTCGATGAATGCGGCACGGTCAGGCTCGCCATGTGCGGCGTCACGGTGACCTTGGGGTGGCTCCAGAACGGGTGATCGGCGGGCAGCGGTTCGGTGTGGAACACGTCGAGCGTCGCGCCCGCGATATGGCCTGAATCGATGGCCGCGATCAGGTCATCGTCGACCACGTGGCCGCCGCGCGCGCAATTGATCAGGCAGGCACCCTCGGGCAGGGTGGCCAGGGTGTCCTTGTTGAGGATGCCCTGCGTGTCCGGCGTCAGCGGCAGCAGGCAAATCAGGATTTCCGTGCGGTTCAGGAAAGGAACCAACCGATCCGGGCCATGAAAGCATTCGACGCCGGGAATGTCCTTTTTCGAGCGTGCCCAGCCGGCGACCTGATAATGCAGCGGCACCAGCTTTTTCGCCGCGTCGCTGCCCAATTCCCCCAGGCCCAGAATGCCGACCCGGCGCTGCTCGGCATCGGCCTGGCGCAGGCGTTTCCACCTGTGCTCGGCGGCCCAGCCGGCATAGACGCCCATCTTGCGGTGATGATGGATCGTCCAATACAGAACGTATTCGCTCATCCCCTGGGTCAGGCAGCGGTCGACCAGGCGCACCAGGGGCACGCCGTCCGGCAATTCCGGGTCGTTCCACAGATGATCGACCCCGGCGCCTAAGGAAAAGATTGCCTTCAGATTGGGTAAGGTTTTCAGGACCCCCGGCTGCGGCTTCCACACGATGGCGTAGTCGATCTCGGCCGTATCGCCGGTTTCATCCTTGGCCGGGTCGTCGGACCACACGCGGAAATCAGCCTCGGGCATCTGCGCAAGAAAGGCGTCCCGCCAGGGATCGGGTTTGTCCCCGGGGGCCATGTAGAGAACGGTAACCATTATGTTGAGACTGCTCCGGTTTCGTCGGCCTTCAACTCGAAGGCGGCGGCCATCAGGGCCTTGGTGTAGGGATCCTTGGGATCGTCGATGATCTGCTGGGCGGATCCGTATTCGACGACGCGGCCCTGGCGCATGACGGCAATCTCATGGCTGACGGCGCGCACCACCTTCAGATCGTGGGAAATGAACAGGTAGGCCAGATCGTGCTTCTTTTGCAAGCCGCGCAGCAATTCCACGATCTGCGCCTGCACGGACATGTCGAGGGCGCTCGTCGGCTCGTCCAGCACCATGAACTTGGGCTTCAGTACCAGGGCCCGGGCGATGGAGATGCGCTGGCGCTGGCCGCCGGAAAATTCGTGGGGATAGCGGTCCTGCATCTCGGGCGTCAGGCCGACCTCGTGCAGGGCTTCGGCGACCAGCTGCCGGCGCGCCAGGGCGTCGCCGCCGAGGCCGTGGACGATCAGGCCCTCCTCGATGATCTGGCCGACCGATAGACGCGGGCTCAAACTGCCGAAGGGGTCCTGGAACACGATCTGCATTTCCCGGCGCAGGGGGCGCATCTGCTTGAACTGCCAGCCCTGGATGTTGGCACCCTCGAACAGGATGTCGCCGGTCGACCGTTCCAGGCGCAGGAGGGCCCGGCCCAGCGTGCTTTTGCCCGAGCCGGATTCGCCGACGATGCCCAGCGTATGGCCGCGTTTGAGCGCCAGCGAAATGCCGTCGACAGCCTTGATATGGCCCACCGTGCGGCGCAGGAACCCGCGCTTGATCGGGAACCAGACCTTCACGTCGCGGCCCTGCAGCAGGTCGGGCGCCGTCGGGTCGGCGGGCTCGGGCCGGCCCTTGGGCTCGGCCGCCAGCAGGTGGCGGGTGTAATCGTGCTGCGGGGTGTCGAACAGGGCCTCGGTCGCCCGCTGTTCGACGATCCGGCCGTCGTTCATGACCGAGACCGTATCGGCCATGCGCCGCACGATGCCCAGGTCATGGGTGATCAGCAGCATGGCCATGCCGAGCTTGGCCTGGATCTCCTTCATCAGCTTCAGGACCTGGGCCTGGATGGTGACGTCCAAGGCCGTCGTCGGCTCGTCGGCGATCAACAGGTCCGGATTGTTGGCCAGCGCCATGGCGATCATGATGCGCTGCTGCTGGCCGCCGGAAAATTCGTGGGGCAGGGATTGCAGGCGCGACGCCGCCTCGCCCAGGCCGACCAGGTCGAGCAGTTCCAGCACCCGGGCGCGGGCCTGCTTGGCCGTCATGTGCTGATGCAGGAACAGGACCTCGGCGATCTGCTTTTCGATGGCATGCAGCGGGTTGAGGCTGGTCAGCGGTTCCTGAAAGATCATCGCGATCTGGTTGCCGCGGATCCTGCGCATGACTCCGCCGGGGGCGCCCACCAGTTCCTCGCCGTTGAACTTGATCGAGCCCCGGGGGTGATGGGCCAAGGGATAGGGCAGCAGCTGCATGACCGACAGCGCCGTCACCGACTTGCCCGATCCGGATTCGCCGACCAGGGCATGGGTCTCGCCCTTGCCGATGGTCAGGCTCGCCCCCTGCACGGCGGTGACGGCCCCCGGGCCGGCGCCGAAGGTGACGTGCAGATCGTCGATTTCCAGAAGCTTGGACATTATTTGAAGACCTTCCGGGGGTCGAAGGCGTCGCGCACGGCCTCGCCGACGAAGACCAGCAGCGACAGCATGACGGCGAGGGAGAAGAACGCCGTGAAGCCCAGCCAGGGGGCCTGAATGTTGTTCTTGCCCTGGTTCAGCAATTCGCCCAGGGACGGCGACCCGGCGGGCAGGCCGAAACCGAGAAAGTCGAGAGAGGTCAGCGTGGTGATCGAGCCCGACAGGATGAAGGGCAGGAAGGTCAGGGTCGCGACCATGGCGTTGGGCAGAACGTGTTTGAACATGATGACCCGGTCCGACACGCCCAAGGCCCGGGCGGCCCGCACGTAATCGAAATTACGCGCGCGCAGGAATTCTGCGCGCACCACGCCGACGAAGGCCATCCAGGAAAACATCAGCATCAGACCCAAAATCCACCAAAACCCGGGGGTCACCACGCTGGCCAGGATGATCAGAAGGTAGAGCGTCGGCAGGCCCGACCAGACCTCCATGAAGCGCTGCGCCAGCAGGTCGATCCAGCCGCCGAAATAGCCCTGCGCGGCGCCGGCGGCGATACCGACCACGGCGCTGATCGCGGTCAGCGCCAGGCCGAACAGCACGGAAATGCGGAAGCCGTAGATCATGCGCGCCATCACGTCGCGGCCCTGGTCGTCGGTGCCGAGCCAGTTGTCGAGCGACGGCGGCGAGGGGGCCGGGCCCGGCAGGTCCTTGATGACCGTGTCGTAGGAATAGGGAATCGGCGGCCAGATCATCCAGCCCTTGGCGTTGATCAGGTCCTTGACGTAGGGGTCGCGGTAATCGGCCTCGGTCGCGAATTCGCCGCCGAAGGTGGTTTCCGCATATGCCTCGGCCACGGGGACATAGAACCCGCCGTTGAAGTAAACCAGGAACGGCTTGTCGTTGGCGATCAGCTCGGCCCCCAGCGACAGCACGAACAGCAGCACGAAAATCCACAGCGACCAGTAGCCCCGGCGGTTGCGCCGGAAATTGGCGAGCCGCCGTTCCGTCAGCGGCGTGATGCGCATGCCGAACACGCGCCGGCCGGGCAGCGGCGGCGCGGTCGTGGCGGGATCGGCGGCGGTCGTCATGTCCGGGCGCATGGCGTCACACCTCGCGCGCGTCGAAATCGATGCGCGGATCGACGATGTGGTACATCAGGTCGCCGATGATGCCCATGAGAAGGCCCAGCAGGGTGAAAAAATACAGCGTCGCGAACATCACCGGATAGTCGCGGGTCAGCGCCGCGTCGAACCCCAGAAGGCCGAGCCCGTCGAGGGAGAAGATGACCTCGGTCAACAGGGCGCCCGTGAACAGAATGCCGATGAAGGCCGAGGGAAAGCCCGCGATGACGATCAGCATGGCGTTGCGGAACACGTGGCCGTAAAGCACCTGGCGTTCCGTCAGGCCCTTGGATCGGGCGGTCACCACGTATTGCTGGTTGATCTGTTCCAGGAACGAATTCTTGGTTAGCATGGTCAGCCCGGCGAAGCCGCCGATCACCATGGATGAAATGGGCAGGGTGAGGTGCCAAAAATAGTCCTTCACCTGCTCCCATGTCGAAAGCTCGGCGAAGTTTTCCGAGACCAGTCCGCGTAGCGGGAAGATGTCCCAGTAGCGTCCGCCCGCGAACAGCACGATGAGCAGGATCGCGAACAGAAAGCCCGGCACGGCGTTGCCGAAGATCACCAGGCCCGAGGTCCAGATGTCGAACTTCGATCCGTCGCGCACGGCCTTGGCCACGCCCAAGGGGATCGAGATCAGATAAACCAGCAGCGTCGTCCACAGGCCGAGCGAGATCGACACGGGCATCTTGTCGAGCACCAGCTGCATCACCGACTGGTCGCGGAAATAGCTGTCACCGAAATCGAAGGTCGCGTAGCGCTTCATCATCAGCCAGAAACGTTCGTGCGCCGGCTTGTCCAGGCCGAACTGGCGTTCCAGGTCCTTGATGAATTCGGGCGGCAGGCCCTGGGCCCCCCGGTATTTGCTGGTCACGGTGGAATCGCCGCCGGAGCCCTGGGCCGGGCGTTTGGCGGCCATGACTTCGGACCCGCCGTCGCCCGACACGCGGGCGGTGGACGACACGTCGTCGCCGGCGATCTGGGCGATCAACTGTTCGACCGGCCCGCCGGGCAGGATCTGCACCACGGCGAAATTGATGATCATGATGCCGAGCAATGTCGGCGGGATCAGCAGCAGTCGGCGGAGGATATATGCGAACATGGCGGCGATGATAGGGCCTGGCGGCCTTGGCGGCTACCGTTCCTGTATGGGCCCGGTCACAACCCTTTCTTGCGGTCGGCCAGCGACTTGGCCTTGGCCGCGTCGATCCACCAGGCGAAAAACTGGTTGCCGCGGGTCGGGGTCACTTTGGGCCGGGCGAACTTGTCCCAATAGGCGATGCGGTCGTAAGGCGCATGCCAGTTGGGGATCATGTAATGGCCCCATTGCAGGACGCGGTCGAGCGCCCGGCAGGCGGTCACCAGATCCTTGCGCGACGGGGCCGCGATCAGCTTTTCCACGATGGCGTCGATGGCCTTGGACTTGATGCCGATGATGTTGCGCGATCCCTCCTGGTCGGCCGCCGCCGTCGACCAGAACTCGCGCTGCTCGTTGCCTGGCGACATGGACTGGCCGAACCCGCCGACCACCATGTCGAAATCGAAGGTATCCAGGCGCCGGCGGTACTGGGCCGTGTCGATGGTGCGCACGGTCATGACGATGCCCAGCTTTTCCAGGTTCTTGGCGAACGGCAGGGCGATGCGCTCGAACAGAGGGCTGACCAGCAGCATTTCGAAGGCGAAGGGCTTGCCCGTCTTGGCGTTGACCCGCTTGCCGTCCTTGATGATCCAGCCGGCGTCGGTCAGCAGCTTGGACGCCGTGCGCAGGTTGCCCCGGATGTTGCCGCCTTCGTCGCCACGGGGCGGGGTGTATTCCTGGCTGAAGACTTCCGGCGGCAATTCATCCTTGAACGGCTCCAGCAGCTTCATCTCGTCCGGCCCCGGCAGGCCCGTGGCCGCCATATCCGAATTCTGGAAATAGCTGCGGGTGCGTTCGTACTGGCCGTAGAACAGGGCCTTGTTCGACCATTCGAAATTGAAGGCATAAGCCAGCGCGTGGCGCACCTGGGGGTCGCTGAACAACTCGCGCCGGGTGTTGAAGGCGAAGCCCTGCATGCCTGCCGGGCGGTCATGGTGAATCTGCTCCTTGACCAGAACGCCCTTCTTCACGGCGGGGGTCTCATAGGCCGTGGCCCAGGCCTTTGACGAATTTTCCGACTTGTAGTCGTAACGCCCGGCCAGGAAGGCCTCCAGCGCCACGTTGGAATCGCGGTAGTAGTCGAAAATGATCTCGTCGAAATTGTTGTAACCCGTCATCACCGGGATGTCCTTGCCCCAGTAATCCTTGACGCGGGTCAGTTTGACGAAGCGGCCGGCCTCGAACTCGGTGATCTTGTAGGGCCCGCTGCCGAGCGGCGGCTCCAGGGTCGTCTTGTTGAATTCCTTGTCCTTCCAGTAATGCTTGGGCAGGACCGTCAGCTGGCCGATGATCAGCGGCAATTCCCGGTTTTCGCCCGGCTTGAAGGTGAATTTCACGGACCGCTCGCCGGTCTGCGTCACCTCGGCCACATTGCCGTAATAGAAGCGGTAGAAGGGCGCGCCCTCCTTGACCAGGATATTGAAGGAAAAGACCACGTCATCGACCGTCACCGGCATGCCGTCATGCCAGCGCGCTTCCTTGCGCAGCGTGAATTCCACCCAGGACCGATCGTCCGGCATGGTCACAGTTTCCGCCAGGCGGCCGTATTGGCTGAACGGCTCGTCCGCCGCGTCGTCCATCAAGGTGTCGTAGACGAAGCCCGAGGCCCCCGCCGCCGTGCCCTTGATGATGAAGGGGTTGAAGCTGTCGAAGGACCCGGTGGCGCCCAGGCGCACGGTGCCACCCTTGGGGGCATCCGGGTTGACGTAGTCGAAATGCTTGAACTCCGGGCCGTACTTCAGGTCGCCATGCATGGCCAGTCCGTGCACCGGCTTGGGCGTGTCGGCCGCCTCGGCCGGCAAGGTTAAGAAGGTGAGGACGAGAAGGGCGCTCAGAAATCGCATCTTTGTTTCCCCCGGAATGCGGTGTTCGCTGCGTCGGAATATGGAGATTAGCCGGTTCCGGTCAAGAAGTGGCCCGCCATTATGGCAAGCCTGTGACGGACATCAGCCGCCGAGTGCCGCCACGGCTTGTCCATGCAATGCAGGGTCGCCCGACGCGATCACCGTGCCGTCGCCGCCCAGGCCCAGGGCGCCGCCGGACCAGTCGGTCATGCACCCGCCCGCCCCTTCGACGATGGGCACCAGGGCGACATAGTCATAGGGCTGCATGCTGGAATCGCAGACAAGGTCGGCGCGGCCGCGGGCCAGGGTGCCGTAGCTGTAGCAGTCGCCGCCGTAGAGCGCGTGGCGGCAGCGGTGGCGCAAATTTTCGAAATGGCCGAAGTTGAGGCCCTGATGCATCTGCGGCGAGGTGGTGTACAGCCAGGCCCGGGCTAGATCGGGACAAGGCCGGCAGCGCACGGCCTCGCCGTTGCGCGTCGCCCCCAGGCCGGGGGCACCGGCCCAGACTTCGTCCAGGGCCGGGTTGTCCATGACACCGAGCCAGGGAACGCCGTCCCTCAGCAGGCCGATCAGGGTGCCGAACAGGGGCTTGCCGGTGACGAAGGCCTTGGTGCCGTCGATGGGGTCGAGCACCCAGACGAACTCCGCGTCCGCGTTTTCGGCCCCGAATTCCTCGCCGAAAATGCCGTGCCCGGGGAAGGTGGCGGCGATCATGTCGCGCAGGGCCGCCTCGCATTCCCGGTCGGCGATGGTGACGGGGCTTTGGTCGGCCTTGTCCTCGACGTCGGGGGCGGTGCCGTAATAACCCAGCACGATTTTCCGCGCGCGGGCCGCCATGTCCATGGCCAGGGCCAGGCATTGGGCGGTCAGGGCGTCCGTGGTCGATTGCGTCACGGCGCCGTCCTCCGGTCGAATGAAAGCCGCGAAAGACTTACTTGAGGGAGTCCAGGAAGACCAGCAGGGCCGCGCGGTCGGAATTCTTGGGAATGCCGCGGAAGGTCATCTTGGTGCCCGGGGCATAGCCCTTGGGGTCGGCGATGAACTTGTTCAACTCTTCCAGGGTCCACTTGCCGTTCAGGCCCGCCAGGGCGCCGGAAAAGGAAAAGCCCTCGGCCTTGCCCTGATCGTGGCCGACGATGCCCCACAGGTTCGGGCCGATCTTATGCTTGGCACCCGATTCCGCCGAATGGCAGGCGGTGCATTTCTTGAACACCTTGGCGCCCGCGGCGGGGTCGGCGGTGGCCAGCAGTTCCATCACCGGCTTCTCGGCTTCCTTGGGTGCCGCTTCGGCGGCGCCGCCCTGATCGGCGACGGCGACCTCGAAGCCCATCTTTTCGGGCTCGTTCGCGTGAACCAGCGTATCGCCGATCTTGTTGGTGCCCCACACGACCCAAGCCGTCACGAGCACGCCGAAACCGAGTTTTTCCATCCGGGAGAACTGCATGGTGTTTTCCTTTGCCGATTGTTGCGGGGAATTTAACCGCCCATGCCGCCATGTTCAAGCGGCATAAGCCGCCGCCCGTCTGCTTCTTCATATCGCGGTCCCGGCCCGCGTTGACACCGGCAGCCCCGCCAACGATACTCCCGCAAGTTTCTGAAAAGGCCCGTGATCTCCGGGCCTTGCCCATCCGGACCCCCAAGATCGCTCAGCCATGGCTTCTTCCGCTACCACCATCGCCTTCCAAGGCATGCCCGGCGCTTATTCACATCTTGCCTGCCGCGAGGCGCGGGGCGACATGGAGCCCTTGCCCTGCCGCACCTTCGAAGACGCCTTCGCCGCCGTGCATGACGGCAAGGCGCGGCTGGCCATGATCCCCATCGAAAATTCCGTCGCCGGGCGGGTTGCCGACATCCATCATCTGCTGCCCGATTCCGGTCTGCACATCATCGGCGAGCATTTTCATCGGGTGCATCACCATCTTCTGGCCGTGCCCGGCACGAAAATCGGCGAATTGACCCATGTTCACAGCCATGTCCATGCGCTCAACCAATGCCGCAATCTGATCCGCGAACTGGGCGTCACGCCCGTGGTCCATGTCGACACGGCGGGAGCGGCCAAGGACATCGCGGCCCAGGGTGACAGGTCCCAGGCCGCCATCGCCTCCAGCCTGGCCGGGGAAATCTACGGCCTCTGTTCGCTCAAACAGAACATCGAGGACGCGGAGCACAACACGACGCGCTTTGTGATCTTGTCACTGACGGCAGAGCCGCCGGCCTATAATGAATCCGAGACGTACATCACCAGCTTTACGTTCCGGGTTCGGAACGTTCCGGCGGCGCTGTACAAGGCCATGGGCGGGTTCGCCACCAACGGTGTCAACATGACCAAACTGGAAAGTTATGTCGGCCCCGATTTCGTGGCGGCCCAGTTCTTCGCCGAGGTCGAGGGCCATATGGACGCGCCCTCGGTGAAACTGGCTTTCGAGGACCTGTCCCATTATTCCGAATGGATCAAGGTGCTGGGCACCTATCCGGCCCATCCGTTCCGCAAAGCCGCCGCCAATCAAGGAGCATGACCCCCGTGACCTTCGAAGACATCCGGCCCCACCTGGGCCTCGCCATCCTGCGCGGGCTCGCGCGCCGATGCCCCAGCTGCGGCATCGGCCACAGCTTCAAGGGCTATCTCAAGGTCACCGACTGCCCCCATTGCGGCGAGGAGCTGGGCCATATCCGGGCCGACGACTTTCCGCCCTACCTGACCATCGCCATCGTCGGCCATATGGTGGTGCCGATGCTGCTGATGAGCGAACAACTGTTGTCGCCGCCGACCTGGATGCTGCTGGGCGTCGCTGTGCCGGTGACCCTGGGCCTCACGCTGGCGCTGCTGCCGCGGGTCAAGGGCGGCATCCTGGGCCTGATGTGGCACCTGGGTCTGCGCGGCGACGAAACGCAGTAACGCCGATTTCGGGATAAGGAGCATCCCGCGATGACCGACGAAAGACCATCCGCCATCAGGGCGCTCGACGTCGCTCCCCGGGTCAAGCCCTCGACCTATCCGGAACCGTTCTTCAGCCGCATGGCCGGGCGGGAAAAGCGCCAGTTGGGCGACCTGTTCGGGCTCGGCAATTTCGGTGTCAACCTGACGCGGCTGGCGCCGGGCGGCGAATCGGCCCTGCTCCACCGCCATACCCGCCAGGACGAGTTCGTCTACATTCTCGAAGGATCGCCCACGCTGATCACGGAAGAGGGCGAAACCGAGCTTTCGCCCGGCATGTGCGCGGGTTTTCCCGCCGGCGGTTCGGCCCACCAACTGGTCAACCGGACCGTGGTTGACGTGCTGTACCTGGAAATCGGCGACCGCACGCCGGGCGACGCGGCCAGCTATCCCCGCGACGACATTCAGGCCAGCCTGGGCCCGGACGGCCAGTGGCTGTTCACCCACAAGGACGGCAGCCCTTATTGAGCCGGCCTGATCCGAGCGGCTAATTTTCCGCGAACTTGACCACGAACGGATAGAACGCGATGTGCCCGGCCATGGCCTCCAGCCCCGCCGGCGGTGTCTCGTAGGCCCAGGTGGCGTTTTCCGCCGTCCGGCGCCGACCGCCACGCACATCCGTTCACATTTTGGTGGGGGACCCGTTGGTGGGGGAACCGGGCCGGCGGGGAATGAGCGGCCGGATACGGAGAAAGGCGCGGTAGGTGATTTCCAGCAGTGCCCCCATTGGCCGGATGCGGAACAGAAGTCCGGCAAGGCGAAACGCAGGCAGCGCCGCCCACAACTCGGCAAATCCGCGTGCGCCCGAGTGTAATCGGCCCTGGGCATCCCGCGTGTGAAAGCGCCGCAAGGCATCGCACCGACTCAAACCGTCGGGTAACTCGCGGTCTGCGCAGGCTTGAACATTCACCCAGCGAATGCGCTCCGCGCCGGCACGGCGGCGGTAGAAGGCGATCTCTTTCTGACAAAGCGGACAGCCGCCGTCGAAAAAAACGGTGAGAACGGGCAAGCCGCGGTCAAGGCCGGTCACCATGGCAATGGCTTCCCCGAATGGTCGTAAAACCCCCCGCTATCCGCCGGGGTCAAGCCGTCGATGACGTCGAGAAGACGTTCCGCCGCGCCCGCCGGGGGGCGCACGGTCAAGCCGTCCTTGGCGAAAGGGGCGCTCAGCGGGCTGTCGACGGTTCCCGGATGCAGGGCGACGCAGATTGCGTCCGGTCGCCGACGCCCGAGTTCCACCGCTGCGGTCCGCACGATTTGGTTCAACGCGGCTTTGGAGGCGCGGTAGCTGTACCACCCGCCCAGCCGGTTGTCGGCGATACTCCCGACCTTGGCCGACAGTGTGGCGAAAACGGACCGCCCGGCGTATGGCAGAAGCGGCAGAAAATGTTTCAGGATCAATGCCGGGCCGATCGCATTGACGGCAAATGCGCGGGCCATGCGTTCCGGATCAAGGTCGCGCCAGCTCTTCTCCGGCATTGCGTCCGGCCCATGGAGAAAGCCTGTCGCGTCCACGACGAGACGCAGCGCCTTGCCTGTGCCGGCGACCAGATCGGCCGCCGCCGCCACACTCTCTTCTCTGGTAATGTCGACGGCGGGGTCTGTGCGGCGGGAAAAGCGGAACACCGTTTCAAAGCGGCCGCTGTCGTCCAGCCGGTTCGCAATCGCGCCGCCGATCGCGCCGCTCGTGCCGAACACCGCGGCCACAGCTGCGGGGGACGTATTCTCGACCTTGTGTGTTTGAGGCATGACGATGGACTTCCGTGGCAGAGGGTCGCTTTGTATACGAAAGCGGTGGCCATTTGGTTCACGGGCCCGGAAACCCGGCATCGGCGAGACCGGGAATATCCCGAGCCGCGCCGGCAGTCTGTGGGTCTATTCGTGGCGCAGGGCCTCGATGGGGTCGAGGCGCGCGGCATGGCGCGCCGGGAAATAGCCGAACACCACGCCGACGGCGGCTGAGAACAGGAACGCTACGACCACGATCAGGGGGTCAACCAGGAACGGCAGGCGCATGGCGGCGGCGGCCAGTCCGGCCAGGCCCAGGCCCAGCAGGATACCGATCAGCCCGCCCAGAAGAGACAACACGACGGCTTCCACCAGAAACTGCATCAGGACCTGTGATTCCTGTGCCCCGATCGCCAGCCGAATGCCGATTTCGCGTGTCCGCTCGGTGACCGAAACCAGCATGATGTTCATGATGCCGATGCCGCCGACCAGAAGACTGACCCCGGCGACGGCGCCAAGCAGTCCGGTCAGAACTTTTGCCGTGCCGGTCTGGGTTTCCAGCACTTGTTTCATGTCACGCACGCTAAAATCGTCATCCTTGGCCGAGGTGATATTGCGCCGTTCGCGCAGCAGGCGTTCGATGTCGGTCTGGACCTTGGCGGTTTCCACGCCATCCTCGGCCGAAACGTTGATCCGCCCGACGTCCGTGTTTCCAATCAGGCGGCGCTGCACCGCGCGCAGCGGCATCAGCACGATATCGTCCTGATCCGTGCCGAAACTGGATTGGCCTTTCGGGGTCAATATGCCGATCACTTCGCAGGACACGTTCTTGACGCGGATGTTCCGGCCCAATGCATCCGCGCCGCCGAACAATTCATCGCGCACCGTCTCGCCCAGGATGCAGGCGGCCCGTCCCGCGCGAATTTCTCCGTCGAAAAACGCGCGGCCTTCGGACAGGGTCCAATTCTGCGTCGTCAGGTAGGCGTTATCGGTCCCCGCCACGGTCGTCTTGCGGCTTTCCGAGCCGGCGATCACGGTGGCCGACGTCTGAGCAATGGGCGCGACCGCGCGGACGCCGTGCAACTGATCTCGCAGGGCCTCGACGTCGCGGAAGGTGAAGGGTTTGGCGTCCGATGTCGCGCGGCCGGGGCCGAACTGGCCCGGGCGCACGAACAGAAGATTGGTGCCCAGCTTCGCCAGGTCGGCGGAAACCTTGGCTGCGGTGCCGTTGCCGATGGTCACCATGGCGATCACCGCGCCGACGCCGATGACGATGCCCAGGACGGTCAGGAACGACCGCAGGGAATTCCGCAGGATCGCCTGCAAGGCCAGCTTGACGGTTTCAAATACCATCAGACGGCTCCGTCCAATTGTCTGGCCGGGGCGATGCGCCCGTCGATGAACTGTAGGGTCCGGTCGGCGAACTTGGTCATGTCCGGTTCGTGGGTAACCATGATGACGGTGATGCCCTGATCCTGGTTGAGCTTGACCAGCAGATCCATGATCTCGCGGCTGGTCTTGGAATCCAGATTGCCCGTCGGCTCGTCCGCCAAAAGCACCTTGGGTTCGGTGGCGATGGCGCGGGCAATGGCCACGCGCTGCTGTTGGCCCCCGGAAAGCTCGCTGGGGGTGTGGCCTTCGCGCCCCGCCAGACCGACCCGTGCGAGGGCATTCGACGCCAGGGCGCGGCGTTCCGCAGGCGGCGTGCCGCGATAAATCAAGGGCAATTCCACGTTTTCCAAAGCCGATGTCCGCGCCAGCAGGTTGAAGCCCTGGAACACGAAGCCAAGGTAGTTGCGGCGCAAAAGGGCCCGCTGCCGGCGGTCCAAGGTGCCCACGTCGATGCCGAGAAACCGATAGATGCCGGAACTGGGCACATCCAGGCAGCCCAGGATGTTCATAGCCGTCGATTTGCCGGACCCGGACGGCCCCATGATTGCGACGAACTCGCCCGCCGCGATGCTCAGGTCGACGCCGTCCAACGCCCGCACCTCTGCCGATCCGGCGCCGTAGATTTTGGAGACCGCCTCGAATTCGATCAGGGCCGGCGCCGCACTGTCCTGGGAATCCATGATCCGGGGCTCATTTCGGGGACTTGGTGGAATCGACGATCACCGCCTGTCCGGGCTCGACCGCGCCCTTGACGATCTGCGTCCGGCGACCGTCCGACGGCCCGATCGTTACGGGGACGGCTTGCGGCTGGCCATCCTTCAGGATCCACAACACGCGTTGTCGCCCACTTTCCGCCGCTTTGCTGGGCGGGCGAAATTTCGGCATGCCGGGAAACAGTTTCTGTAAAAGGCCGGTATCCTCGGCGCCCGGATCGGTGGTGGGCGGCGAGAACCGAAGGGCCGCGTTGGGCACCGTCAGCGCGCCGGCGACCTGCTCGACCGTGATTTCCGCCGTCGCCGTCATCCCGGGCCGCAGCGCGAGATCGTCGTTGTCCGTTGTCAGCACGGCCTTGTAGGTCACGACGCCCTGAACGATCTCGGACCCCAGGTACAATTCCGTGATGCGGGCGGCGAAGCGGCGGTCAGGATAGGCATCGACCGTGAAGTTTGCCGTTTGGCCGACCTTGACCTTGCCGACATCGGCCTCGTCGACATCGACCTGGATTTCCATTTCCCGCAAGTCTTCCGCCAGGGTGAACAGCACCGGCGCCTGGAACGACGAGGCGACGGTTTGGCCCGGTTCCACGTTGCGGCTGAGGACGACACCGTTGATGGGCGAGCAGATGCAGGTCTTGGCCAGGTTGGTTTCCTGGAGTTTCAAATCCGCTTTGGCGGCGCTGACGTCGGCGCGGGTGCTGGCAAGGGCCGCCGTGGCCCGGTCATAGGCGGCCTTGGCGATTTCCAGGTCCCGTTCGCTGCCGACCTTGCGGTCCGCCAGTTGCTGCTTGCGCAGAAAGTCCAGGTGCTTTTCCTTCGCGGTCGCGATGGCCTCCAGGACGTTGGCCTCGGCGGCGGCGAGATGTGCCCGGGAACTGTCGACGGTGGCCTCCAGACGGTCCGTGTCCAGCCTGGCGAGGGGCTGGTCCTTGGTGACCGGTGAATTGAAATCGACCAGAACCTCACGGATGATGCCGGACAACTCGCTGGACACGTCGACCTCATTGGTCGGCTGGACGGATCCTGTCGCCGTGACGATCACGACGAGATCGCTTTTGCCGGCCGGCTGGGTGACGTATTGGACGGCGCTTTGCGGCCGGCTCGCGGCCCAAAAAACCATACCCGTGGCGACAACGCCGACAACGGCAAGGACAACCGCCCGCCCGCGCCAACGGGACCAGAAGCCGTTGGCCGCCCCCTCACCGATCCCGAGGACCGATTTGATGTCCGCGTCGTCCTTCGGCCGGTCAGGTGAGATGTCATCCATACCGCATTACTCTCCGCTTAATGAAAGCGGATTATATCACCGGCGTGGGGGGGCTAATTGATTTCGGTCATGTCGTGCGGTGGGCAGAGGCCCTGTCCGCCTGGGCTCAATCGCCCTCGTCGATCCAGTCGTTGATCAGCCGCCGCGAGATTGAATCCGTGCGCGGCAGGCGCGGCCGGGTCGGGTCCGTCTCGCCGTAGAATTCGCCGAACTGGGCCAGGTCGGCGCGGGAAAACCATTTGGCCTCGCGGATTTCCGTGGGATCGACGATGATATCGTCGTTCAGGCCCCGGGCCCGGAAGCCCAGCATCAGCGACGCCGGGAACGGCCAGGGCTGCGATCCCCGGTAGGTCACGTCGGCGACGCGGATGCCCGATTCCTCCAGCACCTCGCGGGCCACGGCTTCCTCCAGGCTTTCGCCCGGCTCGACGAAGCCGGCCAGGGTCGAATACATGGGGAAATCCCAGCGCGTCGACCAGCCCAACAAACAGCGGTCGACGCCGTCGGCCCCGACATGGGTGACCAGCATGATGACCGCCGGGTCCGTGCGCGGGAAGTGCGAGCGCCCGCAGGCCGCATTGGTGCAGACCTGGACATGGCCGCTGTCGCGGGCTTCCGTGGGGCTGCCGCAGTCGCTGCAGTATTTCTGCCGCCGGTGCCAATGGGTCATGCCTCGGGCATAGGCCAGGATCGTCGCCTCGTCGGCGGCGAGCAGCCGGCCGATCTGGCGCAGGTCCTCGAACGCGGCACCGTTGACCAGATCCGGCAGCACCGCTTCGTCGTGGTGGGACAGATCGACCGCGAAATAAGGCGCGTCGTTCCACAATCCCAAAAACACCTGCACGCTGGACTGGATGGTGATGCTGACCGCGGCTTCACCGGTCAGCCAGCCCGCGCGCGGGCTCTCGCCCGGCTCGACCAGGTTGCGGTCGCGCCACACGGGCGCCACCCGGGCTGCGGGATGGCTGAGCATTTCCGTGACCCAGGCGCTATCGCGCCGCCGGTCGCCGGCCCGGTCCAGCGGACCGCCCGTATACATCAATCTTTTCGGCATCCGGGAAAATTGGCACAGCGCCGCGCCCTTGGCAACGGCCCAGACGGCCCCCGCGATTTATCCCCAGTAGGGAGATGCGCCGTGCTTGTGGAAACCCCGCCAAGAGTTGCTATATTAGGACCAGGAGACTGGCCCGGACGGGCTTCCTCGCCAACCCGGTCAGGTCCGGAAGGAAGCAGCCGTAACGAGTTTCGGCCCGGGTCGGTGCCAGTCTCCGCTTAATTTTCCCAGGTGCGCGGCCCCAAGGGGCGCCGCCGCCCAAAGCCGGGCCAACCAGCCCCTCCCGCCACGGACGGCCCATGGACGATATGGACGCAACCCGGGACCACCCCGCACCCGCCGCTTCCGGCGGCGGTGACGCCGTCCCCGACCAGGCGGCCTATCAGGTTCTCGCGCGCAAATACCGGCCGACCGACTTCACCAGCCTGATCGGCCAGGAAGCGATGGTCCGCACCCTGACCAACGCCATCGCCGCCGGCAGGCTCGCCCATGCCTTCGTGCTGACGGGCGTGCGGGGCGTCGGCAAGACGACGACCGCCCGCATCATCGCCCGCGCACTCAACTGCATCGGCCCCGACGGCACCGGCGGCCCCACGGTCGAGCCCTGCGGCGTCTGCGCCAACTGCACCGCGATCGCCCAGGACCGCCATGTCGATGTGATGGAAATGGACGCGGCGTCGCGCACCGGGGTCGACGACATCCGCGAAATCATCGACGGCGTGCGCTACCGCCCGACCTCGGCGCGGTTCAAGATCTACATCATCGACGAAGTCCACATGCTGTCGAAAAACGCCTTCAACGCGCTGTTGAAGACGCTGGAAGAACCGCCGGAACATGTGAAGTTCATCTTCGCGACCACGGAAATCCGCAAGGTGCCGGTCACGGTGCTGTCGCGCTGCCAGCGCTTCGATTTGCGCCGCATCGAGGTCCAGCGTCTGGCCGACCATTTCAAGGCGATCTGCGCCAAGGAGGGGGCCGAGATTTCCGAGGCCGCCCTGCACCTGATCGCCCGCGCCGCCGACGGCTCCGTGCGCGACGGCCTGTCGATCCTGGATCAGGCCATCGCCATGACCGAAGGGGCCATCGGTGAGGACCTGGTGCGCGACATGCTGGGCTTGGCGGACCGCTCGCAAGGCTTCGACCTTTTGGAAAAGACGCTCAAGGGCGACACGCCCGGCGCCCTCAATCAACTGGCAGCCATGTATCAGGACGGCGCCGATCCGGCGGCGGTGCTCAACGACCTTTTGGAAATCGTCCATTTCCTGACCCGGGCCAAACTGGTGCCGGAAACCCTGATCGACCCCGCCGTGCCCGAGATTGAGCGTGTGCGTGGCAAGGAACTGGCTGAGGGTCTCGGCATGGGGGCGCTGGCCCGGGCCTGGCAGATGCTGCTGAAGGGTGTGGGCGAGGTGCAGCACGCGCCCAACGCCATCCAGGCGACGGAAATGGTCATCGTGCGCCTGGCCCATGCGGCCAACCTGCCGACGCCGGAAGAGGCGATCCGCCGGCTGACCGACGAGGGGGCCGCCGCCCCGGCTCCCGCCGCGTCCGCACCGCAGGATTTCGCCCCGCAAGCGCCGCAGGCCGCCGCCCCGCAAGCACCGCCACCGTCTCCGGCACCACCTGTTGGCGGTGGGCCCTCCGGCGGCGGCACGGCCCGCGCCCTGGCGCAGCCCGAACCCGATTACGACGACGCCCCCGATTACGATGCGGAACCGGATTACGGCCCGGCCCCCACGGCCGAGGCGGACAACGGCCCCCTGCAGGCGCGCATCGACACCTTCGCCGATCTGGTGGCGCTGGCCGGAAAATTGAAGGAAGGCATCCTGCAGTCCCACATGATGGCCCAGGTCCATCTGGTGACGTTCGAGCCGGGCCGCATGGAATTCCGCCCGGGCCCGGGCGCCCCCGACAATCTGGCGGGCGACCTGGGGAAGTTCCTGAAATCCGTCACCGGCGAGCGCTGGATGGTCACCGTGTCCAACGAGGCGGGCCAGCCGACCCTGGCCGAACAGAAGTCCAAGGCCCAGGCGGCGGAAAAGGACGAGGTGTCCGAACATCCCTTGGTCAAGGCGGTGATGGAGGCCTTCCCCGGCGCCGAGATTTCCGACGTCCGTCACCGGGACCGGCAAGACGACGACTAGGCGACGCCGCCGGCCTTTGCCGGGCTCGCCGCAGCTTCCTCGCGCCGCATCCAGCGATCCATCAGGACACAGGCGACCAGATCACCGACCACATTGAGAGACGTCCGGCTCATGTCCAGGATGCGGTCGACGCCCATGATCAGGGCGATCCCCGCCGGCGGCACGCCGACGGAGGCCAGAATGGACGCCAGCACGACGATGCCGACCCCGGGCGTGGCCGGCGAGCCGATGGACGCCCCCACCGCCGTGAGCACGATCAAGGTCAACCCGCCCGCGCCGATTTCCACGCCGAATACCTGGGCCAGGAAGATGGCGGCCACGCCCTGGTAAAGCGCTGTGCCGTTCATATTGATGGTGGCGCCCATGGGGATGATGAACTGGCTGACGGCGGGGCGGACACCCAGCCGTTCTTCGGCGGTCTTGATGGACAGCGGCATCACGGCGGCGGAACTCGACGTGGAAAAAGCAAGCAGCATCACGTCCCTGGCCGCGTGCAGGAACCGCCCCGGGGGCATCCCGGCCCCGATGCGGGCAATGGCCAGAAGTAGGACAAGCAGACAAAGCAGGCCGAGCAGCACCGTGCCGACATAGATCGCCATGCCGATCAGGGATTGCAGGCCGATCTTGGAAGTCAGCTGCGCCAGCAGCCCGAATACCGCCCAGGGGGCCAGCCACATCGCCCAGCGCACCACGGTCATGCAGACTTCCTGCAGGGAGGCCAGCAGATCCAGCATCGGCTTGGCCTTGTCGCGCTCCATCATGACGAGGGCGACGCCGACCACGCTGGCGAAGATGACGACCTGCAGCATGTTGCTCTCGACCATGGATGACAACGGATTGGATGGCACGAGGGTGAGAAACCGTTGCGGAAGATTGCTGATGGAGGGCGCCGCGGGCAGGCCGCCCGCGGCCGCCTGAGGCAGCGTGTCCAGGCCCGAGCGGATGCTTTCCGCGTCCAGGTAATACCCGGGCCCGATGGCCAGCGCCAGCCAGATGCCGATGGCGACGGCAATGCCCGTGGTGATGACGAAATAGAGAACGGACCGGAGCCCGAGCCGTCGCAACTGCCCCAGATCATTGTTCGAACAGAGCCCCCGGATGATGGAGGCAAAGACAAGCGGAATGACGATCATCTGAATCGACGCCAGAAACAATTGTCCGGGAAAACCGAGCCAGTTGCCGATGGCGGCGGCGGCCGACGGCGTCACCAGCCCGGCGCTGGGGCCGAGCGCCATACCCGTGGCGATGCCGAGTGCCATGCCGATCAGAACCTGCAGCCACAACCGGCCGCGCACCAGATTCTGCAAGGTTTCCGCCATGGGTAACAGCGAGCGGCGCCGGGGATTTTCCACGGGCGCCCAATCTGGTGGCGGGCTCGGGTGCATGCTCATCGCGTCCTCGTTGCGGCCAAAATGGCGGCGTCGGCCTGTAGTCTAGTCCATCAGAAATTTGTTGTTCGACGCCTCGCCCCAGGCTTCGATGAACTGCTTAAGGTGCGGGCGGGCCTCGCCCTCGGCCTCGACCAGTGAGATCACGTCGGCCAGCGCCTTGTTCAAGGCCTCGGTCGTCAGCACCCCCCGGTGGTGCTGCCAGCGCAGATAGACCAGATAGGTGTTCAACACGTCCGTCTCGCAGTAGTCGCGGATTTCCGCGACGCGGCCGTCATCGAACATGGGGGCGACTTGGCTGCCGTCGACGCCGAACTTGCCGGGCAGGCCCAGGATCGCGCAAACCTCGTTCAGCTTGATGCGGGCCGAGGCGCCGAAATCCGACAACGCCTCGATCAGGTCGCAGTGCCAGTCCAGCGCATAGCGCGCCGTGTAGTTCTCCCACTTGTTCGACGTGTCGTGCAGCAGCGGCGCCTGCACGCCGTGGGCCATGGCCCGGTATTTCAGGACCGGCAGGTCGAAGCCCCGGCCGTTGAAGCTGACCAGCCGGGGGCGCAGGCGCTCGAAATAGCCGAAGAAGCCTTGCAGCAGTTTCTTCTCGCCGAAGCTGGCCTCGCCGCCGGAGCGCAGTTCCTTCAGATGGTAGATCTCGCCGCCGCCGGGCGTGTGTTCGATCTCGGCCTCCAGGAAGCTGATGGCGACTACCCGGTGAAAGGGCTGGCGGTGGAAATCGTTGCGCCCGTCGGTGATTTCCAGGTGATAGCGCGACAACTCGTCGCGCCGGGCCTGGACGTCGGGATCGTCAAAGCCGGTCAGCGCCGGCACGGCGTCGGTGTCGGGCACGGTTTCGATGTCGAAGACGAAGAGGTTTCTATGCTGCATGACGACTGTTATACACTGGCCAACCCATCCCCGGCACCCATTGAGAAGCGGACGCAACCCATGAAGAACCTCGGCAAGATGATGCAGCAGGCTCAGGAAATCCAGGCCAAGATGGCCCGCATGCAGGACGAACTGGCCGAGCTTGAGGTTACGGGCGCGTCGGGTGCGGGCATGGTCGAGGTCACCCTGAACGGCAAGGGCGAGGCGCGGGGCGTGAAGATCGACCCGTCGCTTTTGTCCGGCGCGGACACGGACGTCGAGGTTCTGGAAGACCTCATCACCGCCGCCATCAACGACGCCAAGGCCAAGGCGGAGCGCGAAATGCAGGCCCGCATGCAGGACCTGACCGGCGGCTTGGGCCTGCCGCCCGGCTTCAAGCTGCCGTTCTGATTGCCTGACAGTCCCGCATGGTCACGTCCGACATCGATCGCCTGATCACACTGCTGGCCAAGCTGCCGGGCCTGGGCCCGCGCTCGGCCCGCCGCGCGGTGCTGCACCTGATGAAGCGGACGGACAGTCTGATGGAACCGATGGCGCGCGCCCTCGACGCGGCGGCGCGCAACATCAAGACCTGTTCGACCTGCGGCAACCTGGATACCCGAGACCCTTGTGAGATCTGCACGGACGACCGCCGCGACGCGGCGCAGATCTGCGTGGTCGAGGACGTCGCCGATCTCTGGGCGCTGGAACGCACGGCCGGGTTCAAGGGCCACTACCACGTGCTGGGCGGGACCCTGTCGGCGCTCGACGGCGTCACGCCCGAGGACCTGCGCATTCCGGGCCTTTGTGCGCGCATCCAGGCGGGCGGGGTGAAAGAGGTCATCCTGGCGACCAACGCCACCGTCGACGGCCAGACCACGGCGCACTACATCGTCGACCGCGTCGCCGGATTGGGCAAGGATGTCGTGGTGTCGGGATTGGCCCACGGCGTGCCCGTGGGCGGTGAACTCGATTACCTGGACGATGGCACCCTGACGGCGGCCATGAAGGCGCGGCGGCCGCTTTAACCGCAGGTGATCAGTCGTCGCGGCCCAGCACGCGCAGGTTGGGGGTGGCCGCCGGCGGCAGGTCTTCCGCCGGCGTTTCGTCGGCCAGTTGCAGGTCCTCGATCTTCTCGCCTCGCTTGGTGATCTTGTCGGTGGAGACGCGGATGTCGCGGATGTCCTTGGTCGCCTGGTCGAAATGGGTTTGCAGCTTGCCGACCCGGTCGTCGAGGCGGCCGACGTCTTCCATCATCTTCTGGACCTCGGCCTGAATAACATGGGCCTGCTCGCGCATGCGGGAATCCTTCAGGATCGCGCGCACGGTGTTGAGCGTCGCCATCAGCGTGGTGGGGGAGACGATCCACACCCGCCTTCGGTAGCTTTCCTCGACCACGTTGACGAAGTTGGCGTGCAATTCCGCATAGACCGCTTCCGACGGCAGGAACATGAGCGCCGATTCCGCCGTCTCGCCGGGCACGATGTATTTTTCCGAGATCGCGACCACATGGGCCTTCACGTCCTGGGCGAAGCGCCGCCCGGCGGCGACCTTCGCCGCCTCGTCACTGCCGGCGTCGCGCAGCGCCTGATAGCTTTCCAGCGGAAACTTGGCGTCGATCACGATGGAGCCCGGCGGGTTGGGCAGCTTGAGCAAACAATCCGCCCGTTTGCCGTTGCTCAGGCTGACCTGGAATTCATAGGCACTGGGCGGCAGGGTCGCGGTGACCAGATCGTTCAGCTGAATTTCCCCGAACGCACCCCGCGCCTGCTTGTTGGAGAGAATATCCTGCAAGCCCACCATCTGCTGCGACAGGTCGGTCAGGTTCTTCTGCGCATGGTCGATGACGGCGAGGCGTTCGTACAGCGTCTTGAGCGACTGGCCCGTGCGTTCCGACTGCTGATGCAGGCTGTCGCCAAGCCGCTTGCCAAGCCCGTCCAAGCGGTCGTTCACGGTCACCTGCGACTGCTGCAACGCGCCGGACAGTTCCGCCTGTTGGCGCGATAGCGCCTCGGCCATGGCCGTGATGCGCGCCATCTGGTCCAGGTTTTCCCGCCGCGCGCGCTGGGTCACGGCATAGACCCCGGCGACCAGCGCCGCCAGCAGGGCGAGGCCGATGCCGAGCACGATGCCCGTGTTGTCCAGAATGGTCACATCCATGACGTGTCGCTGCCTTGTTTCCGGCGGAATTAGAGGCCAAGCTTGACGCAATCGGCGCGGGAAAACAAACAGCGAACCCGCGCCCCGCCCAATCCCAAGGAGACCGCCATGTCCCGCCTTTCCCGACGCCCCCGTGCCCTGGCCGCCGCTGCCCTGGCGCTGCCCGTCCTGGTCCTGCCGATTCGCGGCCATGCCCAGGCGACAACGGCGGAGCCGGAACGCGCCGCCGCGCGCGTGGTCACCGTGTTCACGGGCGGCTTCGGCCAGGTCTGGGAACGCCGCGCCCTGACGCCCCAGGCCGGGGTGCGGGATGTCGTGCTCGACGGCATCAGCCAGCGCACGGTCGCGGAAAGCCTGCGCCTTGCCGGCGACGGCGGGGACATCGCGGTGCAGTCGCTGACGCTGTCGCGCAACCTGCTGACCCCCCGCGCCCTGCTGGAACGCTTCCTCGGCAAGGAGGTCGGCGTGGTCAAGGTCCATCCGACCACGGGCGAGGAGCGGGTCGAGAAGGCGACGGTGCTGTCCATTCAGAACGGCGTCGTGCTGCGCCTGGGTGGGCGGATCGAGACGGGCATGCCGGGGCGGCTGGTGTTTCCCGACGACGTCGGCGACCTGGCGGCCAAGCCCGGCCTGACGGCGCGCATTTCCGCCGGATCGACGGTCAAGGGCCTGACCCTGACCTACCTTACCGAAGGCCTGTCCTGGTCCACGGACTACACGGCGGTCGTCGCGCCGGACGGCGGGCGGATCAGCCTGTCCGGTTGGGCGTCGGTGCAGAACGACACGGGCGTGGCCCTGGACGCTGGCCGCCTGCGCCTGGTCGCGGGCGAGGTCAATCGCGCGATGGGCGGCCCCCAGCCCATGGCCAAGGCGCCCCGCACGATGATGATGGCCGAAGCGCGCGGCGCCGCCGCCGACGCGGCCCTGCCCGTGCGCGAAGCCCAAGGGGCGGTCCATGTCTATACCTTGGCCGGCGCGCAGACGTTTGCCCCTGGCGAGCGCAAGCAGATGGCGCTCCTCGGCCCGGTCGAGGTGCCGGTTTCGGAGACATTACTGAGCCTGGGCAATCCGCAACTGTTTGGTCCGGCTCCGGGCGATCAGGCCCCGGACCATCCCCAGGTGCGTCTCGGCTTCGACAACAAGTCCCTGGTCGCGGGCGGCCTGCCGCTGCCGGGCGGGGTGGTCCGCGCCTACCGCTCAGGCGCCGACGGCCAACCCCTGTTCGCCGGATCGGACCGTATTACCGACACGCCCGACGGTGGGCGGGTGATCGTCACCTTGGGCCGCGCCTTCGACGTCACGGTCAAGCGAGAGCAGACGGCCTTCAAGCGCCTGGACGCCCAGGGCCGCACTGTCGAGGCGGCGTTCAAGATCACGGTCGTCAACGGCCGGGCCAAGCCCGCGCGGGTGCGCATCGCCGAGGTCCTGCCCGGCGACTGGACCATCACCGAGAATTCCCTGGCGCACGAGCGGTCCGGCGACCGGGCGCGCTGGCTGGTCGAGGTGCCGGGCAAGGGTGAGCTGGTTCTGACCTATAAGGTGCGCGTTCTCAGATAGATTCCGAGGATCAGCCGAGAATGCCGGCCATGGCACCTGTCAGGCAGGTCGAGAGCGTGCCCGAAACCAGGGTCATGGGGGCGAGGGCGACGATCTCGGCCCGCCGCTCCGGCGCCATGGCGGCCAGCCCGCCGATCATGATGCCGAGGGATCCGAAATTGGCGAAGCCCGACATGGCGTAGGTCAGGATCATGCGCGTGCGGTCGGACAAGACCTCGGGTCCCATCTTGGCCATTTCCAGATAGGCCAGGAACTCGTTCAGCACGGTCTTGATGCCCATCAGCGCCCCCGCCTGCGCCGCTTCGGCCCAGGGCACGCCCATCAGCCACACGACCGGCGCCATGATCCAGCCGAGCAGGCGTTGCAGGGTGAGGGGCGCCGTGCCGACGTCGGGAATGAGGCCGAGCGCCAGGTTGACGAGGCTGACCAGCGCCACCAGCACGATGATCATGGCGGTGATGTTGATGAGCAGTTGCACGCCCTCGCCGGTGCCGCGGGTGATCGCCTCCATCGCCCCCCGGTCGGGCGAGGGGTCGAGGGGGGCCGCCGTCTCCGCGGCGCCCTCGGGGGCCGGCATCATCAGCCGCGCGACGATCACGGCGGCGCAGGCATTCATCAGCGACGCGGTCAGCAGGTGGCCGGCCGGGTCGGGCAGCACGCCTTTCAGGATCGTGGCGTAAAGCACCAGCACCGTGCCCGCGATGGTCGCCATGCCTGCCGTCATGACCAGGAACAGGTCGGCTGGGGCCAGCCGCTTGAGATAGGGGCGGATCAGTAAAGGGGCTTCGACCATGCCGACGAACACGTTGGCCGCCGTCGCGACGCCGGCAGCGCCGCTGAGGCCCAGGGTGCGGTTGAGCGCCCAGGCGAAGCCGCGCACCACGGCGGGCAGGATGCGCCAATAGAACAAAAGCGCCGACAGCGCGCTGATCACCAGCACCAGGGGCAGGGCCTGGAACGCCAGGATGAAGCTGGCCCCCGGAAAGCTTTCGGTGAACGGCAGGGCGCCGCCGCCGACATAGCCGAACACCACCTTGGTGCCGTCGAGGGTCGCGTCGTGCAGCGCCAGCACGGCCCGGTTGGCGGCCAGGAACAGGGCCTTGGCGGGGGGGAAGTTGAGCAGCACCAGGGCGATCGCGGCCTGCAGGGAGAGCCCGGCCAGGACGACACGCAGCGGGAAGGCCCGCGTGACCCCCCCGTGCCACAGTCCCCCGATGCCCCAGGCCAGGCCGACGAAGCCGGTCAGGCCGATGATGCTCTGCCAAATCATTGCGGGGATGAGAGTAGCCGCATCGCCGGCCAGGGCAAGCGGGAATGGCGCAAAGCCTTGACCAATGCCGCCCGAGGCCATATCTGGGGGGAATTCCCCGTTCCAGAGACCTGGGTTAAACTGCCGTCATGTCCGTGCTTGAAATCATCGTCGCCCCCGACCCGCGCCTGAAGCGCCGGGCCGAGCCCGTCGCGAAAGTCGATGACGGCGTGCGCAAGATCATGGACGACATGCTGGACACCATGTACGCCGCCAACGGCATCGGCCTGGCCGGACCGCAGGTTGGGGTTCTGAAACGCATCATCGTGGTCGACGTGGCGCGCGACGGCGACGGCCGCCAGCCGATGCAGATGGCCAATCCGGAAGTGATCTGGGAAAGCGAGGACGCGCGCAGCTACGAGGAAGGCTGCCTGTCCCTGCCCGAGCATTTCGCCGAGGTGGTGCGGCCCGAGGCGGTCAAGGTCCGCTATCTCGACCGCGAAAACGAGATCCGCACGATCGACGCCGACGACATCCTGGCGACTTGTATCCAGCACGAAATCGACCATCTCGACGGCGTGCTGTTCGTCGACCACATCTCGTCCCTGAAGCGCAACATGATCATCAAGAAACTGCAGAAGTTCAAAAAGCAGCAGGCGGAAGAGGCGACGGCCTGACCGTTTCCGTCCCGGCGCTTTACCGCGCCCGCCGCGCCCTCTAAAACCCTTCCATGACCGCGCTTGATCTCATCTTCATGGGCTCACCCGATTTTTCGATCCCGGCGTTGCAGGCGCTGCTGGATGCGGGCCACCGCGTCAATTGCGTCTATGCCCAGCCGCCGCGCCCGGCCAACCGGGGCCACAAGGAAACGCCCTGCCCGGTGCATGCCTTCGCGCTGAAAAAGGGCCTTCAAGTGCGCACGCCGAAAAGCCTGAAGGACCCGGCCGAGCAGGCGGCCTTCGCGGACCTGAACGCCGATGCGGCGGTGGTCGTGGCTTACGGCCTGATCCTGCCCCAGGCCATTCTGGACGCGCCCTGGCTGGGCTGTCTCAACATCCATGCCTCGCTGCTGCCGCGCTGGCGCGGGGCGGCGCCGATCCAGCGCGCGATCCAGGCGGGCGATCATGAGACGGGCGTCACCATCATGCAGATGGATGCGGGTCTCGACACGGGGCCCATGCTGCTGGATGGCAGGCTGCCGATCGCCGAGACGACCACGGCGGGGACGCTGCACGACGATCTCGCGGCGCTGGGATCGAAACTGATCATCAAGGCGCTGGCGGGACTTCAGGCGGGAACGCTCGCCGCGACGCCGCAGCCGGATGCGGGTGTGACCTACGCCGCCAAGCTGGACAAGGCGGAAGGGCGTTTGGATTGGAGTAAACCGGCGGCCGAACTGGCCCGCACGGTGCGCGCCTTCGACCCCTGGCCGGGCACCTGGTTCGAGGTCGGTAAGGAGCGCATCAAGGTTTTGGCGGTGGAAGTGGTCGATGGCGGTGACGACGCGGCGCCGGGCATGGTGCTGGACGACCGGGCAACCATCCAATGCGGCGATGGGGCCTTACGCCTGACGCGGATGCAACGCCCCGGCAAGGGCGCGATGGACGCTGGTGATTTTCTGCGCGGCTTCGACTTTCCCAAAGGAACGCGGGTCTAGTCAGGCCCGCTTTTGCGCCCCCACGGCCTGGGCCAACTGCTCCAGTCCTTCATAGGGCTGGGCGCCGACCAGACCGTGCAACTGGCCGTCGGGGCCGGCGGCGACGAAGGTCGGTACGCCCGTGACGCCGTACTGGTGGGATTTGGCCCAGTCGGCATCGACGGCGTCCTTGAAGGTCCGTTCTTCGATCACCTTGCGCGCCGCGTCCACGTTCAGGCCGGCGGCCTTGACCACGTCCAGGATTACGGCGACGTCGCCGATGTTGCGGCGGTCGACGAAATAGGCTTCGAAGAATTTGTCGTGGATGGCCGCGCCGCCCGGCTGGGTTTCGGCCCATGTGCCGACTTCCTGGGCAAGGCGCGAATTGTAAGTATGGCTGCGGTCCTTGAAGGGCAGGCCCTCGGCCTGCATCAGGCCCTGCATGCGGGCGTTTTTCTGCGCGATCTCTTCCGGCCCGGTGCCGAACATGTCGGCCAGCGTGCGGCCCTCGGCGGGCGTTTCCGGATGCAGGGGGAAATGCACCAGCTTGATCTCGATGTCGTAGTCGGCCTTCAGTTGCTTCACCCGGTTGTCGCCCAGGTAGCACCAGGGACAGACGTAATCGGAGAAGACTTCCAGGGTGATCGGATCGGCCATTGGGGGTATTCCTTGTCCTGCGGATGTGACCTCAATCTAGGGCCCCCATGCCGGATTTCAAATCATGAACGGATCACATGGCTGTTATGTCTACGTGCTGGGTGCCGGCGACGGGGCCGCCGCCCGCACCTATGTCGGCTGGTCGACGGACGTTGGGGCGCGGCTCGCGGCGCATAATTCGGGCAAGGGGGCGAAGTCCACGCGGGGCCGTGTCTGGCGGATCCTATACGTGGAGCGTTACCGCACGCGGGGCGAGGCGATGTCCCGGGAATGGCATCTGAAGCGCGACCGCAAATTCCGCCGCGCCCTGCTGGACGGCGCGACCCTGGGGTAGGCGGGATCGCGGCGCCAGGCTAGACCAGATGGATGTCGGCGCGGTCGCCGTAGCTGCCTTCGATCAGGGAGGTGGCATGGCGCACCATGTCGGCCCCTTCGTGGCGGCGGATGACGAAGGCGTTGCGGCCCGGGGCCGATGCCGGTGCATGGCTGACGAAGTTGTGCAGGCCATAGGTGATGAGAAAGTTTTGTTCGGTGGTCATGTAAATTCCTAATGGGGGTCTTGGCCGGCCGCGCGGCGCAGGGCGATTGCCCCGGCGCGGGAGCCGGTGATGATGGGTGTTTTTGTGATGACGTGATCACGTTGGGGCGGCGCCGTTCGGCGGCCGCACCCCGCCGAAATTATTCGGGCGTGGCGGGCCGGATTGGCGCCGTCGTCTCGGCTTCGGGCTGGTCGGCGTCGGTCGACGTGCCTGCCTTTGCAGCTTCTTTCGCGGCGGCGCGCTGGGCCTTCTTTGCGGCTTTCTGGCGCTCGCGTTCCTTGCGTTCGAAATCGTAATTGGGCTTTTGAGCCATCGTCGTCTCTCCGGATGGGAACGGATCAGAATGTCCCTGCGGACAGACGCCGGAGCCAAGGCCGGGAAAGGGCCCGCCGAAGCGGATCCTTTCCCGTGACCCGGCGTCGTTCTGATTAGTCGGCGATCGACAGATTCTCGGCGGCGGTCTTGCCGTTCTGGCCGGCGGTCAGGTCATAGGTGACCTTCTGGCCTTCCTTGAGGGTGCTCAGGCCGGCCCGCTCGACGGCGGAAATGTGCACGAAGGCATCCTTGGAACCGTCTTCCGGTTCGATGAAGCCATAGCCTTTGTCGGCGTTGAAAAACTTAACGGTACCTGTGGTCATTTTTAATGTCCTCTAACAGGAGTATGGGTGCCGTACGCCGCCTCATGCGCCGAACAGCTGGGATAACGCTCGCATTGTCAGGGGATCACGAAGATGACCGGCGGACCGATCTTTCAAATCACGAAAACAAAATGCAACTCGCTGGGTCGGAACCATAAGGGCATGAGTGCGCGAAGTCAAACAGTTAAAATATTTCGCCCGGCAGTTTCCATAAATTATTCAAACATTTCAGATGAATGGTTCTGAAATAATAAATAAAAATATGAAAGATAACTGATAAACGGAAATATAATCCGGCCGATTTTCAGTTATTTTTTGTCAGAATTTCCCCACGCCGCCTCGGCCAGCAACGCGTAGGACCGCCGCCGGTCGGCCTGATGGTAGGTCCAGGTCAGCACCACGACCTCGTCGATGCCGTAGGCCTGGGCCCGCCCGGACAACTCGGCCAGGACCTGCTCGCCGGTGCCGACGATGGACCGCTCCCGGTATTTGGCGAGCCAGGCCCTCTCCGGCCCGGAATAGTCGTATCCGGCGAGTGTCTCGGGCGATTCCATGGGCCCGCGCCGCCCCGTTTCGCGCATCAGCCGCGCATGGGCGCGCGACGTGAACAGGCGCTCGGCCTCGGCCTCCGTGTCCGCCGCGAGCGCCCAGATGCAGACACTGGCCTGGGGTTTCGGATGGCGTTCCGACGGCTGATAGCGTTCGCGGTAGATGTCGAACGCGCGTTCGACCCCATGGCCGTCGGTGATGAAGTGCGCGAAGCAATAGGGAATGCCGAAGTGCGCCGCCACCTGGGCGCCGAAATCCGAGGTGCCGAGCATCCAGATCTCCGGCGATCCGGGAAACATGGGATGGGCCTCGACACCGCGGAAGGGATGACCGTCGATCAGATCATTGCCCGATACCCAGGCCATCAGGTCGCGCACGTTGGCGGGGAAACGGTCGGCGTCTTCGGCCGCGTTGGGGTTGAGGGCCAGCGCGGTCTTGCCGTCGGACCCGGGGGCGCGGCCCAGGCCCAGATCGATGCGCCCGGGGGCGATGGCTTCCAGCACGCGGAACTGCTCGGCGACCTTGAGCGGCGCGTAATGGGGCAGCATGACCCCGGCCGATCCGATGCGGATGCGGTCCGTCGATTGCGCGACGGCGGCCATGACGATTTCCGGCGCCGTGCCGACGATGGACGGATGGTCGTGATGTTCCGACACCCAAAACCGGGCATAACCCAGGTCCTCGCAGTGTTTGGCCAACTGGATGGTGTCGCGGATCGCCTGATCGGGGGATTGGCCCCGGGCGGCGGTGGATTGATCGAGAACGGAGAGCTTGAGCATGGAAAGGCCTTAAGAGGGTCGGTGGGCGGGGCGGCCCGTCAGGGCAGCAGAACCAGTCTTATCACGTAGGCGATCACCCCCACGGTTGCAACGCCGGCGAGCCAAAGGCCCGCGAACCACAGAAGGCGCCTGAGGGCCGGTTTCAGTGATATCCCTCCGACGGATCGACCTTGCCGCGGAATACCCAATAGGCATAGGCCGTGTAGCCCAGGATGACGGGCAGCAGCACGGCGGCGCCGACCAGCAGGAAGGCGAGGCTTTCATCCGGCGCGGCGGCATCCCAAAGAGTGATGCCGGGCGGTACCATGTAGGGGTAGAAGCTGATGCCGATGCCGATGTAGCACAGCACAAATAGGCCGAGGGCGGCCAGGAATGGCTGTGTGTCGTTGCCATCGCGCAGGCCCTGAAATATCCGCCAGACGCAGACCACGACAAGCGACGGCACGATCAGGCTGAACGCCGCCGTGGGGCGGGTAAACCAACGTTCGAGATAGACCGGGTTGAGGTAGGGTGTCGCCAGGCTGACCCCACCGATCAGCAGCAGCGTGACGATGGCGGCCCGTTCGGCGATGTCGCGGGCGCAGGCGCGCAGGTTGCCCTTGGTCTTCATGACCAGCCAGGTCGCGCCGAGCAACATATAGCCCGCGACCAGGGCCAACCCGGTGACGATGCTGAACGGCGTCAACCAGTCCCACCAGCCGCCGGCATAGGCCCGATCGACGACGTGGATGCCCTGAACCAGGGCGCCCAGTGTGATTCCTTGGGCGAAGGCGGCAAGCAGCGATCCGCCGGTGAACCCCCAATCCCACAGGAATTTTCCGCGCGTCGTGCGCCAGCGGAATTCGAAGGACACGCCACGGAAGATCAGACCGATCAGCATGGCGATCAGGGGCGCATACAGGGCCGGCAGGATCGTCGCATAGGCCAGCGGGAACACGGCGAACAACCCGCCCCCGCCCAGCACCAGCCAGGTTTCGTTGCCGTCCCACACCGGGGCCACGGAATTCATCGCCGTATCACGGTCTTGTTCCGTGCGCAGGAATGGGAACAGGATGCCGACGCCAAGATCGAAGCCGTCGAGTACGACATAGGCCAGGATCGCGAAGGCGATCAGTCCGGCCCAGATGAAGGCAAGGTCGATTTCCATGCCCTAGTCCTCCTGTCTCGTCGCCTTGCGGATGAGGTCCCTGGCCGCGCGGGTGGGGCCGATGTCCGTGTCGATCCCGGCGTCGGGGGCCTTCGACATCAGGCGCAGGATGTAGAATACCCCGGCCCCGAACACGGCGACGTAGACGATGATGAAGGCGATCAGCGACGCCCCCACCGCCGCCGCGCCGATGGGCGACACGGAATCCGCCGTGCGCAGCAGACCGTAGACGATCCAGGGTTGGCGGCCGACCTCGGTGGTGATCCATCCGGCGACGACGGCGACGAACCCCGACGGCGCCATGGCGACGGCGCACCATTGCAGCAGGCGGGCGTCATATAATCGGCCGCGCAGGCGCATCAGTCCGCTCCACAACCCGATGATGGTCATCGCCATGCCGATGGCGACCATGATCCGGAAGCTCCAGAAAATGATCGCGGCCGGCGGCCGGTCTTCCTTCGGCCAGGCTTTCAGGCCCTTGATTTCACCGTCCCAATCGTGAGTCAGGATCAGGGAGCCGAGCTTGGGCACCTCGACCGCGAACCGCGTTTCCTCGGCGTCGTCGTCGGGCAGGCCGAACAGGATCAGGGGGGCGCCACGGCGGGTCTCGTAATGGCCTTCCATGGCGGCGATCTTGGCTGGCTGATGTTCCAGGGTGTTGAGGCCGTGGAAATCGCCTGCGACGACCTGCAGGGGGGCGACGATCAGGGCCATCCACATGGCCATGGAGAACATGATTTTCGCTCCCCGGTCGTTGGCGTTGCGTAGCAGGTGCCACGCACCCACCCCGCCGACCACGAAGGCGGTGGTCAGATAGGCGGCCAGCACCATGTGGACCAGGCGGTAAGGGAAGGACGGGTTGAACACGACCGCCCACCAGTCGGCGGGGATGAACTGCCCCACGTCGTTGACCGCGTATCCCTGGGGCGTCTGCATCCATGAATTGACGGATAGAATCCAGAACGCCGAAAACAGGGTGCCGACGGCGACCATCAGAGTCGCGAAGAAATGCAGCCGCCGGCCCACCCGCTCCATGCCGAACAGCATGACGCCGAGGAAGCCGGCTTCGAGAAAGAACGCCGACATCACCTCATACCCCATCAGGGGACCCAGGACCGGGCCGGTCTTGTCGGAAAACACGCTCCAGTTGGTGCCGAACTGGTAGCTCATGACGATGCCCGACACGACACCCATGCCGAAGGTCACGGCGAAGATCACCTTCCAGTACTTGAAGACCTTGAGGTAGCTGTCGTCGCGGGTCCACAGCCACAGTCCCTCCAGAACGGCGAGGAAACTGGCCAACCCGATGGAGAAGGCGGGAAAGACGATATGCGCGGAGACGGTAAAGGCGAACTGAATGCGGGCAAGGATCAGAGGGTCGGTAAGATCAGGCATACCCGCGTCCTTTCGTCGTTGCGCTGTCCGCCTTCTACTCCAGCGCCGCCAGCATGGGGGCCGAATCCTCGATCGTCTGGATGCGGTCCATGCCTTGTTTCATTTCCGTCATGATGAAATCGGCGCGCCGACCGGGGCCGCCGACTTCCATGTTGGGAAACAGATTGGACCAGGCGTCCATCTTGACCGAAAGGGCGCAGAGTACGCCGCCTATGGTGGTGTGATAGCCGCGGATCACGGCTTCGACCCGGCGGAATCGTTCGGCCGAGATATTGTCCCACATGTGCTTGGTGCCGCGGTCGAAGTTCTCGAACCGCCCGGTGATGGCGGCCATCAGTTCGTTGATGGTGGTCGTCATCATGTCCATCGTCTGCATCAGCGACGGGTTGTTCTTCATGGCGAAGTTTTCCCGCAGCAGGTCCATGGTGTCGAGGAATTCGGTAAGCGTCGGCTCGATGTCGTCGAGGATCTGCTTGTAGTAGCTGAGCGACATGAAGATGTCGGCATAATCCTCGAGAAACTTGGGCAGGTCCTCGATCTTGATGTTCAGTTTCTGCGCCATCAACCGCAGCTTCTCGAGCGCTTTTTTCTTGTCCGGCGAACGGAACAGCTTGACCACGTCCTGGAAATTTTTCACGTCGAGGTCGTCCCCGCCGTAGATCTGCGAGATCAGGGGCCCCGTGAATTCACGCATGTATTCGTTCAGCTCGGCCGTCTTGCTTTCCGACAGCTTGAGGTATTCGACATTATTGACCTCGATGCCCAGGTCGCGCAGCGAGATGCGCAGCGAATAGACGTCGTAGCTGGGCAGGTCGCCCAGCTTCTTCATCAGGATCATGTCCGGATTGCGAAAGCCGTCGGCCCAGCCGAATTCCGCCGGCAGGCCGTCGATATCCACCTGGCCCGAGCCGGTGTCCTTGTCCGCGAAGATTTCCACCATGCTTTCGAAGCGCGCGTTCTTGATCAGGCGCGCGCGGCGCAGGGGGGCCGTTTTGAGCGGCATCATCACCAAGGGCAGGGTGTGCAGCGAATCCCGGTCTTCGTCGTCGATATCCTGTTCGAGATTGAGATCGCCGAAGGTAAATTTTTTATCCTGGCTCAATGCCTGATCCTCACCGGCGCCTACTTGGCCCACTCGACGGTTTCGATCTTGGGCGCGTTCGCCTGAATTTCGCGCACCTTCTCGATCCCCTGTTTCATCTCGGACATGATGAATTCGCCGCGTTTGATGGGCCCGCCCACGGTCGGCGACGGAAAGCGCACGGCGAAGGCGTTCATTTTGACAGTCAATGCGCACAGGCAGCCGCCGATGGTGGTGTGGTATTCCTCGACGAATTTCTTGACCGTCTTGAAGCGGTCGGCGGTCAGGTCTTCCCACATGCCGTTGGTATACCGGTCGAACGTTTCGAAACGGCCCGAAATCGCAGCCATCAGCTCGTTGATCGCACCCTCGATCTGGTCGCAGGTGTTCATCATGTTGACGTTGGTCTTGAGCTGGAAGTTATCGCGGATCTCGTCCATGGAGTTCATAAACTCGTCGATAATTGGCTCCAACGCGTCCAGGCACTGGCGGAAATAAGACAGCGACAGAAACACGTCGCCGTAATCCTCCAGAAACTTGGGCACGTCACGAACCTTGATACGCAATTTCTGCGCCATTTGGTCCAGCTTCTTGCGTACCATTTCCACGTCCGGGCTTTCGAACAGTTTGACCATGTCGTCGAAGGTCTGAATGTTCAGGTCGTCCTTGCCGTAGATTTCCTGAATCAGCGGGCGCGTGAACTGGGTCATGTAGGACGTCAGTTCGGTGACCTTGCTGTCCGACAGCTTCAGGTCCTCGATCGCGTTGACCTCGATCCCTTCCTGACGGAACAGCATGCGCAGCGAATAGACGTCGTAGCTGGGCAGGGGGGCGAGCTTGCGCAGCATCACCAGGTCCGGATGGCGTTTGCGGCCCTTGCCCGACCAGCCGTAATCCTTGGCCAGTTCCTCGACGTCCATCTGGCCGGACCCGATGCCTTGGCCCTGGAACAGTTCGACCACGCTGTTGAGGCGCGCGTTCTTGATCAGCCGCGCGCGGTGCAGCGACGGCGTTTGGAACGGCAGGATCGACAACGGCAGAATGTGCAGCGCGTCGCGGTCCTCGTCACGCTGCACCGAGGGAACGCCCGTCGGCTCGGCGGGATCGGGAACGTCTTGATCTGTCGCGGCGTCGGTCATGGATGCTTGCCCAGGTTCGGCCGGTTCGGCCTTTGACTTCTATTGTTCGTTAAAATACCTATTTTAAACAACTTTTATAGCATCATTTCGTCCGGTGGAGCCAATAGCCCCTGCCGGTTCGGCGGGGCGGGGCGGGAATCATGGCGCGGTATCGGCTGAAACTTGAATACGACGGACGCGGTTTCGTCGGCTGGCAGCGCCAGGACAACGGCCTGGGTGTGCAGGAAGCCGTGGAGGATGCCGTCCATGCCTTCACCGGCGAACGGGCCCAGGTCTTCGCCGCCGGGCGCACGGACGCGGGCGTCCATGCCCTGGGCCAGATCGCCCATGTCGATCTGGAAAAGGACTGGCCCGCCGATACGGTGCGCAACGCGCTCAACTTTCATCTCAAGGCCCACGCGGTCAGCGTCCTCACGGCCGCGCCCGTCGACGAGGATTTCCACGCCCGGTTTTCCGCCGTTTCCCGAAGCTATCTCTACCGCGTCCTCAACCGCCGCGCGCCGCCGGCCCTGGACCGGGGGATGGTGTGGTGGGTGCCGGTGCCGCTTGACGTCGCCGCCATGGCGGCGGCGGCCCGGGTCCTGATCGGCCATCACGACTTCACCAGCTTCCGTGCCACCCATTGCCAGGCCAATTCGCCGCTGAAGACCCTGGACGTCCTCGACGTGACCCGGGCCGGCGAGGAAATCCATTTCCGCGCCCACGCCCGCTCGTTCCTGCACCATCAGGTGCGCAACATGGTCGGCAGCCTGAAATGGGTGGGGGAGGGACGGTGGACGGCCAAGGACCTGCAATCGGCGCTCGATGCCCGCGACCGCGCGGCCGGCGGGCCGACGGCGCCGCCGGACGGCCTGTACCTGACGGATGTGGGCTACTGACTGACGGCCCCATGGTGCGGCCCCATGGTGCGGAGCGGCGGATCGGGCTATATTAGGGGCATGGACAAGCAAATCCCCCTGTCCCTGAAGGCGTCGGAAGACGGCGCCGAGGGCGCGGCCCCTGCCGATCCGGTCTCGGAGCCGGAACTGAAGGACCAGCCGGTGATCGGCTACCTCGCCGTGATCTGCGGGGTGCTCGCCATTTTCGCCTGGGGCATCGTGTTCGTGCCCATGGGGCTGGCCTTTTCCGTGGCGGCTCTGATCGCCGGGCAGGGGGCCTGGGGCTTCGCCGGGCTGGTGCTGTCGGTGATCGGGCTGATGTCCTCGCCCGCCTTGCTGGCGCTACTGGGCCTGGGCGCGGTCGCGGCCTTTTTCGGACTGGGTTAGCTCCGGTTTAAGCGAAGAAGCGCTTCAAAACCTCTTGATAGATGCGGGCCAGGTCGCGGACTTCCGCGACCAGGGCGTTCTCGTTCATCTTGTGCGCCGTCTCGTTGATCATGCCGAATTCGACGACCGGGCAGTGATCCTTGATGCACCGGGCGTCGGACGTGCCGCCGGTGGTGCTCAGTTCCGGATCCTGGCCGGTCACGGCCTTGATTGCGCCCGCGACCACGCCGCTGAGCTGTCCCGGCGGGGTGAGGAACGATTCCCCGGACACGGAAATATCCAGGCCGTAGGAGCCCTTCTCCTCGCCCGCCATCACGGCGGCGCAGCGCTCTTCGATCAGCTGGGTCAGGCTGGCGCCCGAATGCATGTCGTTGAAGCGGATGTTGATGCGCGCGGACGCCTGGGCCGGGATCAGGTTGGTCGTCGCGTTGCCGACGTCGACGGTGGTGATTTCCAGGTTGGTCGCCGGGAAATGGTCGTTGCCGTGATCCAGCGGGTCGTCGCCCAGCGCCGACAGCATCTTCAACAGTTTGGGCACCGGATTGTCGGCCAGATGCGGATAGGCGACATGGCCTTGCGTGCCGGTCACCGTGATCGTGCAGTTGAGCGACCCGCGCCGGCCGATCTTCACCATGTCGCCAAGGGCGACCACGTTGGTCGGCTCGCCGACCAGGCAGGCGTCGATTTTCTCGCCCCGCTCGGCCAGCCAGCCGAGCACCTTCTTGGTGCCGTTGACGGAGGGGCCTTCCTCGTCGCCGGTGATGAGGAACGAAATGGATCCCTTGGGGTATCCGTTCGATTTCAGGAACGCGTCCGTGCCCGCGACCATGGCGGCGATCGCGCACTTCATGTCCGACGCCCCCCGGCCGTACAGCCGCCCGCCCCGGATTTCCGGCTGGAACGGGTCCGACGCCCAGCCCGCGGCATCTCCCGGCGGGACCACGTCCGTGTGCCCGGCGAAGCAGAAATTGGGGCCGTCGGTGCCGAGCCGGGCATAGAGGTTGTCCACGTCCGGCGTGCCGTCCTGGGTGAAGGGCAGGCGATGGCAGGTGAAGCCGAGGGCTTCCAGCCGCGCCTGCAACAGGTCGAGCGCCCCGCCCTCCGCCGGCGTGACGGAGGGGCAGCGGATCAGGGCTTCGGACAGTTCGATGACGTCGGTGGCGGTCATGGCGGTGTTAATCGCGCAGCAGCTCGTTGATGGAGGTCTTGGAGCGGGTCTTCTCGTCCACGGTCTTGAGGATCACCGCGCAATAGAGCGACGGCTGACCTTCCTTGCCCGGAAGCGACCCCGGCACGACGACGGAATAGGGCGGCACGCGGCCGTAATGCACCTTGCCCGTTTCGCGCTCGACGATCTTGGTCGACTGGCCGATGAACACGCCCATGGAAATGACCGAGCCCTCGCCGACGACGACGCCCTCGACAACCTCGGACCGGGCGCCGACGAAGCAGTTGTCCTCGATGATGACGGGGCCGGCCTGCAAGGGTTCCAGAACGCCGCCGATCCCCGCACCGCCGGAAATGTGGCAATGCTTGCCGATCTGCGCGCAGGACCCGACCGTGGCCCAGGTATCGACCATGGTGCCTTCGTCGACATAGGCGCCCAGGTTGACGAAGCTGGGCATCAGCACCACGCCCGGCGCGATATAGGCGGACCGGCGCACGATGCAGTTCGGCACGGCGCGGAATCCGGCGGACTTGAAATCGGCGGCCGACATGCCCTCGAACTTGGACGGCACCTTGTCCCACCAGGTCGATCCGCCCGGGCCGCCGGAAATCGGCGCCATGTCGTTGAGCCGGAACGACAGCAGCACGGCCTTTTTCAGCCACTGGTGCACGACCCAGTCGCCGCCGGTTTTCTCGGCGACGCGGGCCTGGCCCTTGTCCAGCAGGTCCAGCGCCGCCTCGACGGCGTCGCGGGTGGCGCCCTGGGTCTGGGGGGTGACGGCGTCGCGGCCGTCCCAGGCGGCCTCGATGGCGGCTTGCAGGTCTGTGGTCATGGCGAAATCCCGGTTTGCTGAGTGAATTGGTCGAAAATGGCCCCGGAAGATGAAACAGGGGGCAGATCAAGTCAAGGAGGGCGGGGCGTTATGTCCCCGCGGCGACGCCTTCCAGCCAGTCCACCAGATCATCCACCACATGATGGATATGCCCGCCGTCGGCGCCGTCGTTGGCCCAGGTGACGCCGGTCGTCCCAACTGGCCGCACCCAGACGGTGGTCATGCCCATGGCATAGGCGGGGGCCAGGTTGCGGGCCATGTCCTCGACCATCACCGCGCGGGCCGGGTCGATGCCGTGGGCTTCCGTCATCTTGACGTAGACATGGGGGGCGGGCTTGGGCTCGTAGTCGGAGGCGACGATGTCGAACACGGCGTCGAAATGCCGGCGCACGCCCAGTTTGTCCATGACCCGTTCCGCATGGGGCACGTCGCCGTTGGTGAAGATGATCTTGCGTCCCGGAAGCCTCTCCAGCGCCGCGTCCAGGCGCGGCGACGGGGCGACCGGATCAAGGTCGATGTCGTGCACGGCGTTCATGAAGGCCACGGGATCGACGCCGTGCAGGGTCATCAGGCCGCGCATGGTCGTGCCGTGTTCGCGGAAATAGGTTTTCTGCAACGCCCGCGCCTGTTCCAGCGGCAGGTCGAACAGCCCGGCCACATAGCGCGTGATGTTCCAGTCGACCTGATCGAACAGGCGGCAGGACGCGGGATAGAGCGTGTTGTCCAGGTCGAACACCCAGCAGTCGGCGGCGGCCATGCTGTCGAGGGGCGGTTTTGACGCCGCCGGCGGGACGGTCGGGGTTTGGTCTTCGGTCATGGCCCTTTATAGAATATCGGCGGCCTCGGCGCGCAAGGGTCTTTTCACGGCATGGGGTGTGACGCTGGCCGCTTGGCTATCGGCGCCGGTCGGGTAATATTCCCCCCGACGGCCGGAACAGGGCCCGAGGAGGAGACAGCCTAAGTGACCACCCAATACGGCAAGGAAGCGGACCTGGCCAAGAACGGCAAGCTGGAAGAGCGCCGGCGCCTGGCCGCCTCCATGACGACCAAGCCCGAAATTCTCTATTACATGGCCAAGGACGGCGACCCGGACGTGCGCAAGGCGCTGGCCGGCAATACGGCCACGCCCATGCAGGCCGACAGTCTGCTGGCCAAGGACGGCGACCCCGAGGTCCGCGCCACCCTGGGCCAGAAGATTTCCCAGATGATGCCGGAACTGACGGATAAGCAGAAGACCAAGGTCCGGCGCTGGGCGACGGACACGCTGGAGGACATGTCGCGCGACCAGGCGCTGCGCGTGCGCCATCTTTTGGCCGAGACTTTGAAGGAAATGACCTCGGCCCCGCCGGCGGTGATCCGCCAACTGGCCCGCGACACGGACGCCATGGTCGCCAACCCGGTGATCGAATTCTCGCCGGTGCTGACCGACAAGGACCTGGCGACGATCATCGCCGAGGGCGCCAACACGGCCCGGCTCAAGGCCGTGGCCCGGCGCAAGCAGGTCTCCGAGGCCGTGTCCGACGCCATTGTCGAGACCGGCGACGTCGAGGCGACGGCGGAGCTGTTGAAGAACCCGGGGGCGCGGATTTCCGAAGGCACCCTGGACAAGATCGCCGACCGCGCGGAAGGCCATCCGGAACTGCATGAACCGCTCGTCGCGCGGCCGGGCCTGTCCGACAAGGCGGCCAAGCGGCTGGCCGAATATGTCGCCGACAGCCTGATCGATACCCTGCTGGCGCGCAACGACATCTCGTCGGAACTCGCCGATCAGGTGCGCGCCGTGGTCATGGCGCGGCTGGCCGCCGGCGACGGGCCGCCGCCCGATGCGGCGGCGGACGGCGGCGTCGGAGGAGCCGGCAGCGGCCCCGGCGCGCTGGAGCCGGAACCGGAGCGCCTGACCCGCGACGAGGCCCTGGAACTGGCCCGCGACATGAACAAGAAGGGCCAGCTGACCGAAGGCGTGATCTACGACGCCATCGGGCGCAAGGATCGCAACATGGCCATGGCGGCGCTGGCCGTATTGTCCGACACCAAGATGGCGGCGGTGGTCAAGGCCTTCGCCACCAATTCGGCCAAGGGCATCGTGTCTTTGGTGTGGGAGGCCGGATGTTCGCCCAAGCTGGCGGTCGACCTGCAACAGGGCCTGGGCAACGTCGCCCCGGTCGAAATCATCCGCCCGTCGTCAAAGGCCGCCTACGGTCTGTCGGAAGCGGAAATGGCTTGGCAGCTTGAATTCCTGCGCGACATGGCGTGACGGGCTACTCCCGCCCGTAATGCTTGGTCAGGTAGTCGAGGACCAGTTTGCGCGGTTCGGCTTCCAAGGGCTCCATTTCCTGTTCGGCGACCATCCACTTCAGGACTTCGTCCCAGGACGCCCGGTCGAGCCCCTGCTGCTTGACGATGGCCAGCGAATGGCAGGCCTGGCACACGTAGAAGACCTCTTCCCGGCCGGGGTCTTCGGGTAGCCCCTGCCATTCATCCTCTTCCTGGGCGGCGGGTTGTTGCGCGGATTTCGGGATGGGTTCGGCGGCCGGCGCGGGCGGGGAGAATGCTCCCCACCCGGCCAGCACGGCTGCGGCAAGCGCGGCCCGTAGGATCGTCATGGTGTGCATGCGTCAGGAAGCGTAGACCGAAACCCGGTGCATGGCGTTGTTGGCGTAACCTTTGGGGTTCCAGGCGACGGCGAAGGGCTGCATGCGGCCCTTGTCGTCCGTGGCCCGGGCCCAGATCTCGTAATACCCTTCCTGGGGCAGTTTCACGGTCTGGGTGAAGCGCTGCCAGGCATAGGCATTGGCCGGATCTGCCAAGTTGGCCTTGATCCAGGTGGCGCCGAAGTCGATGGAGATTTCGACCGAGGACACCTTGCCCTCGCCGACCCAAGCATGACCGCGGATTTGCACCGAACGGTCGCCCTTCGGCAGTTTCACGCCCGTTTCCGGGAAGGTAATCAGCGACTTCACGGGCATGGTTTCGAGGAACACCATCTTCTTCTTGTCGACCTTTTCGCCGGGCGCCACGGGATGCGGCGGCAGGCGGTAGGCGTCGCCGGTCATCTTGGGTCCGTCGTGGACGACGTTGCGCAGTTCCATGCGGGTGAACCACTTGTGCGAGACCGAACCCGGATAGCCGGGGATCAGCAGGCGCAGGGGTGCGCCGTTCATGGGATGGATGGCCTCGCCGTTCATGGCCCAGGCGATCATGTTGGCCTCGTCCCAGGCCTTGGCGACCGGCACTCCGCGCGAGATCGGCAGCTTGCCTTCCTTGCCCGAAAGATGCATGTCGGCGCCGTAATGAGCGGTGTAGACGGCATCCTTCTTGACGCCCGCGGCCTTCAAAACGTCGACTAGGCGCACCCCGGTCCATTCGGCGCAGCCGACGGCGCCCAGGGACCATTGGTTGCCCTTGGCCTTGGGGTCGAAAAAGGCACGGCCGTTGCCGCCGCATTCCAACCACACCCGGCGGGTCAGGTTCGGGAACTTGGCCTTCAGTTCGGCGATGGTGAATTTCAGCGGGTTATCGACGAAGCCGTCGATGGTGACGGTCCAGTTGTCCGGGCTCATGTCGGTCGGCAGGAGGCCGTTATTGCGGATGAAGTGGCGCGACGTCGGCGTCACCTCGTCGTCCAGCAGGTGCGCCGGCGTTTCGGCGTTGACCGGCCGGTCATTGAGAATCGTCAATCCGTCCTTGCCCTCGATCTTCAGGTCCTTGGCCGAGGCCAGGGCCTCCGGGATGAAGCCGGACGGCATGTTGCGATGGAACGGGATGGCGGTGCCGATCAGCGCCCCCATGGTCGCGAGGCCGGCCCCTTTCAGGAAACCGCGGCGGTCTTTGTGCGGCACCCGTCCGAACACCACTTCGTCGGCCTTTTCAGGGTTGTCCGTGTAAAGCTGGAAGAGATCCGCTTCCGCGCCGCTTTCGCGCGGCAAGTCGGAAGGAGAATTGTCCTTAGGCATGATGCTTCCCCAATCTGTCGGTTCATTGGCGGCTGGATTTTCTTTGTTGGTTTCCAGCCTCGACAGAAGGAAACGCGCCGGCGGGCGTGTTTATTCCCATGGAGGTAAAGTTTTTGTCCGCAGCAAAGCGGCGGGCGGCAGGTCAGGCGTTGCAGGGTGCGCTGTTGTCGCGGCTTTCGCGCAAGGCGATGCGGGTTTCCGCATCGAATGGCGCGTGGTGGCGGCTGCTGTCGTGCACGCTTTCCGCCAATTGGCCGAAGCGTCGGCTTTCCATGCCGTCGGACAGGATCAGGTAGTCGAGCCCGCCGACCCGCCAGCCGTAGGCTTCTTGGCCGGCGCGGGGTAACGGCTGCAGGGCTTCCGCCAGGCCGCCCCGCGACGGGAAGACAATCAGACTGACCTTGCATCCACGCGATCCCCGGTAGCCGGCGATCAGGGCCTGTTCGCCGTCGGCGAGCGTCCGAATCTCGGAATGGGTCAAGGTCAGGCGCGAGGCGGTCAGATCGGGCACATAGGCGCCGAGTAGGGCTGCCGCCTGGCGTGCGGGAACCAGGGCGCCCTCGGTGGCGGACCAAGTCTGGTGCGCGGTCCAGGCCTCGGTCAACCAGGACGCCTCGGCGGCCGGGCGTGCGTGGCCGTCGAGAAAGGCTGCTCCGCCGGCCAAAAGAACGAAAACGACCGTGGCGGCGGTTGCCGCCCGCAGAGGCCTGCGGTCCGGCTGGGGCAGGGCGATCCCGGGGGCTTCGAGCGAGTCAGCGACGGCTAGGCGCAGGCGGCTGAGCGCCGCGACCTCGCGCGCCAGCGCCGGATCGTTGGCAACGGCGCGCGCGACTTCGGCCGCCTGGGCAGCATCAAGCTCGCCGTCCACATAGGCGTTAAGCAGTTCAAAGGTCACTGGGCGGTTGCGCATGTTTGGGCCAATTGTCCTATTCCGTCGCTTTCTTTTCTTGTATCCGGGCGGGCGCCGTCAATTCTTGTTTCGTTTCAGGGCGACGGGCAACTCGTGGACATTGCTGGCCCCGACCGCGTCGAGAAGCGCGCGCCGCGCCCGGCTAATTCGGCTCATGACCGTGCCGGTCGGAACCTCCAGCAGAACCGCGGTCTCCGCATAACTCAGCCCGACCATGTCGATCAGGGCGATGATCTCGCGCTGCGGGCGCGGCAGCTTCGCCATCTCCAGCTTTACGGTCAAGGCAGTGATAAAACGCTCATCCCCCTGCCAAAATTCCGTCTCTGCTCGGTTTTTCTCCGTTTCGGCCTGGGCATGGGTATCGCGGGTGCGGCGCCGGCGGATTTGGTCGAAGAACGCGTTGCGCAGGATGCGGAACAGCCAAGCGCGGAACGCGGCCTCGTCTTTCGGCACGTTACGCGCGGTCAGTGCGCGAAGCGCACAGTCCTGCACGAGATCCTCCGCCTGATGTCTGTCGCCGGTCAGGCTCAGGGCGTAACCGAACAACCGGGGCAGATAACCTGAAATCCGTGTCCGCGTCGCCACGGCACCGTATCCTCCCAAGATTGGCAGCATGAGCATTGCGCAATCAGGGTGACCGGGCAAGGGGGCATGGCGAATATCGGAGACGAATGGCCCCGTTCGGCAGGATGTTCTAATCCGGCAGGATGATCGTGCCGGCGCCGTGTTCCGTGAACAGTTCGACCAAGACCGCATGCGCCACCCGGCCGTCGGAGATGACGGCACCGCCGACCCCGGCCAGGACCGCGTCGATGCAGGTTTCCACCTTGGGGATCATGCCGCCGGAAATGGTGCCGTCGGCGATTGCCTTGCGCGCATTGGACACCTTCAGTTCGGGGATCAGATTGCCGTTGCCGTCAAGCACGCCGGACACGTCGGTCAGCATGATCAGGCGCTTGGCATGGGTGGCGCCGGCGATGGCGCCGGCCGCCGTGTCGGCGTTGATGTTCAGGGTCTCGCCCTTGGGGCCGACGCCGATCGGCGCGATGACCGGGGTGATGTCCGATTCCTCGAAGGCTTCCAGCACGTGCGGGTTGATTTCCCGGGGCTCGCCGACCAGGCCGAGATCGAGAATGCGCTCGATGTTCGATTCCGGGTCCTTCTTGGTGCGGCGCAGCTTGTCGGCCATGATCAGGTTGCCGTCCTTGCCGCACAGGCCCACGGCCATGCCGCCGGCGGCGTTGATGCGGGTGACGATTTCCTTGTTGATGGACCCGGCCAGGACCATTTCGACGACCTTCACCGTGTCCTCGTCGGTCACGCGCAGGCCGTCGACGAACTTACTTTCGATGGCCAGCCGTTCCAGCATGGCGCCGATCTGCGGCCCGCCGCCGTGCACGACGACCGGGTTGCTGCCGCATTGCCGCAGCAGCACCACGTCGCGGGCGAACACGTTGGCCATTTCCTCGTCGCCCATGGCATGGCCGCCGTATTTGATGACCACGGTCTGGCCCGAATATCGGCGCATGTAGGGCAGCGCCTCGGACAGCACGTTGGCCTGGGTCAGCCATTTATCGGCGATGGAGCGTTTTTTGTCGTCGGTCATGGGGTGGGAACCTAATGCATTATCCGAAATATTTGAAGCATCCGTAACGGTTTAGACCGCTTCGGCGGGCAATGCCAGCGCCGCCAGTTCGGCGCGCAACTCTTCGATGCCGCGGCTTTTGAAGGAACTGGTCCGCATGATCACCGGATGGGCGGCCGTATGTTTGGCCAATTCCTTTTCCGTCTCGGCGACCAATCTGTCCAGGTCGTCCGCCTTCACCTTGTCGCATTTGGTCAGGACGATCTGATAAACCTGGGCGGCGGCGTCAAGCAGGGCCATGACCTCGCGGTCGGTCGCCTTCAGCCCGTGCCGCGCGTCGATCAGCACGCAGGTGCGGCGCAATTCCTGGCGGCCCTTGAGATAGGAATTGACCAGCTTGGTCCAGTTCTTGACCTCGCCCTTGGGCGCCTTGGCATAGCCGTAGCCGGGCAGGTCGGCCAGCATCAGGCGCTTGCCGAGATCGAAGAAATTGATCTGCTGCGTGCGGCCCGGGGTGTTGGACGTGCGGGCCAGGTCCTTGCGCCCGGTCAGGGCGTTGATCAGCGACGACTTGCCGACGTTGGACCGCCCGGCGAAGGCGATTTCCGGCAGCGGGCTGTCCGGTACCTGGGCCAGGCTGGCCGCGCCCAGCAGGAACGTCGCTTCCTTGGCGAACAGAAGCCGCCCGTTCTCCATCAGGGTCGCATCGGCCTCGGCCCCGGAATCCACGCCGGGCGTAATGTCTCCCGGCTCTGTCATGGATCGGTGCTCCTCGTGCGGGTGACGGCGATCAGGCCTTGACGCCCATCTTGCGCATGATGACCCATTGCTGGGCGATGGACAGCAGGTTGTTCCAGGTCCAGTAGATCACCAGACCGGCCGGGAACTTGGCCAGCAGGAAGGTGAACACCACGGGCAGGAACATCATGATCTTGGCCTGGGTCGGGTCCGTCGGCTGCGGGTTCAGCTTCTGCTGTAGGAACATGGAAATGCCCATCAGCAGCGGCCACACGCCGAGGTGCAGAACGTCGGGCGGGGTCCAGGCGATGGCGCCGAACAGGGTGAAGAGGTTCGTGGGATCGGGCGCCGACAGGTCCTGAATCCAGCCGTAGAACGGCGCGTGGCGCATTTCGATGGTCACGAATAGCACCTTGTAGAGCGCGAAGAACACGGGAATCTGCAACAGGATCGGCAGGCAGCCCGACGCGGGGTTGGTGCCCTCGCGCTTGTAGAGCCCCATCATTTCCTCGTTCAGCTTGACCTTGTCGTCGCCGTAACGCTCGCGCAGCTTGACCATCTCCGGCTGCAGCTTCTTCATCTTGCTCATGCTCTCGTAGGACTTGTTGGCAAGCGGGAAGAAGGCGAGCTTGATGCCCACGGTCAGCAGAAGGATGGCGAGGCCCAGGTTGCCGACATGAACTTCCAGCCAGAGCAGGCCATAAAAGATCGGCCGCGTCAGGAAGTAGAACCAGCCCCAGTCGATGGCCAGATCGAAGCGCTCAATACCCAGGCTTTCCTCGTAGCCGTCGAGAATCTTGACCTGCTTGGCGCCGGCGAACAGCCGGTTTTCCGCGGTGTTGGTGGCACCCGGCGCGATTGTCACGCCGGTGCCCAGGAAGTCGACCTGATAGGTGTCGACCACGCCGGCCTTGCGGTAGACGTAGCGCTTGGTGACTTCGGCGTCCTTGTTGGGGACCAAAGCCGTCAGCCAGTATTTGTCGGTGATGCCGATCCAGCCGCCCGTGCCGGTGCTGCTTTCCAGCTTCTTTTCCTGAAGGTCGTCGTAATCGACTTCCGTCAGTTCGCCGTTGTTCACGCCGAGCAGGCCCTCGTGCAGGATGTAGAAGCCCGAGGTTTCCGGCGTGCCCTGGCGCGACACCAAGCCGTAGGGAAACAGTTCGACCGGGTTCGCACCCTTGTTGGCGACGGCCTGGGTGATCTTGAACATGAAGTTCTTGTCGATCTCGTAGGTGCGCGAGAACACCAGCCCCTGGCCGTTGTCCCAGGTCAGGGTGACCGGCGCGTCCGGGGTCAGGGTGCGGGTGGACGCCGTCCATACCGTGTCCGCGTCGGGCACCTTGGCGGCCTTCGCGCCGTTCTTGGCGGCGGCCGCGATCCAGCCGAACTCGGCGAAATAGGCGTTGTTGACGCCGCGCGGGTTCAACAGCGTGATCGGCTTACTGCCCTTGTCCTGGGTTTCGAAAAAGTCGGCCAGGATCAGGTCGTCGATGCGCCCGCCCTTGAGCGTGATCGAGCCCTTCAGGCGCGGCGTGTTGATGGCGACGCGGGGGCTGGCGGCCAGAACCTGGGCGCGGCTCGCCTGGGGCGACATATCGGGCGCTTTGGCGGTGGCACCCGGGGCCTGGGGCGGCACGGCCAGGCCGTCGCCCGGCGCGGCGGGGGCTTGGCCCGCGGCCGGCGCGGGCGTTTGGCCCGGTTGCGCGGTCGTGGTGGTCTCGGCGACCTGCGGCGGCGGCGCGGTATTCTTGAAGTACAGTTCGAAGCCCAACAGGACGGCCACCGAAAGGACCACGGCCAGGATCAGGTTTTTGTTTTCGATCATTCGTTTCAGGACCCGTGCGGTTGGGGAAGAGAATTGGGGTGATCGGCGTGGGCATGATGCCCATCGCCATGGCCCGGACAGCCGGTGGACGGCACCGGATCGACGCCGCCCCGGTTCCAGGGATTGCAGCGCAGGATGCGCCGGACGGACAGGCCCAGCCCGCGAACGAAGCCGTGAGCCGCGAAGGCGTCCCGGGCGTATTCGGAACAGGTCGGATAAAAGCGGCAGGAGGCCGGAAACACCGGCGACAGGAAAAGCTGATAGCCCCGGATCAGGGCGCGGGCGAGGCGGGCCGGAAGGGCGGCAATCGTCGGCGCCATCATCTCAAATCTCCGCTTTCCCCCGGCGGTCCCGGCCGCTGCGACCGTTTCCGCCCCCGTTCTTGCGCGTACCGACCCGTTCCAGGGCCGTGCGCAGGTCGCCGATCAGGGCCGGAAAGGCCCGGTCCAGGGTGCCCTGGCGCCCGATCAGGACGTAGTCATGCCCCGCTTTGGCGCAATCGGGCAAGACCTGTTCGGCGACGGCCTTCAGGCGCCGGCGCGCGCGGTTGCGCACGACGGCGTTGCCGACCTTGCGGGTCACCGTGAATCCGGCCCGGAAATCCGGGCCGGCGGCGTCCGCCTCTCCGTTGCCGAAGGCGGTGCGGTCGAAGGCCTGCAGCACCAGTCCGGGTGCCGCCCACTTATGTCCTTTCCGCGCCACCTTGAGAAAGTCGGCACGGCGTTTCAGCCTCGGCACCGTGGGTGACATGGCGGCTCGCTTCCGACCGGCTTGCGGGAACAGGCGCTGTTAAGCGGACAGGCGCTTGCGGCCCTTGGCACGCCGCGCCGCCAGCACACGCCGGCCGCCCGGGGTCGCCATGCGGCTACGGAAACCGTGGCGGCGCTTGCGAATAAGCCTGCTCGGCTGATAGGTGCGTTTCACGCGACGTCTCCTTAGAAAAATGAGTGCGCTTTTTAAGGCCTTGGTTCCATGAAGTCAACGGGCCTGGGCGGTTTGCCCGTATTGCCGAAAAAAGCCCGGATTTCCGGGGCCATCACTTGACGTTCACGGTCAATTGACCCTGGCGTGAGGCGCATTCGCTTGTGCCTTTTGGCGCCCAGGGGATAGAAACCGGGATGCCGTCGCCGTTCGCGGCCTCCATTCAACAACAAGGTTACGGACATGCGCAAGGCGCTCGATCACGACGGACAGCCCGCCGCGGCCTCGGCCGAGGGCCCTAAATCCAGGCGGTTTTCCGTGAAACGGCTGGTCCCTGTCCTGGTCCTGGTCCTGGCGACCGTGCTGTTCTTCGCGTTCGACCTGCACACCTATGTATCGCTCGACGCCCTCAAGACCCACCGCACGGCTGTGCTCGACTATTACGCCGCCCATCAGGCGCTGACGGCCTTGCTGTTCGGCGCCGCCTATACGGTGGTGGTCGCGCTGTCGATTCCGGGCGCCATCTGGATGACCCTGCTGGCCGGTTTCGTGTTCGGCACGGCGGCCGGGGCGGCGATCGTCGTCGTCGCGGCGACCCTGGGCTCGTTGATCGTGTTCCTGGCCGCGCGCTACGCCATCGGCGACCTTCTTTATAAGAAGGCGGGGCCCTTCGTGCGACGCATGGAAGACGGCTTCCGCAAGAACGCCTTTTCCTACCTGATGTTCCTACGTCTGGTGCCGGTGTTCCCGTTCTGGCTGGTCAATCTGGTGCCGGCCTTCCTCAACGTCGGGGCCGGCGCCTTCGTGGTCGCAACGGTCCTTGGCATCGCGCCGGCGACGGTGGTGTTTTCCAGCGTCGGCAGCGGGCTCGGCGCCGTGCTCGACCGGGGCGGCACGCCGGACCTGACCATCGTGTTCGAGCCGCACATCATGGGCCCGCTTTTGGGCCTGGCCGTGCTGGCGCTGATCCCGGTGTTCCTGCGCCGGATCAAGGAACGCCGCGGGGAAACACCATGACCGGCGCGCCGCCTGCCCGCATCGACACGGACATCTGCATCATCGGCGCGGGGTCCGGCGGCCTGTCCGTCGCCGCCGGGGCATCGCAGATGGGGGCCCGTGTCGTGCTGATCGAAAAGGGCGAAATGGGCGGCGACTGCCTGAACTACGGCTGCGTGCCGTCCAAGGCCCTGTTGGCCGCCGGCCATGCCGCCCAGGCCGTGCGCGACGCCGGGCGGTTCGGCGTCAAGGCGACCCTCGATGGATTAGACGGCAAGGCCGTCTACGGCCATGTCGAAGGCGTGATCGACGCCATCCGGCCCATGGACTCCCAGGAAAGGTTCGAAGGTCTGGGCGTCACCGTGATCCGCGAACACGGGCGCTTCACCGGCCCGGACCGCGTGCAGGCGGGGGCCACGGAAATCCGCGCCAAGCGCTTCGTCGTCGCGACCGGATCGTCCGCCGCCGTGCCGCCCATTCCGGGCCTGGACGGGGTTCCCTTCCTGACCAACGAAAGCGTGTTCGACCGCGATGCCCTGCCGCACCACCTGATCGTCATCGGCGGCGGGCCGATCGGCGTCGAAATGGCTCAGGCCCATGCCCAACTGGGCTGCACGGTCACGCTGCTCGAGATGTTTTCCATCATGGCCAACGACGACGGGGACTTGGTCGGCGTGGTGCGCCGGGCGCTCACCGCCGGCGGTATCGACATCCGCGAAGGCATCAAGATCGCCTCCGTTGAAAAGACGGCGGCGGGTGTCGCGGTGAACATCGAAGAGGGTGGAGAAACACAGCGCGTCGAAGGCAGTCACCTTCTGGTCGCCGCCGGTCGGCGGGCCAATGTCGCGGGTCTGGACCTGGAAAAAGCCGGGATTGACCACACCCCCAAGGGCATCACCGTCGATGCCCGCCTGCGCAGCACCAACAAGAAGGTGTTCGCCATCGGCGACGTCGCGGGCGGGCTGCAGTTCACCCATGTCGCGGGCTATCACGCGGGCGTGGTCATCAAGAACGCGCTGTTCCGCATCCCCGCCAAGGCCGACCATTCGGCGGTGCCCTGGGTGACCTACACCGCGCCGGAACTGGCCCAGGTCGGGCTGACGGAAAAAAAAGCGCGCGACGCGGGCATCGCATTCAACGTTCTGCGCTGGCCGTTTCATGAAAACGACCGCGCCCAGGCGGAACGCGAAACCGAAGGCCTGGTCAAGGTCATCGTCACGCCGAAGGGCAAGATCCTCGGCTGCGGCATCGCCGGGCCGCAGGCGGGCGAACACATCCAATTATGGGTGCTGGCCCTGTCCAAGGGCATGAAGGTGGGCGACCTGGCGATCCTCATCGCCCCCTATCCGACCCTGGGCGAGGTCTCGAAACGCGCCGCCGGCAGCTTCTTCACGCCCAAGCTGTTTTCCGACCGCACCCGGGCCATTGTCCGGTTCCTCTTGAAGCTGTGCTGATTGGCCGCTTAACCTCAGGTATGTCCGATCTTAACCCGCACCTGCCCCGGGCCCACCAAAGCCTGTCCGCGCGTCTTCTCGTGCTCACGGTGGCGTTCGTCATGCTGGCCGAGCTGTTCATCTACACGCCGTCGGTCGCGCGCTTCCGCAAAAACTACCTTGAGGAACGCATCGTGCGCGCGCATCTGGCGACGCTGGCCATCGAAAACATGCCGGAGCAGGCCGCCGACGACAAACTGGGCCGCACGCTTTTGAAGACCACGGATACCTACGCCATCGCGCTGCGCCAACATGACCAGCGCATCCTGATCGCCGGCGGCGAGATGCCGCCCCGCGTCGATGCCGTCTACGACCTGCGCATGAGCGGCTTCCCCGGCTGGATCGAAGACGCCTTCGTGACGTTGGCGCAGACGGAGAACCGCATCCTGCGCATCATCGGCGAAACGCCCAAGCGGCCCGGCGTGCAGGTCGAAATCTACATCGACGAAGCGCCCATGCGCGACGAGATGCTGGCCTTTTCGCACCGCATCTTCCAACTGTCGCTGGCGATCTCGCTGTTCACTGCGGGGCTGCTTTACATCAGCCTGATGCTCATGTTCGTGCGCCCCATGCGGCGCATCACGGCGGGCATGGAAAGCTTTCGTCGCGCGCCCGAGGACGAAACCCGCATCTTCAAGCCGTCCGACCGCCCGGACGAAATCGGCATCGCCCAGCGCGAGCTAGCGGTGATGCAGCACGAACTGCGCATGGCGCTGCGCCAGAAGGACCGCCTGGCCATGCTGGGGGCGGCGGTGACCAAGGTGAACCACGACCTGCGCAATTCGTTGGCCACGGCCATGCTGATCGGCGACCGCCTGGCGGCCAGCGACGACCCGGATGTGCAGCGCTTGGTGCCGCGCATGTTCCGCGCCATGGACCGGGCCGTGAACCTGTGCGGCCAGACGCTGGATTATGCCTCGGCGACCATGCCGACCCTGAACGCCAAGCGTAACCGCCTGACCGAGATCGTGCACATGGCGGGCGAAACCCTCACCCAGGAACGGCCCGACGGCGGTGGGCAGCCCTTCCAATGGTGCAACGAGGTGCCGGATCATCTCTGCCTGATGGCCGACGCGGCGCAGATGCTCCGCGTGTTCGAAAACCTGGGGCGCAACGCCCGCGAGGCCGGGGCGACACGCCTGCACGTGGCCGCGTTCGAGGAAGGGGATGATCTGATCGTCGAGGTCACCGACGACGGTCCCGGCATGCCCGCGCAGGCGACCGAACATCTGTTCCAGCCCTTCGCCGGATCGGCGCGGGAGGGCGGCACGGGCCTGGGTCTGGTCATCGCACGGGAAGTCGTCCATGCCCATGGCGGCGAAATCCAGCTGGCCCGCACGGGGGCCGAGGGCACGATGTTCCGCCTGCGCCTGAAACTGGCGTGATCGCCGTTGCGCGGGGCAGGCGGGGTGACTAAAGTCGCCGCCGGGGGCTGACATCGCAATCTGGTTTTTCGTCTGAAGGATTTGCCGACATGTCCGCGCCCAGCAAGCAACCCACCTGGAATCCCGGTCAATATCTGAAATTCGCGGGCCACCGCATGCGCCCGGCCCTCGACCTGCTCAACCGCATCGCCCTCGACGATCCCGCCGTGGTTTACGACCTGGGCTGCGGGCCCGGCAACGTGACGCCGTTCCTCAAGGGCCGTTGGCCGAACGCGCGCCATGTCGGCGTCGATTCATCGCAGGAAATGCTGGCCAAGGCGCGGGCCGAACATCCGGACGGCGACTGGTTGCGGGGCGACGCGGCGACCTGGGCGCCGGACGCCCCGGCGGACCTGATCTATTCCAACGCGGCCCTGCAATGGATCGACAATCACGCGGCCCTGTTTCCGCGCCTGATGGGCCTGCTGGCGCCGGGCGGGGTGCTGGCCGTGCAGATGCCGCACAACCACGCGGCGCCGTCGCACATGGGCATGCGCCAGGTCGTCGAGGACGGCCCCTGGCGGGCCAAGCTGGCGCCGGTGCTGCGCGAGTTTCCGGTCCACGATCCCGACGTCTATTACGACTACCTCGCCCCCCATGCGGGCAGTCTGGACATCTGGGAAACGGTCTATGCCCAGGTCATGGAAGGCGACAACCCGATCGCCGAATGGACCAAGGGCTCCGCGCTTAAACCGCTGCTCGACGCGCTTCCCGACCCGGACGAGAACGCGGAATTCTTCGAGACCTATTCGAAGGCGATGCGGGCGGCCTATCCCAAGCGCGCCGACGGCAAGACCCTGTTCCACTTCCGCCGCCTGTTCATCGTTGCGACGAAGTAACGGTTAGGGGACGGCCTTACGGCAGCTGCGGGCCGTGCCGCCGGGTAGGGTCAGGCGGACCATGCCCTGGTGTTCCCAGGCCTCCGCCCCGCCGCCGGCATAGCGCGCCCCCGACCCCGACATCACGCGGGCCAGGATGCGGGCATCCTCGCCGGTTTCCGTCCAGCGCAGGAAATCGCCCGCCCAGGCAAGCCCGGGGCGCGATCCGTCGGCGCAGGCATAGGTCTGAGGCGCCGGGAAAGACACCTGCCCCTGATCACCCGCGTCGCCCAGGACCACGCCCTCGCGCCGCCGGTCCGCGCCGCCGGTCAGGCCGTCCCGGGTGCGCAGAATGCCCTGCAGGCCGCTGATCATGCGCCCGACCTCGACTTGATGGCCCATAGCCTTCAAGTCGGCGATGGCCGGGATCAACGCCTCCTCGACCTCCGTCGCGCCGCCCCGGTTCATGACATGGGGCAGGTCCACGGCCCCCTGCATGCCCAGGTCCCAGGCCAGCACGCCGAGCACGGCCCGCGCCGTATAGCCGATGATGCGCGACCCGCCGGGCGAGCCCACGGCCATGAGGAACCGGCCGCCCCTGTCCAGCACAATTGTCGGCGACATCGAGGACCGCGGCCGCTTGCCGGGGGCGACCCGGTTGGGGGCCGGTTTGCCCCGCCATTCCGGGCGGAAGGAAAAATCCGTCAGCTGATTGTTCAACAGAAAGCCCCGCACCATCAGTCGCGCGCCGAAGGCGCTTTCAACGGTGGTGGTGAAGGAGATCGCGTTGCCGAAGCGGTCGACGATGCTCATATGCGCCGTCGACAGGCCCTTCAAGGGATCGCCCGGTCCCCGGTAGGCGGTCTCGGCCCCCGGCGGATGGCCCGGGTCGACCAGTCCGTCCATGGCCTTCGCGGGATCGATCAGCCTCGCCCGTTCGGCGAGATAACCCGGATCGACCATGCCCTTGATCGGCACCGGCACGACGTCGCTGTCGCCGACATAGGCGGCGCGGTCGGCGAAGGCCAGGCGTTCGGCCTCGGCGATCAGGTGCAGCGCCCGGGCGTTGTCTGGTCCCCCGTCTGAAAGGGGAAAATGATCGAGCAGGCCCAGGGTCTGCGCCACGGCCAGCCCGCCCGACGACGGCGGCCCCATGCCGCAGACGGTGTAACCGCGGTAGGGGGCGCAGACGGCGGGGCGTTTCTTGGCTTGGTAGGCCGATATGTCGGCCAGGGTCATCACGGCGGGATGAACGGGGGCCTGGGTCACGGCGTCGGCGATGGCGCGGGCGAGGCCGCCGGAATAGAAGGCATCGGCCCCCTTTTCCGCGATCCGTTCCAGGGTGTCGGCCAAGTCCGGGTTTTTCAGGATCGCGCCGGCGGGCTTGGGCGCGTCGCCGTCGAAGAAATAGGCCTTGGCCGCCGGCACCTTGCGCAAATGCCGGTCGCCCGCGATCTGCCGGGCCAGACGTTCCGATATGGGGAAGCCGTCCCGTGCCAGCCGGATCGCCGGTTGGAACAGGCGGGCCCAGGGCAGGCGGCCATGGTCCTTGTGCGCCATTTCCAGCATACGCACGACGCCGGGCACACCCACGGCGCGCCCGCCCAGGATGGCGTCGCGGTAGGGGATGGGCCCGCCCCGGGCGTCGAGGAACATGTCTTCCCGGGCCGACGCCGGGGCGGTTTCCCGCCCGTCGTAGGTTTCGATACCGTTCGTCTTTCCGTCGAAGCGCAGTAGAAACCCCCCGCCGCCGATGCCCGACGACTGCGGTTCGACCAGGGTCATGACCATCTGCGCCGCGATAGCGGCATCCACGGCCCCGCCGCCCTCGTTGAGCATGTCCAGCGCCGCCCGTGCGGCCAGCGGATGGCTGACCGAAACGGCATGGTTGCGATAGCTCTGGCCGATCCACGGCCGGGCCGGGTCGGGGGCTGCCGGTGGCGGGCCGGCGACGCAGCCGGCCAGCAGGAAAATCAGGGAAAATGCGGAAAAGTGGGGAAACCGATGCATGACGTCCTACATGTAACCCACGGGCGCCGGGCGGTCCATCGCCGCTATTTGACCGGCTGCCCCGGTCTGGTAAAGTCCCGCGCTCCTTCCAAAACAACCTTGCCGAGGCTGGCATGGCGCGCATCACCGTCGAAGATATCAAGTCCCGTAAAGTGGCCAAGGGCGCGACCCCCATCGTGTCGCTGACCGCCTATACCCAACCCATGGCCAAGTTTCTGGACCCGCACTGCGATTTCCTGCTGGTCGGGGATTCCCTGGCCATGGTCGTCTACGGCCTGGAAACCACGCGCGGCGTGACCATCGAAATCATGTGTGCCCACGGCCGTGCCGTGACCCGGGGGGCGAAACAGGCCCTGGTCGTGGTCGACCTGCCCCAGGGTACTTATGAGGATTCCCCGGCCCAGGCCGTCGCCTCGGCCAAGCGCGTGATCGACGAGACCGAGGCCCAGGCGGTAAAGCTGGAAGGCGGCGTCGAAATGGCCGACACGGTGGCCGCCATCGTCGCTTCGGGCGTGCCGGTGCTGGGCCATGTCGGCCTGTTGCCGCAAAAGGCCGAACACCGGGGGGCGTTCAAGATTCAGGGCCGCGACGACGAAGGCGCCAAGAAGGTCATCGCCGATGCCCTGGCCATCGACGCCGCCGGCGCCTTCGCCATGGTCGTCGAAGGCACGGTCGAGCCCGTGGCGCGGGAATTGACGGAAAAAGTGTCGATCCCGACCATCGGCATCGGCGCCTCGCCGGCCTGTGACGGGCAGATCCTGGTGACCGAGGACATGCTGGGCCTGTTCGCCGACTTCACGCCCAAGTTCGTGCGCAAATACGCCAAGCTGGGCGACGCCATCGAACAGGCCGTCAAGGAATACGCCGGAGATGTGCGCACGGGCGCCTTTCCGGGGCTGGAACACTGCTTCGGGGTTGAAAAGAAGTAAGGCCATGGGCGCGGCATCCCCGCTCGACACCGTGCGCACCATCGCCGATCTGCGCGCCCGCATCGGCGGGTGGCGGAGTGCGGGCCAACGCATCGGCCTGGTGCCGACCATGGGCGCGCTGCACGCGGGCCATGTGTCGCTGGTCGAAAATTCGGTCGCTGCCTGCGACAAGACGGTGGTGACCCTGTTCGTCAATCCGACGCAGTTCGGACCCCAGGAAGATTTCTCCGTCTATCCCCGGGACGAAGCCCGCGACGCGGCCCTGGTCGCCGCCGAGGGGGCGGACCTTCTGTTCGCGCCGGGCGTGGACGAGGTCTATCCCGGCGGCCATTCGACCAAGGTCCATGTCGGCGGACTGGGCGACGTGCTGGAGGGCGAATGCCGCCCCGGCTTCTTTACCGGCGTCGCCACGGTGGTGACCAAGCTTCTGCTGCAGGCCCTGCCCGACGAGGCGTTTTTCGGGGAAAAGGATTATCAGCAGCTTCAGGTCATCAAGAAGCTGATCCGCGACCTGGACATTCCCGTCACGGCGACGGGCGTGGCGACCGTGCGCGAGACCGACGGCCTGGCCCTGTCGTCGCGCAATGCCTACCTGACCCCGGTTGAACGGGCGCAGGCGCCGGTGCTGCACGGCACCCTCGCCCAGGTCGCCGAGCAGGTCGGCCGTGGCGAGGATCCCCGCGTTCAGGAGGAATGGGCCAAGGGGCAGTTGGAACGCGCCGGTTTCTGGCAGGTCGACTACGTCACCGTGCGCGATGCGATGACCCTGGAAGAAGTGCACGACGCCTCAAAGCCCGCCCGCGTTCTGGCCGCCGCCTGGCTGGGCAAGGCGCGGCTGATCGACAATGTGGCGGTGTGACCCGGCGTTGCGGCCGGATCCGGATTAACCTTCGTCCGCTTCGGCGACAAAGCCGAAGTGATAGGCGGAGATGATGTGCCGCACGCCGGCACCCTCGCCCCACAGCGGCAGATGGACAAGTTCGAACGGCAGGTGGTCGTGTTCCGGCATGCTGACGATATGGCCTCGGACCATTTCAGGCCCGCCCGTGCGGGTGACGCGGGTGTATCGCTGGTGGACCGCCTCGCGCATGCTTGCGGGCTCGTAGGCGCTGACCCGCATGTTGGTCCCTTCGAAGCCCAGGGCGTCGGTCAGGCCGGTGCCCCAGAACCGATTGCGGAAATCGGCGCCGTCGTCGATCACATCCTTGACGGCGATGAAGGTCGCGATCTTGTACAGGGCCATCAGCCGGATCTGCCGCCATTCGGGGCGCCCGCCGTTTCGCGCTGCCAAGCCCTGCCAATAGCGGATGAGGTCCAGGCACACGGGCGACCGGCACAAGGTGATGTCGCCTTCCTGCCGTGCAACGGGAAACCCGGCCTCTTCGGAAGACCGGCCCAGGGAATTCTCGATCATCGGATTACTATAGTGTTTTTCCCGTCCAGTCGAAAGGGGGACCAATGGACAGGTTGTTTTCCCTGCCTACCCGGGGGTGCAGGCATAGGGCCAAGTGATCCGCGCGCCCCGGGGCACGGTCTCCCCACCCTGAACGATCACGGAGATGGAAACGGTCTTTTCCTCGCCGGGCAATGCTTTCATTACGGCGCTGTCGAAGGGCGGCGCGCCGCGCCACAGGGCCAGGGGGTCCATCCAGTGTCCGTCGAAAGGCACCACGCCGCGCCGTGTCACCGCGAAGCGGGGGTCGGCGGAGAACCAGGCGGCGAAATGGATCGCCGGGCGGCGTGCGAACTTGCCGCCGGGGGTGCCTGAATTCCCGGTGGGGCCCAGATCTTCGCCGCGTTTCACGCGCTGCCCCGGCGTCAACTTCGGAATCTCGTTGAAATGGGCGTACTGAGTATAGATCCATACCGGCAGCCCCGTTTCCTCGGGCGTGTGGCGCAGGGTCACTTCGATCCCCCGGTAGCTGTCGGCGCCCTCCAGGACCTGAAGCACCGTGCCATCGGCTACGGCCCGCATGGGCTCTCCGAAGGGGGCGGGCATGTCGATCCCGCCGTGATAGGCGATGCGGTCGCGCTTGCCGGCGTAGTCGATGGCCCAACCTTCGTCGATGCCGCGGCATTCCAGGCCGTCGGGAAAACGGGGAATGAGCCCGGTCGGAAACAGGCCGCGACCGACGGCGGCCTCGCTATCGCAACGCCCGCCGCGCAGGATGGCGCAGCGCACGTCCTGGGGAATGGCGGGCGGGGGTATTTGGCCGTCCACGCCGGTCGGCATGCCGCCGCCCTGCATGCTGCCGGGTCCGCCGTCCGCGCCGGGTCCACCGAATCTGGCGCGCAGTTCGTTCAGACTCAGGTAACCGTCCTGGTTTGCGTCCATGCGCTTGAAACCCATGGGCTTGCGCTGCCATTCGTCGGCGCTGATACGGCCGTCGCCGTCGGCATCCATCTGGTGCATGAACTGGGAGGCCTTGTCCTGCGCCCAGGCCGGAACGGCACAGATGGACAACAGCCCCACGAGCAGGGTGGAACCGAGAAACACCGTTCGCATGGCCACATCTCCCGGAAAGACCAGATCGGAACAGAGCAGGCATTTAGGCATCAAGGAAAGGTGGCGGAAATATATCAAATCGGCGCGGGCGGCTTCAATATGACGATGCGCCCGCAGCACCTATTGCCCGTAACGGGCGGCGGTCAGGCCGTCGACGGAAATTTCCGGCGTCCGGTCCAACACCAGGTCGGCGACCAGGCGCCCGGACCCGCAGGCCATGGTCCAGCCCAGCGTCCCATGGCCCGAGTTGATGAACAGGTTGTCGTAGATCGTCGGCCCGATGACCGGCGTGCCGTCGGGGGTCATGGGGCGCAGGCCGGTCCAGCCCTCGGCCTTCGACACGTCGCCGCCCTTGGGGAACAGGTCGGTGACGACATGGCGCACGGTGTCCGTTGCGTGCGACCCCAGATGCTTGTCGTAGCCGATGACCTCCGCCTGTCCGGCGACCCGGATGCGCCCACCCAGGCGGGTGATCGCGACCTTATGGGTCTCGTCCATGATGGTCGATTGGGGGGCGGCGTCCGGATCGGTGACGGGCAGGGTGATGGAATAGCCCTTGATCGGATAAATCGGCACCTTGATGCCGACGGACTTCAGGACAATCGGCGCATAGGGGCCCAGCGCGCAGACGTAGCGGTCGGCGACCTCGCGCCCGTCCGTGGTATCGACGCCGGCGATCCGCATGCGGTCTGGGGAAAGGCCTTGGATGGTCACTCCATAGCGGAAGGTCACGCCCAGTTTGGCGGCTTCCTCGGCAAGCGCCAGGGTGAACATGCGGCAGTCGCCGGTGCGGTCGGCGGTCATGCGCAGGCCGCCGACGAACTTGTCCGCGACATGGGCAAGGCCCGGTTCGGCGGCGATGCAGCCGTCGCGGTCGAGAATTTCGAAGGGCGAGCCGAACTCGGCCAGGACCTCCCGGTCGGCGGCGGAGGCCGTGACCTGCTTGTCCGTGCGGAACAGTTGCAGGGTGCCCATCTCGCGCTGGTCGAACCGCAGGCCCGGCAGGTCGGCCATCAGATCGGTCAGGGCGTCGCGGCTGTAGTTGGAGACGCGCACCATGCGGCTTTTGTTGATGCGGTAGTCGCGCGCGTTGCAGTTCATGATCAAGCGCGTGCACCATCCCCACATGGTCGGGCTGATCAGCGGATGCAGGATCAGGGGCCGGTACTTCATCAGGATCCATTTGATGGCCTTGCGCGGCACCCCCGGCGCCGCCCAGGGTGAGGTCATGCCGTAGGACAGTTCGCCCGCGTTGGCGAAACTGGTTTCCATGCCGGGGCCGGGCTGGCGGTCGAGCACCAGCACCTCAGCCCCCTGGCGGGCCAGATAGTAGGCCGTGGTGACGCCGATGACGCCGGCACCCAGGACGATGACCCTCATGGTGGTGACCCCTGCCTCTACCGTTCAAGCACGATGATTAGCCGCCGTCGCCCGGACATCATACGGCCAACGCTATTGTTTTTCCGGCGCCAGGTCCATCGGCGGCGTCCGGGGGGTCAGGCGTAATGGGCGGCGATGGCGCGGCGCATGATCAGGCACAAGGGCAGGGGCAGCAGGATGGTCGCCGCCATGGCCAGCATGGCCGAGGTCAGGCCGTAGGTGTCGCCGACGAAGCCGAAGGCCATGGGCCCCAGGATCATCGAGGCCGTGGCGATGGAATAGATCACGGCGAACCCGCGGGCCTGGCGCTCGGGCTCGATCAGGTCACCCACGGCGCCGTAGGTGACGGAGGAGCTGCCCTGCAGCACCATGCCCAGCACCGGCAGCAGGAAATAGGCCGGCAGCGTCGGTAGCAGCAAGACGGCGACGATGCCCAGGGCGGTCATGATCTCGACTAACACCAGGGAGCGGACGGCACCCAGCTTTTCCGCCAGGAACCCGCAGCCGAACTTGCCGAAGGCGCCGCCGGCAAGGGTCAACACCACGGCGAAGGCGCCGAGCGCCGTCGGCACCTCCTTTTCGATCATCAGGAAGGCGACGAAGGTCAGGAATCCGCCCTGCACCACCGTATCCAGCAGCACGATGGCGCAAAGTGCGGCGAAAGCCCCCTTGTCGCGGATGCCCCAGCCGCCCAGAAGGCCCTGGCCGCCGGTTCCTTCGGTGGGTTTCGGGCCCATGCCCGCGCCGGCGCGGCCCAGCACGGCGAAGATGACCAGCCCCGCCGCCATGGCCGCGGCGCCGAAGGCCAGCGTCATGTCCTGCCAGGCAACGCCCGCGCCGATCGACACGGTGAACAGCCCGGCGAAGGTCAGCTTGCCCACGTCGCCGAAGGAATTGTAGGTGCCCAGCGCCGCGCGCCGGCCCTGGTTGCCGAACACGGTGCTGACCAGGGTGGAACACAACGTATGCTGGAACCCGCCGCCGATCCCGGCAAACAGCAGGACGACGACCACGGCCGTGAAGCCGTCGGCCCAGGCCAGGGCGATGTAGCCCGCCCCCGCGGCGAGCAGACCGAAGGCGATGGGAATGCGTTCGCCGATGCGTTCCGACAGCATGCCCGACGGCAGTTCGAAGGCCGTCATGGCGGCGCGGTTGGCGGCGCGGATGATGCCGACCTGGGCATAGGTCAGGCCGAACGACTGCGCCAGCACGGGCAGCAGGACATACAGCAGGTCGGTCAGGCCGTCCTGCAGGCTGTGCGCCGCGCAGCAGGATGCCAGGGTCGCGCGGCGGCGGGTCTTTTCCTTATTTTCCATGGGGCGGAAGGTCCAGACGCGCGACGATGCCCCGAAGGTCATCCGACGGCGCCGGATAGCGGTCCATGACGCGGGGGTCGTGGCCGGGGATGACATGGTCCGGGCCGTCGGCCAGGCGGGCGACCTTTTTGTGGCCTTCCAGCATGTCGCCGATATGCACCACCGTGGGGTAGGGGTTGCGGTCCAGCCAGTTGGCGTAGAGGTGCATGGCATCCGACGCCAGCACGACCCAGCCGCGTTCCGTCCAGGCCCGCACGAACATCATGCCCTGGGTATGGCCGCCGACGCGGTGCAGAGTCAGGCCGGGGAACAGTTCTTCGTCGCCGTCGTGGAACTCGACCCGGTCCTTGTACAGTTCGCGCACGAGGCCGCAGACGTCTTCGATGTCGTAGGAATGGCGCAGCGTCGGGTAGCGCATGTAGCGCCCGGTGGCGAAGGCCATTTCCCGGTCCTGGATGTGGAAGGTCGCATTGGGAAAGCGGCCCAGGTTGCCGCCGTGGTCGTAATGCATGTGGGTGATGACGACATCCGTGACCTCGGCCGCGTCGATGCCGACCAACTGCAAACTGTCGACCGGGCAGCGGTGCCAGTCGCGGCTCCGGCTTTCGGCGGCTTCCTTGGTGAAGCCCGTATCGACGACGACCGTGTGGTTTTCCGACATGCAGGCCCAAACGTAATAGTCAATGGGATAGGGCGCGTCGTGGGGGTCGGGCGGCTGCATGAAATTGCGCGCCGCCGTCCGCACATGGGTGCCGTACTTGATGGCGTACAACTTGTAGGTCTCGGTCATGGACGCGGCCCTCACGCCGGTGTCGGCATCGACGGGGCGATATCGACCCGCACCACGATGCCTTCAAGATCGGCGGAGGGTGCCGGATACATCTCCATCACCAGGGGGTCGTGGCCGGGCACCACGTGGTCCGGGCTGTCGGCCAGGCGGGCAACCTTCCTGTGGCCTTCCAGCATGTCGCCGATGTGCAGCACCGTGGGGAACGGGTTCTTGTGCCGCCAGTTGGCGAACAGATGCATGGCGTCGGACGCCAGCACGACCCAGCCGCGTTCGGTCCAGGCGCGCACGAACTGCATGCCCTGGGTATGACCGCCGACATGATGCAGGGTCAGGCCGGGAAACAGTTCCGCGTCGCCGTCGTGGAAATCGACCCGGTCCTTGTACAGTTCGCGCAGCAGCAGGCAGACATCGTCCGGGTCGAAGGAATTGCGCAGCACCGGATAACGCATGTAGCGCCCGGTGATGTAGGCCATTTCCCGGTCCTGGATGTGAAAGGTCGCCTTGGGAAACTTGTCGAAGTTGCCGCCGTGGTCGTAATGCATATGGGTGATCACGACATCCGTGACCTCGGCCGGGTCGACACCGATCAGCTTCAAACTGTCCACCGGGCAGCGGAACATGGTGCGCCCGCGCCCGCAGCCGGATTTCTCGTTGAAGCCGGTGTCGATGACCACGGTGCGGTTTTCGGAAACACAGGCCCAGACGAAATAATCGATGGGATAGGGCGCGTCGTGGGGGTCGGGCGGCTGCATGAAGTTCTGGGACTGCGGGCGGGGATCGTGGGTGCCATACTTGATGGCGTACAGCTTGTAGGTCTCGGCGGGGTCGGTCATTTTTTGATGTCTCCTCTTGATGGGAAGCCTAGGCTGGGTCCCTGAGCCTCGCAAGCCCTCACCGCTGGCGCCGCGTTCTCTTGATGCAGGTCAATAGCGGTTCGCCCCGGACGGTGCTAAAGTCCGGATATGGATACAAATGAACTTCTCGCCGCCATCAACATGGCGATGACCGAAATGGAAGAACAGCCGGAGGACCTGCACGAGGTTCACATGCGGCTTCTGGAGCTTCTCGATCAGTTGCGCGCCACGGGCGCGGAGTTGCCGTCGGATCTGGTCGATCTGGAACGACGCTTGGCCGAGGATGTCGAGGGCATCGCGCCCAAGAGGTAACGGCGGCCTGATTCTCGGCAGGGTTTTCCTTTTAGGATGTTTCCCGCCCGGCCAGCGGCGGGGCATAGGCAAGCGTCCCGTCCCGGGCTTCCGTATCCCAGGGAAAATGCACCCAGGTATCCTGCGCCACCTCGTGAATGAAGATGTCCGGCAGGTCGCGGGCGGCGGGCTTGGCATAGAGCGTGACGAACAGGGCGTCCGGCAACAGGTCCCGTGCCGCCCGTGCCGTCGCCCCCGTATCCACCAGATCGTCGACCAGCAGCCAGCCCGCCCCCTTGTCGACGGCGGCGGCCTCCGGCGTCTTGAGCAGGTGCACCCGGCCTTGGGTTTTAACATCATAGCTGGCGATGGCCAGGGTATCGATCAGGCGGATGCCCATTTCGCGGGCCAGCACGGCGGCCGGCACCATGCCGCCCCGGGTGATCGCGACGATGCCCTTCCACGGGCTCGCCCAGCTGCCGGGGGGCGGCGTGCTCAGCAGGCGGCCGGCAAGGGCGCGCGAATCCGCATGGACTTCGGCCCAGGTGACGATGCGTTCAGGGGGGCGTTCCGGCGGCGAGGGGACTGTCATGGCGGGAATATTAACGGGGCCGCCGGCATTTCCCAAGGGTGGAGGTTCCCGAAAACGGGGCCCCAGAAACGGAAAAACCGGCGCCCACGCTGACGCCGGTTATCCGGATTTGCAGTGAATGTCGTGGTTTAACGAACGTACAAGTGAACTTCGTTTGTCTTGGCGGCCGCCAGGGTCTTGGCGGACACTGCCACCCGCGTCGGCGGCAGGCCCATTTCGACCAGTGAGCGCTTGACGTCTTCGGCGTGGCGCTTAGCCTTGTTCGTGTTGATCGCGACGCGCGCGGCGCCACCGGCCGAGGGTGCCACCGCAACCAGGTCGAACACCGCGGCCGGATGGGTTTCAAGGGCGCGACTGACGGCCGTGTATAGGGCCTGCTGATAGGGCACGTTCGGCCGGTCGAAGCGGATCACCACCAGAGGGCGGCGGCCCGTCGTATCGGCGGGGGCGGCAACCTGGCTGGCGCTCGGGCCGCGGCCGGTGACGGCGGCGTCGAGCAGCGACGAGCCGAGCGATTCGCCCTGGCGGATGCCGGCCGAAATCTGCACCAGATTGCGCTGTTCGGCGCCGATCCAGGTCGACTGGCGGCGCACGTCCTCGGTCACTTCGCGGTGCAGGCGGTCGATCAGAACGACGGTCTGGTCGACCTCGTCCTCGAGAATGGCAAGCTGGCGGTGGTCCTCGTCGACGGCGCCGGACACCTTGAAGGCGGCGCGTACGCTTTCCGTGAGGAACGAGGCCAGGGTGGAATCGCTGGCCACGCCGGTGGACAGCTTGTTCATTTCGCCGATGTCCTGGCTGAGGCGGTTGAGGTCCTGCTGCGCCGTGTTGAACTGCTGCACCAGCACCGGGTTACCGCGGGTCGTGCCGACCTGCAGGCGCGATTTAACGGCGGCGATGGTGCCGTGGTACTGCTGCGAACTTTCGACGATGCGCGAGCGCACGGACTGAAGCTGTTCGTTGTGTTGCAGGATCGAGCTTTGCAGCTTCTGCAACTCATCGCGCAGTTCCTGGACCTTCTTACCGACGAAGGTGCCGGTCGCGTCGCCCGGCGTCACGCCGGTCGGCACGAACTTGGTCGAACCCAGGGCAGGCTGATTGGCGGCCAAAACGGCCGTCTGCTGCGATGCGGCGTCTTGCGCGCTCGCCGTCTGCGGCGACGCCGCTTCCGGTTGCGCGGTCTCTGTCGTTGTTTTGGCAGAAGGCTCGGATGCGCTCAGCGAGGGCCACAGGTCCTCGTCGAACGAACATGCCCCCGTGAAAATCACGGCCCCCGCCAAAAGAACTCTCAGTTTCGGAAAACCCATCTCGTCCGCGAGCCCTTGGTTCTTCTCCGATAACAAACCGGAGTTGTTTTTAAATCCCCAGCGGGTATGTACGAAAACATACCCCACCCCTCAGTTTCCGGGCGAGTGTACTCAATGGCCCGGAGCACCACAAGTTCCTATTTTAATACGAAGATTCGGCGTTTGACGACCTTTAATCCGGGACGCCTCCTAGCGCTTGCAAACGGAGAAGTGCTGGAGTAGTGTCCGGCTCCTTCCTGACGGGGGCCCCTTGGGGGTCCAGTCACAAGCGCCCGTAGCTCAACTGGATAGAGCGTCTGACTACGGATCAGGAGGTTGGGAGTTCGAATCTTCCCGGGCGCGCCATTTCCCCGTTTTTCCCCGAAAACTACCGACAAGTTCCTCGAAAAAGATCCGCTTCCGGCGGGCCCCGCCGATGCTTATCGGGCCGTGGTTATGGCACCGGCACGTTCAGGAACGTCAGCGCCACGAAGCGATGGCCCTTGGTCACCGGCAGGACCTCGTGCAGCAGGGAGCAGGAGAACACCACCGCCGCCCCCTTCTCCGGGCGGAACAGTTCCGGCCCGTATTCGGGAAAGCGCAAATCGCCGCCTTCGTAGTCGCCCGTGTTCAGGTTCAGCGTCACGGCGAACTTGCGGTGCTTGGTCGCCGGGCTGGTGTCGTCGCGGTGGACGGTGAAGAAGCCCGCCTTCTCGGCCTTGTAGCAGCCGATCTTGAAGGTCTCGACCGTATAGCCCTCGAAATGGAAGGCTTTGGATATCTCGGGCACCAGGCGCGGCATCAGCCGGTTCAACAGTTTCTGCTCCAGCGCCTTGTCATGCAGGTAATAGTCCTCGCGCCGCTTGGTCGTCGGCACCACCTGCACGCCGCCGCCGGCCGACGATCCCACGGCGACCGTGCCGTCGTCCCGCTCGCCGTTGTGCCACAGGCCGATCAGCCAGGCGCAGTCCTCGGGTTCCAGCGCCCTGGGCACAAGCAGCGCCGGCGCCGCGTGCTGGATCACGGCCTGGTCGCGGCCGTGCCGCGCCTGGGCCAGCATCCCGGCAAGCCAGCCGTCCAAGCCCATGGCCCCGCCGCCGAGCCCGCGCACGCCGATCAGGCGCTGATTGGGGTCGAGCACATAGACCGCCGGCGCCGCGACACCGGACAGCCCCGCGAACCCCTTGGTGATCTCGGACCCCGGGTCGGCCATTACCCGGTGCGGCCAGCCGGACGCTTCCTTTTGCGTCGCCGCCACGGTGGTGTCGCCGGGCACCAGGGTCGCGACCTGTGCGCCGCCGGCGGCAAGCGCGGCCGGGTCGAGCCCGCTTTTCGTCATGTCCGCAAGGCTCTGGCCGCCGGCGAACAGCAGGATCGTCGGCGCGCCGGTGACGGCGGAATAGAATTCGAAGGTCCGGCCCTCGGAATCGCGGCAGGCGAACAGGGGCGTGTGATCCCCCGGGGCATATTGCGGGCGGGCGGGCGGCTCGAACAGGGTGGGTGCGGCTTTGATGTGGTGATCCTCCCTTGTGCGACGTGCGGCGGCAATGATAGCGAAGAAACGGTGTTCGACAACATTCGCTTGCGTGCCGACCGGTTGCATCGTTCTTGCCGGGTGAATACAAGTCGCGCGGGCCGGATCGGCCGTTCCGGACAGGCCCAAAGTATCTCAGGCCCAGACACTCTAAGGTGATCGACGTGCAAACCGTTTCGGCATATGCCCGCTTGTTGCATCAGGACCGCGCTCAGGCGGCCCTTGCCTTCGCCGTCTGCCTGATCGTCGCTCTGTTCCAGACCTTGCCCCCCCCCTATACCCGCCCGGTCGCCGACGCCATGCAGTACGCCGGCATGGCGGCGTTGCTGGCCGATGCCATGGCGTCGGATTGGGGGCAGGTGAATGAAATCCTGGGAACGTTCTTCGGCCCGGTCTATCCGATGTTTGCCGGTGTGCTGGCATTTTTCGACGCGGACCTCGCGCGGGCCCTGAAATGCGTTTCCCGGGACGGCGCCGTCTGCGACCTAAGCGGATTGACGACGTTGTTCATTGTGCAAGCCGTCCTCGCGGCGTTCACGGCGTTCTTCGTCTTCCTGGCCGCGTGCCGGCTTGCCGGGGATGTGCGCATCGCCTGGTTGACGCTGGCGATCGTGCTGGCGACCAAGTGTTTCACCCATTATGCCGGGTTGATCCTGACGGAAATCCCGACCTTCTTCTTTGTCGCGCTGTTCGCCTGGATGCTGGCCCGGGTCCTGTCCGATCCGGTCCCACTGCGGCGTGATATCGCCGTGGCCGGTGTGGCGCTCGCCGCCGCGGCGCTCACGCGGGCGTCCTATGTGTATCTTCTTTACTTCATGGTGCCGGTGATCGTCCTGTGGTGGCGCTTTGGGCGCGGCCGGGCGTGGACCGCCGCTGCCGCCGCCGCCGCGTGCTTCGCCGCCGGTGCGGCCGCAATCCTGGCGCCCTGGTGGATCAGGAACTATATCGGCTTCGACCTTGCCGGCATCAGCGGCGGTTATGGCCCAAAGGTGCTGATTGAACGGTTGCCCTACAATCTTATGACATGGCGGGAGTGGACGATCAGCTTGGTCTACTGGCTGCCTGATTTCGGGGACAACTTGGCGACGGCGCTGTTTTCCGAAGAGCAGGTCCGGCGGCTGTCCTGGTACCATCCGGACTCCTTCTACATGATGGGGCGCGGCCAGTTCTTTCTCGATGTGCGGGCTGCTTCCGGGGCACAGGACAATCCGCTCGGCTATCTGCTCAAGGAATACGTGTGGCGCGATCTGGGCAAGCATCTGGCGGTCACGATGTCGCTTGCCTTGCGCGGCCAATGGGTCGGCAATTACGCCAGCCTGATCGGGTTCGTCCTTTTACCGGCCTGTGTCTGGATTCTTGCCCGCCGCGGCCGTGCGGGCCCGTTCCTGGTGTTCTGCCTGCCGCCCTATTTCATGTTGGGGCTTTACGCATTTGTGTCCGTCAACGTGGTTCGCTACAACGAGCCCCTAATCGCCGTGTTCGCGCTCAGCGGCGCCACAGTCATCGTTCACTTGGTCACGCATGGCGTGGACCGCCTGCGCCGAATAAGGAAACAATGATGATGGCCTATCTCAAGCTCGCCGGTTTCCTGCTGATGATCGTTGCCGGGCAGATCTGCTTCAAGAAGGCGGCCCTTTCGGGCGCCGGCCTGGACAGCATTTTCCAGTCGTTCATGAACAAATGGCTGCTCGGCGCTTTTGCAATCTATGGCGTCGCCACGTTCATCTGGGTGACGCTGCTGCGCACAATGCCCCTGTCCACGGCCTATCCGTTCATTGCACTGGGCTTCATCCTGGTGCCGCTTGCCGGCGTGTTCTTGTTCGGGGAGCATCTTTCCGCGACGCAATGGGTCGGCACGGGAATGATCGTCGTGGGAATCATGTTGGCCGGCGGGGTCGGCAGCCCTTTTAACGGTTGACCCCATGCCCTTTTAGATGCGCGGATCGGAATTGATCTAATAACCGACCGCGAATGCCCGCGGACCACCGCGGGCGCACGGAAACGGAAGTAACGACATGGTCGCCATTTTGATCCCCGTCGCCGCCCTGTTCCTCAGTTTCGGCATTCTGCTGGCCGGCAACGGGCTTCAGGGCACGCTGCTGCCCGTGCGCGCGGGGATAGAAGGTTTTTCCCCCTTTATCATCGGCGTCATGGGGGCGTCCTTTTATCTGGGCTACATCCTGTCCTGTTTCTTCGCCCCCCGTGTCGTCGCGCGGGTTGGGCACATTCGTTCCTTCACCGTGTTCGGCACGGTCGCCTCGGCGGCGCAGCTCATGCACGTCGTCTGGGTCGATCCAGTCGCCTGGTGGGGGCTGCGCTTTATCACCGGGGCCTGCCTGTGCGGGCTCTACATGGTCATGGAAAGCTGGATCAACGAGCGCGCCGGCAAGGAACACCGCGGGCGCATCCTGTCTTTCTATCAGATCGTCAACCTGGGGGCGGTAACCGTCGGCCAGATGCTCCTGAACCTCTACGAGCCCGCCGGGTTCGAATTGTTCGTCGTGGCTTCGGTGCTGGTTTCCATCGCCTTGGTGCCTGTCGCCCTGACGCGCACCACAGCGCCACAGCCGCTGCAGCAGGTGCGTATCCGCATTCCCCGCGTCTACGCCATTTCGCCCGTCGGCATGATCGCTTGCCTGACCGTCGGTCTGGTCAACGGCGCCATCTGGACCATCGTGCCCCTGTTTGCGCAGAGCGCCCTCGCATCAATCGCCGAATTGTCCCTGTTCATGAGCCTGATCATCGTCGGCGGCGCGATTTTTCAATGGCCGCTCGGCCGCTGGTCCGATTTTGTCGACCGGCGTTGGGTGATCATCGCGATCTGCGTCGGCGGCGGTGTCAGCGCCCTCGCCCTGATGGCGTTCGGCGATCTCGCGCGCGCCGCCATGTACGCGCTCGCCTTCGTTTACGGCGGTTTTACCTTCGCGCTTTACGCCATCGCCATCGCCCATGCCAACGATCAGGCCGAACCCGAGGACTTCGTCGAAATCGCCTCGACCTTGATCCTGGTATTTTCCATCGGCGCCGTCGTCGGGCCGATGTTGGCATCGGCGGTGGTCGAGGTGGCGGGGCCCAATTCCTTCTTCGCCTATTCGGCGGTGATCCATTTCCTGACCGCCGGCTTTGCCTTCTATCGGATGCAGCGCCGCGCGGCGACGGCGTCCGAAGACAAGGACGACTTCATTCCCGTCCCCCGCGCCTCGCCGGAAGTCATCAGCATCGATCCGCGCGCGCCCGACGAAGATGTCGAGGCCGAGCCTAACGGATAATGGGGGAGGCCGGGCTTTGGCCTCTCAACCATGATTGACCTGAGGCCCCGAAATTCCGATAACGGCACATCGGAATTGTATACAAGGCCCCTGACAATCAAAAACCGGGCCGTACCGCCTACGGAGAGGACATTCATGGCACATACCGCCGCGTCGAGCGCGCTCGACCACATCAAAGTTCTGGACCTGACGCGGGTCCGCTCGGGCCCCACCTGCGTCCGCCAGTTGGCGGATTGGGGGGCCGACGTGATCAAGGTCGAACTACCCGAAAGCATCGAACCCGACGGCACCCTGGGGGCCAAGCGCCACACCGCCGATTTTCAGAACCTGCAGCGCAACAAGCGCTCTCTGACCCTGAACCTCAAGGAAGAGGAAGGCCGCAAGCTTTTCATGCGCCTAGTCGAGGGGGCCGACGTGGTGATCGAGAACTTCCGCCCGGACGTGAAGGAAAAGCTCGGGATCGGCTATGAGGCCCTCAAGGCCGTCAACCCGCGCATCATTCTGGGCTCGATCTCCGGCTTCGGTCAGGACGGCCCTTATGACAAGCGCCCCGGCTTCGATCAGATTGCCCAGGGCATGGGCGGGCTGATGTCGATCACCGGCGAGCCGGGCCGCGGGCCCATGCGCGTCGGCATTCCCATCGCCGATCTGACCGGTGGCCTGTTCTGCGCCATGGGCGTGTTCATCGCCCTGATCGAGCGTGAGAAATCCGGCAAGGGCCAATGGGTGACCTCGTCGCTGCTGCAGGCCATGGCCTTCATGCTCGATTTTCAGGGGGCGCGTTACCTGATGGAAGGCGAAGTTCCCGGCCAGGCCGGCAACGATCATCCGACCTCGATCCCCACGGGCGTGTTTCCGACCAAGGACGGGCATATCAACATCGCCGCCGCCGGCGAGCGCATCTGGGCGCGCCTTTGCGACGTGCTGGGCGCGCCGGAATGGTGCGAGGACGAGCGCTTCAATGGGCCGGAAAAACGCTCCAAGAACCGCCATGATCTGAATGCCCTGATCGCCGAGAAGACCAAGGACCGGACCAGCGCCGATTGGGTCGAGGCCTTCAACAAGGCGGGCGTGCCGTCGGGACCGATCTACGACATGGCCGGCATGTTCGCCGACGAGCAGGTCAAGCATCTGGGCATCGCCGAAGACTGCGACACGGTCTGCTTCGGCCGGACCAAGATGATGTCGCAGCCGATCCGCATGAGCCGCACCGATTCCAAGCTGGTCGTCCGCCCACCGGAAAAGGGCGAGCATACGGACGCCATTCTGAAGGGCCTGGGCCTGTCGGACTCGGAACTGGCCGATCTCAGATCACGCGAGATCATATAAGGAAGATTCACCACTGAGACAGTGAGGCGGTGAGAAGGGGGGGAACCATCGGCTCCACCTCCGCCGTCATGCCCGGACTTGATCCGGGCATCCACGATCCCATCCCGTTTGCGCCGATTAAGACGTGGGTGGCCGGGTCAGGCCCGGCCATGGCGAAATGAAAAATCTCATTGCCTCACCGTCTCTGTGGTTTTCTTAATTAATCCGCCGCCTCGACCTTCGGGCGCAGCGGCGTGCGCATGGTTACCCATTCCTCGGCCGCCGTCGGATGGATGCCGATGGTCGCGTCGAAATCCGTCTTGGTGGCGCCGGCCTTCAGGGCGATGCCGAGCGCCTGGGTCATCTCGGCGGCGTCCAGGCCAACCATGTGACAGCCGAGCACGCGGTCCGTCTTTTTATCGACGATCATCTTCATCATGGTGTGCTCGTCGCGGCCCGACAGCGTGTATTTCATGGGCCGGAAATGGGACTGGTAGATCACGACCTCGCGGTCGCGGCGCGCCTGTTCCTCGGTCAGGCCCACGGTGCCCACGGGCGGGGTCGAGAACACGGCCGTCGGAATATTGGCGTAATCGACCGTGGTCGGCTTGCCGCCGAACAGGGTATGGGCCACGGCCATGCCCTCGGCGAGGGCCACGGGGGTCAGCTGCACCCGGTCGATGACATCGCCGAGCGCGTAGATGCTATCCACGCTGGTCTTGAAATGGTCATCGACCGTGACTGCCCCCTTTGCGGTCAGGGCGACGCCCGCTTCGGCCAGACCTAGGCCCTTGGTGTTGGGCGCGCGGCCGGTGGCGTACATGACCGCGCCGACTTCCAGGATGTCCTCGTCGTTGAGGCGCAGGGAATAGCCCGATGTCGTCTTTTCGATGGATTGGACGGTGGTTTCCTGATGGATGGTGACGCCTTTTTTGACCATCTCGTCATGTAGGGTGTCGCGCACGGCGGCGTCGAACCCGCGCAGGATGTTTTCCGCCCGGATGATGACATGGGTGTCCGCGCCCAGGCCGTTGAAGATGCCGGCGAATTCGACGGCGATGTAACCGCCGCCGACGATCGCAATGCTGTCGGGGAGGTGGGCCAGGTCGAGCGCCTCGTTCGAGGTGATGGCGTGTTCGATGCCGGGAACATCCGGCAAGTCCGGCCAGCCACCGGTGGCGATCAGGATATATTTCGCGGTGCAAGTCAGGGTCCCGTCGGGGCCCGCGATCTCGACCGTATGGGGGTCGATGACGCGGCCCGTGCCCGTCAGCTCATCCACCCCGGCGTCACGCAACAGGCGGTGATAGACGCCTTCCAGCCGGTCCAACTCCTTATTCTTGTTGGCGATCAACCTGGGCCAGTCGAAGGCGGGGGGGGCTACGCCCCAACCGTAACCGGCCGCATCCTCGAAATCCTCGGCGAAATGGCTGGCGTAGACGAGAAGCTTCTTGGGTACGCAGCCGCGCATGACGCAGGTCCCGCCGATGCGCAGGTTTTCGACCACCGCCGTCTTCACGCCGTAGGTCGCGGCCGCGAACCGCGAGGCACGGACCCCGCCGGAGCCCCCGCCGATGGTGATCAGGTCATAGTCGTATTGCGGCATGGGGGCGTCCTTCGGTTTGTGGGTGGATGCGGGATTTGTGGGTGGATGCGGGATCCGGTATCGGGCCGATATCCCCCATCTAATCCATGTTCGCGGGCGTGTTCAACCGTACAGAAAGGTGTTGTGGCACTGTACGCGGCGGTCTCGGGGGCGATTCGGGAGGGTGTGACGGGCCCGTGACATTTGCGCAACGGCAGACATCCGGTGGGGACTGAATGCCGGAATGCCTCCGCCCAACCGCCTGGTTTTCATCGAATCTCAGCAATGTGTGGCATTCAAGCAACACTGTTTCAAAAAATCTACAGTCGAGACGGATTTTGCTTTTGAAACAGGGGCGAGCCGCTAAACTGCCCTCGTCCGGAACAGGATTGCCAACGCGTGGTCCTAAGGTGTTCCAGGGCAAAGTGGATTTGTAAGAGTGAATCTCATCTTAGGAGCAAACGAATGAACCTCAAAAAGACCCTTATGGTTGGTGCCGCCGGCGCTGCGCTTTTCGCGTTCGCCGCCCCGGTTGCCACCACCGCCGAAGCCGGTTCGATCAAGAACGGCAATGCGACCGACCTCACCGTGTACGGCCAGGTCAACCGCAACATGATGTTCTACAACGACGGTGAAGAATCCGGTTACCGCCACCAGGACGGTGACAACGGTTCCACCCGTTTCGGCCTGAAGGCTTCCGGCAAGGTCAACGAATCCGTTACCGTTGGCGCCCGTTTGGAAGCTGAATTGCAGTCGAACGACCCGAGCTCCATCGACCAGAGCACCGAAGACGGCGGCGGGGGCTCCTTTTCCGAGCGTCTGGCCAACATCTACTTCTCCCACAAGCAGTTCGGCAAGCTGACCCTGGGGCAGCAGTCGGAAATCTCCGACGGCATGTCCGACGGCCTGGATCTCGGTTACGCCGCCGGCGCCTTTGCCGGTATGGACCCGGATCTGTTGGTTACCAACATGAAGCTGCGTGAGGACACCACTGCCGCGGCTCTGAGCGGGACCAAACTGGGCGACGCCTTCGGCACCCTGGATGGTGGCCGTAATGATTCCATCCAGTACGAAACCCCCTCCATGAACGGTTTCCGCGCCCAGTTGGGTCTGGAATCTCAGGGCACCTGGGGTATCGGTGGTCTGTATGACGGCAAGATGGGCGGCCTTCAGGTTCGTGTCCGTGGCTTCTACGAAAACACCTCCGGCGCTGGCACGACGGCTGACCAGTGGCAGCTTGGCGCTTCCGTGAAGCACGACAGCGGGATTTCCCTGACCGCTCTTTATGGTATCTCCGACAAGGACTCCGGCAAAGACCACAAGAACTGGGGCGCGACTGTCGGCTACACGGCCAACATGAACTCGTTGGGCGCCACCGGTATCGGCGTTCAGGTGACCGGCACCCAGGATTGGGTCGAAGACGGCACGGATGCTATCGCCTACGGCTTTGGCGTCAACCAGCAGATCAAAGCTGCCGGCACGAACATCTACGGCAACGTGATGTTCTGGGACGTTGATCGCGTCTCCACCGCGACGCAGCTTGACACCCTGGTTACCTTCTTGGTCGGTGCTCAGGTTAAGTTCTAATCGGGCTTAAGGCGGGGCGCTTCGGCGCTCCGCCGCTCGGTTGAGCTTTCAGTAAGGAAACGGCCGTCCTTCGGGGCGGCCGTTTTTCTTTGTGCGGATTGATTGCTCGGGCGCGATGCGGGGCCGCAGCGATCCCCGCTATTCCACGGTCACGCTTTTCGCCAGGTTGCGGGGCTGATCCACGTCCGTGCCCTTGATGACCGCGACGTGATAGGCCAGCAGCTGCACCGGGATCGCGTACAGGATGGGGGCGACGAAGGGATCGACGGATCGCAGGGCGACCGTGGCTTCGGCCCCGTCGGCCAGCGCCGCAGCCCCCGCCTCGTCGGAAACGACGATGACCCGCCCGCCCCGCGCCATCACCTCATGGACGTTCGACGCCGTTTTCTCGAACAGCGCATCCGTGGGGGCGATGACGATGACCGGCACCTGATCGTCGATCAGCGCGATGGGGCCGTGCTTCATTTCGCCGGCGGCATAGCCCTCGGCATGGATATAGGAAATTTCCTTCAGCTTCAGCGCCCCTTCGAGGGCGATCGCATAGCTGGTGCCGCGGCCGAGATACAGCACGTCGCGCGCCTCGGCCATGCCCTGGGCGATGTCGCGGAGCCGCTCGTCGTGATTGAGGATTTCCGCGGCACGGCCGGGAACTTCGGTCAGTGCCGTGGTCAGGCGGGCTTCCGTGCCTGAATCGATGGCACCGCGCCCACGCGCCATGGCGATGGCGAGACAGGCCAGCACGGTCAACTGCGTGGTGAACGCCTTGGTCGAGGCGACGCCGATCTCGGGCCCCGCGTTGGTGTGCAGGACCATGTCCGATTCCCGGGCGATGGCGCTTTCCGGCTGGTTGACGATCGACAGGATCGATTGCCCTGCCTGGCGTGCGTAGCGCAGCGCCGCCAGGGTGTCGACCGTCTCGCCCGACTGGGAAATGAAGATCGCGGCCCCGTTGTCCGCCATGGGCGGTTCGCGGTAGCGGAATTCCGAGGCGATATCGACTTCGACCGGAATGCGGGCCAGTTGTTCGAACCAGTACTTGGCCACCAGGCAGGCATAGTATGAGGTGCCGCAGGCGACCAGGGTCAGGCGTTCGAGCGCCGCCGGGTCGAACGGCAGGCCGGGCATGGTCACCGTGCGTGACGCCGGATTGATGAAGCTTTGCAGGGTGTCGCCGATGACCTGGGGCTGCTCATAGATTTCCTTGAGCATGAAGTGCCGGTAGCCGCCCTTGCCGATCGCGGCCCCCGACAGTTCGGTCAACCGTATGGGCCGCTCGACCGGGTTGTCGTCGCCGTTGAACACCTGGGCGCCGGACGGGCTCAGCACGACCCAGTCGCCGTCTTCCAGATACATGATGCGGTTGGTCAAGGGGGCCAGGGCCAGGGCGTCGGAGCCGAGAAACATCTCACCCTCACCAAAACCCACGGCCAGCGGGCTGCCGCGCCGGGCCCCGATCATCAGATCGTGGTGGCCGGAAAAGATGATGGCCAGGGCAAAGGCGCCGTCGAGCCGGCGCAGGACCGCGGCGGTTGCGTCCGTCGGCGACTTGCCGTCCACGATCTCCTGGGTGATCAGGTGGACGATGACCTCGGTGTCCGTGTCTGACGCGAGATCGCAGCCCTTGGCGATCAACTCGGCCCGCAGGTCCTTGTAGTTCTCGATGATCCCGTTATGGACGATGGCGACCCGGTCCGTGGCATGGGGATGGGCGTTGACCTCGTTCGGCACGCCGTGGGTTGCCCAGCGGGTATGGCCGATGCCGACCGTGCCGGCGATGGGCTCCGCGTCCAGGCGGGCGGCCAAGTTGCTCAGCTTGCCTTCGGCCCGCCGGCGGTCAATGGCGCCGTTGACCAGGGTCGCGATCCCGGCGGAATCGTAGCCCCGGTATTCAAGGCGCTTCAGCCCTTCCAGCAGGATGGGCGCTGCCTCGTTCCGGCCGAGGATTCCGATGATGCCGCACATCGCCCGCTAACTCTCTTTCTTTGCGTCTTGTTTGGCCTTGCGTCCCTTCGCGTTGAAGCGGTCGGCCCAGCCCTTTACTTCCTTCTGATCGGCCCGGGTCACGGCGAGGGCCCCCGCCGCGACGTTTTTGGAAATCGCGCTGCCGGCACCCACGATGGCGCCCGCACCCACGGTCACGGGGGCGACCAGCGCCGTGTTGGAGCCGATAAAGGCCCCGTCGCCGATCACCGTCCGGGATTTCACATGGCCGTCGTAATTGCAGGTGATGGTGCCGGCGCCGATGTTGACGCCCGCGCCGACCGTGCTGTCCCCGACATAGGACAGATGGTTGGCCTTGCTGCCGGCGCCCAGGGTCGCGGCCTTGATCTCGACGAAGTTGCCGATATGCACGCCTTCGGCCAAATCGGCCCCGGGGCGCAGGCGGGCGAACGGCCCGATCACCGCGCCCGTTCCGACATTGGCCCCCTCGATATGACAGAACGCCCGGATCTCCACGTTGTCGGCGATGGACACGTTCGGTCCGAAAAATACGTTGGGCCCGATCACGACGTCCCGGCCCAATTCCGTATCCCATGACAGATAAACCGTCGCCGGATCGATCAGGGTGGCGCCGCCCGTCATGGCGCGGGCGCGCAGGCGACGTTGCGCGACGGCCTCGGCTTCGGCCAGGTCGGCGCGGGAATTGACGCCCATGACCTCGTCCGCGTCGCCGATGACAACGGCGGCCGCGGCCCCGTCGGCGCGGGCGATGGCGACGATGTCGGTTAGATAGTATTCGCCCTTGGCGTTGGCGTTGCCGATCCGCTCGAGCCAGCCGAGCGCGCGGGCGCCGTCGATGACCATGACCCCTGAATTGCACAATGTGACGGCAAGCTGTTCCGGCGTCGCGTCCTTGGCTTCGACAATGGATGCCAGGGTGCCGTCGCCGTCCCGGATCAGGCGGCCGTAGGGGGTGGGATCGGTGGGCTCGAAGCCGAGCACGACCACCCCGGGGCGCGCCGGGGACCGGCGTGCCGCCAGCATGACGCCGAGCGTTTCGGGCGTGATCAGGGGCGTGTCGCCGAACAGGACCAGCAGGTCGTCGGCCGGATGGGCCCGGATGAAGTCGCGCGCCGCCAGCACCGCATGGGCCGTGCCCAGGCGATCCACCTGCACCGCCGTCGGATGGGGCGCCACGGCCGCGGCAAGGCCGTCCATGCCGTCGCCGATCACGACCACGGTTTGGTCGGCCGCCGCCGCGTCCAGGGCGGCCAGGACATGGCTGATCATGGGCCGGCCCGCGACAGGGTGCAGGACCTTCGCCAGGTCCGATTTCATGCGTGTGCCCAGCCCGGCGGCCAGGACCACGGCGGTTGTCGTCGATTTTCCGTCTGCTTGCATGAAAACGCGGGGGCCTTTAAACGGTTCGGGCGGCGGCCATGGGGCCTGATGAAGGGATCCGGTGAAACATCTGGAGGGTCGGGCCGCAAGGTGCCACAGTATCTTGTGTCATCCAAGTCACAGTTTGTTACGGAATCTTGCAATGGAACTATGCAATGCCCGGGGTTAAGGACCGCTTACCCGCCACCTCCCTGCCCAAGGTCTCCCTCCCCAAGGTCGTCGTGTTCGATCTCGACGGCACCCTGGTCGACAGCGTGCCGGACATCGAGGCCGCGCTGAACTGGCTGCTGGCCCGCCTGGGCCGCCGCCAGGTGGCCCGCGACGAGGTCGCCGGCATGGTCGGCGACGGCGTGCCCAAGCTGGTCGAACGCGGGCTGCTGGCCACCGGCGGCCTGCCGGATGATGGGCTCGAGGGCCCGACGGCGGAATTCACCGCCCATTACGAAGCCAACGCGGCGACGCTCACGCGGCCCTTTCCGGGTGCCGTCGCGGCCTTGGCCGCGCTGCGGGACGCGGGGTGCCTGCTCGCCGTCTGCACCAACAAGCCGGCGGGGGCGACGGCGGAAATCCTGGGCGCCCTCGATCTCGCACCGTTCTTCGCGGCGGTGGCCGGCGGCGACACGGTGCCCGGCGTGCGCAAGCCCGATCCCCGGCATCTGATGCATGTGCTCGATCAGTTGGGCGCGGCCCCCGGCGACGCGGTCATGGTCGGCGACAGCCACAACGACGTGAACGTGGCCAAGGCGGCCGGCGTGGCCACGGTGGCGGTCACCTTCGGTTATGCCCATGGACCGGTCGAGGACCTGGGCGCGGATCTGCTGATCGACCACTTCGACGATCTGGTGCCGGCGCTGGGGCGGCTGACAGGCTAGCCGGTCAGCCCCCGGCGGGGCACAGGTCGAAGGCGATGGACACGCGCTTTTCGTCGCTCGACGTGACCGGGATGGTCTGGTGCCCGAAATAGGACGGGAACAGGACCATCATCCCCTCCTCGGGCCGCACCAGATGCACGGCGGGCTCGCGCCGGTCGCCGATCAGGTGGAAGGCGCGGCCGAATTCGATCCAGCCCTCGATGTTGTTGGTGCGCCCCTTGGCCGCGTCCTTCATGGACGCCGGCAGGGCCGGATAATACACGCCCGACAGCCAGGCCGGCGGATGGAAATGCACCAACTGGCGGCCCTCCCGGTCGTAAACCGTGCCCCAGCAGTTGACATCGAAGGCCCGGGGCGGATCGGCCAGGAAGGGATGGCCCAGGTCCTTCGGATGGGCGGCCATGAAGTCCCCCGCCATGGCCAGGATCATCTTTTTCAGGTCCAGGGCCGGGCCGTGCTCCGTGCCGTCGAACAGTTCCAGCGTGCCGCGGCCGTGCTCCACCGACCGGTTGACCTTGGAATAGGTCAGGCTGGGATGGTTCAGGAGATAGCCGACCAGGTCCTTGTTGAACGACGCCATGGAATGATAGCCGGCGGGGGCCGTGTGGACCCGCGTCATGATCAGGCCGAAGTCGAGCAGCCGCGCGGCCTCTTCCGTGCGGCCCAGGTCGTTCAGCGCCGCCGATTTCATGGCCAAGGACGGTGTCGGGAACGAGCCCGCAGCCAGGGCCCGGTCGGCGGCGGCCAGGGCGCGCGCCGCCTCACCCGCGCGCATCCACACGAAGGCCATCTGGCCGTGCAGGTCGATCGCCTCGGGATGGGCCGTGAGGAACCGGTCGGCCAGGGCCGATGCCTCCGCCGCCCGCCCCTCGGCGCCATAGGCATAGATCAATTCGTTCACCGACCCGCCGTCGTCCGGGTTCAGCGCCACCGCGCGCTCCAGGGGGGCGATGGCCTTGGCGTAGTCGGTCGACCGCCCGTGCAGCAGGCCGATGTTGGCGAAGGCGCGCTGGTGGCCGGGGTTCATTTCGGCCGCGCGGGTGAACAGGGCGATGGCGTCGTCGTACTTGCGGGCGTTCATATGGACGGTGCCCAGGTTGAAATAATCCTCTGGGTCCCGGCTGCCCAGCTCGATCGCCGTCTCATAGGCCGCCCGGGCACTCTCGCCGTCGCCCAGCAGCTGATAAGCGATGCCGAGCGAGCCGTAGACCGGCGGCGCCTCGGGCGCCAGCTCGGCCGCCCGGCCCAGATCCTCGGCCCCGCCGGCGGGGTCGCCCAGGATGATCCGCGTGCGGCCCAACTCGAAGGCCAGGTTGGCGTCGCCGGGGGATCGGGCCAGCGCGTCGCCCAGCACCCGCAACGCGCCGTCGCCGTCGCCGGCCTCCAGCAGCATCTTCGACAGGGTCACCGCGCAGGGCGCGAACCCGGGATGGGCGGCCAGGGCCCGGCGCAGCAGGGCGATGGCCTGGACCGTTTTGCCCTGGTTGTGGCGCACCAGGCCCAGGCAGTAGAGCGCTTCCGGATGCTCGGGCACGGCCTTCAACACGTCCTCCGCGTCCTTGCCGGCGCGCGTCAGGTTGCCGGCGCGGAACGCCTGGCCGGCCCGCGCCATCAGGCGGGCGATGTCGTCTGCGGTCTTCGGTTTCAAGCGGCCTCTCCTGGGTCGGCGGACGGAATTCGGGGTGCCGGCGGGCGGGCCGAGAGTGCCACAGCCGCCGGTCTCCGTCCATGTTGGCCGGCCGCACTGCCCAGCGCCTTGACATGGCGCATTGCGGGTGCGGGCAGGCCCAGCTTGACAGGCCCAGCTTGACAGGCTCGGGGGCCGCCCCTTATATGATCGCGCCTTGCCGCCGGGGACCGACCCGGCGATGCAGCAAGGGCGCGTAGCTCAGCGGGAGAGCACTGCCTTCACACGGCAGGGGTCGCTGGTTCAATCCCAGCCGCGCCCACCATTTCTTCCTTTGATATCAAACGACCGAGGATCAAAATGCGATATCCCTGTGCCCATTATAGGAATTTATTGACAAAAATATAAATCCATCTTAATCTGGCAAATTGCTGGCCCAAGTTTCTCTGGACAATCAGCAGCCGTCACAAGTGGGCCTTTCACAGGCTATAGCATGAGTTTCTAACGCGCCCGATAGGCCCTTCCGCCGGGCCCGGTGAATTGACATCGGACAACCCAGCCCGAAGCGCCGCGACATCGGATAACGCTCCCGATACCCCGCAATGAACCCGGACGCTGGCGCGCCTTCACTGCCTGCGATCCGCATTCCTGCGTGTTCCGAGGAGCGCTTACGCATCCATGCCGTCTCCCTGGAGCACGCGAATCTATTCGCAAGGAGACGGAACGTGAAATCCCCCTTCAAACTCAATGCGACCTTGGGCCGCACGTACAATGCCGATCTGGATGATGTCCTGCGCACGAAGCAGGCGTTGGGAAAGCTCGGCCATTTCGAGCTGCCGTCCTACGGCATGACCGAGTATCCCGATGAGCCATTGTTTCAGGGAATTGAAAGCTTTCAAGAGCGGCATGGCTTACAACGTGATGGTGTTATGAAGCCGGACGGCGAGACCGCGGCGAGGCTTGAACATGTTCTCGGTCAAGCAGAAAGCAACGGAAGGAAGACGCCCTCCAATGTCTTCGGCTTGACAGGCGACGTCGGCCCCGGACGCACTAATAACCCCCTCGATGTATCGACGACAAGCCAAGCGCTGGCGTGGGCAGGTTTTCCCGTCCATCCAGATGGAGGCGCTGTGGGCGAGATATCGGGTAAAGGACTCCCGAGCGTCATTAAGCGATTCCAGGCCTCAAAAGGTCTGAAGGTTGACGGTTGGTTGCGACCTTATGGTGAAACCGAAAACGCATTGAACCGTGACCTGCAGTCGAAGGTCAAAGTCTTGCAAGTCGCCGACGATACCAATGCCACACCGGCCAAAGGTGTGACCATGCCAGTCCAACAACGTAGCCAACAACAAGGACGCATCCAAATCCCCATACCGCGAGGGGCATATGAAATCGCGACGTATTTTGGTCTGCCGATACTGGTTGCCATGGACTGGTGGCAGTCCATGGCCGGTGCACAGAAAGCCAAAGGGAAATTGGCCGGAGGCGGTTCCGATGACGATGGCAGTGAGTTGGAGAGGCAATGCGAAGTTCGATATGGTATCGATACGGAAACTTGTAACGGAATTACAAGAACGCGTGGCGCCGCGGCTGGGGCGCGTTGTCACGCTACCGCAGCCAACAGATATGACGCATGCCTAAGAGGTGTCCCCGTTGAATACCTACCGCCGTTGGATACATGGAACCAATAAGCACACCGATCTTGAGTTTTGAGGCCTTCGCCAAAGGGGGCGACGGCAGTGTCGCCCCCTTCGACCTTAAGGTTTACGCACCTGGCTATGAAGCTGGAAAAGGGTATTATTGTTTTGCGAGTTGCCCGTACTTATCCAAAAAGCCATATCAGATATTTGGAGTTGATCCAGAACAGGCATGTGAGTTGGTAATTGATTTTATCCGTATGCGTTTATGCGGAAGCGCAGAACTGATTGATATGGACGGCAAGCCGATATCTTTACCAAGTATTGTGTGGAGCGAGGCTCCTACGGAATAGCCATGCTCACTCTGCCCTATAGATGCGCAAGAGTCGTTGGTTCAACCACCATCCCCCAACCCGAAAAAAGCGCCCCTCTCGAGGGGCGCTTTTCGCTTCAGGCGGGCTAAGTGAAGGCTGGGCGGGCCGGCCGATGATTACCGCCCGTAGAACCTCTTCACCGTGTCTTGGGCGACCTGTTGCAGGAACGCCGCCGTGTCCTTGTCGACCTTGCCGAAGTAGTCGTAGCTGTTGCCCACGGGCGACTGGCCGTAGACGCTGGCGAACACCACGCAGGCCGCCAGATAGGTGCCGTCCAGGCTGGGGTGGGAGCTGTCGTAGCTCTGGTGCAGTTTCAGGTCCGGGCGCTGCTTGTACGATTCCTCGAAGGCCAGGCCGACGGGGATGACCAGCGCGCCCACCGCGTTGCCCGTCTCCACATACAGCTTCTCGATCGCCCGAATCATTTCGGGGTCGTACTTCTTGTGCGGCTTCACATAGGCATGGGTCATGTAGAGCGCCGTCTCGCCGCCGGCGGCCTGGATCTTTTTGGCGAAGTCGGCGACGGTCGCGGCGAATTTCGGGGCATGGTCCTTTTTCGTCGCGGCGGCGCTGAAGCCCTGCAGCACGACGAGCTGGAACGGATCCTTCACCCGCAGCTTGCCCGGTTCCAGGTAGCCGTCGATGTTGTGGTCGAACAGCATGGCGCCGCTGATGGTCGCGGATTTGTATTTCAATGTCTTCATGTCCGACAGGCCCGAGGCCGCGACCATGCGCCGCACGTGGTTGTGCAGGCTGTCGTTGTAATAGAGGTAGCTGTTGCCGACGAACAGAACCCGTTCCGGCTTCGCGGTCTTCAGCGCCTTGACGGCCGGCTGCGGGGTCTCGGCGCGGGCGGGGCCGCCCAGGGCCGGCAGGGTCAGGGCCAGAACGACAGCGGCGAGCAGGGGGAAGCGCGGGGTGCGCGTGCAGGAAAGCATCGGTGTCTCCTCAGTCTTGGATATGTGTTCCTTGGGTGTGTGTTCCCATGGGCCTTGGGCCCTTATGCGGCCACTGTGATCCCTTGCCTCGATAAAGAAAATTCGAAACTAGACAACAACTCATCAGGAAATTGCATGAGTCAGGTAATCGGCGCATAGTTCCGGGCGCTTGCGCGATGCCCACGGATCGGATGCCCGCCCATGAATTTCAAGTCGCTGCGCGCCTTTCGCCTGGTCGTGTCCCAGGGCTCCCTGGCCGCCGCCGCCGAGGTCCTGAACCTGAGCCAGCCGGCCGTCAGCCGCCTGATCGCCCTGCTGGAAAGCGAAACGCGGCTGACCCTGTTCGACCGCTCGCGGCGGCGCCTGGCCCTGTCGGAGGCGGGTGAGGCCTTCCACCGGGAAACCCGCCACATCCTCGACGGCATCGACGAGCTGCCGCACATCGCCGCCAACGTGCGCGCCGGGGCCAACCGGCCGTTCCGCCTGGTCACCGGGCCGCGCGTCGGCACGGCCCTGGTCGCGCCGGCGCTGGCCATGATGCGGCGGGAACATCCCGGCCTGAAATGCGTGGTCGACGTGCTGTCGCGGTTCGAGCTGGAAAACCGCTCGGGCATCGCGCGCTACGACCTGGGCATCGCCTCATTGCCGGTCACCCACGCCCTGCTGCCGATCGAAAACCGGCCGATCTGCCGGGCGCGCATGGAGGCGGTGATGGCGGCAAGCCATCCGCTCGCCGGCAAGGCGGCGATCACCGCCGGCGACCTCGCGGGCCAGCCGATCATCGGTATGCTGCCGGGCCTGTTCGGCCGTCAGCAGGCGGACGAGTTCTTCCGTGCCGACGGCGTCGTGCCGTCCTATGCGGTGGAAACCACGTCGTCGCTGATGGCCTGTCAGATGGCGCGCGACGGCGCGGGCATCGCCCTCCTGGACCGGCTCTCGGTCACGGCGATGGACCCGGCGGGCATGGCGGTGCGGCCGCTCGACCCGCCGCACTGGCTGTCCTACGGCTATATCCACCACAAGGGCCAGGTGTTGAGTGCCGAGGCCCGGACCTTCCTGGCGTGCCTGCGCCGGTATATCGATGATTTCCGGGCGTCGGGCGCCGCTGCCGCCGAGGCGGTCGTCCCGCAATGGAATGGCGGGCTGGAAGCCTAGTTCTTGGCCCGCGCCCAGGCCGGGAAGATGCCCAACAGGTCGGCGACGGAGCGTTCGCGGCCCGTGTCGATCTTGGCCGTGGCGGTCATTCCGGCGCGCAGCGGCGGCGCGTCGGCGTGGGGCAAAAGCCGCAGCCGCACCGGCAGGCGCTGCACCACCTTGACCCAATTGCCCGACGCGTTTTGCGGCGGCAGGATCGCGAATTCGGCGCCGGTCGCGGGGGAAATGCTTTCGACCTCGGCCTGCCAGGTCACGTCGGGATAGATGTCGAGCACCACCGTCGCCTTTTGCCCCGGGCGGACATGGGTCAACTCGGTCTCCTTGAAGTTGGCGTCGACCCAGGGCGGCGTGTCGGTGACGATGGCGAACAGGGGTTCGGATGCGGTGATCTGTTCGCCCGCGACCAGGGGCACGGTCACCACGATGCCGCTGGCAGGGGCCGTGACGGTGGTGCGCGCAAGGTCGAGATTGGCCTGGTCGAGGGCCGCCTGCTTGGTCCGCACCAGAGGATGGCCGTCGACGGGCTGGTCCGGATCGCTGCCGAGCGACGCCTGGATGCGCTGGATCTTCTGGCGCGCCAGGACGACGCGGTCGTCGGCGGCGTTGGCGTCGTTTTCCATTTCATCGAACCGCGCGTGCGAGGTGACGCCGCGCTTGACCAGTTCGCGCTCGCGTTCCAGCCGCTTGCGGAAATAGACTGCGCGGTCCGTGGCGTCGCGCAGCTCGACCCGCGCTTCCTTGAGGGTCGCGGCCAGGGTTTCAACCTCGCGGCGGGCGGCGTCCAGTTCGGCCTGGGCCAGGGCCGCGGCCAGCTTGAAGGGTTCGGGATCGATGCGCACCAGCACGTCGCCCTGGGTGACCTTCATATGGGCCTTGGCGCGGACTTCGATGGCGCGGCCGGATATTTCGGCCGCCAGCTTGGCGATGTCGGTTTTCACATAGGCGTTTTCGGTCGCCACGTAACGCGCCCCCAGCAGCCAGTAGCCGACGGCGGCGATGACCGCCAGCAACGGCACCACGCCCAGCAGCAGCAGGCGCTTGCGTTTCGCCTTCTTCGCCGCCTGTTTCAGGTCTTCATGCCCGTTCAGGGTGATGGGGGTCTGCTCATTCGGCATTTATTTTCTCGAGTTCCGTCGATTGGATGGTGTCGTTGTCGCTGGCCATTTCCTGCAGCCGCTGTTTCACGTTCAGCAAAAGGTCGGTCAGGGTCTCGCGTTCCCGGCGGCTCAGGCCGGACAGTTCCTCCTCGACCATGGCTTCGGCGATGGGGCTGACCTCGCCGTGGATGCGCCGACCCAGGTCGGTCATGTAGATGCGCTTGATGCGCCGGTCGGTGTCGTCGGGGCGGCGCTCCAGCCAGCCGAACTCTTCCAGCTTGTCGATCAGCCGTCCGGCCGACGCCTTTTCGACCTCCAGCAGTTCGGCCAGTTCCGACTGGCTGACGCCCGGCTGATCGCCGACCCGGCGCAGCGCCAGCCATTGCGTGCGGGTAAAGCCCATCTTGCGGACCCGGCGGTCGAACACCGTGCGCTGCAGGCGCGCGGCCTCCACGATCAGGAAGGCAAGGTAGCGACCTTCGGACAGGGCGCCCTGCGTGTCGATCTTGGTCATGTAAGGAATTTCCCTTGCGAAATTAGTAAGTATTCTTACTATTGCAGTCCTTACTGTCAACAGGATTACCAATTCCGTGCCCATCGACAACGCGGTCGGCGCCCTGCAATCCCAGCCGGAACTCACGCCGGCGCGGCGCTGGGTGATTCTCGCGGTCATTATTCTGAGCGTCACTCTCTACTCGACATCGATCCTCATCGTGGCGGCGGTGCTGCCGCAGCTTCAGGGCACCATGTCGGCGACGCCGGATGAAATCTCCTGGGCGATGACCTTCAACATCCTGGCCACGGCGGTGGCGACGCCGCTCACGGGCTGGCTGGCCGGGCGTTTCGGGCGGCGCAACCTGCTGGTCGTCAGCCTCGCCGTGTTCGGCATCGCGACCTATTTCTGCGGCGCGGCCAACTCCCTCGAGGCGCTGATCTTCTGGCGCATCGTTCAGGGCGCCGGCGGTGCTCCCCTGTCGCCCATGGGCCAGACGGTGGTGCTCGACATCTTTCCCAAACACCAGCACGGCATGGTCATCGGCCTGTACGGCGTCGGCGTCGTCATGGGGGCCTTCGTCGGGCCGATGATCGGCGGCGTGATGGCGGAAACCTATACCTGGCGCTATGCGTTCTACATCCTGGTGCCGGTGGCGATCGGCGCCGCGTTCGCCGTGTTCTTCGCTCTGCCGCGCATGCGTCGTCAGGTGCAGATCAAGCTGGAATGGACCGGCTTTATCCTGATCTCCCTGGCCATCGCCTGCCTTCAGCTGGCGCTGTCCCGCGGCCAGCGGCTCGACTGGTTCCAGTCCCCGGAAATCGTCATCGAGGTGTTCGTCGCCGTCGTCGCCTTCTACATGTTCGTGACCCACAGCCTGACCCACGACAAGCCGTTCCTCGACCTGCGCCTGCTGCTCAACCGCAACTACGCCATCGGCCTCGTGCTCGTCACCATCTACGGCATGTTGAACTTCACGCCCATGGTCGTGCTGCCGGGGTTGATGCGCGAACACATGGGCCTGCCGGATTCGCTGATCGGCTACGTCGTCGGCTCACGCGGGATCGGCGCGATGGGTGGGTTTTTCGTGGCCAGTCTCGTCGGCCAGCGGTTTCCTCGGCGGACCATCATCGCGGGCTTCCTCGCCCAGGTCGCGGTCGGATTGTGGCTGATGTCCGCAACCCTGGACACCACGCCGTTCGAATTCGCGCTCAACGGGATGCTGCAGGGATTTGCCGGCGGCGTCATCTGGGTGCCGCTGACGGTGCTGACGTTCTCGACCGTGGACCCGAAGGACCTGGACGAAACGACCTCGGTCTATCACCTGCTGCGCAACATCGGCTCCAGTTTCTTCATCTCGATGACGGTGACCGAAATCGTGCGCTCCAGCCAACGCAATTACGAATACCTGACCGAACACATCACCGACTTCAACCCGGTGCTCAAGCTGCCCTGGGTGATGGGCGGATGGGACATGGATACGGTCGAAGGCCTGGCGCGCCTGTCCCGCGAAATGGGCCATCAGGCGGCCCTGATCAGCTACCTGAACGGTTTCGGCATGTTCGCCGTCGCCTCGGCCGCCGCGATCCCGCTGATCCTGCTGGTCAGCAACGTGGCGAAAAAGGCAGGCGGAAAAGCCTGATCCGGCTTCAGGACAGGTATCCGACCGGAACCGCCCGCCGCTGGGTCAGCGGCCCGAGGGTGTGTCCAGGTTCACGGTCACGTTCTTGCGCTGGGTGAAGCTTTCCAGCATGCCTTCCAGGGAAAATTCCCGGCCCAGGCCGCTTTGCTTGTAGCCGCCGTATGAATGACCCGGCACCTGGCCGCCGCCCTGGTTGACCTGGACCCAGCCGCTTTCAATGGCATGGGCGGTGCGCAGGCCTTCGCCGATGTCGTGGGTCCAGACATAGGCCGCCAGGCCGTAGTGGCTGTCGTTGGCCATGCGGATGACTTCGTCGGTGTCGGTCCAGCGGATCGCCACCAGGACCGGGCCGAAGATTTCCTCGCGCGCCAAGCGCCAGTCGTTGGACGCATCGGCGAACAGGGTCGGCACGGCGAAATAGCCCTGCGACAGCGGGCCCGTCTCCGGCGGCAGGCCGCCCATGACCAACCTGGCGTCGTCGCGCTTGAGGCCTTCCTCGACATAGCCGCAGACCTTGCGGAACTGCTTTTCGTTAATGATTGTCCCCACGTCGGTGGCTTCGTCCAATGGGTCGCCCAGTTTCAGGGCCGAGGCCTTGGTGGCCAGCTTATCCAGGAACGAATCGAAGATGTCCGCATGCAGGAACAGGCGCGATCCGGCCGTGCAGGACTGGCTTTGCCGGGTAAACCGCATGGCGGCGATGATGCCGTCGACGACCCAGTCCTCGTCGGCGTCGGGGAACACGATGGACGGGCTTTTTCCTCCCAGTTCCAGCGACACCGGCACGATCCGCTCCGCCGCCGCGCGCATCATGATCTTGCCGACCTCGGTCGATCCGGTGAACGACAGCTTGGCGATGGCCGGATGATTGGCCAGCGGCCCGCCGCATTCGGCGCCGTAACCCGTCAACACGTTGAGCACGCCGTCCGGCAGGAATTCCTGACAGATGTCGGCCATCATCAGCACGCCCAAGGGCGCGTCCTCGGCGGCTTTCAGAACCACCGTGTTGCCGGACACCAGCCCGGCCGCGATCTTCAAGGCGCCCAGCAGGACCGGCGCGTTCCACGGAATGACCGCGCCGACCACGCCCAAGGGCTCGCGCCGGGTATAGCTGAGAACATTCTCGCCGAGCGGGATGGTCTCGCCCTTCAGTTCGCTGCCCAGCCCGCCGTAATAGCGGAAGATATCGGCGGAAACCTTGGCCTCGGGCCGCGCCTGGGTACGCAGGGCATTGCCGGTTTCCAGGGCGATGGTGCGGGCCATTTCCTCGGCCCGGGCGTCCATGGCGTCGGCGATGCGCAGCAAGGCCCGGCCGCGTTCGCGCGGGTTGGTGCGGGCCCAGCCGGGGAAAGCCTGGGTGGCGGCGGCGACGGCCTTGTCCACGTCTTCGGCGCCGGCGCGCGGCACGTCGGCGATCATCGTCCGGTTGGCCGGGTTCTCGACGCCGATGACAGCACCCGAGGCGCCGTCGACCCAGTGGCCCCCGATCAGCATGCCCTTGGGTTCGTAAAAGCCCGAAGCGGTCGGGTTTTCCATTGCGGTGGTGGTCATGGTTGTTTCCTTTGCCTGCGTGCCGTCCATTGCGGACGGGGTTTGCGGTGCAGGGTATACCAAGCCGTGACCTCGCCGCCACCCGCTGACCGGTATTTCGGAAATTCTTAATTCACCGACCAAAAGTATAGGTGCTTGGGGTAATATCTTCTGTGGCGTGCTTTGCTGGAAATCATGATTCCAGTGCGCAGGTGGCCGGCCAAGTGCGCCGATCAAGACGGTTTGGGGGGGCTTTCGATGCGATATATCGACCGATCTGCGGTTTCAGTGCCGAAGGCCTTGAGTGGGTCCGTTTTCCGGCGGATGCGGCAGGAGTTTCTCGAATACCTTCGTTTGGACGAGAAGCAGCGGGCGCAGACTCGGCCGCCGGACCGTCATGTCGTGGCGAATCTTGAGCTTCGGCAGGCAATCGGCAGCCTGTTTCAACAGAAATGTGCATTCTGCGAAAGCCGGACGCCGAAGTTGACCACCTACCGGTTCCGTCCAACGTCGGAGGCGCTTCCCCTGAAAAGAGAGCCAAACAACCACCTTTATTATGGCTGGTTGGCCGACGCTTGGCAGAACCTTTACCTGATTTGCACGGACTGCATCCCCCGTCCGATGAACCATTTTCCGGTCGTGGGTGCGCGCTGTCCGATTCCTGATCCAGGAATCTACGAAGAATATGTCAGTGAAAATTCCGGCGATTGGCGGTTCGGCATTGATGAGAAGCCATTGCTGCTTGATCCCTGTACGGATCAAGATATTCGAAGCCATTTGGAGCCGGCGATGGATGGAACCCTCGTGCCGCAGTCGGCGCGCGGCGAGGCCATGATCGCGCATTTCAAACTGAACCGGAAAGAATTGGTGGATCGGCGCCGCAGGGCTTTCGAAGGACTGCTGCGTAGGATGCGTGGTGTTCGGTATCGCCTTCCGGGCCCTGACGACCAGTTTTCTGGCTCCCTGCGCGTGTTGCGCGACATGTACATGGAAAACACAATCCTGATGGGAGGGGGCCGTCAGGTACCGTTCAGGCGGGTGGCCGAAGCGCCGCCGGTCAAGGCGTGGAACCTGCAATCCGTCGAAATCCAATCTTTCAAATCCCTGGAACATGTTCGCATCGACATGCCGGAACAAAATCCTGAAAATACAAAGCGGGACTACGGCGAAGGAGGTGGGGCGCTCTTGATTCTGGGCGAGAACGCTACAGGCAAAAGCTCGCTGCTCGAGGCGCTCGCGCTGGCCATGTTGCCCGATGACGCGCGCGATGCCTTGGGCGAACGGCCGGAAAAAATCATCCTCGACCCGCGTTATCTGGGAAACGAGAACAAAAAGGCAGGGCAAAGAGGCCACGTATCCCTGGCCTTCGAAGACGAGGACGGCAACTCACTCAAGCGGCAGTTGAGCTTGACGCAGGACGGGTTCCATTCCGACGGCTTGCTGCCCAAGGGTTTCCCGGTTTTCGGCTATGGCGCCTACCGCCAATACCGCGACGGTCAGCGCCGGTGGACGGCCGACCGCCGCGTGGTCAGCCTGTTCCGCACCGACAACCTGCTGTCAAACCCGGAACGCTGGCTTTTGAGACTCCCTGAAGACCGTTTTGACATGGTGGTGCAGGCATTGCGCTACATCATCGGGGAGGACTTCAAGATCATCGAGCGGGACCGGGCGTCGCGTCGCTGCGTCATCCTGATGGACCGGGACGGTGTTGAACTCCGCATGCCGCTGGATACCGTGTCTTCCGGCTTCCGCACTATCCTGGCCCTGACCTGCGACGTCATGCGATGGTTGATGGAAAGGGAGCCCGAGTTCACGACCCTGAATGCGGCGCGCGGCTTGGTTCTCATCGACGAGGTCGAGGCCCACCTGCACCCGCGCTGGAAAGTGGCGATCATGGATGGGCTGCGCCGGGCATTGCCGAACATGACCTTCATCGTCACCACGCACGACCCCCTTTGCCTGCGCGGCATGCGCGACGGCGAGGTTCTGGTGCTTCAACGGGTCAAGGGCGAGGCTGCCGGATCCAGCCTGCCGATCATGGTGGAAACGCTGACGGAGCTTCCCGATGTCACCAAGCTGACCATCGAACAGCTTTTGACGTCGGACCTGTTCGATCTGTTCGATACGGACGATCCGGTGACGGGGCGGGCTATGGCCGACTTGGCCGACGTTCTGGCGCTGCAACGTTCCGGCGCATCGGTGGACGAGCCCTACATGCAGCGGCTGCTCAAGAAATTCCGGGGCCAGATCGACGGCGCGCTTCCCGTCGGTTCCACCGAGGTCTCCCGCCTGGTGCAGGAAGCGGTCGCCGAATTCATCATCAACCGGCTTAAGTTGCCTAAGGACGGACGGCGCGCACTGCGCGAGGTGACCAAGAAGCGCATCATAAAGGCACTGGAAGAAGTCTGATGCGTGCAGCCGACCGCTCGTCTGTTAATGCGCCTGAGGTTCTTACGGATCCCGACGGCAAGGGTAAAGAGGAGCTGGATAAGGTCCGCGCTTTTCGAAGCAATCCCGCTACAGCGGATCGGAGCTTTTCCTTCAAGGTGTACAAGGACGCCGAGGTCAAGGCGGCGCTTGAAAAGCTGTTTCACGGCAAATGCGCCTATTGCGAAACTTTCTATAGCGTCCAAGCGCCTGTTGATGTCGAACACTACCGGCCGAAAAGCGCCGTCGAAGGCGACGACGACCATCCGGGCTACTGGTGGTTGGCCATGGATTGGGACAACCTGTTGCCGTCCTGCATCGACTGTAACCGGCGCCGCAAGCAGCCGACGCCAAAATCCGGCGCATCGCTCGGTGTGCTTCACGATGGGGCGACGAAGATCTTCAATACCGGGAAAAAGGATGCGTTCCCGATCGCTGGAACCCGGGCTGAGGCCGAAGGCGACGATCTCGATGATGAAGAGGCATATCTTCTCGATCCGACGCGGGACGATCCGGACGATTTCCTCGAATACCATCTCGATCCCGACAATTTGACCGGGTTGATTTTGCCGCGCGCCACCGGTGGGGTCGATCCCATGTTGCCGGCCCTGAGCGATCCCGACGACGTGGCCGAGGCGGCACGGCAAGCCGGAGTGAACGCAAGGGGGGCAGTGTCGATCCAGGTTTACGGCCTCAATCGCCTCGGCTTGGTGCAGGAGCGGACTCGCGTTCTCCGTCATTTGGAGTTCCTGCGTTACCTGATTGAACAGATAGATGAAATCGCCCGCACGCTGGAAAATTCAGTCGATCCCGATGTCCAAAATGCCGTGAGGAAACTCGACGGCTTGATCGACCGCATCGTTCTGGAAATCGCCGACATGGCGAAACCGAAAGCGCCTTACAGCGCGCTCGTAAACCACTGGAAACGACAGTTTATCGACGGTTTGTAACGGAGGCAGTGCCATGCCGAAGAACATCGTGATTCTCCTCGACGGGACGTCGAATGAAATCTCCGCTGACCGGACCAACGTTCTCCGCTTGTATGGGACGCTGAAGAAGAGCCCGGACCAGATCGTGTATTACGATCCGGGTGTTGGAACCATCGGCGCCGAGAACGCCTGGCTGTGGATCTGGCGAAAGGCAACCGAACTTTGGGGGCAGGTGACGGGCTGGGGATTGGATCAGAACGTCAAAGAAGCCTACCGGTTTCTCGTAGAAAACTACGACAACGGACAGCGTGACGGCGAACAGCGCGTTGAGCGCGACCGTATCTACATCTTCGGTTTCAGCCGCGGCGCGTATTCCGCGCGGGTGCTGGCAGGGTTTATCCGCGCGGTCGGTTTGCTCGAAAAACGCAACCTGAACCTTGTTGATTATGCCTACCGCGCCTACAAAAGGATCGGCGAAGGAAAAGAAGATACGTTCGCCGAAGTCAGACTGTACGAGCGCCTGCTCGATACGGACCGTCCCCCCATCCGGTTGCTGGGGCTGTTCGACACGGTGGCATCCGTCTTCGAGCATGGCCGATACGGCATCCGCTTGCGCCATCATGCCTTTACGAAGACCAACACCAGCGTCGAGGCCGTTCGCCATGCCGTTGCGATCGATGACCGGCGGACTATGTACCGGGCATTGCCTTGGCCTGAAGGCAATCAATACCGCGCAAACCCCCACAACGTGGCGGGCGCTGCCAACCAAGACGTCCGCGAGGTATGGTTCACGGGGGTGCATTGCGATGTCGGCGGCGGTTATCCCGAAGCCGAGAGCGGATTGGCGAAGCTGCCCCTGAATTGGATGATCGACCAAACACGCCCCATGGGCCTCGACTACGTCACACGGACGGTGAATGAAATCGTCTTGGGCACGACTGCAAATAAGCACTATGTCGCGCCGGACGCTCTGGCAGAACCTCACAACTCGATGACCCTATTGTGGAGCTTGGTTGAATTCGTTCCCCGCCGCAGACCCGAGGATTCGAAACGGTGGAGCCTGTTCGGAATTACCATGGGGTTGTTCGAGCGCCGTGCGGTCCCGGAGGGAGCGCGGGTCCATAGTTCGGTGCTGAACCGGGCTGCCAAAACGGGAAAAAAGCCCTCGAATTTACCCAGCCAGTATATAAGCGAGCCCTGATGTCATCGGTCTTCCGGTTTTTGGCGTATAAAATGACGTCGTTCAATTTCCGGAGCCCCGTCTTATGCCTGCACCACCGCCCATCCTTGTCTGGTTCCGCCGCGACCTGCGGCTGGCCGACAACCCGGCCCTGGCCCGGGCGGCGGCGGCGGGGGCGCCGGTCGTGCCGCTGTTCGTCCTGGACGAGACCGCCGCCGGCCTGCGCGCGCCGGGCGGGGCGTCGCGCTGGTGGCTGCATCATTCCCTGGCGGCTTTGGCCGATGATCTGGCGGGCTTGGGATCGCGCCTGATCCTGCGCCGGGGGGCGGCGGGTGCCGTGCTTGATGCCCTGATCGCGGAGACGGGGGCCGATACGGTCCTGTGGAACCGCTGTTACGACAAGGGATCGACCGCCCGCGACACGGAGATCAAGGCGGACCTGCGGGCGCGGAGTCTTCAAGCGGAAAGCTTCAACGGCTCGCTTTTGCTCGAACCCTGGGAGATCACCACCAAGGCCGGCGGCGGCTACAAGGTCTATACCCGGTTCTGGCAGGCCTGCCGTGCCGCGGGCGATCCGCCGCCGCCCGTGCCGGCGCCAAACGCTTTGGTCGTGCCGGAGAGCTGGCCGCGCAGCGACGACCTAGCGGACTGGGCCCTGACGCCCCGTGCGCCCGACTGGGCGGCGGGATTTTCCGGCCATTGGATGCCGGGGGCCGCCGGGGCGCGGGACCGGCTGGACCGGTTTCTGGGTGGCGCCGTTTCAGGCTATGCGGAGAAGCGGGATTTCCCCGGGGTGGCGGCGACCTCGGGCCTGTCCGCGCATCTGGCCTGGGGCGACATCGGCCCGCGCCAGGTCTGGGCCGCCGCCATGAAGGCGGCCCCGGTGGGTCAGGGACGAGAGACGTTCCTGAAGGAACTGGTGTGGCGGGAGTTTGCCCATCATGTGCTGTTCCATTTTCCCGACCTGGCCGAACGGCCCATGGACGCCAAGTTCCAGGATTTTCCCTGGATGCCCGACGATACCTTGCTCGCCGCCTGGCGGCGCGGGCGGACGGGCTATCCCCTCGTCGATGCGGGCATGCGCGAGCTTTGGGCCACGGGCACCATGCACAACCGGGTGCGCATGGTCGCGGCGTCGTTCCTGGTGAAACACCTGTTGCAGCCCTGGCAGGCGGGCGAGGCTTGGTTCTGGGACACGCTGGTCGACGCGGACCCTGCGTCGAACCCCTTCAACTGGCAATGGGTCGCGGGCTGCGGCGCCGATGCCGCGCCCTATTTCCGCATCTTCAATCCTATCCTGCAGGGCGAGAAGTTCGACAAGGGTGGGGACTATGTGCGCCGCTGGGTGCCGGAACTGGGGACGGACGCCTACCCCGCGCCGATCGTCGACCACAAAGGGGCGCGGGACCGGGCGCTTGCGGCGTTCAAGTCTCTGAAGCGGGGCTAGCCGGGTTTCTGCATCACCAGGGTCCGCCAGCCGTTGATGGTCATGTGGCGGACGAGTTTCAGGCCCTGGCGGCGGTGGGCGGTGATGACCAGCTGCGCGTCGCGCACCACCAGTCCCGATAGCACGCAGACCCCGCCGGGGGCGAGATGTTGCGCCAGATCGCGCGACAGCCGGCGGATCGGGCGGGCCAGGATGTTTTCCACGATCAGGCCGTAAGGGGCCGCCTGACGCACGATGGGCGCGTTGTAGCCGGGGGCGGCGACGGCGGTGACCAGATGGCCGACGCCGTTGCGGTCTGCGTTCAGGGCGGTGACCCGCGCGGCCTCGGCGTCGATGTCCGTGGCGACCACGGGCACGTTCCACAGCTTGGCGGCAGCGATGCCCAGGATGCCGGACCCGCAGCCCATGTCGAGCACGCGGCCCGGGCGGTGCTTGCGCGCCAGGTCGCCGATGCAGGCGAGGCAGCCCGCGGTCGATCCGTGCTCGCCCGAGCCGAAGGCCGTGCCGGCGTCGAGCAACAGGGGAATCTGGCCGCCCGGCACGGGGCCGTCGAAATGCGAGCCGTGAATGAAGAAGCGGCCGACGGTCAAGGGCGGGAATTCGAAGATGTTTTCCTTGATCCAGTCCCGGGGCGGGATCAGGTCGATGACCGGCGCGGGTGCTCCGCCGTCCGGGAAGGCGGCGTT
>TARA_R110000772_G_scaffold39035_4_pt1 | contig 190431 bp, 177 predicted proteins | sample TARA_R110000772 | Tara Oceans TARA_R110000772 (sample SAMEA4397948) | marine metagenome | biome: Polar Biome; feature: [SRF] surface water layer (ENVO:00010504); material: water (ENVO:00002006), including particulate matter (ENVO:01000060) such as... | depth 5 m | reverse complement strand
GTTAAATCTTGCTCAGAACTTGAGATAAAATTTAACGCTCCAACAAACAAAAGTGCTGACGCCATTAATATCCCCGTTTTAAAAGCACGCATGATTTAAACCTAATAATTTGATCCTTTTTTAAGCATAACAAAAATTGCTTAAATAACAAACTTAAATTTTATCATTAGCTTCTAAAGTCGAATGAAAATAAAGGCTTATCAATAATCTTTATTTTTATTAAGCCATTATATTTGTCGCGATTACTTGGGTAACATCATTAATTAAGTTACATTAACGCAATATATTATTCATTGCCGGATTAACTATGTTGAACCCAGAAAAAAAATACTTAATAGCCCCTTCTATTTTATCTGCCGATTTCGCTAAACTAGGTGAAGATGTTGATAGTGTACTTGCTGCGGGTGCCGATGTGGTTCACTTTGACGTGATGGATAATCACTATGTGCCTAACTTAACTATTGGCCCTATGGTGTGTAAAGCGCTCAGAAATTACGGCATTAAAGCGCCTATTGATGTGCATTTAATGGTTAAACCGGTTGATAGCCTTATTCCTCAGTTTGCCGAGGCCGGTGCTTCAATTATTACCTTTCATCCAGAAGCCAGTGAGCATATTGACCGCACATTACAATTAATAAAAGATCATGGCTGCCAAGCTGGTTTAGTGTTTAATCCAGGTACTAGCTTGAGCTTTCTTGATCATGTGATGGATAAAATTGATGTTATTTTAATTATGTCGGTTAATCCAGGGTTTGGTGGGCAAAGCTTTATTCCGCATACTTTAGAAAAACTACGCCAAGCAAAACAACGTATTGTAGAATCGGGTCGCAATATACGCTTAGAAGTTGATGGCGGAATAAAAGTCGATAACATTGCCGCTGCTGCAGAGGCAGGAGCTGATATGTTTGTAGCGGGATCAGCCATTTTTAACCAGCCAAATTACCAAGAAGTTATCGATCAAATGCGTGAGCAATTAGGAAGTGTTAAATAATGAAGTACGACCTAGCCCTGTTTGATTTAGATGGCACCTTAGTAGATAGTGTATACGATTTATACATAGCACTTAATCTTACTTTGAGCGACTTAGCATTTCCGATTGTTAGCCAGCGCTTAGTAGAAAGCTGGGTTGGTAATGGTATAGAAGTATTAGTAAAACGCGCACTGAGTGGCGAAATGCAAATAAGTGAGCATTTAGATAAAGTACTTAGCGATAAAGCATTTACATTATTTTACCAACATTATGAACAGCAAGTAGGTGAATATAGCGTACTTTACCAACATGTTGAAACTGGGCTTGCTGCCCTACGTGGTATGCCCAAGGCATTGATCACTAATAAAGATCGTTTATTTACCGAAAAATTACTGGATAAGTTAGCCTTAACGAGTCATTTTGAGCTAATAATTTGTGGTGATGACATGGCTAAAAAGCCATCAGCAGAGCCGTTGTTATTTGCCTGTAATAAACTAAATGTTGAGCCCAGTAAAGCGATTATGATTGGCGACTCTAAAAGCGATATACTAGCTGCCAATGCAGCTAAAATTGACGTTATTGCACTGAGCTATGGTTATAATCAAGGTGAAAACCTTAAGGACTATAATCCACAGTACCTATGCGATAACTTCTTAGATATAATACCTGTTCTTACACAGCGCTAAGTGCTGTTAATTAAGCAAAATAAAGGAAAATCATGAGTAAACCAGTAGTTTTAAGTGGCGTGCAGCCAACCGGTGGTATGACAATAGGCAACTATGTTGGCGCTATTAACCAGTGGCTAAAGTTACAGGAAGACTATGATAGCTACTTTATGCTTGCAGATCTTCACGCAGTAACTGTGCGTCAAGACCCTGAATTACTTCGCTCGCGAGTTTTAGATGGTGTAGCGCTTTATACTGCTTGTGGTATTAACCCAGAAAAAGCCGCGTTATTTGTGCAATCGCAAGTACCAGAGCATGCACAACTTGCTTGGGTATTAAACTGTTATGCACAAATGGGCGAACTTAATCGTATGACCCAGTTTAAAGATAAGTCGGCAACGCACGCGCACAATATTAACGTGGGCTTATTTGCTTACCCAGTATTACAAGCGGCCGATATTTTATTATACCAAGCAGAGCAAGTGCCGGTAGGGGAAGATCAAAAGCAACACCTTGAACTAACCCGCGATATCGCAACACGTTTTAACAACCTGTATGGCGAGGTATTTAAAATACCTCAAGCGTATATTCCAGAGTTTGGTGCGCGAGTAATGAGCTTGCAAGATCCGCTGAAAAAAATGTCTAAGTCTGATGAAAATCTAAATGGTTTTATTATGATGTTAGATGAGCCAAAAAAGATTGAGAAAAAACTGAAAAAAGCAGTTACCGATTCAGACGAACAAGCGCGTATTTACTTTGACCGAGCTGAAAAGCCTGGAGTGTCAAACTTACTTACCTTGTTAAGTGTGGCAACTAAACGTTCAATTGAAGATTTAGTGCCAGAGTACGAAGACAAAATGTACGGCCATCTGAAAAAAGACACAGCAGATGCGGTGGTGGCAATGATTGAGCCAATTCAAGCGCGTTTTAAAGAGATCAGAGAAGATCAAACACTCCTTAATAACATCATGAAGCGTGGCGCAGAAAAAGCCAGCAGCCAAGCCGAAGGTACGTTAAAAGCTGTGTACGATGCACTCGGTTTTATTCCTCGCGGCTAAACCTTGCTAGTTAAAATGATCAATAAAAATGCCGCTTTATTTATAAAGCGGCATTTTTGTTTTATTAGTATATTTGGCGGTTAATAAAAGAAGTTAACCACCAAATACACAAAAAAATGAATAGCTACCCAGCTAAGCTGCACTCGTTATTTAAGCAGTTCTTTTAAATAACGGCCAGTATGCGAGCGCTCACACTCGGCTACTTGCTCAGGTGTACCTGCAATGAGTATTTCACCACCGCCAGCTCCGCCTTCAGGGCCTAAATCGATAACCCAATCTGCGGTTTTAATAACATCGAGGTTATGCTCAATAACAACAATAGTATTACCGTGATCGCGCAAGCGATGAAGTACAACAAGCAGCTGTTCAATATCGGCAAAGTGTAAGCCTGTTGTTGGTTCATCAAGTATGTATAGCGTTTTACCGGTATCGCGTTTTGACAGCTCGCGGGCTAATTTAACTCGCTGTGCTTCACCGCCCGAAAGCGTTGTAGCTGCTTGGCCTAAACGAATGTACGATAAACCTACGTCCATCAGGGTTTTAAGTTTGCGTGCAATGGCCGGTATTTTATCAAAGTAGTCGTGGGCATCTTCCACTGTCATGTCGAGTACTTGATGAATATTTTTACCTTTATACAGTACTTCAAGGGTTTCGCGATTATATCGTTTACCCTTACATACGTCGCACGGCACGTACACATCAGGTAAAAAGTGCATTTCTACCTTAATTACGCCATCGCCTTGGCAAGCTTCACAGCGTCCGCCTTTAACGTTAAAGCTAAAGCGACCTACTTTATAACCACGAGAGCGCGACTCTTGCGTACCGGCAAATAATTCACGAATACCAGTAAAAATACCAGTATAAGTAGCCGGGTTAGAGCGTGGTGTGCGGCCAATGGGGCTCTGATCAATGTCGATCACTTTATCAAAATGCTCAAGCCCTGAAATTGATTTATACGCAGCAGCTTCGGCAGTTGTTGCGCCATTTAATTCAGTATGCGCAAGCTTAAATAAGGTGTCGTTTATGAGCGTAGATTTGCCCGAGCCAGACACACCTGTTACACAGGTCATTAAGCCAAATGGAATTTTTAAATCAACATTTTTTAAGTTGTTACCAGTAGCACCAAATAACTCCAGCCATTTGTCGTTAGTGGGGTGGCGTAATTTAGGTATTTCTATTCTACGTACACCGGATAAAAACTGCCCAGTAACCGATTCTTTACAGGCTAAAATATCGTCGCGAGTACCTTGGGCAATTATATGCCCGCCATGCACACCAGCACCTGGGCCAATATCAATAATGTGATCGGCTGCGCGAATGGCATCTTCGTCGTGCTCAACCACAATGACCGTGTTACCTAAATCGCGTAAATGCACCAATGTTTTTAATAATCGGTCGTTATCGCGCTGATGCAAACCAATTGATGGCTCATCCAGTACATACATAACACCCACTAGGCCTGCGCCAATTTGGCTTGCAAGGCGAATACGTTGTGCTTCACCGCCCGAAAGCGTATCGGCACTTCTATCGAGTGAGAGGTAGTTTAAACCCACGTTAATTAAAAACGATAAACGGTCGCGAATTTCTTTTAATATTTTTTCAGCTATTTGGCCTCTTTGTCCGGTTAGTTTTAACCCTTCAAAAAAGTCCATTGCTTCACCAATACTCATATGAGTAATAGTGGGTAAGTTAGTTTGGCCAATAAATACATGGCGCGACTCTTGGCGTAAACGCGAGCCATGACAGCTAGGGCAGGCCTGGCTGGTTTGATACTTTGCTAGTTCTTCACGTACCGAGTTTGATTCAGTTTCACGGTAGCGACGGTACATATTATTAAGTACCCCTTCAAACTCGTGATTACGGGTAATTAAATCGCCGCGGTCGTTACGGTAGCTAAAGGCTATTTTAGTAGTGTCTGAGCCTTCTAAAATGATTTTTTGCGAGGTTTTATCTAAATCCTGATATGGCACATCTAAATCAAAATTATAATGCTGCGCAACGGCTTGTAGCATTTGGTAATAATAAAAACTGCGTTTATCCCAGCCTTTAATTGCGCCACCGGCCAAGCTTAGTTCAGGGTTTTGTACTACGCGGTTTGGATCAAAATATTGGCGTACGCCTAGGCCGTCACAGCTTTGGCATGCTCCGGCTGGATTGTTAAACGAAAACAATCTTGGCTCTAACTCGGTCATGGCATAGCCACAAGTAGGGCAGGCAAAATTAGCCGAAAACAGCATTTCTTCTGCGCTGCTGTCATCCATATAAGCTATGTTAGCCACGCCACCCGACATTTCTAATGCAGCTTCAAATGACTCAGCTAAACGCTGTTGTTGGCCATCTTTTACTTTAAAGCGGTCTACAACTACTTCTATAGTATGTTTTTTATGTAGATCAAGTGGCGGTGGATCCGATAGGTCACATACTTCGCCATCAATACGGGCACGAATGTAGCCTTGGCTCGCCAATTGCTCAAGGAGCTTAACATGCTCACCTTTACGCTCTTTTATTACCGGTGCAAGCAACATGAGTTTACTGCCCTCAGGCAGAGCTAAAACAGTATCGACCATTTGGCTAATAGTTTGTGCGGCTAACGGTAGGTCGTGAGTTGGGCAACGCGGTTCGCCCACGCGGGCAAACATTAAACGTAAATAGTCATAAATTTCGGTAATCGTACCCACAGTCGATCGCGGGTTGTGCGATGTTGACTTTTGCTCAATAGAAATAGCCGGAGAAAGACCTTCAATATGATCTACATCGGGTTTTTCCATCAGTGACAAAAACTGCCTTGCATACGCAGAAAGTGATTCAACATAACGACGCTGCCCCTCTGCATACAAAGTATCAAATGCAAGCGAAGACTTACCCGAACCAGATAGGCCAGTAATAACAATTAGCTTATCACGTGGGATGGTTAGGCTGATGTCTTTTAAATTGTGCGTGCGGGCGCCTCGGACTTCAATGTTTTCCATGCTATCTCGTCTATTACCAAAATTATTTGTCCAGTATCGCATAATACGTAACATTATTAATCTATGATCAATGAAAAATCCTTACTTATGACGATTAATTATTAGTAAGCTTATGGTAGAATCTCAGCCTAAATTTTCCACACAGTAAGATCACGCAAATAATGACCGCATCTTCACTTAATTCACGAGAAAAACGCGCTGCTATATCGCTAGCTAGTGTGTTTGCATTTAGAATGCTCGGCTTATTTATGCTGATGCCTGTATTAGCTATTTATGGCCAATCATTGGAGGGCTTTTCGCCTATCTGGATAGGCTTTGCTATTGGCGCGTATGGTTTAACCCAAGCGGTATTGCAAATACCTATGGGTCGATTGTCTGATAAAATTGGCCGTAAAAAGGTTATTGTTGGCGGCTTACTAATGTTTGCGCTGGGCTCGGTAATAGCGGCATTAGCCGATTCAATTCAAATGGTTACAGTTGGGCGTGCGTTACAAGGTATGGGCGCTATAGCCAGTGCATTACTGGCGTTTGCTTCCGATTTAAGCCGCGATGAACAACGCCCCAAAGTAATGGCTGTTATTGGTATGAGCATAGGCATGAGCTTTGCGTTTGCTATGTTACTTGGGCCAATCGTCGCTGCCTCGTGGGGTATTTCGGGGGTATTTTGGTTAACCGCAATATTAGCTATGGTCGGCATATTTATAGTGACTATGCTAGTACCTAACGCGGTTAATAAAGCTCCTAAAGGCGATACGCTCGCCAGCTTTAGCGATATTAAAAAATTGATTAAACACCCGCAGCTAGCGCGCTTAAATGCGGGCGTATTACTATTACATTTAACCCTCACTACTATTTTTGTAGTGTTACCGAGTCAGCTTATTAAAGATGGCTTAGTGGCCGATAATCACTGGCATTTATATATCCCAGTATTATTTTTAGCTTTTTTATTAATGGTGCCTATTATGATAATCGCCATTAAAAAAGAGAAAGAAAAGCAGGCATTTATTGGCTCCGTTATACTGTTAATGTTGAGCATGCTGGCTATGTCGGTATGGGTTAACAGTATTGTAGGTATTGCTGTTTGTATGCTGTTGTATTTTGTTGCATTTAACTTTTTAGAAGCCACCATGCCAGCGCTAGTATCGCGTATTGCACCAGCAAGCCAAAAAGGTTCTGCCATGGGTGGGTATTCTACTAGCCAGTTTTTAGGTGCCTTTTTAGGCGGTATGCTTGGCGGTTATGTAGCACAAACCACAACAACGCAAGCGGTGTTTGCGGCAGCGGCACTTGTTGGGTTAATATGGCTTATTATTGCGTGGAAAATGCAAGTCCCACCCAAAAGTAAAGTTATTAGCTTAATGACCAAATTAGACTCAGAAGAGCAGGCACAGTCGCTTGCTTCTCTGTTAGTTGCTTTACCTGGCGTAATAGAAGCAACTGTAGTGCGCGACGAAAGCCGCAGCTACTTAAAGATTAATGATAAAGAATTTGACCTAGACCAAGCACGTAAAGTAGCTGGTTTAATCTAACGTTTATAGGAGATAGTTCCATGGCACGCGGTGTGAACAAAGTAATTTTGGTTGGTAATTTAGGACAAGATCCTGAAGTACGTTATATGCCTAATGGCAACGGTGTAGCAAATATCACCTTAGCAACTTCAGATAGCTACAAAGACAAAAACACTGGCCAAATGGTTGATAAAACTGAGTGGCACCGTGTGGTATTTTTTGGCAAGTTAGCAGAAATTGTTGGTGAATATTGCCGTAAAGGTTCACAAATTTATGTTGAAGGTAAACTTCAAACACGTAAATGGACTGACCCACAAGGCCAAGAAAAATACACGACTGAAATTGTAGTTGACGGTTTTACCGGCCAAATGCAAATGTTAGGGAGCCGTGGTGGCGACCAGCAAGGTGGGCAACAAAGTGGTGGTTACCAAGGTAATCAATCACAAGGCGGACAGCAAAGTGGTGGTTATCAAAATAACCAATCACAAGGCGGCCAACAAAGTGGTGGTTACCAAAGCAACCAGGGGCAAAATAACCAACAGCAAGGCGGTTATACTCCACAACAGCAGTCTGCACCAGCAGCACAGCCACAGTCGGCTCCTACACCACAACAAAATAACCAATATCAGCAGCCACAAGGTGGTTTTGCACCACAGCAAAGCAGTGCACCACAACAGCAAGGTGGCTTTGCTCCTAAACCGCAAAATGCTCCACAAGGCGGCGCGTCTAACCCAATGGAACCAACCATTGATTTTGACGACGACATACCATTCTGAGGAATACATAAATAGAATATAGAGTGTCAATTTAGGCATTTAATATTATCTAAACCCAGCGTAACTGCTGGGTTTTTTGTTTTTAAAATGAGGTTTTAAATAGAGTTCAGGGTAGGTTAATATTATTAAAGCGATTGATATTGATAATAGTTTGCATTAACATGCGCCTTCGGTTTTTATCTGAGAAATAGGCATGTCTCTTAAACGTTTAGCTTTAGTAATAATCTTTGCAGCATTAGCGCTCACTGGTTGCGGAGCTAACTCAGCGCCTATTTTTTCACAAGCCAGTTACCAAATCCAACTAAACGAAGACAGTGTTGCAAGCTTAATGGTTGCTGCAACCGATGCAGAAAACGACCTTCTGACATTTTATTTAGCAAATGCTGCGGCTAACGGCGCAGTTGCTGTTAATGCTAATAGTGGTCATATTAGCTATACCCCCAAAGCCAATTTTAATGGCGAAGATAGCTTTCAGGTTGCAGTATCTGATGGGGGAAACCTAACTACTAGTCGTGTGCTGGTAGTTGTTACAGCAATTAATGATGCACCGGTTATTCATACCGATAAAGTGATTGTGAGCGGTGGTGAAATTAAACGCGGCAAAGTTAATGTATCCGATGTAGATAACGACCCCCTCAGCTATAGTATTTCACGCCCAGCCGAGCATGGCACTTTGCTAATTAACGCTAGCAATGGCGAAATTAGTTACCAAACTACACGCCTAGAAAATCAAGAGGATAGTTTTGAGCTAACGGTTGCAGATGGCAATGGCGCTGTGGTGAGTAAAAACTTAATTATAACCACTAATTTGTCGACTAATGCTGATCGCGCTTATTACTACTATGCCAGTGATGAATCGCATTTAAAGCAGGCGGAGTTACTTGCAAGCGAGTTACAAAATGATATTAATCTAAGCGCAATAAATGCATCGCTTGCAGTAGGTTATGCACAAGCTGGATTAAATAGTGAAGTTACACGTTTAACCTCGGTTGATAAAATAGCGCGTAATAATATACGCGCTATTGCCTTGTTAGAGGTAGCTACCTTATATAGTAAGCAAGGCAATAACGAGCAGGGTAATGAACTGCGTTTAACAGCAAAAAACCTTTATGCAGAGTACGTTGCAGCCAAAGGAATTAGTGCCTTTAATAGTGAGGATCAGCGTTTTTATAATGATTTAGCTTTGTCTTACTTACAGGCGGGTGAGTCTGAATTGGCAAGTGTTAGTTTTAATATTCTCGATATTTTATTTAGCTCAGCGCTTGGAGAGGAGCAAACAACGCAAGCCTTGTTACTTTTTTTTGGTTATCGCGACCGAGTAGAGGATGTGGTTAATAATTGGCGTCAATCTCGAAACCAAGCCGACTACGATTATGCACTTAGTATGGCCGATAGGTTGTATCGTTATGCCAATATGATTGGCTACAGTTATGTAAAAAATAATAAAAATGGCAATCAAGGAAAACCCTATTTTAGCTCACGCCAAGCAGCGCTGAGTAATGTTATGGCAAACTACCTGGCGTTAAATGCAACACAAAAAGCCAAGTCAGTACTGGCCGATATATTTGCTTTATATGGGGTTGTTAATATAGACGCAGATTATCCGCGTACAGCTAATCAATATGCAAACGTAACCAGCATGGAATACCCGTATGGCTTAATTAACACCGCAGCATACTTTGTGCAGCTTTATCCGGCACTTGATGTTGAAAGCAAGTTTTTAAGCGCCTTTGAAAAAGACAGTAGTCATTACCAGTTAGCTAAAAATAAGGCAGCAGATGCACAATTGCTAGCACATGTACGTAATTCGGCCGATATAGATAGTAGCTTGCAATTAATTTTAGCAACACGTGATGCTAATAATTTACGCCCACTGTTTACTCAGCTAGTTGCATTTAATGCGAGTAAACTAGGTGCCTCGGGAATTTATATTGAGTTAGGGAATTATGACGCGGCAGCTAAGTTTATTGCCACAGGCATTGAGTTACTTAGCTCTGAAGCATATTTAGCACAGAATATTAAAAACCACGTATTTGTTACTGGTGCTACAGGGTGTCAGCTTGCGTTAGAGCAACTACTCACCATTATAAATATTACACATGACGAAAAGTACCAAACTCAAGCGGCTAACACACTACAAACATGCCGCGAAATAGCATTAACAAAATACAGCCAAGTAGATGGTATTAACGTATTTAAAGAGGATGTTGTTGATGCCAATATCGATCTTATTCCTTATCACCAAGCTTTAGGTCAAACCGCCGAAGCCGCGCCATTAGTTAATAAAGTGCAGCAGTATATTGCAACTTACACTGAGCAAGCGCTAATACAAAAAATTACGGATATTGGTAAGTTGGGTAGTGCGCTTGGCTTAAATGGTCAGTTTGCTTTAGCAAACCAGTATTATGCGCAATATATACAGCTGGTAATACAGGGTGAAGAAAAGGTCGCTCTCGCTGAGCGTTTTGCTCTTAGTGAGAAATTTTTTGATGGCTCTAGCAAATCAAAAATTAACTTTAAGCAGTACTTAAATCAGCTGTTGTATGTAGCGGGCACAAAAGCAGAATATGCCTCATTAATTACTGCAGCTAAAAGTATGTGGGCAGAGCTTATTGATTGGAATTTGGCGCGCTTAGAAAATGCTTCATTGCAGTTACAAGTGCGTTATTTGCCTGTGTTTGCAGATCAATACGCCCAGCTTACTATGTTTAAAAGTGCTTATAAATTAACAGAAAAAGAAGTTTTAGGTGTAGTAGAAAAAGACGCTATAGCAACAAATGTTATAGGCAGTTTGAGCCGTTTTGACGCCTTTATAGGCTCAGAGGTTGCCAGTGTTGACACTGATAACGATGGCAAGGCGAACTTTTTTACCGCCCATGCAAGCGCACAAATGATTGCTAATTCAGGGATAGAATTAGACTTAGATAGCGACAACGACGGTGTCAACGATGACAGTGATGCGTTTCCATTAAATCCGAATCGATATTAAATGCAATATTTAACATTTATAGCGCTAGCTTGTACTTCGCTCACGCATGTTGCAGCTGCAGCGCAAAGCACAGTGCTAGATGAAGCAAGTGCAGCAGAGAAAACACCGGCTAAAGTAATTGCTACAAGTCACTACCAACAATGTAAAAAAAATACTGATACTTGCAGCGAAAATATCGAAATTATAGAGGTAACAGGGCAGCGACCAAACCCTATTTCGGTAAGTAGCCAAGGGGTGTATACCCTTGACAGAAAAATGCTGCGAGACTATCGCTTTGGTAATGGTAACTTAAACGATGTTTTAGGGGTTTTACCTGGTGTGCAGTATGGTGAAACTGCTTATGCTGCGGATCAGGTTAGTAATATTAAGCCATCGGAAGTGTCGCTTGCAGGTGCACAAGGTAATGCTACAGGGTATTTAATTGATGGATTATCTAATAACTCAAACCTTAATAATGACAGCGCCAATTTTGACAAAAACTTAGCGCAAGATGTAAGTGGCCACACTCAAGCTGTTTTTTTAAATTTAGATTTAATTGACCATTTAGAAGTATACGACAGTAACATACCGGCAAAATACGGTAATTTTACTGGTGGACTAGTTAAAGCCGAAACCCGAAAAGCGGGCGATAAACTGCAATTTGGCATTAATTATCGGCAAACGAGTGACGATTGGGTTGAGTATCATAAGCTTTATGCCCCCGACTTTAGTGGCGATAACGAACTTAACAGTGCTATTTTTAATAAGCGTGATTTAAGTACCTACATTGCTACCCCACTAACCGATAAGCTGGGGTTTATTGGCCAATTTCAATATACGCAATCACAAGAGAGCCTACAGCAATTAGGGCAAACACGACTACAGCAGCAAACCAATTATAACGGTTTAGTAAAACTAGATTATGCAGCAACCGCTAACGATGACTTTTCATTTAGCTTTTTATTTGCTCCTTATAAAGGTGATTACTTTGATGTAAATGCTAAAAACAGTGATTACAACATTGAAGGGGGAGGCAATAACGCATCACTTACTTGGCAAGCAGATAGGAGTTGGGCTTATATTAAAACCCAGCTTGGTTATAGCGATAGTCGCAACAGTAAAAACACCAGTTCGATACGTTATGCTTGGCTAAATATACCGGGTACAGATTGGGGTAATATTGATGGCTCTATTACCAGTTTAGAAGGCGGCTTTGGCGATATAGAAAAGCGACAACAAACGGTCAGTTTAAAACAAGATTTCGAGCTTGCCAGTAAGACATGGCTGGGCGCTTATAGTAATTTATCGTTTGGTTATGAGTTAGCTCAGCAAAACTCAGTATTTGACCGCCTAGAAGATGCAATTGTATATAATGGCGCTATTGTGTCGCCGCAAATAGATTGTGCAGGTTATACACTTGACTGTATTGAAACGCGTTTATATCAACCAGTGGCAGATATAGAAGCAAAACTTGGACACGCACTTGATTTATCAAATCCCGATGATTTTTTAATTTATCAAAATAACTTCGCTACAACAGGGCAGTATTTTCAATATCGCCAAATTACACCTAAATCAACAGCTAGTGTAAAGCTTAATCAATTGTCGGCTTATGTAGAAAATGAATTTGAATGGCAAAATTACAGTTTAAATTTAGGAGTGCGTTACGATTATAACGATTTTCTTAAAAACCATAATTTTGCCCCACGACTACGTGGCAGCGTATCGGTATTTAATGATCAAGGTAAAATAGTGCTCGGTGCTAATCGGTATTATGCAGACGACTCAATTAGTTATAAGCTAAACCAAGCCATGCAGCCTAGCTATACCGAAGTGCGGGCTATTTATCAGCAACAGCCACAGCAATGGCAAGCGCAGTTAAGCAACCGCGGCTATCGTTATGTTTACTCTGATTTAAAAACGCCGTTTAGTGATGAGCTGTCGGCTGCTTATCGTCATCAATTACTAGGCGGAACGCTGGAGTTAAAATGGCTGTATCGAGAGCAGCAAGATGCGGTTAACCGTGTAAAAGGCACTAACGATGTAGGCGAAGCCACTTTATTTGGTGCTAACTCGGGCAGTAGCCGGTATCAGCGTTATACCTTGTCTTGGATGGCAACTTACAATAATCAACATGTTGAATTTAATGTATCGCATGCAACTAATACCACCAGTCGCGAGCAATTTGATGGTGAACCGCGCTCTTTTAATGGCGATGGGGACGCTTTTTTAGATTTTTCGTATGATGATAATGAGTTGGTTTTTTTACGCTCTGATCATTACGATATTGCCGGAAGTACTAATAAAGCTAATTATTATTTAGTAACTCGACATGATATGGAGTTAGAAAAACAAGACTTTAACCGCCCTGTTATTGCCAATTTAAGCTGGGGTGGGCAGTGGGATAATTGGACGCTATCGGCCTACGCGCGTTACAACGGTGGGCAAGATGCCATTTACGCCACAGGCAAAACGCAATCTATTAAAGAAGCCAGTAATATTTGTGATGGATGTGCGCCAAATCGCCGTGAGTACCCTGTGTACCGTATTGAAAAACGCCCGGCATTTTGGCTGTTAAATACCAGTGTTAAATACACTGTGGCGGTAGCTAATAACTACCAAATAACTTTGAGCTTTGAGGCGGAAAACATCTTAAATAAACGTACCTATCAAATTAGCCCGTATAATACAGGCATTGAGTTAGGACGTCGGTTTTGGCTAGGGGCCAATATTAATTACTAAAACTTACTGAGTTATTCGCATTTATAATCAGGTGCTTACTATATAATAATCACTACGGTATTTAATTTAAAGCCGCGTTTATAACTCAACCTAAATACACTTTTATACTTAATATGATAAAAATTATGCGCCTACTATTTATTTTTACCTTATATTTTGTTTTCTCTGGCTGCAATTTAGTCAGCGCACAAGCTATCGATTTTACTCAGTTACGTGAGCAATATTTAAAGCCGCAAGCTCAGTGGCCTAAACCCAATTTAGATGCAGATATTACCCATGCTGAAATTACACTTTTACCAGAGGTAACATTTCCTAAAAACAATCCATTTAGTGCCGCAAAAATGCGTTTAGGCGAGCAGTTGTTTAACGACCCTAAACTATCTCGCTCTGGGCAAGTGGCTTGTGCGAGTTGTCACGATCGAGATTTAGGCTGGGCTGATGGCCGCAAACTTTCTTTTGGACACGATAGGTTAAATGGCAAGCGTAACGCACCAAGTATAGAAAATGCAGCATTTTGGCAGTCTTTATTTTGGGATGGACGCGCGCAAACTTTAGAGCAGCAGTCGTTAATGCCCGTTGAAGATCCCGTTGAAATGAACTTTACTATTGCAGAGCTAGAAGCGCGGATCAATCAAGATCAAGCTTATCAAAAAAAGTTTAACCAGGTATTTGGGCAAAGCGAAATAACCGCTACACGCATTGCCCAAGCTCTTGCTACCTACCAACGCACTATAGTGTCGCGCAATTCGGCCTTTGATTACTTTGTAAAGGCTGGTGAAACTCAAGATAAAAAAATAAAGCAACAGCTACAACAAAAACTCAGTGATCAAGCGTTGTGGGGGCTGCACTTATTTAGAACTAAAGCACGGTGTATTAATTGCCATTCTGGAGCGCTTTTTTCAGACAATAAATTTCATAATTTGGGGTTAACTTACTATAAACGAAAGCGTGAAGATCTTGGTCGTTATAATGTGACCAAAAACCCTGACGATATAGGCAAATTTAAAACTCCCAGCTTAAGAAATGTGATGAATAGTAAGCCGTGGATGCATAATGGTGTGTTTCCTTCTATTGCGGGTGTTTTAAATATTTATAATGCTGGTGGCTTTGTTTTTAATAAAGATCCTAACGATCCTTTGTCACCACAAACATCTAAAATACTGCAGCCTTTATCGTTAACGAGCAAAGAAAAAAAAGCTCTTGAGGCATTTTTACACTCTATTACTAGCGCTCCGGCTGCGGGTCCGCACAAAACGTTTATAGTACAAGAGCTAAATGAGGTATAACGTTTTAAGTTATTTAGAGAAGTTTATAAACATTATTTCTTAGCTATAAATGCAATACTAAACTTTTACTATTACCTTGTGCTTATTGGGATCTTAGACAACACTTTAGCTAGTAATTTAACTAGCGAGTGCATTATGCAAAAGGGTAAGCTTAAGTTTATTAACCGCTTTAAGGCTCATCTTGTTGTGTTGCTAAATTTAATTATATTAGCGGCAACTCGCTGGGTTACTCATTTAGCAACTCTAGTAGCGCCATTGAAATCAAGGTGTAATGTAAAGCATAAAATAGAGGCAGAAACAGCGCCTACTAATACTTTAGATAATGATCGCCCTTTGAGTGAGAGTACGGCTGCAGCTTATAATATATTTGCCCTGATCGAGTGTCATTGTCATTTTGATCCCAGTACTGATCTAGAAGCTAGTTTTAAAATTCTACTTGCAAAAAACTTACCTGCGTTAAACTATATTTCAGTTAAATTATTAAGTGCGGGTAACTTAGCGGTAACCATAAAGCATATTCCAATCATTAAGTTAGAGCTGTACATTGAGCGCTTAAATTTTTGTGCACTAACAATATGTAAAAAGCATCAAAAACACTTAACGGCAAAAAATGTAAAAATAGGCCTGTGTAATTACAGAGCAAGTGCTAATCAAACACTGGTTTATCAACAAGCAAAGTCTGCGTTAACTTTATCGCAGCAAAGCCCATTACAGCATTGTCATCGCTTGGGAATAAGCCATAGCCGAGTAAATATATTTTCGAATAACCAAATAATAAAAAGCATTAAAAAAAATAAATTTGTAATTTATTTTCAGCCTTTATTTGAACTCGATAGTGGGCGTATTTTGCAACATGAAGTGTTGATTAGAGTACGCGGTGGCGCTAATGAGTTGCTGCTAGCTAATGCTGGCATTAATCAGCTAGATAATGATCAAGACGCATTTTTATTTGATCAAGCAATTATCATCAAAGTTAAAAAGCTATTACTAGCAGATACTTCAGCCGCAATTATTAGCATTAGCTTACATCCTAAAAATTGGTTTAACAAAGCGTTTTGGCAATGGCTAATAACGCAAGTAAGCGATTTTAAAATAGAGCATAAACTACAATTTGAAATAAATGCAGCAGACTTTTTTAAATATCAAATACGTTTACAAGGCGTATTAAAAATAATAACTAAGCTAAATTATCAGATTATTATTGATGGTATTAAAAGTAGCGACCATATTATTCAACTGGTTAATTATCCACAAGTTTTAGGAGTTAAATTAGCCTACGATTTAGTGCACTCAATAGAGGCAAGCACGCATCAACAAAGTTGTGTAAAAAACATTGTAAATGCTTGCCAGTTATTAAATATAGCGGTATTTGCTAGTGACGTAGAAACCAAACAAGAGCTACAAATGCTTACTATTTTAGGGGTAGATGCCGCGCAGGGGTTTTATTTTACGCAGTTGTTGCCTGATTTTACACAAACCGTATTTCATTAATTTTAAATAAGTCCTCTGTATTTTAAACCATCTAATCCTTGTAACCCACCCGTATGAACCGCAATAATTTTACTGCCTGGCGCAAAGTAGTCCTGCGCAATTAATTGCCACAAAGCATGCATCATTTTACCAGTATAAATAGGCTCTAATGGCAGTTGGTGCTCAGTTTTCATGTATTGGCAAAACTGCCAAAGTTCGGCAGAAAACTTACCATAACCACCACCATGAAAATCACATAATAATTGCCAATTAGTTTGTGAAGCGGCTTTAGGGCTAAGCGCTTTAATTTCATCGCGTAAATAGTCAGCTTGTTTTAGTACCGCAATTCCCAGTACCGTTGTATTAACTGAACTGCCTTCAATAAGCCCCGCTAAGGTGCCACCGCTTCCTGTGGGGCAAACTAAGTAGTCGTGCTTAGGTAAGCTCAGGGCAAGCTCTTTACAACCCTCAAGCGCCAGTTTATTTGTCCCACCTTCAGGTAAAATATAGGCATTAGGGAAACGCGATTGCAACTGCGTTAAATAATCGCTTTGGCTACGTTGTTTGTACTCTATACGTGTGATTGGGTGTAGCTGCATACCACATTGCTGTGCGAACAAAAGTGTAGGATTGTTAGGGTCTAGTTCTGGGCCGCGAATAATCCCGTGCGTTTTTATATTAAAAAACTTGCCAGCCGCCGCACACGCATGAATATGATTAGAAAAAGCACCACCAAAAGTGAGTAATTCAGTTTTTTTAAGCGCCTGCATCTGGGCTAAATTGTATTTAAGCTTTCGCCATTTATTTCCACTTATGAGGGGGTGGAGTAGATCATCGCGCTTAACGGCTAAAAATATATTTTTGCGCTTTAATAAATCACTATCTATTTGTTGTATTTGGTTGTTTTCATTTATTTTAAGTTTATTTAACATTATTTATGATAATCACTTGGCAAAGTAATGAAAATGTACGGCAGTTAGTACATCGACTAATAATAATAGTAGCTATATGAAAAGAAAACTGTTTTCACTGTTTTCCTTGTTCAAGCGTAGTTTAGATAAAAATACAGTTGTGGGTGTAGCAACATATGCTAATACCGTTAATGCAGTCTGTTTAAAAAAACAGTATGGACACTGGAAAATACACAAATATCACAGTGTAGAGATCACTGAAAAACATGACTATACTGCTGCAATTACGCTATGTACGCAACAGGTTAGTAGTGATGTGTGCGCAGTGAACTTAGTTATTCCTCATTCTCTTTATCAAATTGTACAAATAGAAAAACCCGCACTAAGTGATGAAGAGATCATTCAATCGCTACCGTGGACAACGAAAGATCTAGTCGATATTGATCCTGAAAATATTGTTGCTGATTTTATTGATTATCCAATTACATTGCCGATGCAAAGTAAAAAAATGAACGTGTTTATTACCAGTAAGCTGCAGTTATTGCCGTTTATAGATAGTTTTAAGCAGGTAAAGCCTCTTTTACGGACTATGACATCAGAGGAAATGACTCTTGTAACTCTACTCGGCACGAGTAAAGACGCCCACATGCTCATTGTGCAGCATGCCAGCTTTGAGCCACGTATTTTAATTATTCGCGATGGGCAGCTATTACTTACTCGGCGTTTAAATGGCTTACTGGGTATGTCAGATAAAGATCAAAGCCAAGAGTTGGTAGAGGCATTTGGACTTGAAATTCAGCGTTCTATGGACTTTTTTGAGAGCCAGTTGAAGCAGCCACCTATTCGCAGTATTCAGCTACAGTGTGACGATTTGACGTCACTAACACTTAGAGCAGAGTTGGCTGAGTTTTTACAAGTTAAAGTGATTGATTTTAAACCAACCCTAGACCTAGCACAGCAATTAGAAACGCAATATTACTACGCATTGGGTGCGGCTTATCAATTAACTGAGCCGGAGTCTGTGATATGAAAACCCGGATTAACTTTTATCAAAAGTCCTTACCTGTAAGGCGTGATCCAGTATTACTGCAAAATATGCTAATGCTGTGGGGTGGCGCGTTAATTATTATTGCTATTGTGTGGTCACTTTATACTTGAATTCGAGTATTGTTATTTTAGGAATTTTAGCAGTAGTAGCAGCACCGCGCTTTTTAAACCTGCAAGGTGATGCGAACGCATCTACGCTAGAAGGACTACAGGGATCAATTCGCAGTGGCATGAATATAGTTAACGGTAAGTCGATTATTGCCAGTGAGCAAAAAGAAGCGACAGCAACTGTTGCAGTAGATACTGGAGATGTAGCAACTGTATACGGTTACCCTGCAGCGACACAGGCAGCGTTTGAAGCATTTTTAGATGTAAAATTTGCGGCTGATAACACTGCCGATTTTAATCTTGTTGAAATTACAGCTGACAATAAAGTGATTATTTTCCCAAATAGTTATGTGCAAGCTGATGATTGTCGCATTGAATACACTCAAGCAACAGCTGCAGTTACAACAACAGCACCAATTAAAACAGTTGTTACAGCGCCTGTAGTTACTTTAGTGACAGATGGCTGTTAATTACATAAATGATCAGCAGTGGTAAGCAGCAGCGCGGTTTTACCCTCGTTGAATTAATTATTACTTTAATTATTTTGGGAATACTGTCGGTAACGGCAGTTCCCAAATTTTTAGGTAGTTCAACCGAGGATGCGTACTCGTATCGAGACTGCACATTAAATGCACTGCGAACAGTGCAGTTACGTGCCATGCAAAATACGGCGACCACAAGCTGTCATAAGCTTTACATTACCGCTAGGTTAATTGCAGGACCAACACCCGATACCTGCTCAGGAGGGGCTGATATAAACAACAGTGAGCACCTAGTAATACAAATTAATAGCCAAAAAAGTGATATTACCTTTAACGCATTAGACAGTAACGGTAATGTGTTTACCCAAGTTAACTTTGATCCCCTTGGCAGGGTTGATCAAAACTGCACAACGCAATGTCGAATAGATATAGGGTTAGCCGCGGTATGCATTAGCGGTGAAGGGCTTATTTATGCCTGCCCTTAAACATAAGGGCTTTACCTTAATAGAGTTAATTGTTGGTATTGTGATGTTTGCAATTGCGCTGAGTATTATTACTGCACTTATTGCGCCTCAAGCTCAAAAAAGTGCTGAGCCTATTGTGGCATTACGTGCTTCGGAGTTTGGGCAATCACTCATGAACGAAATTCAAAGTAAATCGTTTGATCAGTACAGTGAGCGAAGCGCTCCTTTTAGGCGTTGCGGCGAAATATCTTTGGGCGCAAAGGCTTGTACCGCAGCGGCAGACTTAGGCCCAGATAATTCAGAAACACGTACCAGTTATAACGATGTTGACGACTATATAGCACTTACGGGGCAACCAATAACCAATAGTTTAGGTGTTTTATTACCGCAATATAGTGGCTTTAGTTTGGTTGTTAAAGTGCAGTACGACAGTGATTTTAATGATGCCACTAGTAATGATGGCACCACTTTTAAGCGCATTACTATAGAGGTTACTTCACCTCTGGGTGAGGTTTACGGTTTTAGTGCTTATTAAAGGGAATTATTAATGCATAGCATAACGCGACAATACGCATTTACCTTAATTGAGCTATTACTGGTAATGGTAATTTTAGGTATTTTAGCCGTTAGTGCATTTTCGTTTATTGGCGCAGGTGTAAGTATTTACGCTCAAGGCGTGGAGCGTCAAGAAGCAGTAGCGCAAGCGCGGTTTTTAATAACCCGCATTAGTAAAGAGCTACGCCATGCAACACCTAATTCACTTAGGTTAAGCTGTGATAACGACAGTAAAGGGGCGTGTAATACTCATCAGTGCCTTGAATTTACCCCTTTTTATCAGCTACTCATTATACAAATTATTTACCGACCACAGCCCCGTTTAATATTACCGCAGTTGATTTTGAACTTAATAACTTAACTAAACCACAAGCGGGTAACTGGGCAGCAGTTTATCCATTAAATAGCGATGATATATATAACGAAAACAATTATAAACGCTTACAAGTTTTAGCATTTAATAACACGGCAGGAAATGCTATTGATCAGTGGCAATTTAGTAAAGCATTTGCAGCAGAATCACCCAGTAAGCGATTATATTTATTAGCTGAACCAGTTAGTTTTTGCGTAGAAGGGCGGTTTTTATATCGCTATATAAATTATGCTTTTAATAGCGCCCAGTCAGATGCGCCTAGCTTACAAGTACCCCCCGGTGTTAAGCGAGATTTATTGGGGATTTATATTGCAAATAACCTAGCAAGCAACTTGTTTTTTACCATAGAGCCGGTGGCCTTACAGCGAAATGCTGTACTTAATGTTAATGCACAAATGCGCTTTAACGAAGCCGAGGTAATGAACTTTAACCATGAGGTGCATGTGCCAAATGTACCTTAATAATTATCAGCAAATTACCCGCTCACCCACAAAGCAACAAGGTAATTTAATTGTTGTGTGTTTAGTGATTATTGTTGCCTTATTAGCACTTGGCTTAGCATTAGTTAAAGTGCTGAGCGGGGCCGCGCAGCAAAATACTATAGAATATTATGGCGCGCGAGCATATATGGCGGCACAAAGTGGTTTAGAAAGCGGTTTAACCGAATTATTTCCGCTTAATAGCGCTGCACAAAATTGTGCCTTAGTTACTACAAGCCGAACCTTTAAAACAAATTACTTATCGTTTTGTGATGTATCTATTAGCTGTACAGAGTACCTGGATTTACCCGATAGCAGTGCGCGCTCGGGAACGGTTAATATTTATTATTTACAAAGTAGTGCTACTTGTGCGCCAATTGATTGCCCATTGGGGGATGCATGTAGAAAAGATTACTGGCAAACGCAACGCACATTAAGTGTAGAGGCTAAAACGTTACCATGATAAAAAATACTCTCGTGCTTATATGCTTAGCAGCATTTTTATTTAGTAATAACAGCAATGCTGCAGCACCTAAAATTGAAGGGCGTTTTATTGAATTACAAAATACCTACACATCACCGGTATGGACAAAGGTTAATTTCCAGCAGCAATATATAACTCCTCCAGCTGTTTTTATGCTTTCAACTAACCAAGGTGGTAACCCAGCAATTATTCGAGTTAAAAATATCACCACTACCGGGTTTGAAGCGCTTCCTTGGAGCCCTCCGGTGAGGATGGTGCGCATATTAATATGGGCGCACATTATTTAGCGGTGGAATACGGGGTTCATGAGTTCCCCGACGGCACCATTATGGAAGTAGGGAGCACCGATTTACAGCTAGAGGTACAATATGGTGCCAAATCTGGTTTTTCTCCATTTACTCCAAAGGGCTATAAGCCGCTTACTTTTTCCCATTCGTTTACCCAGCGGCCAAATTTATTTCATTCACTACAAACGCTTAATAGTTTAGATAGTAACCCTCCAGCACAAGCTTTGGTGCCCTTTTTAACTATTGCGGTAGAAACAGCCTCGTTATCTACCAGCGGAGTAAATATTGCTCTAGAAGCTTCTGAAACGGCATTCGGTATAATTAAAAGCGAAAAAGTAGCATATTTAGCGGTAGAGCCCAGGGCTAATCGCTTATTCACAGATGATAATGACGTGGAAGTTATTTGGGAGAGCTTTTTTACTGGTTTTGCTGTAGATGGTTGGAACGATGGATGTAATTATTTTAATTTTATTAATCGTTATTCGCAATCGCCTTTAGTTGTTGCAAGTAAAAACTCGCGTGTAGGGGACGATGGTGGCTGGTTGCGAAGTTGTAACTTAAGAGCTAACCGAGTCGGGTTGGTGGTCGATGAAGACCGAGATGGCGATAATGAGCGCTCTCACCCTAAAGAAGAAGTATCTATTTTAGCCATGACTAGCTCGTTTGTTTCTAGCGGCGAAATTTTAAGTTGTGACACCTTATTTCCAGGCGCGCTATCTACTTATAATGATGGTTTGGTGCAGTTAGTCCAAGGCGTTAAAGTAACAGACAATAACGCGCAATTTATTACGACTACTAATTTAACGTCTTTGGCACTAACTGATCCTGCGTTATGTAACGGCCAAGCTTGTTTAGCAAGTGGCAATAACTCTTTAACACCTAGCCAGGCAGCTCAAGTACCTACAGTGGTTAACGATGGCAGCTCTGTGGCACCAGTACCAGCCTCTTTAGCAGGAGATTATTTTTATGATGAGTTGCAGCTTGCTATGCTGGAGGATCAATACAGAGTAACGGCTCCTACGCGTATTTTTTTAAAAAACACGAGTTCGTTACTCTCAACCTCATTTTTAAATATAGGTAAAACCAATATAGTAGTAGATTCGGGAGCGTATCTTGCTATTTATGTTGATGGTGCAATTGCGATTGCCGCCAATGCCAATATAGCTGCTTATATTGTTGCTACCGGCGAGGTAAGAATAGCGCAAAATGTAACATACGAAGGCTCTATTACCTCAGGCACACAAATTATTACCGAGGGTAGCTCTACTTTCGATGCCATACCAGTACCAGATAATATTCCAGGCTTTTGTGGTATTTATAAACCTATATTGCTAGATCATTATCGAATATCAATGAGTGATAACCAAGGACTGACTTGCCAAGCTAAAGATATGGCATTAACCGCCTGCGCAAATGATACTTGCGATGTTTTGTTTGATCAGCCATCAAGCTTAAATTTATCGCCAGATAATGGTGGTAAGCAGAGCTGGGTAACCGGTGAGAACATCAGCTTTACTGGTACTACTAATATACAGTTTGCAAAACGTACCACTGGCAGTGCCACAATTGGTTATAACACAGCAGATCCATCTGCGCCGTTACGTTGTTATATTGGCGGTAAAAATGTTGGTTTAAGTGGCTGTAAAGTGGTGTTTTCGGACGCGGGTTTTATTTTTAAAAATGAAAGCGATAACAATACAACAATTCCTACCCAACTATCAGGTAAACCTTCAAATACAGGATTTAATGCAAAAGCATTAGCAATTCAAGCTGTAAAAACGAATACCGCCACGGGGGCGTGTGAAGCAGCGTTTCCTGTGGGGGCAGAAGTTGCTTTAGATTTAGCCTATACCTGTAGCGCAGGAGTAAGTTGCTCTGATCCAGTGCAGCTTAGCAATAATAAAGTATACGCGATTGAACAAAGTTATAAAGCAGTGCCATTACAGTTTGATGATGAGTCTAAAGCGCAAATAGTAATAAATTACCCCGATGCAGCACAGCTTAGCCTTAATGCTAAAACTAATTTAATACTGGATCCGATTACTAACTTGTCGGTTAATTTAACCGGTAGCTCTAACGAGTATGTAGTAAAACCTTTTGGCTTGGCTATGAGCTTACCCAATGATGGGTTTGCAACAGATGCCGCGGGTAGCTTGTTTAAATTAACCGGAGAGACATTTGATTTAAAAATGAATGCGGTGCAATGGCGTGCAGGTCAAGACAACAACAACGATGGCTACCCCGATAACTACAGTGAGATTACTAACAACCCTATTGCTAAACATTTTATTAATGAGCAACCTTTAGTAACAGCGCAATTAAAGCTGCCCATGGCAGGTACTTCTGGAACACTTGCAGTCGTCAACACTGTTGCATTTAAAGATACAGGTAGTTTAAGTGAGTCAATTTCACAATATAGTTATGACCAAGTAGGGATTATTGATTTAATTGCTGGGCTAAACGATGGCGATTACTTTGGTGCGGGTGATGTTAAAGGCGAGCTTTATAATGTAGGCCGTTTTGCGCCATCGCAATTTAAAATAATAGGAGTGCAAGCTGCGGCCCAGTGTACTGATTATGGGAGTAATTTAACCTACCTCGAACAGCCATTTGAACTTGGCTTTACAGTGCAAGCACAAAACCAAAATAATCAGCTAATGAGTAATTACAGGGCTGGGTTTGATAAGTCGGTAGTGCAAGTTAGTGCTGAAAATAATGAAGCGGGTAATTACGTGCCAGCAAGTAGCTTTGCCAGTCGCCTAGTTAATTTAGGTGAAAACAATTGGGGCGATATCAATGACGGGCAATGGCAGGTGAATCAAAGCAATGTTACCTTAAAAAGGCTAGGAGTTGATCAACCCGATGGCCCATTTGCTATGGTTAATTTAATGGCCACACTTACAAATATTGAGCGCGCTACATTAATTGATGCAAACGACAGCCCTAATACACAGGTAACCTGTAGCTCTAATTGCAACAGCGTACGACTAAACAGTGTGCCTATTGAGTTTAGGTTTGGCCGCTTAGTGTTAGGTAATAATGCAGGCTCAGATTTAGATCGATTACTCATCCCCATGGAGTCTCAATATTGGGATGGCAATGGGTTTGTAGTAAACAGCAATGACAACTGTAGTGTATTTCAACACCCTAAATTAAGCCAAGTATTGCCAGCTAGCCCAGTATTAACATATGAGTATGGTAATGGTGCAGCAGGGAAGTTAGAGGCGGGAGGATATCCAGTAAATAACGGTATTTATGCAAAGCCTAATGGCTCAGGAACATTCACTTTAGAATATAATACCTATGACTGGCTAAAATGGGATTGGCAAGGTGACCAATCTCAGCTGAATCCTTATGCTATTTTACAATTTGGCCACTTTCGAGGGAATGATCGGGTTATTTACTGGCGTGAAACACGTGAATAGTTGTAAACTTAGATAATAATTGAACAAAGCTTGTGTTTTGTGCTTCAAGTACATAGCATAAGGCTTTATTTTAGAAAAATAATAACGACCAAATAATTGCCGCTTTTTGGGACTGAATATATGCGAATTACTCCTTTATCTCTGTTAATTTCAGCTAGTTTGTTGGCTAGTAGTGCATTTGCACAAGACACAGCAACAGTAACTGGAATTGAATCTGAGATTAGTACAAAACAGATCGACTATGACAAATCTACAACAATACTTGATAAACATTTAAAAGAAGAAAGCCAACTGCAAACCCAGTTGCAACTTTTGCGTTCACGTTCAACCGAGTTAGATAAAGAAAAAAACCAAGCACTCGACGCGATGAATGAAATGTACCGTCGTTTAATTGATGATCCTAGCATTGATATAACCGCTGCTCAGGCGCGTTATCAAAAAGCTGTGGCCGATCACAAGCAAAATAAAGATGATATTTCTATGCAGTTGGCGGCAATTGCATCCCACCGTAAAGACATTGAGCAAATTCGTGTGGCTAAACACACGCTTTTAAACACTTTAGAGAGCTTAAAAGAGCAGTTAACTACCGCCAGAGTAGAGCGTTTACGTAACGAATTTACCCGCGAAGGCACGTTAGAGGTTAATCACACAATTAATTGTAAGCGTACCGAAACACTTGCAGCGTGTGAGCAACGCGGACAGCAAATGGGGTTACAAAAAGCGACTAAGCGTTTTGTTGACCAAATATTTGCTAACTTAACTGAAGAGCGTTTAGTTGAACCCAAACGTAATTTGGCCGGTGCTCAGGTACAAATTTTAAGTAGTCATGTGGTAAAAAGTGCATTTAGTGGCCAAGGCAATTATAACGTTAATTTAAGCGTTACTATGCGTGGTGAAGTTAACAGTAGCCGTTTATGTAACTTATTAAGCATTGATAACCGCTACTGCTCTGAGTACGGCACGCCCATGGCGGCAACATATCAGCCTACTTACAGCACAACTTTTTCAGATAGTCAGTTAACATTCAGTAAGCACGCGGATAATGGCAACGTTTCGGCGGCTCGTTTAAACGAGCAACCAGTGCGTGATTATGCAGTAAAGCCTATGGTAACAAACAGCTCGGTTATTGCTAATAACGATAAAAACCAAGCAGTAGAATTAACGCTACGCTCAAACGTATACGACGACGAAGTGTTTATTGATGGGGTTAGCTTTGGCTCAACCCGCTTAGTAACCCGCTTACCGCGAGGTGTGCACAATATTGAAGTGCGCAAGCTTGGTTATAAACCTTATCAGGTACGTGTTGATTTAAATAAAGCACAAACCGTGCATGCCAACTTAGTAAAAAAGCCAGAGTCGATTGCTGCACCGACATACACGCGTGAGCAACCTGAGCAAACAACTCGTAAAGTGAGTGACAACATCAGCGTATTAAACGCTAATGTAAAAACTTCAGTAGTTGTTATTCCGGCAGGTAAATTTAAAATGGGCGATATTAATGGCAATGGTTTAGCCAATGAGCGCCCAGTTGTTGAAAAAGTAATTGCCAACTCTTTTGCTATGCAAAGCAAAGAAGTGACAGTAGGTGAGTATGAGCAGTTTGCTGCTAATACAGGCTACAAAACCCAAGCCGAGCAAGGTAAAGGCTGCGCCTATTATTTAAATGGCGAACCCGTATGGGAAGCTAATTTAAATTGGCGTAATCCTGGGTTTGAGCAAACAAGTGATTTTCCGGCTGTTTGTTTAACTTATAGCGACGCTAAAGCGTATGCTGATTGGTTGTCAGGGCAAACAGGTCAACAGTTTCGTTTACCTAATGAGGTTGAGTGGGAATACGCTGCACGCGCAGGTAGTCAAACAGAATACCCTTGGGGTAACGATATTGGTAAAAATTTAGCGAATTGTGGCTGGTGTGGTAGTCAATGGTCAAACAAGAGTGCTGCACCGGTAGGATCATTTTCTCCTAATGCATTTGGTTTATACGATACCGTAGGCAATGTATGGGAATGGACTAACAAAAACTCGGGTGAGTCGGATGTTGCGGTTAGAGGTGGAGCGTGGAATTTTGCGCCTAGCCTTGCACGTGCCTCAACGCGATTAATATTAGCGCCCGACTTTAGAGCTAACTACATAGGTTTTCGCTTAGTGCGCGAACGATAAATAGGAAGCTTTGCTTCCTTTTTTAACTAAATTACAAAGGCAGCTGTGCTTAATATCGCTCATTATATTAGCGTATTAAAGTGAAAGCAGCTTAAATAAGAACGTATTTCAAAGGTCATCCAGCCTCATGTTTAAAAAACTCCGTGGTATTTTTTCAAACGATCTATCGATCGACTTGGGTACAGCCAATACCCTCATTTATGTAAAAGAAGAAGGCATAGTACTTAACGAACCATCAGTGGTTGCTATTCGTCAAGAGCGTGCTGGTGGGCCTAAAAGCGTTGCTTCAGTAGGTACTGAAGCAAAGCAGATGTTAGGCCGTACGCCTGGTAACATTAAAGCTATTCGACCAATGAAAGACGGCGTAATTGCCGATTTTTATGTTACCGAAAAAATGTTACAGCATTTTATTAAGCAAGTGCATAACAATAACTTTATGCGTCCAAGTCCACGTGTACTTATATGTGTGCCTTGTGGTGCAACCCAAGTAGAAAAACGTGCAATACGTGAATCTGCAATGGGAGCGGGTGCTCGCGAAGTGTATTTAATTGAAGAGCCAATGGCTGCGGCAATTGGTGCAGGTTTACCGGTATCAGAAGCCACAGGTTCTATGGTTGTTGATATTGGTGGCGGTACTACCGAAGTGGCTATTATTTCGTTAAACGGCGTAGTTTACTCCTCGTCGGTACGTATTGGTGGCGATAAGTTTGACGAGGCAATTATTAATTATGTGCGTCGTAACTTTGGTAGCCTAATAGGCGAAGCTACTGCTGAAAATATTAAGCATCAAATTGGTTCTGCTTTTAAAACCGATGAACCAGTCGAAATTGAAGTGCGTGGCCGTAATTTAGCCGAAGGCGTACCGCGCTCATTTATATTAAACTCGCACGAAATTCTTGAAGCGCTACAAGAGCCATTAATGGGAATTGTTAGTGCTGTAATGGTTGCCCTTGAGCAATCACCGCCAGAGCTAGCGTCAGATATTTCAGCGCACGGTATGGTGTTAACCGGTGGTGGTGCATTACTAAAAGATTTAGATCGTTTATTAATGGAAGAGACTGGTATTCCAGTTGTGGTTGCTGATGATCCGCTTACATGTGTTGCCCGTGGTGGTGGTAAAGCGCTTGAAATGATAGACGTGCACGGCGGTGATGTATTTAGTTACGACTAATGAAATCAATGTTTGCACAAACCGTTTCCTTGCAACTGCGACTCTTTGTCGCAGTGCTTTTGAGTGTCATACTGATTATTGGCGATAAGTACACCGAAGGTGGAACAAGCGTTCGTACTAGTTTAAATACACTGGTTAGCCCATTAATTTATGTGGCTAATTTACCCTACGAAGTATTTAGCTTTGGTGCAAAAAGCTTACATACCCGCGATCAATTACTTACCGAAAATGAAGCGCTGAAAAAAAAGCAAATGCTGCAAAGCGAGCAGCTACAGCAGTACCAGTTTTTGAGCAGAGAGAATCAAAAATTGCGCGCCTTATTAGGCTCATCGGCTAAACCGTCAAATCGTAAAATTATTGCGCAAGTACTGTCAGTTCATTCAAACCCGTATAGCCATCAAGTTGTTATAAACCGAGGAACCACCAATGGACTTAGCGAAAGCCAAGCCGTAATTGATGATATGGGTGTAGTAGGGCAGCTTACCAAAGTAGGCTCAACCACCTCACGCGTGTTATTAATGACCGACACTACCCACGCTACGCCAGTACGTATTTTACGTAACGATGTGCGTACAGTGGTTGAAGGCATAGGTAAAATTAATGTTGTTAAACTCTCTCATGTACCGCATAGCCTAGATGTACGTATTGGCGATGTATTAGTGACCTCAGGTCTTGGAGGCATCTTTCCGGAGGGCTACCCAGTTGCCGTAGTTACTGAAATAAATCGCGATGAAGGCCAGCCGTTTGCACAAGTTTATGCAGAACCCATAGCGCAGCTAGATCGTATTAGATTATTAGTAGTGCTGTGGCGAAATCAACAGGAGCAGGTTAGCGATGATTAATCGTTATTCGTTGTTAATTGCACTGAGCATTTTTTTTGCGTTAGTAATGGCTTTGATGCCGTTACCGTTTTCGTTTGAGCCCTTTCGTCCTGACTGGGTGCTATTGGTATTAATGTATTGGTCACTTGCTGTGCCACATCGTTTAAATATAGGCACCGCATGGATTGTAGGCTTATTAATAGATTTAGCTTCTGGTTCGCCGCTAGGGGTTAATTCACTTACTTATTCAATCTGTATTTTTGTTACCGCCAGTAATTTTCAAAAAATCCGTAACTTTTCGCTATGGCAACAAAGCTTATTAATTGGCTTATTTTTAACTCTCTATCACTTAATGCAGTTTTGGCTAAATCACTTTTTATTGGGTGTGTACTTTAGCCCGCAATACTTATGGCCTGTGCTTACAGGTATGTTGAGTTGGGTATGGGTGTTTTTATTACTGCGTAAATACCGTAGACATTTTAGGATCAGATAATGACCAACGCCGTATACTTGGCATCTGCCTCGCCTCGCCGTAAAGAGCTTTTAACGCAACTAGGAATCGAATTTACACAGTTTAGTGTTGATGCCGACGAGAGCCAACTCCCCAATGAACTACCTTATGATTATGTAGAGCGCTTAGCGCGTTTAAAGGCGCAGTCGGGTGTAGCACTTGGTTATACCGATCGCCCAGTGCTAGGCAGCGATACCGTAGTGGTTATTGACAATCAATCGCTAGGTAAGCCTTGTGATGAAAATGACTTTACCCATACATTAAAGCGCTTGTCGGGCAATACTCACCAGGTATTAACCGCGGTTGCTTTTGCAACAACAGATAAGGTGCTTAGCTGCGTAGTAAGTACTAATGTTACTTTTAAAACCCTCAGCGATGATGAAATACATACCTACTGGCAAAGTGGCGAGCCACAAGATAAAGCAGGAGGATATGGTATTCAAGGCTTAGGCGGTCGATTTGTTACTCATATTTCGGGTAGCTATTTTGCTGTAGTAGGCTTACCTTTATACGAGACCGAACAATTATTACAAACATTCTTAAGAGGCTAGCATGAGTATAGAATTACTAATTAATGTCACGCCAAGTGAAAGCCGTGTTGCCCTAATAGAAAACGGTGTTCTACAAGAAATACAATTAGAGCGAATTGGCAATTTAGGGATTGTTGGTAATATTTACTTAGGAAAAATTAGCCGTGTTTTACCCGGCATGCAAGCCGCCTTTGTTGATATAGGCCTTGAAAAAGCTGCATTCTTACACGCCTCAGATATTGTAAATAGCGCCTCTATTGTTGAAGGTGTTGACGATACCCCGATAAAAAAAGTACAAGATATTCGTGAGTTAGTTCGCCAAGGGCAATATATTATGGTGCAAGTGGTAAAGGATCCACTGGGTACTAAAGGCGCGCGTTTAACTACCGACATTACCATACCTTCTCGCTATTTAGTGTTTATGCCCGACGCCACCCACGTTGGCGTAAGCCAGCGTATAGAAACAGAAGAAGAGCGTGGCAGATTAAAGAAAATCGTTGCTGAATACAGCGATGAAAACGGCAGCTTTATTGTGCGAACCGCCGCAGAAGGCGCAAGCGAAGCCGAATTAAGGCACGATGCTGCATTTTTACAAAAATTGTGGCAAAAAGTGGTGTCACGCCGTAAAAAAACCAGTAAAGCCAGTATCTTACATGAAGACTTAACCCTTGCTTTTAGAACGCTACGTGACTATGTGGGCGAAGACATGGAACGCATTAGGGTTGACTCTAAACTAACCTACCAAGAGCTTAAATTATTTACCGAAGAGTTTGTGCCAATTTTGTCGCAAGTGCTTGAATATTATCCGGGTGAGCGCCCCATTTTTGATTTGTTTGATGTTGAAAACGAAATACAAAAAGCGCTGCATCGTAAAGTAACCCTTAAATCGGGTGGCTATTTAATTATCGATCAAACCGAAGCGATGACCACGGTTGATGTTAATACTGGTGCATTTGTTGGTCATCGTAATTTAGAAGAAACTATTTTTAATACCAATGTTGAAGCAACTTCTGCTATTGCGCGTCAGCTTAGGCTGCGTAATTTAGGTGGTATTATTATTATCGATTTTATCGATATGGTAAGTGAAGATCATAAACGCCGCGTAATGCATTCGCTCGAATCGGCATTAGCAAAAGATCGTGCTAAAGCTAATATTAATGGCTTGTCGGCATTAGGTTTAGTAGAAATGACCCGTAAGCGCACCCGCGAAAGCTTAGAACATATATTATGTGATGTTTGTCCTGCGTGTTCTGGTCGTGGTTCACAAAAAACAGTAGAAACAGTGTGCTACGAATTACTGCGCGAAATAGTGAGGGTTAATCGTGCTTACGATGCAGATAAGTTTGTGGTTTATGCCGCGCCAGCGGTATGTGAAGCATTACTAAACGATGAATATCATAACTTAGCCGAGTTAGAACTATTTATTGGCAAACAGGTCAATATTCAAGTTGAGAGTTTATACAGCCAAGAGCAGTTTGATGTGGTAATGATGTAATGAAAGCAAAAGCGGTCTGTTTTTTTTGTTTTAGAAAGTTATGGCAAACGTGTGCCATAATTTTAGTGTTACTGGCCGTGACTGTTTCTATTTTAAAATATACCCTACCTTATGCAAACGACTATAAAGATAATATAGAGAACTACCTACATACCAAGTTTGATATTAGTTTATCAATCGGCTCTATTTCAGCAAGTTGGCAAGGTAGCGGGCCTGCTTTAGTGCTCGAAAACCTATCATTTAAAGACAACCAAACTGCACCTATTGCACTCACTATAGCTAAAACCAGCTTAGAGCTTAACTTGTGGGAAAGCTTAAAAACGCTGCAATTAAAGTCAAACTACTTTGTAATAAATGGCTTTCATACCAGTATTAAAGTAGCTAATTTATTTGCCAAAAATGAAGGCGAAGTGTCGTTTGAGCAAAAAGAGCTAATAGAAGAGCTATTTTTGGGTGACACAGGCCACTTCGCAATAGAAAACTCCAGCATTAACTTTATTTTAGAAGACGGTACTGAGCGTAAGTTACTGTTAGAGAATATTGTTTGGCAAAATCAAAATAAGCAACATTTAGGTAGCGGTAGCTTAGCATTACCGGGTATTTCGGTGGGAAGTTTTGATGCGCGAATTGCACTCAAAGGCGATACTATTGAAAAAATGGCAGGCGACATGTATGTGCAAGCTAATGAGGTAGATGTATCTAACTGGTTAGCGCAATATATTAATACCGAAAAACAGCAACTGCACAGCAACATAAACTTACAAGCTTGGTTAGAGCTTAATCAAGGTTTAGTGAGTGATGTTAAAGTACAGTGGTTACCTAGTTTTGCACGTTGGGAGTTGGCTGGAGAGAAACAACAGCTGAGCCTAAGCGAAGGGGGATTTCATTTATTTCCTGAACAAAAAAGCTGGCGGTTGAAAAGCACGGGTTTAGCGTTTAATAGTAATGATAAAAGCTGGCCGAGTTTAGAGTTTGAGGCACTGCTGGGTAAGCAAAATAAAATTTGGTTACAGCAAGTTGATATAGCGCTACTTAGCGATTTAGCCGAGCTGACTAACTTTAATAACCTAACGCCATTTTTACAGCGCCAACCTAGTGGGCAAATAAAGCAAGCTTACTTAGACTATACCAATAGTGAGCAATGGCAGCTGTGGTTTGAAGCCGATAATATTGGCTGGCAAGAGCAGCACGCAATACCTGCCGCACAAGAACTGCGAGTTAGTGCTCTGGTTAATCAGCAATACGGGCGAATTACCCTGTTTGGTGAAAATAACAGCCTAATTACCGGTGATAGTTTTAGCCAAAATATAGATTATGAGCAATTAAATATAGAGCTCAATTTAGCCAAGCGCAGTAATGCTTGGCACATTAGTAGTGACAATATTTGGTTTAATAATGATGAAGTAACCTTTGCTGCAGAAATGCAGCTTAGCTTAGGCGACGAACCGCGTTTAGATTTATACGCCGAAGCATTTGCACCCGACGCGAGTATTGCTGGGCATTATTTTCCTTTAAAAGCGATGAGCCCTGAATTAGTTAGCTATTTAAATGGCGCTATAAAAGGCGGTGAAGTGTCAAAAGCACAAGTGCTTTTTGCAGGCCCGCTAACAGGCTTTCCATTTAGTGACGGCTCTGGGCAGTTTGATGTGTTAGCACAAATAGATAACGCCACTTATCAGTTTGATCCCGACTGGCCTGCAGTTACTAACGCCAGCGCCCAGTTACATTTTGCCAACGAGCGCATGGATATTTATAGCCAGCAAGGCAAGTTAGTAAATTTAGCTGTGGGCAGTAGTGTACGCGTTAGCATTAGCGATTTAATGCATGCCGATGAGCTAGTAGTTAAAATAGATAAGCAAGCCGAGATTGAAAAAATGCACGACTTTTTTGCGGCCACGCCACTTGCCAGCCCGCTTGCTGAAATTTTTAAAATTGTGCAAGGTAAAGGCGAAGCTAGTGCAGATATAGAGCTGTTAATTGGTTCTAAATTTGCTAATGGTGCAAGTGTGAGCGGCAAAGTAAATTTAATGGACTTACCTGTTTATATTGCGACTCCAGGCATTGAACTGGATAACTTAAACGGCGAGCTGCATTTTAAAAACAATGAAATAACCCTCACTAATGCCACTGCAACATGGTTGGGCATGCCACTCAATATTAACTATGACAGCAAAAGTATTGAGCAAGATTATCGCGCCAATATAAACATAAAAGCGCAGCTAGATGCCGAGACTCTTATTGCGAGCGGCCAAGGGTTATTAAAAAACTACCTTAGCGGGAAAAGTGCAGCCGATATTGGTTTAGTGCTTAACTTTACCGAACAAGGGTTTGATTATCGTGCGCAAGTAACCTCGTCATTAATTGGTTTAAGCAGTACTTTACCGGGTGACTATGCTAAAAGCAGCGAGCAAGCATGGCCACTCAATGCAGTTATTCAAGGCGATAATATATCTAACTTAATTACCGCTAATATAAAGCAGCTATTTTATTTTAACGCCATTTTAGATAACGCCAACACCCACTTTAATAATGCTCATTTTGTTATCGGTAAAAATGATTTAGGGCTTAATAAAAAAGATTTAGCGGTTAGTATTAATTTACCACAAACCGATTTGCTTCCGTGGCTAGAGTTAATTGAGCAAATTATAAATGTATCTAAGCAAGGCTCAGAGCAAGCATCAGCTAGTGTTATGCCACCACTGCATGAAGTACTTGCTAATATAGAAAAACTTAATATTAGTGACGTGCAATTTAATGACTTTGAAATGCGCTTAGCACCTACCCAAAACGATTTATACCTAAAGTTAAATGCTAAAGAGTTGCGTGCAGGGGTGCTAATTCCTATCTCACAAGCCAGCCAGCCGATTCGAATTAATAGCGATTATTTAAGGATTAACTTTATTGAACCTGCAAACGTTAAACCAGTTGCAAGCACAGAAACAGCCGATGACGTAAGCTGGCTTACTCAGCTACCCGCAATAGAATTTGAATGTGGCGACTGTAAGGTGAGTCAGTATCAGTTAGGTAAAGTAAGCGCGTCTTTATTGGGGGATGGTAAGCGGCTTGTTATTTCTGAGTTAGTGGTTGATAAGAACGATCATATTTTACGCACCCATGGGCAGTGGCAAAATGGCCAAACGCAACTCAGCGGTGAGCTTAAAAGTGAGGATATAGGCGCATTATTTAATGAGTTTGACTTAACCACCGCAATTAAAGATTCAAACGCAACCATTAACTATAATCTTGCATGGCAAGCAGCCCCGTATAACCTTGATGTAGCAAGTCTGTCGGGCAATATTGATTGGCGTTTAGGCGAAGGACATTTAACCGAGGTTAGTGATGGTGGCGCGCGGGTGTTCTCGTTACTGAGCCTAGATTCACTAGTGCGTAAATTAAAACTCGATTTTAGAGATGTGTTTTCCAAAGGCTTTTTTTATAACAGCATGCAAGGCACAATGCAGCTTGATAAAGGCATTGCCTACACTCAAGATACTAAAATGGATGGCGTACCAGCCGACTTAACCATTAAAGGTTATGCTAATTTAAATACCCTAGAAATAGACTACGACCTAGCGGTTGCGCCGCAAGTAACCTCCAGCATACCTATAATAGTAGCTTGGATGGTTAACCCCGTTACCGGCCTTGCTGCGCTTGCTATAGATAAAGTGATTCACTCGGCGCGCGTTATTTCCGAAATAAACTTTAAAGTAACCGGTAAAATGAACGACCCGCAAGTACAAGAACTTGACCGTAAAAGTCGTGAAGTAACGCTACCACAAGCGGCGCAAAATCAGCCTCAAGCAGCAACAAAGCTTAAACTAAAAGACGCTGAGGTGAGCGTTACCCAATGAGAAATAGCCAATGAGTGCTACCTTATGAGTGAAGCAATTCCGACAATTATTGCTCTGCAAATGTGCTCAGGGGTTGATCCTGAGCAAAACATACAAACGCTAGTTAATCAGTTACAACAATTACCCACTACAAGGCCACTATTAGTGTGCTTGCCTGAAGCCTTTTTAGTGTTTAGTAAATCGGGTAACGATACCTTAAAAGTGGCTAAGCATGCAGAGCGTTATAAGCAGCAGTTAAGCGAGCTGTGCCAATTGCATAATATTTGGTTAAGCGCTGGTACTATGCCAGAACCTTATAACGACAATAAATATTACGCCGCGTCGCACTTATTTAATGCCCAAGGTGAGCTCGTTGCCAGCTACAATAAAATGCATTTATTTGATGTAACAGTTGATGATTCAACAGCCAGCTATCGAGAATCAGACTTTACTCAAGCAGGAAATGAAGTTGTTGTTGTCGACTCTCCCTTTGGTAAAATAGGCTTAACAGTATGTTATGATCTGCGTTTTAGTACTTTATATACTCAACTTGTACGCCAAGGTGCAGAAGTTATATTAGTCCCTAGCGCCTTTACGGTAGTGACCGGACAAGCCCATTGGCAACCTTTATTGGCGGCTCGTGCAATAGAAACACAATGTTATGTGATTGCTGCAGCGCAATATGGAGCACATGAAAATGGCCGCCAAACCTATGGCCACAGTATAGTTCTGTCTCCTTGGGGAGATACATTAAGTGAGTTGCCCACGGGTACAGGTTTTATAAGCGCCACGTTAGATTTAAAGCAATTACACAAAATTCGACGAGATATGCCAGTGCAATCTCATCAACGATTTAGAGAGCATTTATTATGAATACGGTTGAACAGCATTTATTACACGACAGCCAGCTAAATCGAGAAGAACTCGAAAAAACGCTCGCCTACATTCATCAACATAAGGTGGATTACGCTGATTTATACTTTCAATCAAGTCACCATGAATCATGGGTACTTGAAGACGGCTTAGTAAAAGAAGGTTCATACAATGTTGAACGAGGCGTAGGTGTACGCGCAGTAAGCGGCGAAAAAACCGGTTTTTCGTACTCAGATGCAATCACCCTTGAAGCACTTAATAAAGCCGCAACTGCAGCGCGTAGTATTGCCGAGGCCGGTGAAAATAAATCAATTCAAGTATTTAGCGATGTAACTGCAAAGCAGCAGTTTGCCCCGCATCAGCCAATTTCAAGTATGAGCGATACCGATAAAGTAAATTTGTTACGAGAGCTTGAAAACTATATTCGTGAACTAGCACCCGACGCAGAGCAAGTAATAAGTTCAATGTCGGCCGTGTACGAAGAAGTACTTATTGCCGCTAGCGACGGTACTTTTGCCACCGATATTCGCCCACTTATTCGTTTAAATTGTTCAGTACTACTTGAAAAAAATGGTCGTCGTGAACGCGGTGGAGCCGGTGGTGGTGCGCGTTTAGATTATGGTTATTTTAAAGAGTTAGTAGAGGGTAAACCACGTTGGATGGAGTTTGCAGAAGAGGCAGTACGCCAAGCAAAGGTAAACCTAGAAGCTATTGATGCGCCAGCCGGAACCATGGAAGTGGTGCTAGGAAATGGCTGGCCAGGTGTATTATTACACGAAGCCGTAGGCCACGGCCTAGAGGGCGACTTTAACCGTAAAGGCGCATCGGCGTTTAGCGGAAAAGTAGGGCAAAAAGTAGCATCTGAGCTATGTACTGTGGTTGATGATGGCACTATGGCTGATCGTCGTGGCTCACTTAACGTAGACGACGAAGGCACACCTGCGGCCTATAACGTACTTATCGAAAACGGTATTTTAAAAGGCTACATGCAAGATAAAATGAACGCGCGCCTAATGGGCGTTAGCCCAACGGGTAACGCACGCCGTGAATCGTACGCACATTTACCTATGCCACGCATGACCAACACTTACATGTTAGGCGGTGAGCACAGCCAAGCAGATATTATCAGTAGTGTTAAAAAAGGCGTGTTTGCGCCTAATTTTGGTGGCGGACAAGTTGATATAACGTCAGGTAAATTTGTATTTAGCGCATCAGAAGCCTATTTAATCGAAAACGGTAAAATTACCCAACCAATTAAAGGCGCAACCTTAATAGGTAACGGCCCAGAAGTAATGCAGCAAATATCTATGGTAGGTAACGACCTTGCGCTTGATAAAGGCGTTGGCGTGTGCGGTAAAGACGGCCAAAGCGTCCCTGTTGGGGTGGGTCAACCTAGTTTGAAAATAGACAAGTTAACAGTAGGCGGAACAGCCTAATTACTGCTATTTGATTTAATAAAAGATAAAAGCAGCGCAGTGTTTGGACATAAGTAAAGGGTGTTGGCTTGCGATCACTAAGTGTGTGCTTTAAATAAGCTGGTATATAAACCTAAACATGGTTTGTATTTTGAGCTGAACCCTATTCACGGCTGCGCTTATCGTAGCCGTGTTTTTAATTACATGGTAGAATTTGCGCAATTTTTTGCAGCAAACAAAGTAGCACAGCAATGATCTTAGATGATATTCGCGTTGTTTTAGTTAACACATCACACTCAGGTAATATTGGCTCGGCGGCTCGCGCCATGAAAACCATGGGCTTATCAAAGCTTTATTTAGTCGACCCAGCGTGTGAAATCGACAGCCATGCCAGTGCATTAGCCGCTGGAGCAAGTGATGTTTTAGGTAATGCTGTGATTGTTGATACTGTTGCTGATGCAATTGCCGATTGCGCGTTAACTATTGGCACGAGTGCGCGCTCTCGCACACTATCTTGGCCTATGGTTGAGCCACGTGAATGTGGTGAAAAGCTAGTAAGCGAAGCTGTGAATGGCCCGGTAGCTTTGGTGTTTGGTCGTGAAAATAGCGGCTTGAGCAACGATGAATTACAGCTTTGCAATTATCATGTATGTATTCCGGCAAATCCAGAGTACAGCTCGCTTAATTTAGCTATGGCAGTGCAGACATTATGCTACGAAACGCGAATGGCGTTTTTAAATCAGCAACCTAAAATAGCCGAAGAAGATGACACCGTTTACCCTAGCTCAAAACAAACTGAGTTATTTTACGGGCATCTTGAAGAGACACTGTTTAATACTGGGTTTATCATTAAGCAGCACCCAGGCATGGTTATGACCAAGTTACGTCGTATGTTTAATCGTGCTCGCCCTGAAGATGCTGAAATGAACATTTTACGTGGTATTTTAACCTCTATAAATAAGTCGATACCTAAATAATAATGGTTATAGCAATTAGTTATAACAAGCTACGATTAAATAACGCGCTAATACTTGACTAAATTACTCAGGTAATTACAATAGGACGTAATACTTGAGTAAAACACTCAGGTATTACGTGTTTAGCTAAGAACTGGTTTTAAGTTTTAATACTTGACTAATTTACTCTGGTAATTAAAATTTGCACTCTTTTGTGCGGAGGGCGTTATGAAGTTAACATCAAAAGGCAGGTATGCCGTTACAGCTATGCTGGATGTTGCACTGCACACAGGTGTAGGTCCTGTTGCCCTTGCTGATATTTCACAGCGACAAGAAATTTCTTTGTCTTACCTTGAACAGTTGTTTGCCCGTTTACGTAAAAACGGTTTGGTAAGTTCTGTTCGCGGCCCTGGCGGTGGTTATTTATTGGGGCGTAAAGCGGACGCTATTTCTGTTGGTGATGTGATAAATGCAGTAGATGAGTCAGTTGATGCAACACGTTGCCAAAAAAGTGATATAGGTTGCCAAAGTGGTATGCGCTGTTTAACTCACAATTTGTGGTCAGAATTAAGCGCACGAATAGAAGAATTTTTAGATAATATTACCCTTGCTGAATTGGTAGAGAAATCTGATGTGAAAGAAATCGCATTACGCCAAGATAACAGTGTTAATGATGCAATTAAGCAGTTGGAAAATATTCAAGTAAGCTGTCAACTTTAAGGTTGACCTGCAGCGGAGAGAGAAATGAAGTTACCGATTTATTTAGATTACGCAGCAACCACGCCTGTTGACGAACGTGTTGCCAAAGAAATGATGCAATGCCTGACAATGGACGGTAATTTTGGTAATCCTGCGTCACGTTCACATAGGTTTGGTTGGCAAGCTGAAGAAGTGGTTGATCAAGCACGTACCGATGTTGCTGATTTAATTAATGCAGACCCACGTGAAATTGTTTTCACTTCGGGTGCAACTGAATCAAATAACCTAGCAATAAAAGGCGCAGCACAGTTTTACAAAAAGAAAGGTAAGCATATTATTACCGCTAAAACTGAGCACAAAGCTGTAATCGACACGTGTCGTGAGCTTGAGCGTCAAGGTTTTGAAGTAACCTATATGGACGTTGAAGAAAACGGCCTACTTGATTTACAAAAACTTGCCGACACTATGCGTGACGACACCGTACTTGTAAGCATCATGCATGTTAATAACGAGCTAGGTGTAATTCAAGATATCGCTACTATTGGCGAAATGTGTCGCGAACGCAAAATTATGTTCCACGTAGATGCAGCGCAAAGCGCAGGTAAAGTATTAATTGACGTACAACAGCTTAAAGTTGATTTTATGTCATTCTCAGGCCACAAAGTATATGGTCCTAAAGGTGTTGGTGCACTTTACGTTCGTCGTAAACCGCGCGCTCGCCTAGAAGCACAAATGCACGGTGGCGGCCACGAACGTGGTATGCGCTCTGGCACACTTGCTACGCATCAGTTAGTGGGTATGGGTACAGCGTTTAGAGTTGCTAAGCAAGATTTCGAAAAAGACCATGCACATATAAGCGCCCTACGTAAGCGCTTAATTGACGGTATTATGAGTGATATGGAAGAAGTGTACTTTAACGGTACACAAGACCAATCAGTACCAGGCATTGTAAATATCAGCTTTAACTTTGTTGAAGGTGAGTCGTTACTAATGGCAGTAAAAGACATTGCAGTATCGTCAGGTTCAGCCTGTACGTCAGCAAGCTTAGAGCCTTCTTATGTTTTACGTGCACTAGGGCGTAACGACGAATTAGCACATAGCTCAATTCGTTTTAGTATTGGTCGTTTTACCACCGAAGAAGAGATTGATTACACCGTTGAGTTAATGAAAAACTCTATCGGTCGCCTACGTGAAATGTCTCCACTTTGGGAGATGCATCAAGAAGGTATTGATTTAGATTCAGTTGAATGGGCTCACCACTAATAATAGTGCGAGTACATACCTAGCAGGTAGTGAGGATAGAATTATGGCTTACAGTGATAAAGTAATCGACCACGTAGAAAACCCACGTAACGTAGGTGTTTTAGACAAAAATGATCCGTCAGTGGCAACGGGTATGGTAGGCGCACCAGCATGTGGTGACGTAATGAAGTTACAAATTAAAGTATCTGCCGATGGTATTATCGAAGATGCAAAATTTAAAACGTATGGTTGTGGTAGTGCAATTGCTTCATCTTCACTGGTAACAGAGTGGGTTAAAGGCAAAACACTAGAGCAAGCAGCGACTATTAAAAATACTGATATAAGTGCAGAGCTAGAGTTACCACCAGTGAAAATTCACTGTTCAATTTTAGCCGAAGATGCAATTCAAGCAGCAATTGCAAATTATAAAAGTAAACAAGCGAAGTAAGAGAGTTCCATGGCAGTGACATTGACAGATGCGGCAGCAAACCGCGTACAATCATTTTTAGCAAATCGCGGTAAAGGTTTAGGCCTGCGCGTTGGCATTAAAACGACGGGCTGTTCAGGTCTTGCCTATGTACTTGAGTTTGTTGACGAGCTAAACGGCGACGACGAAACATTTGTAGCAAAAGGCGTTACCTTAATTGTTGATGCTAAAAGCTTAGTTTACATTGACGGCACGCAGCTCGATTACACTAAAGAAGGCTTGAATGAAGGGTTTAAATTTACTAACCCTAATCAAGCTGACGAGTGTGGTTGTGGCGAAAGCTTTACCGTTTAAATTTAAACGTGTTTTGAATACCTAAGTTACTTGGGTATAAAACAAGCCCTGCCAATAAACGTAGGGCTTTGTTATTTTTGAAATTAATTTCTGAATATTATTGGTTGAAGTTATGCGCTATTTTGAGTTATTTGCAATACCAGTTGACTACAATATTGATTTAGTAATAGTTAACAAGCACTACTTAGAGCTACAGCGTGCAGTGCACCCCGATCGCCATGCCAACGCCAGCAGTCGCGATAAATTAATGGCCGTGCAAAGCGCCGCAGAAATTAACGACGCACTACAAATATTAAAGCACCCAGTAAAGCGTGCCGAATATATGTTAAGTGAGTTGGGTGTCGATATTCGTGCTGAGCAACAAACCTTGCAAGATCCGGCATTTTTAATGCAGCAAATGGAACTTCGCGAAGAGTTAGAAGAGCTAACGTCAGCGAGCGATCCTGACACTGCAATCGCTAATTTTGAAAAGCAAATCAAGCAACTTAACGAACAATACAGTGCACAACTTGCACAGCAATTAGCAAGTAACGACGAGCAGCAATACCAAGCTGCTGCAGATAATGTTCGTAAACTAAAATTTGTTTATAAACTACGTGACGAACTAGAGCGTATTGAAGACAGTTTATTTGATGACTAATCACCTAACTTGCTAATTTATAAAGCAAGGTAAAGCGAGTTTAAAAAATATTATGGCATTATTGCAAATTGCTGAGCCGGGGCAGAGCGCGGCACCACATGAACATAAACTAGCCATAGGTATTGACCTAGGTACAACTAACTCATTGGTAGCCACGGTACAAAGTGGCGAAGCACGCACCTTAACAGATGACTTAGGTGAAGCAATGCTTCCTTCGGTAGTGCGTTATCAGGCGGGTGGGATCACTGTAGGCAGCGAAGCTGTAAAATCAGCAACGCAAGATCCCGTTAATACGCTAATTTCAGTTAAGCGCTTTTTAGGTAAAACCCAAGCAGAAATAGAACAAAGCTATGGGCAACTACCGTATCAATTTTGCCAGCACGATGGTGCACTTGCCATAGAAACAGCTGCTGGAAAAATCAGCCCAGTTAAAGCATCAAGCCATATTTTAGCTGCATTAAAAGCCCGTGCAGAACAAAGCTTTGGTAATCAAGAAATATTAGGTGCAGTTATTACTGTACCGGCATACTTTGATGACGCTCAGCGCCAAAGTACAAAAGATGCCGCTGAACTTGCAGGTATTAACGTACTGCGATTATTAAACGAGCCAACGGCAGCCGCTGTTGCTTATGGTTTAGACTCGGGTCAAGAAGGTATTATTGCTGTTTACGATTTAGGCGGTGGCACCTTCGATATATCAATTTTGCGCTTGCACCAAGGTGTATTTGAAGTATTAGCTACCGGTGGCGACTCAAGCCTAGGCGGCGATGACTTTGACTCACTGATTGTTGATTACTTAAAGCAGCAAACGGGTGTAACCACTTTATCTCCAGCGGTGCTGCGCTTATTTATTAATAAAGCTAAAGCCTGTAAAGAAGCATTAAGCCAATACTCAACTGTTAATGTTGGGCTTGAGTTTGATGATGAGAAACACATGGTTGAAGTGACCCGCGAAAAACTTGACGAGCTTGCGATACCACTCGTTAAAAAAACGCTTCGTTCTTGTCGCCGTGCTGTAAAAGATGCTGGTATTGAGAACGAAGAAGTGCTGCAAGTAATTATGGTGGGTGGCTCTACTCGCATGCCATTAGTTCGCAGCCAAGTTAGTGAGTTTTTTAATAAAGAAGCATTAACGTCAATTGATCCCGATCGCGTTGTAGCGTTAGGCGCTGCGTTGCAAGCAGACGTGTTAATAGGTAATAAACCTGATTCAGATATGTTGTTACTTGATGTATTACCACTATCGCTAGGTCTTGAAACTATGGGTGGCTTGGTGGAAAAAATTATTCCACGTAATACCACTATTCCAGTAGCACGTGCCCAAGAGTTTACTACTTTTAAAGATGGCCAAACAGCCATGTCGTTGCACGTACTACAAGGTGAGCGCGAATTGGTAGACGATTGTCGCTCTCTTGCTAAGTTTAGTTTAAAAGGTATTCCGCCAATGACTGCGGGTGCTGCACATATTCGGGTTACGTTTAAAGTAGACGCCGATGGTTTACTTAGCGTATCGGCAATGGAAAAATCGACAGGCGTACAAGCAGATATTCAAGTTAAACCGTCATTTGGTTTATCAGACGACCAAGTATCTAATATGCTAAAAGAGTCAATGAGCAACGCTAAAGGCGATATGCAAGCGCGTATGCTCAAAGAGCAACAAGTAGAAGCACTACGTGTAATTGAAGCACTAGAGGCATCACTTGCGAGTGACAGTGGTTTACTTGACGAAGCGCAACTAGCATATTTACGAGCTGAAATTGCAGAGTTGGTAAAAGTGCGTGAGAATGCGCAGCAACCAAACGAGATTAAAACCGCGATTGAAAAAATGGATAACGCCAGCAGCGATTTTGCCGCACGCAGAATGGATGCATCAATTAAAAAAGTTCTTACTGGGCAGTCAGTAGACAATATTTAAGAGAGATTAGAATGCCACAAATTATTTTTCTTCCCCATCCAGAATTGTGTCCAGATGGCGCTGCAATTGAAGCACCTAGTGGTCAAACGGTTCTTGATGTCGCCCTTAAAAATGGCATTAGCATTGCTCACGCATGTGAAAAGTCATGTGCGTGTACCACGTGCCACTTAGTGATCCGCGAAGGCTTTGATTCGCTAGAAGAAAGCGACGAGTTAGAAGACGATATGCTTGATAAAGCATGGGGCTTAGAGCCAGAGTCGCGCTTAGGTTGCCAAGCTATTATTAGAGATGAAGACCTAGTAGTTGAAATACCTAAGTATAACGTTAATATAGTTAATGAAGAGCACTAGCTTTTAACGATTAATATAATAAAAGCCGCTGTTTAATACAGCGGCTTTTTTGTTTGCAAACCGTAGGCGGGAGTTTACCTCGCGCACACAAAGCGCGGCATAAAACCCCGACTTGTATCTACATAGTGTTACCCGTAGGCGGGAGTTTACCTCGCGCAGATTTATATAAAAAGTTAGCCTTGGCTCTATGGCACGCATTAAAAGCTAACACCTTAAACGTAATTTGGAGGTTTATTTTGAGTAATCTTATTTTTTCTGACTCGTTTATTAATGGTGAATTTTATAAAACAGACACACACTTTAGTGTTGATGATCCTGCTACCGAAAAAAGCATTGTTGATGTAAGCGATATTGATGAGCAGGGTGTGAATAATGCAATTGTTGCAGCTCAAAGCGCATTTGTTAAATTAAAAGCAACCAATGCTACGCAGCGAAGCGAAACCTTGATGCGCTGGTATGAGCTAGTTATAAAACACAAGCAAACGCTTGCAGAGTTAATGACCAAAGAGCAAGGTAAACCACTTAAAGAAGCATTGGGCGAAATAGATTACGGCGCAGGCTTTATAAAATGGTTTGCCGAGGAAGCTAAGCGCAGCTATGGCGATGTTATACCTGCTACCGACAACACCCATAGGTTAACCAGCTTTAAGCAGGCTGTAGGAGTTGTTGCAGGGATCACGCCATGGAATTTTCCTGTTGCTATGATTACGCGTAAAGTTGCCCCCGCCTATGCAGCCGGTTGTAGTTTTATATTAAAACCTTCAGAGCACACCCCATTATGCGCTATTGCACTTGCCTATTTAGCCGATCAAGCAGGGTTTGAAAAAGGGGCATTTAACGTCTTAGTATCGCAAAATGCTAAAAAAGTAGGAAAAATACTAACCGACTCTGAGATAGTGCGTAAGTTTACTTTTACCGGATCAACGGGTGTAGGCAAGCAGTTATTAGCGCAATGCGCAGGTACTATTAAGCGCACTTCTATGGAGCTTGGAGGAAACGCACCTTTCATTATTTTTGATAATGCTGACCTCGATGCAGCTATTGAGGGGTTAATGGCTGCTAAGTTTAGAAATAGTGGGCAAGCTTGTGTTGCTGCAAACCGTATCTTTATTCAGCGTAATATTATTGATGCGGTACTAAATAAACTAACCCCTAAGGTGGCTGCTTTAAAAGTCGGTAATGGCTTTACAGCAGATGTTGATATCGGCCCGCTTATTTACCCTAAGGCAAAAGAAAAAGTACAGCAGCTAGTACAAGACGCACTAGATAAAGGGGCAGTATTGATTGGTGATAACAGTGATTTAGGTGGCAGCTTTCAAAACCCGTTGATTGTAAATAACGTCACTACCGACATGGATATTTACCATGAAGAAGTATTTGGTCCAGTATTAACAATTATTCCTTTTGATGATGAAAGCGAAGTACTTACTCTAGCAAACGACGTACCTTACGGCTTAGCCGCTTATTTTTACAGCCAAAATATTAAGCAGGTTTATCGCATTAGCGAAGGTCTTGAGTTTGGCATGATTGGTGTAAACGAAGGTGTTATTTCTAACCCTGTAGCGCCATTTGGTGGTGTTAAGCAATCGGGCCTTGGCCGTGAAGGGGGGCACCAAGGGTTAAATGAGTACCTAGAAGAAAAATACGTGTGTATTAAAATTTAAACCGTTTATATGCTCTTGGCGGCTTGCAGTAAAACAACTTCAAGGCGCTGTACAAATACATTGAGCAATTTATTTTAGGCAAAGAAAAGCGCGCTCTATCTCTAGGCGCGCTTGCGGAATCTTCTAATTTTCTGCATCCTGCAATTGAACTTAATCAACTCCAAATTCTTACAAATCCTTGTTATTACAATATTACTTTTTAGTTCTATGTAATGTAGGCGCTCCTGCCTGTATCCTTTATTTCCTCAACATCCTGTAAAACAACGTAAATCCTTTGTTGCTATCCTTTACGCATCATCCAGATGCTATCCTTTAAGACATTCCATTGTGCTGCTCTCCTAGAGCCTGTCCTAAAATCCGTTTTGTATTAGTAACCTAAATCATTGGTTGGTCGAGTAAGTTGTCCGTTTCCATTTACTCGTTAAGCATCACTGCTTGGTTGTTAAGTTAATTATAGGCGGTACGATATTTTAAAGAAGTATAGGTTGCTAATTAATTGCTATAGTCGTAATAGTTAAAATAATTTACTTTAATTAAAACAATTGGTTACTTTGTTTGTTATGGTTTTTCATGTTGTGTTTTCATCATTGGCTGTCACGTTTGTAGGATATGTCTTACGTTGGTTTTCTATTTTAGCGATTTTAACAGGATCAGATTATATAAAGTGTGCACTTTTGGGTAAGGCACGGTAGAATTATTGATAATAGTTATTATTCAGGTGGGAAATATGAAAAAAGTATTCGCAATTGTAGTTGGTTTGGCTGTGTCGGCACCCGTTTTTGCAACTGAGTCCGTTAATATTTATTCTTTTCGACAGCCTTTTTTAATAAAACCAATTTTAGATGACTTTACCAAACAAACTGGTATTAAAACAAATGTAGTGTTTGCTAATAAAGGCTTAATAGAGCGCGTTAAGCGCGAAGGTAAACACAGCAAAGCCGATTTAGTATTAACGTCTAATTTTAGCGCCTTAATCCAACTTGAAGATTTAGATTTAACGCAAACTATTAGTAGCGAAGCAATTAATAACAATGTGCCTGCGGCATTTCGTGATGGCGACGGCCAGTGGGTGGCACTTACTAAGCGAGTACGTAATGTTTACTCGTCAAAAGAGCGTGTGGGCGCGCTACCTGAGCTGACTTATGAAGATTTGGCAGATCCAAAATATAAAGGGCAAATATGTACTCGCTCTGGTAAACATCCGTATAATTTGGGTTTAGTTGCATCAATGATTGCACACCATGGTGAAGCAGATACCAAAGTATGGCTTGAGGGGGTTAAAGCAAATTTAGCGCGTAAACCACAAGGTAACGATAGAGCGCAAGTAAAAGCAGTGAAAGAAGGCTTGTGCGATCTTGCATTTGGCAATAGTTACTATTTAGGTAAAATGCTGCAAGATGAAACCCAAAAAGAATGGGCACAAGCGGTAAATATTAACTTTCCGAACCAAATCAATCGCGGCTCGCATATAAATGTGTCGGGTGCAGTTATTACAAAATACGCTAAAAACCCTGAAAATGCCTTGAAACTCCTAGAGTATATGACCGACAATAAAGCGCAAAACATGTACGCTTCAATTAATATGGAATATCCGGTTAAGCCAGGCGTAGAATTATCAAGTTTAGTTGCATCTTGGGGAAGCTTTAAAGAAGATAGCTTACCACTTGATGAAATTAGTAAATATCGTCCGTTAGCGTTAAGGCTAATTGATGAGGTGAAATTCGATCTTTAAATGACTTATAAATTTCAGCTGTCTAAATGGCAGCTTTTTGCATGGTCGACAGGATTATTACTGTCGACCCCATTGTTTTTTCTGCTATTTGAATCTCTACAAGGTAACTCAGAGGTGTTTTCGCATCTTTGGGATACAGTGCTGTGGGATTACATTTCTAATACCGTATTACTTATTTTAGGTGTGTGTGTACTAAGCTGTGCTATTGCCTTACCACTTGGCTGGCTAACCGCTTATTGCCAGTTCCCGGGTAAAAAACAGTTTGAATGGGCGTTAATGCTGCCACTGGCTATGCCTACTTATATTATTGCCTATGTTTATACCGACTTGCTTGATTACGCAGGCCCAGTACAAAATACTCTCAGAGACTGGTTTGGGTGGCAATCGCCGGATGATTACTGGTTTTTTGATATACGCACTTTGCCCGGCGCTATAGTAATGCTTGCACTGGTGCTTTATCCCTATTTATATTTAATTTTTAAAACAGCCTTGCGTGAGCAGTCTTTTAAGTTAGTACAGGCTAGCCAGTTAATGGGGCTGTCGTCGTGGCAGAGCTTTTTTAGGGTGAGCTTAGTGTTATCGCGCGGCGCAATTGTAGCTGCGCTAGCGCTAATTAGTATGGAAACCATGGCTGACTTTGCCACAGTAAGCTACTTTGCTGTAAGCACCTTAACCACTGCCGTATACGATACTTGGTTTGGTTATTACTCGTTAACCGCTGCAGCTAAAATATCGGGCGTGATGTTATTACTATTGTTTTTAGCCTTAATGGCGGAGCGCTTTAGTCGCCGTAATCAAGCGGTGTTTGAGCGTCAGTCGGGTATAAATAGTGAAGCGCTTTATATATTAAAAGGCAAGTCGGCTTGGCTGGCAACGCTATTTTGCAGTGTGATTTTAATTGTTGCCTTTGTTATACCTATCGCAGTGTTAATAAAGTACGCCATTGTTTATTTTGATCAAGCATGGAGTAGTGAGTTTTTTAGCTATGCGTGGCAAAGTTTAAAGGTAGCTATAGTAGTAAGCGTAGTAACGCTGTTACTTAGTGTATTAGTGGTGTTTTATCAACGTATAGCCAAGCAAAATTATCCACTTATTCCGGGGCGATTAGCTAGCACCGGCTACGCTTTACCAGGAACAGTACTGGCTATTGCGGTGCTATTACCGCTTACGCTGTTAGAAAATACGGTAAACCGTGTGCTTGAGCCATACGACTTAAATATAGGCTTGTTACTCACTGGCAGTGTATTTACCATTATTTTTGCTTATGTAGTGCGTTTTTACGCAGTAGCACATGGCGCGATTGAGTCGAGCTTTTTACGCATTAGCCCCTCTCTCGATATGGCAAGCCAATCTATGGGCAAAAGCCAAGGCCATACGTTACGTTTGGTGCATTTACCCCTACTTAGACGCGGGTTGCTTACTGCGGCTTTGCTGGTGTTTATTGAATGCATGAAAGAGCTACCTACGGCTTTGTTACTTAGGCCGTTTAATTTTGAAAGCTTAGCTACGCATGTGTTTCAGTATGTGAGTGATGAGCAATTAGAGCTGGCTTCTATATCGGCATTATTTATTGTGCTGGTTGGATTTATCCCTTTGTATTTTATTAACCGTTCTATGGAGCAACGTAGTTAAATGAGTAGTTTGATTTTACAAGGCGTGAGCTATCAATATAACGGTACTAAGGTTATTCACGAGCTAAATTTAACCATAGGTAAAAACGAAATAGTGTGTTTGTTAGGTGCCAGTGGTTGTGGCAAAACCACCACCTTAAAAGCAATTGCAGGGCTAATAGAAACGCAACAAGGAAGCGTGTTTATCGATGGCAAGCTGGTGAGTAACGCCAATACATTTATCTCGCCAGAGCATCGTAATATTGGCATGATGTTTCAAGATTATGCGTTATTCCCGCATTTAACCGTGGCACATAATATTGCTTTTGGCTTAAATAAAATGAGTAAAGAGCAAAAGCAACAGCGCGTTGATGAAATGCTTAAGCTGGTGCATTTAGTTGGCTGCGCCGACAGGTATCCGCATCAGTTATCGGGTGGGCAACAACAGCGGGTGGCGATTGCGCGTGCACTTGCTTACAAACCAAGTTTACTATTACTTGATGAGCCGTTTTCGAATATAGACACTCAAGTACGCTTTGAATTAATTGCCGATATTCGCCGCATAATTAAAACTCAACAAGTGTCGGCAGTATTTGTTACCCACTCAAAGGAAGAGGCTTTTGCATTTGCAGACACGCTGGCTATTATGCACCAGGGTAAAATAGCTCAGCAGGGCACCCCAGAACAGCTTTTTGCTAAACCAAGCTCAAAGGAGGTTGCAGAGTTTCTGGGTCAGGGCATATACTTAAGCGCAGAAGTGTTAACAGCAACTGAATATAAAACCGCTTTTGGCCTAGTTGAGTCGGTTATTGCGCACCAGCATCAGGCTAATATAGGAAAAATATATGTGCGTCCTCATCAAATAGAGCTAATGAGCGACAATAAAAAAGATAGCCATAGTGAACGCGCCACCATATTAAGCAGTCGTTTTATTGGTTCGGCTTATGTTTACACTGTAGTTATTGCACAACAAGAAATAGAAGTTGCAGCGCAATATGGCCAGTCATTTGTTCAAAATGAGCAGGTTATAATAAAAATAAAACCTCACACGGTGAATTTTTTCGAATCATAAATTAATTTGTTATTCGCTGTGTTTATCTATTTATAAGCTAAGGAATATCAATGGCACAAGCGCAATCAGGGATTTGTGCTGAAGCAAACTTACACGGTTTGCATTTATTTTTTAATGTGTTTGATGGCCAAGATGAGTCATTACGTACAAAGCTCAAGCAAGTAAGCGCTATTGAGGAAGAGTTTAGCGATCAGTTTTCTGAATCTATGCTTTCTTGTATGGTGGCTATTGGTGCACAGTATTGGCCGCATATTTTGCCAGAGTATATCCCCAGTGAACTACAAAGCTTTCCTAATATAAATCATAATGAACACGCAATGAGCGTGCAGCCGTGTGATTTGTTTGTGCAAATACGTTCAGACCGCGAAGACGTTAATCATTTATTTGCACTGCAAATTTTAAAGTTATTTGCACCAGATGTAGAGCTGGTGGAACAAATTCGTAATTTTAGATTTTTAGATGGTCGCGATTTCAATGGTTTTATTTATGGTGGCAAAATGCCGCATGGCCGACAAAAGCGGGCAACGGCGTTAATAAATAAACCAGGTAGCTTTGAGGATCAAGGCAGTTATATTCATGTGCAACGTTATAAGCACGATCTAAGCGTATGGCAGCATCTATCGCTAGATGAGCAAGAGCAAATAATAGGTCGCACTCGCTTAGATAACACTCTTATAGCCCCAGCGCTTGAAACCAGCCATGCACAACGCAGTGAATTAAAAGATGAGCAAGGCCAGCCAATATTACTTAATCAAGGCATGCCTTATGGCGATGTTTACGAGCAAGGAATGCTGTCAATTACTTGCTCGGCCAGTGGAACCGCATTTGAACAGGTATTAAAAAGTCGTTTAGGTGAGGGGGAGTGCTATGATCATTGGCTTGATTTTACTCAAGCCGATATGGGGTCTGCGTTTTTTGCACCGTCAGTTGGGTTTTTAAAACAGTTATAACGCATGTTTTAAATACTAAACCGTATCAAATAAAATACGTACCCGCTCTAGGGTTAAGTCTATTTCAGATATTTTAGCTGGGGCAATAAAAATAGTGTCGTCGCCAGCTATAGTACCTAACACGCCATCGGCTTTACCTAATGAGTCAAGTAAACGCGCAATAAGCTGAGCCGCGCCTGGACTGGTACGGATAATAATCATCATTTCGTTATGCATTATATCAATAACAAGCTGGCGCAACGGGCTTTTTGCTGTGGGTACGCCCATTTCTGCTGGCAAGCAATACACCATTTCTTGTTTGGCATTGCGCGTTCGTACCGCGCCAAACTTACTAAGCATGCGCGACACTTTACTTTGGCTTATATTGTCAAAACCTTGCTCTTTTAACGAATCTACTATATCGCCTTGAGAACCAAAGTTTTCTTCTTTTAAAAGCGCTTTAAATGCTTTTACTAACGCTTCCTGTTTGTCTTGTGGTTGCATAGTTTTTATTTGCTTTTTATTATCCATGCCGCAAATTCTACACAAAAACGAATAATTATGCAGCAGTTGTTTATTTAACTTGCCAGTTTACTGTATTCAGGCCAAATGTTTTTACAACTATGGTCTAAAATATTACGAAAATAGGCAGGATAAATTTGTTTTTAGTCGCTAATTTCTTTATCTTAGAGCCATAAATATTTCCTACCTCAAATCACGGAGAATTCCAATGAAAGTTGCTGTATTAGGTGCTGCAGGCGGTATCGGTCAAGCGTTGTCTTTATTATTAAAAACAGGCTTACCAGCTGGTTCTGAATTATCACTATATGATGTTGCACCAGTAGTTCCAGGTGTTGCGGTTGATTTATCTCATATCCCTACAGCGGTTAAAGTAGCTGGCTTTGGCGCTGATGCGTTAAATGAAGCGCTTAAAGATGCTGATATCGTACTTATTCCTGCTGGCATGCCACGTAAGCCAGGTATGGATCGTGCAGATTTATTTAATGTAAATGCTGGTATCATCAAAACATTAGCAGAAGGCATAGTTGCAAGTTGTCCTAAAGCATTAGTAGGTATTATTACTAACCCAGTAAACGGCACTGTACCAATTGTTGCTGAAGTATTTAAAAAAGCAGGTACTTACGACGCTAAACGCGTATTTGGTATTACTACGCTTGACGTTATTCGTTCAGAAGCATTTGTTGCTGAACTTAAAGGCGTAGACGTAGCAACTGTTAAAGTTCCTGTAATCGGTGGCCACTCAGGTACTACTATTTTACCTCTACTTTCTCAAGTTGAAGGCGTGAGCTTTACAGATGAAGAAGTTGCAGCACTTACTCCACGTATCCAAAATGCGGGTACTGAAGTTGTAAATGCTAAAGCGGGTGGCGGTTCAGCTACTTTATCAATGGGTGCAGCAGCAGCTCGTTTTTGTATGTCTTTAGTTAAAGGCCTACAAGGTGAAGACGTTGTAGATTACGCGTACGTTGCTGTTGAAAATGGCGATGCGGAGTACTTTGCACACCCAGTACGTTTAGGTAAAAACGGCGTAGAAGAAATTCTTTCTTACGGCGAACTAAGCGCATTTGAAACAAAAGCAAAAAATGACATGCTTGAAACACTGAAAAAAGACATCAAAGAAGGTGTTGATTTCATGGCGTAATAGCCAAAATCAAGTGACAAAAAAGCCTGCGTTTGCAGGCTTTTTTATTGCTCGGAATTTAGCTAACCTGCACCCAGGTTAGCTACACATAAAGGCAGTAAAGTTAGTGATCGCGATCAACTGCAATACGGGCAAGGCTCACAAGTGCTTTTTTATATTCAGACTCAGCTAAAAAGTCTAAGCAAGCAATGGCTTTGTCGGCTTCAAGTTCGGCCTTTTGCATCGTAAATTCAAGCGCATTGGTTTGTTTAAGTGCCGCTAAAATTTCTTCAAGATGATCCATGCCATTACTGTGCTCTATAGCGTCACGGATCAGCTGTGTTTGCTGCTCATTACCATGTTGCATTGCATAAATAAGCGGCAGAGTTGGTTTCCCTTCGGCTAAATCATCACCAATATTTTTACCTAATTGATCTGCATCTGCGTTGTAATCAAGTACGTCATCAACGAGCTGAAACGCAGTACCTAAATGCATGCCGTATAGGTTAAGCGCATCAAGCGTGGCTTGGTTTTGCTCAGTAATAATGGCCGCAAGGCCTGTCGCGGCTTCAAATAGCTTAGCGGTTTTAGAGTAAATAACCTGCATATAACTCGCTTCAGTGGTGTCGGGGTCATTACAGTTCATTAACTGTAATACTTCACCTTCAGCAATAATGTTAGTTGCATCTGCAAGCACTTGCATTACCTGCATTTTACCAAGGCCAACCATAAGCTGAAATGAACGAGTGTAAATAAAGTCGCCCACTAATACGCTGGCAGCATTACCAAACTCAGCATTTGCTGTAGGCGTGCCTCGGCGTAAGTTAGATTCATCAACAACATCATCATGTAATAGTGTTGCGGTATGAATAAACTCAACAATAGTTGCAAGTGTAATATGATCTTTACCCTGATAACCCAATGCTCTGGCCGCTAGTATTGCCAACATTGGGCGCACGCGCTTGCCGCCACTGTTTACAATATACAAGCCAAGTTGGTTAACTAACGCCACATCTGAGCGCATTTGCGCATGTATAAGTTGATTGACGTCATTCATATCGTTTTCGATTAACGCCTGGATAGCTTTTATATCCATTGATCTCCGAGCCAATTTTTATGTGTGAACGGCGCAGATTGTACAACAAAAAAAGCACTAGCTCGATATTTTGTGACGATTCCCTGAAAAAACACGGTTAACATCGCTAATTAGCACTTAAATACGAGAGATAGCTGATTAATTAGCGTACAAAGCGTGCTGTAATTTATGTTTATTTATTATCCGTTGGAGTGTGTGTTTAGCTAAGGCAAATTATTTTCACTAATCGTGAAAAAGCGCTTGGCAAAAGGGCTATTTAATATAAAATAGGGGAAATATTGAATTGCTCTCAATGCAGCTACTTTTTATTCATTTTAATTACAAAATAGGCTTGCTAGTTATTACGCCGTAGCGTAAACTTCGCGCCCTATCGAAGAATATTTTAGTTGCGTCGATTTGAGGGCGCACAGACGGAGTTAATTATGTACGCGGTTTTCCAAAGTGGTGGTAAACAGCATCGTGTGACTGAAGGTCAAACGATTCGTCTTGAAAAATTAGACGTTGAAACTGGTGCAGCAGTAGAATTTGATTCAGTACTTTTAGTTGCTGATGGTGAGAAAATCGAGATTGGTGTACCGTTCGTAAACGGTAGTAAGATAACAGCTGAGGTTGTTTCACATGGTCGCGGTGAGAAGATTAAGGTTGTTAAATTTAGACGCCGTAAGCATTCTCGTAAGCAAATGGGCCATCGTCAATGGTTCACAGAAGTTAAAATCACTGGCATTAGCGCTTAATTAGAGGTACTTAGAAATGGCACATAAAAAAGCAGCTGGTAGTACTCGTAACGGTCGCGATTCAGAAAGCAAACGCCTAGGTGTTAAGCGTTTTGGTGGCGAATCAGTTCTAGCGGGTAGCATCATTGTTCGTCAGCGTGGAACTCGTTTCCACCCTGGTACAAACGTAGGTATCGGTAAAGACCACACTATCTTCGCAAAAGCAGATGGTAAAGTTCAGTTTGAACAAAAAGGTCCTTTAAACCGTAAATACGTAACTATCGTAACTGAGTAATCAGTAAGATAGTTAAAAAACCCCGCCTTTGCGGGGTTTTTTGTTTTCATTATTTTACAATATATACCCAAGCCTGCAATTATACCTATGGGTTTAAGTAGCGGGCTCTTTAACGAAGTTATAGAGCGATCTAATTCGTAAAATGGTTCAAATATTTATGCCAATTGGTATTAAGTTGGCTTGGGTATATAATAGTGTTATTAACAAGCCAATCCCTAAAGTGAGTAATCATGAAGTTTGTAGATGAAGTAGAAATTCGCGTAGAAGCTGGAGACGGTGGCGCCGGTATCGTGTCTTTCCGTCGTGAAAAATATATCCCAGAAGGTGGGCCTGACGGTGGTGACGGTGGTGACGGTGGTAGTGTTTATCTACAAGCGGATGAAAACTTAAATACCTTAATTGATTACCAATTTGAACGCTTCCATAGAGCAGATCGCGGTACTAATGGCCGCAGCCGTAACTGTACGGGTAAAAAGTCTGACGATTTAATTATTATGGTACCTGTAGGTACACGTATTATGGACGTTGATACGCAAGAGGGATTAGGGGATTTAACCCAACATGGCCAAAAGATTTTGGTGGCAAAAGGCGGTTTCCATGGCTTAGGAAATGCGCGTTTTAAATCAAGTACAAACCGTGCTCCGCGTCAAAAAACCTTAGGGACAGAAGGTGAAGTACGCAACCTTAAACTAGAGTTATTGTTACTAGCAGATGTAGGCTTATTAGGTTTGCCAAATGCAGGTAAGTCTACCTTTATCCGTAGTGTATCGGCAGCAAAACCAAAAGTAGCAGATTACCCATTTACGACGCTTATTCCAAATTTAGGTGTGGTACGTCCTGAAGCTAATAAATCATTTGTTATCGCTGATATACCAGGCTTAATTGAAGGCGCATCGGATGGTGCTGGTTTAGGTATTCAATTTTTGAAACACCTAGAGCGCTGTAGAATATTACTGCATATTATTGATGTAATGCCAGTTGATGGCTCAAATCCAGTTGATAATGCATTTGCGATTGTTAATGAGTTACATCAGTACAGTCCTAAATTAGCAGAAAAGCCGCGCTGGTTGGTATTTAATAAAATAGATTTATTACCAGCTGACGAAGCAAAAGCTTTATGTGAAAAAATTGCACAAGAGCTAGGCGAAACTGAAAATATTTACAGCATTTCTGCTATTAATAAATCAAATACTCAACCACTAATTCATGACGTAATGACATTGCTTGAAAGCATGCCAAAAGAGAAATTCGTTGAAGCAACAGACGAAGAAGTTGAGTTTAAGTGGGACACCTATCATCAAAAAGCTGCTAAAAAGAGCGACGATGATGATGATTGGGATGAGTGGAATGAAGATGATTACGACGTAGAAGTTGTGTACGAACGTTAATTATAATTAATTACATATAAAAGGAGCTTATGCTCCTTTTTCTTTGTTTAATAATAAATACTGGATAATTAGTGTGATAATTTCAATGATTGCTGCAATGGCAAATAACCGTGTAATTGGCCTTAATAATACAATGCCTTGGCATTTACCTGGAGACTTACAGCATTTTAAAAAAGTAACCACAGGTAAACCTGTGATTATGGGGCGCAAAACATTTGAGTCTATTGGACGGCCTTTACCTGGGCGTCGTAATATTATTATTACCCGTAATAGCCAGTATCAAGCAACTGGAATAGAAATTGTTACAACGCCAGAGGCCGCGTTAAATTTAGTTGCTGATGTGGAAGAGGTGATGATCATTGGTGGTGGAAATATTTATCAACAATTTTTAGAAAGTGCACAAAGACTTTATTTAACCTTTATAGACTTAGATGTTGAAGGTGACACTCAGTTTCCTGATTACGAAAAAGTGGCAACCTGGCAGGTTAAAGATGAAATACAAATGGCTGCGGATGAAAAAAATCAATATAGTCATAAGTTTGTAACTTTATATAAAAACCCTTAACATTATTGCGAAATACTGAGCATATTGGTACAATATTAACTAATCCAATAGGAATAAAGTATTGTAAAAAGGGTTTTCCATGATTAAGTTATCAAAGCTAGTTGTTATTACTGCGCTTGCAGCCGGTTCGTTTGTATATACTGCCCCTGCACAAGCAGATGATCAGTTAGCGATTTCTATCTGTGAGTATATTGCAGCGGATGATAAAAATCGTTTACGTAGTAAGCTTAAAAGCGCACGAGTGAAAGTTCGCAATATATACGACGCAGTATTTTGTAATGGTAATAATTTATTACGACATGCAGTGGCAAGTAACGCACTAGATAGTGGCGAATATATAGTTAAAAACCTATCTAAAAGCTCACTAGAAGATGGCGCTGATGTATCATGGGCTGAATCGAACGGTCATTCAGGATCGCCCTTAATTGCGATAATTAAAGAGCGCGCAGGTCTTTAATTTTACAATAAATACGATTAAACCACGTTTTATACGTGGTTTTTTTACGCCTGTATTTTTATAAATAATTTTATATAACACAGCACTATTTTAGTGTTGTAATCCCCCCTTTTAACACAAACGCCAACCTTATTAAAAACATAACCCTTTTTACTTATTAACTTACTTATTGTGTTGAAATGAACTTATAGCCGACTCTATAGGTGCTGAAGTTAAAGTAACCTAGGAATAGCCACACAAAATAACTCATTGTTTTTATTTGGGTTAACATTCTTGTTGTTGCTTTGACAGCTCATGAATTTAATACGATTGTTAGTATTTGCCATTAAACTGTCATAAATAGTCAATATTCTACGCGCATATGATTTTAGGGATTTATTTATGCGCGCCTCTACATTTACCCGCTTACTGGCTGTTTTGTTAACTCTCGCAAGTGTTTTATTAGCTATGACTCTACTTTGGGCCAGTCAAACTTTTCTAAAACTAGAGCAGCAAGACAGTGCATATAGACAGCTTAAAAATACGATTATGGTTGATCTAGCGAGCTATCTAAGTAATTACTTAGCACAAGGCGATAGCCAATACTTAACACAAGCCTCAAGTTTAATCTCGCAAGTAGAGCAAAAACAGTTAACGCTATTACCAGCAGCTCTTAAATCACAACTTACTGAGCAGTTAATTACTCTAAATAATGATATAAACGGTAAATATAGAGCCTTGGGTAAGCTCTCTGGTAACGAAACGGCTTTACTTGATAATGCGCTAAGGCAAATGGCTGGTTCGGCATCCTCGTTAATTAATTATGCGCGCTCAGCTTCGGATAATAGTAACAACACGCTTAGTTATTATAAATTGGCCAATGAGTATTATAGTGAAGTGATTAACTTATCATTATTTAGTTATCAACTGGTGCTAGATTATCAGCAGAGTGTAGAGCAGAGTTTGCAACAAAGCGTGAAAAATTTAAATGTATTAGCAGCAAAAATAGAGCAGCTACCAAACTTAGGTGTGATGGATAAAGTAGATGAGTATAGTTTATTTATTGACGAGCAAAGTGAAGATTTAGCTACTGATATTAAATCAGAATTAAGTAGTTGGCCAAATCGCTATCCTCGGGATTTAACCAGTACATTAACTCAGGCACAACAACGACAGACGGGGGCCGATGAATTGCGCACGCAGCTTAGTAATTTATCTAAAACAGTGATAAATGCAGAGCAAGCACTAAAAACACAACAAGATAATTTAAAGCAGCAAGTATTTTGGGTGTTTTGTGTTGCTATTAGTGGGCTAGTTATACTTGCTGGCGGTGTTTATATTGTTCAGCGTAATCTGGTACTTAATCCTCTTCGACGGTTGCGCGACGGATTTGCATTTTTAATTGAAACGAATGAGCTTAAAAATATTGTCAGTAATAACCCAAAAACTGAAGTTGGGGAAATAGCCCAATACTTTAATCAGCTAATTGAACGCCAGCGCATAGAAGCACAAGAGCGAGCGCAAATGCTAAAAGTAGTGAATGCTTTTATGCAGCAAATGAGTAAACACTTACAGACGATTGAGCAACAAACTACTACGAGTTATGGGCAAGTGGAACAGAATCAGTATTTACTAACCGATATTCAGCAGATTGGAGAGCAAGTTAATGATATTAATACACAAGTAGCTGATAACGCACAAAGTACCTTTAGTGCCATGGAACAAAGCTTAGGATTTGCGCAAAGTATGTTAAGTGCGAGTGCCGATACACAGGCACGGGTTGAACGCAGTATACAAAGCTTACAAGAGCTACTTAATGGTGTTGAAGGCGTAAGTAAAATTATAGAAGTAATACGTAATATTGCAGATCAAACCAACTTACTTGCGCTAAATGCAGCAATAGAATCAGCTAGGGCAGGTGAGCATGGTCGCGGCTTTGCAGTAGTGGCTGATGAAGTTAGGCAATTGGCACTGCAAACGCAAGGCTCGCTGAGCGAGATAAATGGGCAGCTCACCATACTGAGTGAAAACTCACGGCTAGTTGCTACGCAAATAACAGCATTAACCCAAGGTGCTCAATCGCAAACGCAAAATGCCCAAGAACTTAAGTTAAATTCGGAAGCGGTGGCAAGTAATGCAAAAAATGCTAATAAAGTAGCGTTTGAGGCGATGAAGCTTGCTAAGCAGCAAAGCAATTTATTAGATAACTTTAGTCAGTCAATGGCTGAAATGAAGGGGCAAGTAAGTGAGTCGAGCTCGTTGGTGGATGATATACGACATCAGCTACAACAACAAATTCATTCGATTAAAGGGGGCCTGGGGTTGTAATAAATTAGCTTTAGCGCTCATCTTATATCATGCTCTAAATTCTATGTGCTAAGCTGTATGCTGGTTTTATTTTATAAAATGAAGGATTTATAATGATTGTACAAGGTCAAACTATTCCCTCGGTTACGCTAAGCCAGTTAACCGACGATGGTATGCAAACACTGACTAACAGTGAATTATTTGCAGATAAAAAAGTTGTATTGTTTGCAGTCCCCGGTGCGTTTACACCTACCTGTTCAAATGCACACTTACCTGAGTTTATTACTCTGGCAGATAAAATAAAAGCAAAGGGCGTTGATGCAATTTATTGTGTATCGGTAAACGATGCGTTTGTTATGAAAGCATGGGGGGCATCACAAAATGCACAAGAAATAGCCATGCTGGCAGACGGCGATGCGAGCTTTACCAAAGCATTAGGCCTTGATATGAATACGGCAGGGTTTGGCGGTGTGCGTTCAAAGCGTTACGCAATGATCGTGGAAAATAGTGTAGTAACCGGTTTATTTGTAGAGCAAGAAAAAGAATTTGTGGTTAGTCGTGCTGCTGCTGTTTTAGAAAAGCTATAGAATAAATTAGCGATTTGAAAATACAAAAGCCGATGTTGATGCAACATCGGCTTTTTGCAATTATTGCTTATTAAGGCTGATATTGCCCGCTAATTGTTAAGCCCGAGAAGGTTTTATACGCGTTAACACTTAAGTGCCACGTACCCGCTTGTGGGCTTGAGAAAGTACAGGTTTCGGCATTACCATTTTTATATGGACGACAATCGTAACTCGATGTCGTGGGCTGACTGCCAAACTTAACAAACAAATCAGCATCGCCTGTGCCACCGCTTGTTGTTACTGTAAATGTAGCCATACCTGCTGGCACGTCTAGTGTGTAATGCTTCCATTGACCTGCATTAGCACTCACATCGCTTACAGTGCCACCACCAGCTTGAGGTGTGCCTGAGCCCCCGCCCGAAGCTGCTGTAATATTACCAGTTAAGCTGATCCCAGAATAGGCAGAATAACCTCTTAGCATCACATGATACGTACCTGATGTAGGGTTATCGATTGAGCACTCTTCGTTGTTACCACTTTTGTAAGGGCGGCAATCGTATGTAGAGGTTGTTGGCTTACTGCCAGAGCGCACGTATAAATCGGCATCACCAGTGCCTCCACTCATAGTGAAAGTGACATTAGTTGCGCCACTGGGCACTGTCATTGTATAAAATGTTTCAGAGTTAGTTGCGCCGCTTAAACCGGTTTGAGTTTCGCCATCAAGAAGTTCATTACCACTTGGTGGTGGTGCAGTGCCACCACTTGCAGCAGCTACGGCAGCTGCTGCATCAACAATACCGGTACCACAGCTAGTACATGTGGCTGGGAACGAGCGGGTGGTTGTTTTTAAAATATTTTCGATTTCATCGGGAGTAGCATTCGGCTTTGCTTGTTTTATCAGTGCCGCTACGCCAGCAACATGGGGGGCTGCCATTGATGTACCCTGCGAAAAACCGTAGCTATCACTAGAAGGGGTTGACGAACCGGCGTTATAAGTGGATAAAACACCTTCAGAATCGTTAGCAAAACTTTGCGCACCACCCGGTGCGGCAACATCAATATTACTACCGTAATTAGAGTAATAAGCACGACCGCCATTACGGCCAACCGAGGCTACATTTACCACGCCATTACAGTTGCCTGGGTTATAGTTTGCTGAGTTATCGTTATCGTTACCAGCAGCAATTACCACTACTGTGCCGTTATTACGTGCGGTGTTAATAGCACTTTGTGTTGTAGAGCTACATGAGCCACGGCCCCCTAAGCTCATATTTATTACATCTGCAGGATTGGCATTTGCCGGTAGCCCAGATACATTGCCACCAGAAGCCCAAATAATACCATCAGCAATATCAGAGGTTAAACCGCCGCACTTACCTAGTACACGTACAGGCACTACTTTGGCGCCGTAAGCAACCCCAGCAACACCCTCACCATTATTAGTAACTGCAGCAACAGTACCCGCTACATGTGTACCGTGCCAGCTAGAGTTTTGTGCACCGTTAGTACCACATTCATTGGCAGCAACCGCATCGCCCGGATCGCGGGCATCGCTATCGCGACCATTGCCATCATTAGCCACCGATAAATTCGAGATCATATCGTAACCGGGTAAAATATTAGCGTTTAAATCAACATGAGGGCGATAGCCTGTATCGAGTACTGCAACAACAACACCGCTACCAGTGGCTGTATCCCATGCGGTAGGTAAGTTTAAGCCGCCAGCTTGTTCATAATAATGCCATTGGTCGTCAAATCGTGGATCATTAGGCGTTGCAAACGGTTGCAGCATTTGATCGACTTCAATGTACTCAACGTTGCCAGATTCAAGCATTTCTTGCATAAATTGCTGTGCTTCTTGTGCATTTAGCTTTTTACTTGCACGCATTACATGGTGATTATTAAGTGCCATGGCACGAATATACTTCGCTTTTACTTTGCCTTTTTTAGAGGTGTAATTTTTAACAAAGCTCTGCGCTTTATTTTGCATATTTGATTGGCTTACATCTGTGTCTGTAGCTGCAAAGCTAGCTAAATCATTAGTGTTATTTTTATATTTAATAATGAATTGTGTTTCAAAACCAGTTTGATTTTGTAATTTAGCTGTTGTTTCTGCCATTGATGGTGCAATTGCTTGTGCAGGAGTTGCAATACTCGATGTTGCAGCAAATAGTGAGCTGATAGTAAAGGCTATTGCACACTTTTTAAATGATTTACCTGTTGTCATGATTATCCTTAGTTTTTATTTGTTATTTCGTAGCACAAATCCACGAAGTGGGTACAAAGGTAAATGTTCTGTTAAATTAATTGAAAGATTAATTACTTATTAGCTTCTTTCATTTGGTTATAACCTTGTTATTAGCGGGTTTGTAGTTACTTTGTACTTTTTATATTTATAAATATAAGCATAAGTAACTAGTTTTAAATTTGAGTATTAATACTTTTATTTTTATTTGTTGTGCAATTGAAAATAATCAATTCGATGTCCAGCCGGTGCATAAATTTTGTTATAATCAAAAAAAATTAATGAGATAAATAAATGACCCAAGTAGATGTGATAGTAATAGGTGCGGGAGCAGCAGGCTTAATGTGTGCAGCGCAAGCAGGATATCGTGGCCGTAGTGTTACAGTACTTGATATGGGCAAAAAGCCAGGTCGAAAAATACTCATTAGTGGCGGTGGGCGCTGTAACTTCACCAACGAAAATGCCAGCCCTAGTAATTATTTGTGTGGCAACCCTCATTTTGTTAAATCATGTTTAAGTCGTTATACCCAACATGACTTTATTGAACTAGTAGATCGTCATGGTTTAGCCTATCACCACAAAACACTAGGTCAGCTTTTTTGTGATAATAATGCTCAAGACATTGTTGATATTTTACTTACTGAGTGTGAATGGGCGGGGGTATCTATAAAGTTGCGTAACGAAGTAATCAGCGTTTCAAAAACTGAAACTGGTTATAGCGTAGTAACCGAGCATGAAACATTTTATTGTGAGTCGTTAGTGATTGCCTCCGGTGGCTTAACTATGCCTAAGCTTGGCGCAACACCCATTGGCTATAAAATTGCTGAGCAGTTTGGCTTAAAAGTATTACCGACCATGGCGGCACTTGTACCATTTACTTTGCATCAGCACGATAAAGAACGTTTTGAAGCGCTTTCAGGTATAAGTATTTTATGCGATGTTACTAGTGAAGATGGCACTGCATTTAAAGAAAACATTTTATTTACCCATAGAGGATTATCGGGTCCTGCTATATTACAAATAAGCTCATTTTGGCGCGCCGGACAGGCGGTAACTATTAATTTATTACCCGAAACAGATTTAAGACAACAGCTAGCCGATTGGCGTGAAACGCAATCCCAAAAGTCGTTAAAAAATAGCTTAGCCACTATTTTACCTAAACGTTTTATTGAAGTTCTTCATGAGGGGAAAGCAATTCCTGATTGTAATATTAACCAGCTAACACATAGCCAAATTGACGAGTTAGTTAACTATATACATGCATGGCAAATTAAACCAAATGGCACAGAAGGTTACAGAACAGCGGAAGTAACGCTAGGCGGTGTAGATACCGATGAACTTAGCTCAAAAACCTTTGAAGCAAAAAAAGCACAAGGCTTATATTTTATTGGCGAAGTAACCGATGTAACCGGCTGGCTAGGGGGCTATAATTTTCAGTATGCGTGGAGCTGTGGTTTTGCTGCTGGGCAGTATGCTTAATATTTTAGGAACAATAAGTTAGCAGTTACAAGGTTAATTTAGTTTATTGGGTTTAACCGCTGATACTTTAGAGCTAACTTTTAAATAGCAGCGGATTTACTTAATGTGTTTTCATAGTGAGTTTTGGTTAAGTTGTCGCTAGCAACACAGACCTGATCTCGCCCTTGTAATTTTGCTTTATAAAGCGCTTTATCGGCGCGCTCTAAAAGATGCAAAGCAGTGTCGTCAACATGCGCTTTAGCTATACCAATACTGATAGTTAACGCTCTATTATCGATTAAATGAGTGGCAATAAACGCTCTGAGCTCTTCAGCTTCGTTAATTGCGTTATCTAGGCTGCTATCTCGAAGAATAATAGTAAACTCTTCTCCGCCCCAGCGTGCAATTAATGCACTATTTGTAAGCTTGTTTTGTAAAATATTGGCAAACTCACTAAGCACGTTATCACCCGCTAAATGGCCATAAGTATCGTTTACTTTTTTAAAGTGATCTATGTCGCAAATCATCACTATATTTGATTTTCGCTCATTATTATTTTCACTCAGTAATTGCGACAATTCAAAATCAAATTTTTGCCTGTTATATAGCCCGGTGAGCTTATCGGTTTCGGCTAGCTGTTTTATTTCGGCATTGCGCTTCGAAAGATGAGAGTAAGCCGAAAAACGCGTTTTTTCATAAAACCTAAATAATAAAACATGCGCAATAGACACTTCAATAAAATTAAATAATGCAGATAAACCTATGGTAATTGATAGTTGTTGCTGTAAGTAAACTAGATAGGCACAAATACCAAAAGCAATGCTACTTAATATACTTCCCCAATTACGCCCAACTAAAAAAAAGGTAAAAGGCGGAATAAGTGTTGCCCAAAATAATGAATGAGCATGACCCTTTGCCGATACTATAAAGAGCATTATTAAGCTAACTATCATTAATGCAACAACCCAAGCAGCTTTACTAACCTGGGCTGTTTTATTAAACCATATACAAATACTTAATGACGTTATAAGTCCTAAGGCATCAATAAGTGCAATATCGTAACTCGAAAAATAAAAAACATTTAGTAAGGTTAAAATTAAAAAGTAGCAGCAGCAGATTAATAAAGAATGTGCAATTAAGCGTGTTCGCCAGTAATCCTTATGATCTCTAGGGTATTGCGGAAATTCTTTATACCAAAAATGTAGCATCAAATAACGACTTAATAATTATTAGTTAATTCAGTATTGTCTATTTATTATAAAGTGGGTAGTAATAAATTATAAAACCCCGATAGACTTAAATCTATCGGGGTTCTTAACATTTATTTTTACTCTTGTATAAATGCTTCGCCTTCTTTCATCCACTTTGCGGCGGGTTTGCCTTTTAAGTAATGATCAAAGTACTGCATCATACGAATCGAAAAATCGACTTGATTAGGAAACTTTTTCAAGTGATGAGGTTCGCCTTCATACTGTAAAAAAGTGGCATCTTTACCCGCACGGCGCAGGGCTAAGTAATACTGTACCCCTTCGTGCCAAGGTACAGCGTCGTCTTTATCGCCAAACATAATTAAAATAGGAGTGTTTACTTTATCGGCAAAAAATACCGGTGAGTTTTCTATGTATAATTCTGGCGCTTCAAAAAGGTTTTTACCAATGCGGCTTTGTCCTGTTTCGTACTGAAACTGACGCGCTAAGCCCGATTTTAAACGAATGCCACTATAGGCGCTGGTCATGTTAGACACGGGAGCACCCGATACAACCGCTTTAAACATATCGGTTTGAGTGATCATAAAGGCACTTTGGTAGCCTGCCCACGAATGACCTTGTAAACCAATTTTATTTTTATCAGCAATGCCTAAATCAATGAGCTTTTGCGTGGCGTTGATCATGGTTTGCGTTGATGATTTACCTGGGTGGCCTATTTCAAAACGAATGTCGGGTAAAAATACCGCGTAACCGTTTGAGGTAAACATAGGGAAGTTAGGGCGGTGGTTTAATTCCATTTTAGGAAAGTCGTACATGCGCTGGCTCATATAACGGTAAAAATACACCATTACTGGTACTTTTTCGCCTTTTTTGTAACCCGCAGGTTTAATTAGTACGCCTTGTAAGTCTTCGCCATCAAAGCCTTTGTAGCTTATGAGTTCTGGTTTTTCGCCCCAGGCAAAGTTACTTATTTGTGGGTTAAGTGTAGTCACTTGTTGCGGAGCACTGAAACTAAAGTCAGTTTGATAAAAGTCTGGAAACTGATGATACGCTTGCTCAGTAAATAGGTATTTATCGGCATTTTTTGCTTTTTTAACTAAATCAAAACGTTTATTACCACTGAGCACTTTAGTTACTGTGTTGGTGGTTAAATCAAGCTTGGCTATTTCACTTTGCTTAGTTTGTAAGTTAATAGCCGATATAAGCAATGTTTCGTCTTTTTTAAAGCCAACTTGGCTTTTATCAAGTTTAATAACGCGATATTGAGTATTGGTTTGTTTACCATTAGTTAAACGTTTTGCCTGCTGGCTATTTACATCAAACGCCCAAATATCGTACTTACTGTAAGCAAGTAGTTGGCTGCTATCTTGATTCCAACCGGCAAAACCATAACCTGGTTGGGCTGAAGGGTAGTCGTGCTTGTCATCAGCAAAAGTAGCTCCAATAGCGCGTGTAAGCGTAGTGACTTTATTATTTTTTAAATCTTTTAGCTGTATATGGTTATCGCTAAAGTAGGCGGCAAACTCGCCATTAGGTGCCAAACTTGGTTTAAACGGGTAGTTACTAACAATGGGAGTGTGTTTACCTGTATTAATATTTACAGCAAAGTAGTCAGCAAAAAAGCCGCCATACATTATTTTCTCAAGGTATGGGGTATCAGTATAACCAAGCAGTGATGTATCGCGTTGCGGATTAAGCGCAACCTCTGGCATGCTCACAGTACTTAGCTGGGTAACTTTTTGCGAATTTATGTGGTACACCGCGCTGTAATGGCGGTTTTTGTTTTTTTCGTTCCACTGCTGCTGTTCACGCGGTTTTATTTGCGCGTCGTTGTTATGCCATACTTTTAAGCCTTTATGCTCTCGTATAGTGTCAAAGTCGTATAGTGAGGCTTCGTCGCTATACTCTTTAGCTTTTACTTTAGCGGCTAGTTTAGGGCGATTTTCAAAATATAAACGCTCGCCATTTTCAGACCATATTAACGCGGCGGTTTTACCTATTCCCCAATCTTTGTTGGGGGAGTTAATAGTTGTTAGCTGCTCATTTTGCCAAAGTTGTAAGCTGTAGTTACGACGGCGCATGTCGTCGTTAACATAGTTACCTAACGTAAATGCTACGCTTGCCTCAGTCGGGTGCCAGGCTATTTTATTGGCCACAACACCAGGCTCATCTATGAGTATGCTGCTTACAAAGTCATTTAAATTAAGCAGTGCTATTTGATTGTTGTTACCATCGCTGTAACTCTGGCTAACTAATAGTTGCTGGTTAGTTGCGCTAATACTGTAGTTAAATACATCTGTAATTGTGTGGCTGCGTTTATTGCTTAAATTTACAATAACCAGTGGATAGGTTTTATCATCTTTGTCTGGTGTGATGGCGCTATCGTTTTTATTAGCATGAGTGCTGGCACTTTCATCCTCGGCTTTTTCATCATCGCCTTTAGCTGCTTTTTGATCTAAGCGATAGGCAAGCCAAGTTCCATCGTTTGATAACTTATAGTCTTTCACATTACTAAAACTTTGTTGCTCGCCTGTTTGGGTATTTACTAGTACCAGGTTGTTTTTTAGAGCATCTTTTTTCTTCGTGGTTTCTTGTGCTAGTAGCGTGGGTACTTGGGTAAATGCGACCCAGTTAGCAGCTTGATTAATAACTGGTTTAGTACCACGCGGTACTTCTGCAATTAAGCTATTACCGCTTAGCGAGTAAACTTGGCCTGTGGCATCACCACGATACGGGGTTGCACTGAGCGATAAAATACGGCCATCTTCAGATAGCTGCGTTGCTTTGGCTGATTTAAAATCAAACACATCGTTAAATTGTAGCGACTCTTTAGCGTAAACTGTGGTGCTAGCTACGCTGACAATAAGCGCAGAGCTTAAAAGGGTGAGCTTTGTTTTCATTATAGGTTCTCGTTTTTTAGCGTTATTTTATTGTAACGAGTTTTGTCTATAATTCGAGTATATACGACAAGTGGTAGCAAAGCAGAGTTGAAAGGCTGAAGGTGAAAATTTAAAAACCTTGCAAGCGTGGCTCACAAGGTTACGTGTGTTGAATTTGGAGTTTATAACCAGATTTTTTGTAGCTCCGGCCATTGTTTTTCAAATTGTGCGCTTGGCTTAGTACTAAAATTACTGCGTACAAACTGATTCATTTTACCTTCAACATAGGCAAGTAAAAAGTTGGCTAGGGTTAGCTCGTCACTTTGAAAGTTTTTACCTTCACGCAGCTTTCTCTCACGTAGTACTTGTTTAAATTGGGTCTCAAGTTTTTCAAAGAAACTTTGCACTCGTTCACGTAACCGCTCTTGCTCACCTTGCAATGCGTCGCCGGTTAAAATACGGGTAATACCAGGGTTCTTTTCAGCAAACGTTAGTAGTAAATGCAAAATATTATAAACGCGGGCTTGGCTTTCTTTTTCGTTTTCTAAAATAAGATTTATACGAGATAAAAGCGTGTCTTCAATAAATTCTATTAAGCCCTCAAACATACGTGCTTTACTAGGAAAATGACGATACAACGCTGCTTCCGATACACCAACCTCAGCGGCTAGCTTTGCTGTGGTAATACGCTGGCCGGGACTGGTTTCTAACATTTGTGCAAGTGCTTGCAGTATTTGCTCTTTGCGATTACTTCTTTTTGTCGCAGGCATGAACATTCCTTTTTTATTAGTTATCTTTTAGCAGGAGCTAGTCATTTTGATTCAAATGTTTAAGGCGCGTTTATATTTAGAATTAAACAAATTTAAACTCTTAAAAGTAAACGCGTGTTTAGCATGTTAATGTTTTATTCAGTTTGTTTCCAGCTCTTTTATATTCTCTGAGCGAGCTGTTGGATCACTGTTAGCGCAATTGCTGTTTTGCTATTTGTTGGTAATTCAAGCTGTTCATTATGCCAGTACAGGGTTAGCGCATTATTGTCAGCGTTAAACCCAAGATCACTTTGTGATACATCGTTAGCGCAAATCATATCCAGGTTTTTATTTTTTAGTTTACCTTTTGCGTAGTTTGCTACATTTTGTGTTTCTGCGGCAAAACCAACAGTGTAAGGGCGGTTTTGCTGTAAATTAGCTACGTGTGCAATTACATCCGGGTTTTTAACTAAAGTAAGAGTAAGCTCGTCGCCTTGCTTTTTCATTTTTTGTGCTGCAACGGTTGCTGCGCGGTAGTCGGCAACAGCTGCGCAGCCAATAAACGCATCTGAGCGCGGTGCGTAGTTGAGTGATTCGTTTAATAGCTGCTCGGCGCTTTCTATATTGATCAAATTTACGCCAGCAGGGGCTTTTATAGTCACCGGGCCTGAAATTAAATTAACTTTAGCGCCAAGTAATAAAGCGGCCTCAGCAAGTGCGTAGCCCATTTTACCTGAGCTGTGATTAGATATAAAACGTACCGGGTCAATGGCTTCTCGGGTCGGGCCTGCGGTTATGGTAATGGTTTTACCTGCAAGTAACTGAGGTTGCTCTTTTGCAATACATAAAGCAACTAGCTCATGAGGCTCTAGCATGCGCCCAGCGCCTACATCGCCACAAGCTTGCTCACCCTTTCCTGGGCCCCAAATAAGCACGTTACGTGCCTTAAGTGTGGCTAAATTAGCTTGTGTAGCAGGGTGAGCATACATTTGCTGATTCATAGCCGGTGCGATAGCGACTTTAGCCGGAGTTGCAAGTAATAAGGTAGTGAGTAAGTCATCAGCAATGCCCGCCGCCATTTTAGCAATAATGTTGCTGGTGGCTGGGGCAACTAAAATTAAATCGGCCCACTTGGCAAACTCAATATGGCCCATAGCAGCTTCTGCTGAAGGGTCGAGTAAGGAGTCTGCAACCATTTCACCGCTCACAGCTTGCATAGTTAAGGGGGTTATAAAATGTTTTGCTGATTCAGTCATAACTACTTTAACACTACAACCATGCTCTTTTAAGCGTCTAACCAGTTCTGCGCATTTATAGGCCGCTATACCGCCGCTAATTCCCAGCACTATTTTTTTATTAGTTAAATTAATCATGGTTGTCCATCAGCCTTATTTAATATTAGGGCTAAAATAACAAATCTTGACCCGTACAGCTAAGCTTTTAAGATGAAAATAACAGGCTAATTTTCAAATTTGCATTACAGTTAATATATAAGCCGATTTATCAAGGATGAATAATGCAACTAACCTCACTTCCTAATTCGCAGCGTCCCCGCGAAAAGCTAATCGAAAAAGGCGCAAAAGCACTCAGTGATGCTGAATTGCTTGCCATATTTTTACGCACCGGTTTGCCGGGTATGAATGTGATTGAGCTTGCCCAACATTTACTTAATGAAAACAAAACGCTACACAATTTATTTAATGCCAGTATGGAAGAGTTTTGTGCGCAAAAAGGGTTAGGTACAGCTAAGTATGTGCAGTTGCAAGCGGTGCTTGAGCTCAGCCAGCGTTATATGCAGGAGCGTTGCCAGCGCGATGCTATATTTAACTCGCCAAACGCTGTATATGATTATTTAACCTTGCAAATGCGTGGTTTGCAGCAGGAGGTATTTATGGTGCTGTATCTTGATAGTCAAAATCGCTTAATTAAAGATGAAATACTTTTTTATGGCACCATTAATTCTGCCAGTGTATATCCACGAGAAGTGGTAAAAGCGGCACTTAAAAATAATGCAGCAGCGGTTATTTTTGCGCATAATCACCCAAGCGGGATTGCCGAACCGAGTCAGGCCGACAAACTTATTACTAATAAATTGCAACAAGCACTGCAATTGGTAGATATAAATGTGCTGGATCATATTATTGTTGGAGGAGAAACCTGTGTTTCTTTTGCTGAACGAGGTCTTATTTAGCTTTACTTTTACAGAAGAGTACTAAAAACGAGCAGTTTAGTGTGTTTTGGCAAATTAGTTTAATTTAAATGCAGTTTTTACTTTCCCTATGGGCTTTCGATCTTTATAATTAGCCGCTATCAAATTTGCACATGAGCTGATTGGATGAGATCAGTTATTTGATCTTCGCCTGTAAAAGCTGTATAAAGAGCGCCCTTCGATTTATCTCTAGGGCACAACTACATGGCCTTAGGGAAAATTAAGCTCGAGCTAAGTTATTGGAGATATATAGACATGGCTAAAGTATGTCAAGTTACAGGTAAGCGTCCTGCGGTTGGTAATCACCGTTCACACGCGAGAAACGCGACTAAACGTCGTTTCCTACCTAACCTACAAACACACCGTTTTTGGGTTGAAAGTGAAAAACGTTTTGTAACATTACGCACTACTACTAAAGGTATGCGTATTATCGATAAAAAAGGCATCGACACGGTTCTTACAGAAATCCGTGCTCGCGGCGTAAAAGTTTAAGGATCTGAATCATGCGCGATAAAATCCGTTTAGTTTCAACTGCCGGTACTGGTTTTTTCTACACTACTGACAAGAACAAACGTAACATGCCTGAGAAGATGGAAATCAAAAAGTTTGATCCAAAGATTCGTAAACATGTTCTTTTTAAAGAAGCTAAAATTAAGTAATTTTAGTTTTCTATTAGAATGTAAAAACCCAGCTTATGCTGGGTTTTTTGTTTTTGATTTACGTAAAATAATAGCTTAATTGTTTAATATTGCCCTTAGCTTTAGCTTAGAGCTTGCTTCTAATAGCAGTAATATATCAGCGCTTACCCCTCAATTAAAACCTACTCGTTTGATTATCAGCGTATTAAATCACTTTTTCTAAGTGAGTACTTATTTACTGTGGGGCTATTTTACATAAAGGTTTGCATAGGAGTATAATGCTGCGCTCATTTAGTTTATGGTTGTCTTATCTTCAACTCAGGCTGTAGGAATTGCCATGGAAAGTTGGTATTTAGTTGTATGTAAACCTCGCCAAGAAGAGCGTGCGCAGGTTAATTTAAAAAACCAAGGAATAGCGTCATTTTTTCCAAAGTTAACTACTGAAAAGTTAGTTAAAGGACGCCGCACTGTTAAGCAGTCTGCTTTATTTCCTGGTTATGTATTTGTGTGTTTAGAAGCTGAGAATGGTAACTTTTTTGCGGTAAAAAATACCCGCGGAGTAAGTGGCTTTGTAACTTATGGTGCTGCATATCAGCGTGTGCCCGTTGAGTTAATTAATCAGCTTAAAGCAGAGCGTTCGCACTCACATGAATCGCAAGTTCCTAAAAGCGGTGACTTGGTGAGTGTAAACAATGAGTCATTTAAAAATATTGACGCTATTTATAAAGAGCCTGATGGCGATATGCGCAGTATTTTGTTCATTAATTTGCTTAACAAACAAATAGAAATTAGCGTGAGTAATCAAGCAATAAGCAAAATTTAATAAAAAAGGGGAAGTAATAAATTACTTCCCCTTTTTATAAATGTTTATAGCAGTAATTAAACCTTAAAGTTCTCTACTGATAACCTAAGTTCTTCTGCTAGTTTTGCTACTTCTGAACTTGATATGGTCGTTTGTATTGCGCCCTCAGCGGTTTGCTCGGCTATAGCAACAATGGACTCTAAGCGCTCACTTATTTCTTGTGATACTTGTTGTTGCTCTTGCGCTGCCGTTGATATTTCTTCACTCACGTTATGCGCTTGCGATACGGCTAAAGTAATCGAGTCGAGAGCGCTGCTTGCTAAATCGCTTTGCTTAACACACGACACGGCTTGTTGTTTACCTTTTTCCATAGCCGATACAGCGGCTTCTGCACCGCTTTGTAGTGACTCAATCATAGATTGAATCTCTTGGGTTGATTCTTGTGTTTTACTTGCCAGAGAACGTACTTCATCTGCTACTACAGCAAAGCCTCGCCCATACTCACCTGCACGCGCTGCTTCAATCGCGGCATTTAATGCCAATAAGTTTGTTTGATCAGCAATACCGCGAATCACATCTAATATACTGCCAATCGATGCGCTGTCTTTGTGGAGCTTATTAATAACATTCGACGCTTCATCAACTTCGTAAGCTAGTTGCTCAATAGTGGCTTTATTTTGATTTGAAATGTCTTTAACGCGCTCGGCTTCTTTATCGGCATTTTTAATCTCATGTAACGCCTGTTGAGCGCTATTACTTACCGTTTGTGATGTACTACTCATTTCTGTTGTTGCTGTAGCTGCCTGTTCAACTTGTGCTTGCTGATTACGAATTGCTTTACTTGATTCGCCAGTAATTGTTGAGGTTTGCTCTGATGCAGCTGCAAGCTGAGTTGAGCGTGAAATAATGCCTTTAATTAAACTGCGAAGGCTATCAATTAAGGTGTTACAGCTTTTAGATAGCTCACCAAACTCATCTTTGGCACTGTCATCTAGGCGCTGTGTCATATCGCCACTTGCTACAATATCTAAAATGCGGTTAACTTCAGCCAGTGGTTTAGTAATGCGATTAACTGTAACGACTGCCACGATAATTGCAATTATGGTGGCTATTATCATGCCTATCCAAGTCCACAAGTTTGCAGAATCTACGTCGCTGCGCACCCCTTTTTGCAATGAAAAAGCAACATCGCTGGCTTGTTTTACAAGTACGTCAATTTGATTTAGCGCTGTTTTAGTTGCTTGCTCAGACTCTGCAAGTTCACGTTCAGTAAGGCTAATTGCATCGATTAAGCGTTTTTTATTCGCAGCAAGGCTATTGTTACCTACAATGTTGCTCTCTAGCGTGTCTACGTATTCTTTTAGACTATTGTATAAACCACTATGGCTTTGCTCTATGGCTGGTTTAATTAGCGCTACGGTGCGGGTCACTTCTTCGAAGTAGTATACTTGCTCATTTTTTACAATATCTAAGGTATTAAGCGTTTTAACCGTTAGCATGTCGGTACTGTTGCTTACTACAGACATAAAATTGTTTTCAAGATTATTAGCAGCCTGGTAAGCGCGTGGGTTACTTTGCTCTAAGCCGTTTATATCAATAATATCGAGTACAATTGAGTTTGCATCTTCGGCGGCAAGCTCTATGCTTTCTAGTTGCGCTTTTAACATTTTATTCAGTGCTAGCTGTTTAGCTTTGTCGGCAAGTAAGCCCTCTACCGTGCTTAAAAAACTTAAATAGGTTGTTTCAACTTGTTGGCTACTTTTACTCAATAGTGGATCGTTTTTAACCACTTCTTGTAATTCACTATGCAGCGTATTGAATAACTGCTTTTGTTCGAGCACTTGGTTTTTTATTGGTTCTAGTTGCTCTGCAGAAGAGGTATAAAAACTAGCTTGAGCAGCTTTGCTCATTAAAATAAACTCGGCTTGTAATTCAGCGCTTTTATTTAAAGCGGGCAGCGACAACTGATTTACTTTTTGGGTGGAGCGATCAATATTTGCTATTTTTATTAAAGAGTTACCGCCAATTATTAAAAGCAGTAGAGTGATGAAAATAAATCCACCCCAAATACGCTGGCTCACTGTTAAATTCATACGGATTTCCATTCTAAAGTATATCAGTTAAAACTTATCGGCTTGTATTGCAATAAGTTAAGTAATTAAAGTTAATTTTAATTGTTTAATCTGTGTTGATTATTTTTAATTAAGCAATGGCCATGCGTAGCTCTAATTATAGGAGTGCTATTTTTGCTACTAAATATAATGCCAACTTAATGTGAACAGGTTGTAGTTACAAAGTTTCAACATGCGACATTAAACTTAACAGATGTATTACTTTATTTCAGTTTATTTAGACGAAAGTTGTGATTTTTCTACAGTTTTTTGTTTGCTTTTTAATTCTATTAAGGTCATGGCGCCTCCCCAAACACATCCGGTGTCTAAGGCTAATAAATGATTATGAGGTGTTTTACCATTTAATGCTGCCCAGTGGCCAAAAATAAGCGTTTGTTTAGCCGTTGTTATTGCTGGATGCATAAACCAAGGGGTTAAGTTATTGCCACTTGTTACTTCCCCTTTTGCACTTAAGTCGAGTTGGTTATCGGCAGTTAAAAATCGCATACGGGTAAAGTAGTTAACTATGTATCTAAACTTTTCATAGTTATTAAGTTCATTAGGGTTATTAATGGGGTGAGGTTGGTACATGTTTGCAAAAAAGTCATGCGCTTTAGGCGAGCTGTAACAATGCTGAGCAAACTGAGCATGTTGTAAGGCTTGTGCTATCGACCAGTCAGGGTTGAGCCCAGCATGGGATATAAAGCTATTGTACTGCTTAAGGTAAAGTGCCAAAGGCTGAGTTTGTAAAAATGCAATATAGTGGGGGAGTTTAGTGCTATTGAATACAGCTGCTAATTTATCATTAGGGTTGGGTGGTTTATTAAGTAGATAGCAGGCAATCAGGTGTAAGTCATGATTGCCTAGCGTAACTGTAATGCTATTTTGGTGTTTGTATAAGTACTCTAAACAGGCTAGTGAGTCAGGGCCTCGAGCGACTATATCGCCCACCAAGTAGAGATGATCTTTACTTGGATTAAAGTTAACGCGTTGGAGTAACGCGTTAAACTCGTTAAAGCAGCCTTGCAAATCACCTATTGCGTAGTCAGCCATGCTTATAGTGTACTAGTGCAGTATGTTAGGGCAGGCTAAACGAAACACGTTAATAGGCGCTTTAAACTCAGTGCCAAACTCGTTACGTAACGTATAATGCCCTTGCATAGTACCTACAGGGGTATCTAGTATTGCCCCACTGGTATATTTATAACTTTCGCCGGGTGCTATAACTGGGTTTTCGCCGACCACACCTTCGCCTTGCACTTCAATTTCTTTGCCATTTGCATCGGTAATTAACCAATAACGGCTCAGTAATTTAGCGCTACACAAACTGTGGTTTTTAATGGTTACAGAATAAGCAAATACAAACTTTTCGAGTTCAGGTTGCGACTGCTCTTCTACATAAAATGTTTCAACAGATACCTTTACAGGCGATCCAATATTACTGCTTGTTGTCATAAATCCAATTTGCTATGTCAATAAATTGTTGTAACGATAAGCGCTCAGCACGCAAAGTAACATCTATGCCAATGCTGGTTAGCTCATCTGCAGTTAGTAAGTTGCTTAAACTATTGCGTAGTGTTTTACGACGCTGGTTAAAAGCTTCTAGGCAAACGTTATTTAAAATTTTCACGCTTTTTGCAGTGCGTTGTTCAGGCTTTTTAGGGATTAAGCGAATAACCGCCGAATCTACTTTAGGCGCAGGTTTAAAGCACTCAGGCGGTACTTCTATAACCGGCATTGCATTACAGTAGTACTGAGTCATTACGCTTAAACGACCAAAGGTTTTGCTCCCCGGGCCTGCAACCATGCGTTTTACTACTTCTTTTTGCAGCATAAAGTGCATGTGCTCAATATTGTCTGCAAATTCAAAAAGATGAAATAATAACGGAGTCGAAATGTTATACGGTAAGTTACCAAACACTTTTAGTTTTTTGTCATCTCTCACCAAGCTTGCAAAATCAAAGGTCATTGCATCGCCTTGGTTTACGGTTAATTTAGGTCCCAAAAATGGGTGTTCAATTAAACGCTGTGCCAAATCTTTATCTAATTCTACAACCGTTAAATGGCCGCTTAATTCGGCTACCGGTTCAGTAATTGCGCCAAGGCCTGGACCAATCTCTACTAGGTTATCTTCTGGTTTAGGATCGATTGCGCTCACTATTTTACCGATGATCATGTCATCAAATAAAAAGTTTTGTCCAAAACGTTTACGGGCGCGGTGTCCTAAATGTACTTTATCGGTCATTGATTTTGTGCTTTTTCTTGGGCGAGCTTAATTGCTTCGCGGATCGCTAATTCAAAACTGCCAACATCAGCAGTACCTTTGCCTGCCAAATCCAGAGCAGTACCATGATCTACTGAGGTGCGAATAAATGGTAAACCTAAGGTAATATTTACCGAGTTACCAAATCCCTTGTATTTTAGCACAGGTAGCCCCTGATCGTGATACATAGCTAATACGGCATCGGCTTCATTTAGGTATTTATCTTGAAATAAAGTGTCGGCAGGGAGTGGACCAATCAGGTTCATACCTTGGTTGTTAAGTATTTCAAGTGTTGGAATAATGGTATCTATTTCTTCACGGCCTAAATGGCCATCTTCACCAGCATGAGGATTTAAACCACAGACTAAAATACGCGGCTTTTCTATACCAAACTTAGTTTGTAAGTCGTGGTTTAAAATACTCGCTACTTTGATTAGCCGATCCTCTGTAATAGCACGCGATACATAGGCAAGCGGAATATGCGTCGTTACCAGCGCTACTCTTAGGCCTTGCGTAGCAAGCATCATTACTACATCTGCGGTATTCGACTGTTGTGCAAAATACTCGGTGTGGCCACTAAACGAAATACCGGCTTTATTAATAATGCCTTTATGTACTGGGCCGGTAACAACTGCTGCAAAAGTGCCATCCATGTTTTTTTCACTGGCAATACGCAAAGTGTCTAATACGTATTGGCCATTAGCATCGTTAAGCACACCTAGCTCTACAGGCTCAGCTACATCTACTTGATGTAGGTAAAGGCTTCCTGCTGGTGCAGGCGTTGCTGCAGCATGCTGATCAAACTCTATTAGCTTTATACTTAAGCCTAAATGTTTAGCACGTTGCTTAAGCATATTCGCGTCGGCAATGGCAACAAGCTGTGCGTCCCAAGTTTGTTGGGCAAGTTTTAACAGTAAATCTGGACCAATGCCCGCAGGCTCACCAGGGGTAATTGCGATACGTAATGTCATAGTTATTCGTCTATTGGGAAAATTTCAACATGGGCTTGTTCGCGCATTTCTTGCTGCCAGTTAAAGCTTTCTTCTTTAAATTTACGATTAAATAGCATGCCATGGGCGCGGTTGCGTTTAGCTTGCTCGGTTTTATCAGCTACACGGGTATCGAGTAACTGCACAATATGCCAACCGAATTGGCTTCTAAATGGTTCGCTAATTTCATTTTGCTTAAGTGATAATAAAGTATCTCTAAAGGCAGGAACATAGCTAGTTGGATCAGCCCAATCGTACTCACCACCTTTAAGGGCTGAGCCTGGATCTTCTGAGTATTCTTTAGCAAGTTTTGCAAAGTCGGCTTTATCAGCGCGTAAGTCTTTTACAAAACCGGCAAGCATACTACGTGCTTTTTCTTCACTTAAAATAATAGATGGTTTTATTAAAATATGACGTGAGCGAGTTTCAGTTGTTTCTACAACTTGACGACCACGAACATCTTGGACTTTTATAATATGAAAACCAGCACCAGAGCGCAGCGGACCAATAATAGCGCCTTGCTTTTTACCTTTTACGGCTTCAGCAAATAACGACGGCATTTCGTTAATGCCCATCCAACCTAGTTGTCCACCTTCAAGTGCTTGAGAGCCGCTTGATGATGAAATAGCAATGCGTTTAAATTCTTGCTCGTCATTAAGTAATTCAATTACTTTGTCTGCGCGCGTTTTAGCTGACGCAATTTCATCGGCGCTAGCATCACTAGGAATATCAATTAAAATATGGCCAATGTCATACTCTTCTGCGTTTTGACCTTGGCTTTCCATAATTTTTAGTAAGTTATCTACTTCTTGCTCGCTTACATAAACACGGCGATCAACATTGGCGCGCATAACTTGTTGCGTAGTGATCTCTTTACGAATTTCTTCACGGTATGCTTGAAAGCTTTCTCCCGAGCCCTCAATAGTACGACGTAAATCTGCAATGCTACCGCCTTGCTCTTTAGCCATACTTGCAAGTGTTTGATCTAGTTGGCTGTCTGAAATCTCTAACCCCATACGCTCAGCCATTTGCATCATGAGTGTTTGGTTAACTAATCGCTCTACGGCCTGGACACGTAATGTTTCGTCTTTAGGAAGCTCCTGACTCTGTTCTTCAGCTTGCTTTTTAACACGGTTAACTATGGTGTCCACTTCACTTTTTAAAATAACTCCTTGGTTGACTATGCCAATAACTTTGTCGATTTCAACCGGAGCTGCAAATGCGCTTTGGCATAAGCTAATACTTAAAACTGCTGATGTTAATAATTTTTTTAAATTCATATTCTTTTTACTACTCTTGCTAATAGTACTGTTGTGATCCTAGGGAATACTCAATTTTTAGCGTTAATTAATACTACTTTAACTTTAAAAATAGTGTCCTAGTCATTAAGAAAATACGGTCTACGATAACCAAAAATACCTTGTTGTAATAATTTTTTAGCATCATAACGGCTTTTACTACCTAACCCTTTTAAAACAAAATTCAAACGAATGCTTGAATCAAAAGTCGCCTGTTGTTGCCCTATAGACTGATTTAAGTCGGTAACAATTTGGCGATGGCCAGTAATTTGAAATGCCCAACAGCACGATTCATACTGTAGTCCGCTTAATACTTCGATACTGCGGTTATTTTCAAGGTCGCGGTGATAGCTTGCAATAAACTGCCATTCGTCGCTCACTGGAATGCTTGTAAATAAGCCTGTTTGTTCAATTGCATTACCTGAGACATCATCTGAATACCGATGGTTCAATTGAACTAGCTCATTATCGTCGCCTTTATAGTCGAGCGTTACGTTAGACTGAATAATTTGTTTACCGTCAGTATCATACTGAATACCCGCAGATAAATACCAGCGACGATGCCAATGTACCATGGTTTGTGCTGCAAACAAGGCATTGTAGTTGGTGTCTGAGTTTAATCCTTGTTCTGTAGGTTTGGCTGAGTCGCTTAAATAAAATATTTGCCCGGCGCTAAAATTAAATACTTCTTGGTGTTTTTTGTCAAATAACCGAGTCGTTGCACCTAAGGTAAATTGGTTGGCAGCAGCTATTCTATCAACACCTGAAAAGCGTGTGTCTCTAAATAAACCAAAAAAATCATCTTGTAGTTTGGCAGTATCAAATAAGCCAATATCAGATTGATCTTCATTAGGGGTATATAAATATTGTAGCTGTGGCTCTAAAGTTTGAATACCGTCATCAATAAAGTAGGAGGTTTCGCGCTCAAAATTAAGTTGTGTATACAAACGTACTTTTGGCAGTGTACGCGATACGCTTTCGCTGTATTGAGTTCCTTCTAAATCACCATGCTGTTTGTAGTTTGTTTGTAATATGCTTACTTCTGATAAAAACGACCATGCATGCTCTTTATAATCAAAGCGAGCTTTTGGTTCAATATGTATTCGAGTAGCTTGATCAATAATAGCTGAGCTATTAGTAAAGTGGCTCACTTCTCCCGATACACTAAAATCAAAGTTGTCGTATTGCCAAGGTGTGGTTTGGGTAAAACTAATTTGTGGCAAAGCGGTATAAGACTCTAAGTGATCGCCCAGTACTTCAAAGTTTTGTACTGTAATATCGGTACGCCAAGTGTCGCCCATATGAGTAAGCGAGCCTGTTCTGTACAATTGAGTATCGGTTTTACTGGCATAATTAGAGTCTAAATCAGTTAAGTAGTTGTCGTCACTCACGTTTGTTATATCAACATTAGCGCGCCAGTTTTCACCTAAATAGCTTTTTTGTTGCCAATGAAACATATAACGATCGCCAAGATCGGGGTCTGAATCATCTTTATTTAAATATTCAATACCCACTAAGCCTTCATGCTCTTGAGTTAAATATCTAAATTCAGTTTGCAGTTGTAAACCTTTACGCGACATATAACGCGGGGTAATGGTGGCATCTAAATTGGGAGCGATATTCCAGTAGTAAGGCGTAATAGTTTCTAAACCATAGCGATCTGAGCTTGAAAAACTAGGCGTAAGTAACCCAGATTTACGGCGCTCATCAAGCGGAAAGGTAAAATAAGGTAAATATAAAACCGGCGTATCTAGGATGCGTAAAACCGCATTATAGGTTTCGCCCCAGCCTTCTTCGCGAGAAAGGTTAATTTCGTCGGCTTCAATGGCCCACACAGGTACTTCGCCAGGGCAAGCAGTAAAGCTTGCATTCATTAGCATTAAGCCAGACTCATCAACGGTGAGTTTTTCAGCGCCACCTTTGCCTAGCTGTTGTGTTAGGCTATATTGTGCACCAAGTAAGCTGATTGCTGAATTATTTAAATCGGCGTTGAGGCCAGTGCTGTTAACTTCGCTTATTTTGTCGCGATAAGTAATTGGCCCAGTAGCATTGAGTAAACCGCGTTGTTTATCGATTAGTGCAGTTTGTGCGGACAAACTCATATTAACGGTGTTAATATCAACATTACCAGTAAATTCAGCGCTTTGTGTGCCTAAAAGCTCTACGTCGTTAGCGCGAATATCAACCATACCTAGCTTTAAGCCAGGAAGCGGTTGCCAAGCTCTGGTTTGCATTGAAGTGCCACAAAACTTGTGTGTCAGTTCAGTTTCGGCAAGCGATGGTGCGCTCAGTACGCTTAGCATCAATATGCCCCAGGTTTTGCTCATTTATCGACCTTTATACGCTGTGATTAATTTCAAGTAGACATAATAAAGGAAAACAATGGCAAAGTAATTAGTGAAAAATAGATAGCTTATAAAATGACACGTTTTGAACGCTTACAACTCTTTATAAATACTCACTTTAGTGAGCAACAATGCACGTTAGCGGCAATTACTGCCGATGCGAGTTTTCGTCGTTATTATCGCTTAAATTGTGCTAATAACAGCTTTATAGTGATGGATTCCGATCCGCTTAAAGTAAATAATGCGCCGTATATCTCGCTTAATAGCGTATTTACGCAGCAAGGATTTTTATTGCCCGCTATTATTGCCAGTGACGAGCAGCAAGGTTTTTTTATTTTAAGTGACTTAGGCAGCACGCACCTAGCAGACATGCTTGATGATGAGCACCGCACCGAGTATTACCAGCAATTAATTAAGCTGAGCGTACAGTGGGCAAAAACACCTGCAGCCGCTGCTATGCAAGCTTATGATAAAAAGTTTATAGCTGTTGAGCTTGGCATATTCAGCCAGTGGTTAATGCATGACTTCATTGATTGTGAACTAACAGCAGAGCAACAAATGCTGTGGCAAACAAGCTGTGATCTGCTTAGTAATACCATGCTTGCTCAGCCTAGCGTTACCATGCACCGCGATTACCATAGTCGTAATATTATGCGCTGCAACCAGCAATGGGCGATCATAGATTATCAAGATGCTGTACGCGGGCCGTTATGTTACGACTTGGTATCTTTGTTACGCGATTGCTATTTTAAACTGCCAGAGAGCGAATTAACTCATTTAGTTAAATACGGGTACGATGAATTTAATCGCCAAGGTTTAATTGCTAATGTTACCTTTAATGAATTTAAATATTGGTTTGATTTAACCGGTTTACAGCGCCATTTAAAAGCGGCAGGTATTTTTTGTCGTTTGTATTTACGTGATGGTAAAAAAGGTTATTTGGCTAATATACTTCCTACACTTGCATACATTGTAGAGGTAGCTGCTAATTATTCAGAGCTACAGGCCCTTGGCTTATTTATACAAAATACCATTGCTCCTAAAGTGGTTGAGCGCTTGGCAAAGGAGCGCACATGAAGGCGATGATTTTAGCGGCCGGGCGCGGACAACGTATGATGCCACTAACGCAAAATATGCCTAAACCTATGTTGGCAGTAGCAGGTAAGCCATTAATTGAGCATCATATTGTAAATCTTAAAGCGGCGGGTATTACCGAAATAGTAATAAACCTTGCGTGGCAAGGTGATAAAATTAAAGATTATTTTGCCAATGGCAGCAAGTGGGGCGTAAATATACGCTATAGCCAAGAAGTGGCAGGTGGCCTTGAAACGGCCGGTGGCATTATTGCTGCGCTGCCCCTATTAGGCGATACCTTTATTGTTATAAATGGCGACATATATACCGATTACGACGTAAGCGCGTTAACTCAACTGCATTTACAAGCGGGTGAGGCGCACATAGTGCTGATAGAAAACCCACCGCATAATCCTAACGGTGATTTTGCACTCAGTCATTTGTCGAGTGATAGTCAAAAATATACATTTTCTGGAATTGGCCGATATCAAGCCGATTTTTTTAACGATTTTGAGCAAGGTGTTCGTCCGCTTGGGCCTATTTTAGCTAAAAAATTAACTGAACATTTAGTCTCTACCGAACTCTACATAGGCCAATGGGATGATGTAGGTACTCCTGAGCGATTATCAGCACTTAATCAACGACAAATTTAATAGAGGTAATAATTTAGATGTGGGGAAAAATACTCGGGTTTATTTTCGGTTTTATGTTTGGCAAAATATTTGGTGCTATTTTTGGCCTATATCTTGGCCATATGTTTGATAAAAGCTTAAAAAAAGATTTTGATAAAGCCGGTGGCTTTTCAAACTTATTTAAAGGTGACGACGTCAACGAGCGTCAAGCGCTGTTTTTTTCTAGCTGTTTTGCAGTTATGGGGCATATTGCTAAATCAAATGGGCGCATTAGCGAAGTACATATTAAAGCTGCAACGTTATTTATGGACGAAATGGGCCTACAAGGCGAAGAGCGCCGCGAAGCACAACATGCATTTCAGTCGGGTAAAGAAAATGATTTTTCATTAAAAGAAACAGTACAAGACTTTAAAGAACGTTTTGCTAAGCGTTATGATTTATTACAGCTATTTTTAGAAATTCAAATTCAAATGGCATTTTCAGATGGTGTACTCGCTGAGCAAGAAAAACTACTTTTACAAGAAGTGAGTAAACAGTTAGGCGTATCTAGAGCGCACTTTGCTTTTGTATTAAAGCGTTACCAAGCAGAGTTTAGCTTTAGGCAGCAGCAACAGCGTTATAAACAACAGCAACAAGGGCAAAGTAGCAGTTACCGTGAAGGTTCAGGCCATCATGTTCCACCTAATAATAATATAAACCGCGCACAAGCGTTGGCATTATTAGGGCTTAATGACTCGGCAACAGCGCGAGAAATAAAGCTCGCGTATCGAAAACTGATGGCGCAGCATCACCCTGATAAATTGGTATCGCAAGGTTTACCAAAACATATGATGGAATTAGCGGTCAAAAAAAGCCAAGATATTCAAGCTGCTTACGAGTATTTAAAAAAGTCGGCGTAAAAAGCCGTCTATTTCTTTACTTAGGCGTGCATGTTGATCGGGCTGATTGCGCAAACCAAATAACTGGCGTTGGCGATAATCAAATTTTGCGTTGCGGTTAACCCAGCGCTGACGATTTTTAAGGTTCATTAAAATCTCGTTGTTATCGTTAGCGTAGTAAATATCCAGTAATGGTGGGGCAATTAAAGACGAAGTTTGGCTTAAGTCTTGATTACGCTTACTGTTAGGTAAATAACTGCTTAAACTTATAAATGCATTAAGTCTTGAGTCGGGAAATTGCGCATAATGTTCAAGTAGCACGCCAGCACTGATCCCCTGGGCAATTACTACAATATTATTCGGCTCTGCCATTGCTGTATTATACAGTGCTTCATAGCGGGCGATTAAATTTACTTTATAGTTATCGAGTACCGCGTCACTCACTTTTTCAATGGCATTAACATGGTGTGGCTCAGCACTTTTGTTTACACCAGTATCCTCAATAGTAGCACTTTCAACTGCAGCACTTTCAACAGCAGCACTTTCATTATCAGTGCTTTGATTAGCTGTATTTGCATTGTCAGAGCTTTGGGCAAGAATATTTTCAGCTGAGGTGCTTTCAGTTGCAGTGTTTTCGTTAGTTGCAGCAGTGGCTACTTCACTCGCCTGCCAGTTAATATCAGGTACTGTCATTGCGTAGGTAGTGTAGCCTAAATTATTTAGTTCTTTGCGTAAAAAGCTCATTCCGGCATTATTGGTCGCGCTTGATTGCCAATCAGGTATAAGCAGTACAGTGCCTCTAAAATCAGCACTCATATACTCGCTGTATAAAGTTAAAAATTCAGTATCGCCAGCTAATATAGGCTTTATTTCATCATTGGGAAGTAAGTGTTGAATATCATTATTTTCAATACTTGCATACGAGGGTGGGGCAATATGCTCTGCTGCAGTTACTTGCACAGTCAAAAGTAGCGCACAGCTTAGCAGTACGTTTAGTTTAATTACCTTTAAATACTGCGCCAATACCATAATCAACTCAAATAAAAAACATTATTTAGATATCGGCGCAGCAGCAAAAAAGTTTAGCGTAACAGGCTAAACTTTAATATTAAGTGTTAGCGCTAAAAATCAGGAGCAGCTTCAAATGTAAGTATTTGCTCAGTAGTGGGATGTTTTAAGCTGAGCATTTGTGCGTGTAATTGCAAGCGCGGCGCCGCAGCGAGTGCCTCTTTGTGCGCGTAAAGCCTATCACCTAAAATAGGATGGCCTAGGCTTAGCATATGTACACGCAACTGGTGCGAGCGCCCTGTAATAGGAGTTAGTTCTACACGGGTTGCATGTGGTTCACGTTCAAGTATTTTAAAGTGCGTAAGCGACGGCTTACCGTTTTCGTGATCAACCATTTGCTTGGGGCGATTAGGCCAATCGCAAATAAGCGGTAAATCAACCGAGCCGGTTTGCGCCTCAAGTTGCCCATATATCCGGGCAATATAGCGCTTGGCGGTTTCGCGCTCCTGAAACTGCATACTTACATGGCGGTGCGCAGCTTTATTCATTGCCAAGCAAAGTATGCCCGACGTTGCCATATCTAAACGATGCACTATTTTAGCGGTAGGAAAAACTCGGTTAACACGACTTATTAAGCAATCGGCATGTTTAGGGTCTTTACCTGGCACGGTTAACAACTCGCTAGGCTTATTAACGATGAGTAAATCCTCATCCTGATACAGAATAGTTAAATACGGATCTGTTGGGGGATTGTAGTTAATTAACACGGCCGACCTCAGTGATTTTCAAGGGCGCCATTTTAGTGGAGCGAGCACTAAGGCTCAAGGAAAAAGATTAAAGTTTAATTGCATGTTTTTCATACTGGTGTAAAATTACACCAGTATGATTTTTTGAGGTATATATTATGGCAAGGCAAAGCATTTCGCTCACTGAGAAAAATGATTTATGGCTGCGTAATCACATTGAAAATGTAGGTGATTACGCGAATAAAAGCGAATTAGTGAATGACTTAATTCGACGTGCAAGAAGGGCTGAAGCTATCAATAGTAAACTGCTTAAATCTGAAAAAAGTGGCTTTACTAATCAATCTGCTGATGAAATCCTGACTGAATTTAAACTAAATGTTAAGTAATGCGAAAGTTTAAACTCTCAAATGATGCTAAAGAAGACTTACGTCGTATTTATCAGTATGGCTGTAAGGAGTATTCACAGCAGCAAGCAGATACTTATTTTTATGCTTTTTTTACTCTGTTTGAAAAGCTAGCTGCAAATCCTTATCCCTACCAATCAGTTGCTCATATTCGTAAAGGTTATCGACGTGCCGTTTGTGGCTCAGATAGTATTTATTACAGAGTTTATGAAACTGATGTTGAAATAATGGCTGTTTTGGGTGGGCAAGATATAGAAGAGTGGTTGTGATTTACAAGTGATTTTAGAAAGAGTTGAATAGCACTTAACTAATCGTTTTATAGGGTTTTTATCAAGTTTTAAGGTGAGCTCAGTAATAAATTTTTTATTACAACAACGCATGCATTAAGTTGAAAATAAAAAGCCTGAGTTCGACACACTACCGAAATCAGGCTTTATTAGCTGCTTAGAAATGAATCCAACTTTATGGGGTCACTTCAAAATACCGCGCTTTCTTCATTCGCACATTAGCAATTTTTTACTAACGGCTGTCAGCTTATCGCCAAAGCGTTAGTGCGAAACCACAATCAAGCGTATCGCATCTAGTTTTAACTGGGTTTTTTCAATGTAGGTAGTCAAATCTGTGCGTTGCTTATCGTAGAAGGTAATTTCTTCTTGGCGAATATTAGGGTTAATTTGCTTAAGAGCAACTAATCGTTGCTGCTCTTCACTTAGTGATGTTTGCATTTTAGCCAGTGACGCAGCACGAATAACTTCAAGCTTTTCTTGTGCCATGTCTTTTGCGGTGCTGATCATTGGGTGAATAGCACTTTGCAATGCGCCAGCTAGTTTACTGGCTGTTTGGCGACCAACGGCAGAAAGCTGCTGATTAAAGCCGTCAAACGCGACGTTTTCACCTAAGTTATTACCTGCTTTATCGAGTAAAATACGAATTGGCGTAGGTGGTAAAAAGCGTCCTACTTGTAATACTTTTGGTGCCATAGCTTCGGCTACAAAAATAAGCTCAACAAAAAAGGTGCCTGGTGGTAGTTTTTTGTTTTTAAGTAAAGCAACCGATGCGCTACCAAAATCGTCGTCACAAATCATATCTAGGGTGCCTTGCACCATAGGATGATCCCAACTAATAAAGTGCACGTCTTCTTGCGAAAGCGCGGTATCGCGGTCAAATGTAACTGTCATGCCACCTTCTCTTAATGCCGGAAACGAGGCGTTTAACATATGCTCGGTTGGCTTTAAGATAATGGTATTTTCGCCTTTATCTTCTTGGCTTACGCCAAAGGTGTCAAATACGTTAATCATGTAACTAGGCAGTTCAAACTGATTGTCTAGTTTTTCAATATCAGCTACCAAAGAGTCGGCTGCGCCTTGGCCCGATGAATGCAGCTCAAGTAAACGGTCGCGTCCGCTTTCCATTTGCTTGCGCAGTACCGCATTTTTTTGTGCTACTTGCTCAAGTAATGGATCTAACTCGTCTTCGTCGCAGTTATGCGCTGCAATGTAATCAAGTAGGTCATCACGGAATTCTTTATACAACATTTGTCCCGTCGACGAGGTAGATTCGAATGCGTCTAGGCCTTCGTTGTACCAACGTAGTAATACTTCTTGGGCGGTGTTTTCAAAATATGGCACGTGAATGTTCACATCTTGAGTTTGTCCAATGCGGTCTAGTCGGCCAATACGTTGCTCTAGTAAATCTGGGTTTAGTGGTAAATCAAATAACACTAAATGATGTGAAAACTGAAAGTTACGCCCTTCAGAGCCAATTTCAGAACACAGCAGTATTTGCGCGTTGTCGTACTCGTCTGCAAAAAATGCAGCGGCGCGGTCACGCTCAATAATCGACATACCTTCGTGAAACACTGAGGCTTTAATTGCTTCGCGTTCACGTAGTATTTGCTCAAGGCTGATAGCTGTTTCGGCTTTAGCACATATTAGCAGTACTTTTTCACGCTTAAGGGTTTTAAGAGTGTCGATTAGCCAACCTACGCGAGGATCAAATGCTCCCCAGCTGGCGCTTTCGCCTTCAAACTCTTGAAATATTTTTTCTGGGAATAGTGCGCGCTGTGCACTAAGTTCGGGGTTTTGAATGCCGCTCATATTGCCCAGTACTGTCATTGCTGTTTTATATTGCTTTGGCAATGGCATAGGGTAAGCGTGTAATATACGGCTAGGGTAGCCGTCAATGCCGCTGCGGCTATTTCTAAATAAGATGCGGCCGGTGCCGTGGCGATCCAGTAACATGTTAAGTATTTCTTTACGCGCGGGTAAATCACCTTGCTGTGCTTTTGCCAGAATATCGGTAATGTCGGTTTCTTTTAATAGCTCAATTAAAGTCGCTTTAGCGCTCTCGTCTAGGCCTTGCTCTTGGAGTAATTGATTAGCAGCTTCGGCAACGTCTTTGTAATTTGCTTCTTCTTCTTTAAATACGTCGTAGTCGTAAAACCTGTCTGGATCGAGTAGCTGTAGGCGAGCAAAGTGGCTGCTATGACCAAGTTGATCTGGCGTGGCGGTAAGTAAAATAAGGCCCGGAATATCTTGGCTAAGCTCGGCCATACGTTGATACTCTGAGCTTGGCTTGCCATTATTAATACTTAAATGATGCGCTTCATCTATTACTAGTAAATCCCAGTCAGCTAAAGTTGCTTGTTCGAACCAACGTTTTTTCTTGGTTAAAAACTCTAGGCTGGTAAGTACCAGTTGTTCGGTATCAAATACATTTGGCGAGTCGGCAAACGCTTCATCGCAACGATCTTCATCAAAAATAGAGAAACGTAAATTAAAGCGGCGCAGCATTTCTACTAACCATTGGTGCTGCAAATTTTCGGGTACTACAATAAGCACACGGCTGGCACGGCCACTAATAATTTGCTGATGTAAAATCATTCCCGCTTCAATTGTTTTACCAAGGCCTACTTCATCTGATAAAAGTACGCGTGGTGCAAAACGTTTACCTACTTCTTGGGCTATATAAAGCTGATGCGGAATAAGATTAGCACGCTGACCAATTAAGCCTTTTATAGGCGACTGTTCACGTTCAAATTTATGTAACCATGTTTGGTAGCGCAGCGTGTAACGATCAAAACGATCTACTTGGCCGGCAAATAAACGATCTTGAGGTTTGTTAAATTTAATAAAATGATCTAGAAAGGTTTCTTTTAGTTTGGCTGCTTCACCATTATCAACACGAGTACCGTGATAACAAAGTAGCTCGCCTTGCACTTCAATAGACTCAACTTCTAATTCCCACTCTTCAACGCTTTTGATCACATCGCCAGGATTAAATGACACACGGGTTACGGGTGCTTCTGCCCAAGAATAAACGCGGCTTTCGCCACTAGCAGGAAATAATATGCTGACCTGACGGCCCTCAATGGCAACAACTGTGCCTAATCCTAAATCTGACTCTGTATCACTGATCCAACGCTGACCTAAGGAAAAATTCATATATGTCTCGTCTATGAAGAAAAAGGCGGCTATGTTACCTGTTAGACAACACCACTGCAAGGCGCTATTAGCCTCACTTTTAATTAATTCGGTAAGTGTGAATTATTCCTAACAAAACGGCTAACATCTGGATCTTTTTTGGGTAAATAAGTACACAGTAAGATAATAAATAGCTCTGCAGCTATTACTTTGAGCGTTAGCAGCATTAAAAATATTTCCTTAGCAAAACCTACTTAATTAACTTTTATAATGCACTATTTTAGTCAGTCGATTGCTTTGATTTTAAGGTTTAATTAAAACAAAATCGAGTTTGTAATAAAACGGACTTTTATGACAAATAGACTAAACTAAAATTATACCTAAGTAACTAACGAGCCATCACTACTCAAAAGCACTTAGTTAGTTTGGTATAGCATACTCATCATAAAAAGTAAGGAAAGTGCTATGGAAAATGCTTCGAACCTTAAAAGTAAAATGTATGTGCTAGATACCAATGTATTGCTTCACGAACCCCTCGCGTATTTATCGTTTCAAGAGCACCATGTAGTTATTCCGATGACAGTGTTAGAGGAGCTTGATCATATAAAAGATAGAAAACACGATGTAAGCCGTGATGCTCGCGTGGCTATTCGTGGTTTAGATGAAATATTAAAAAATGCCACACCAGAGCAAATGCTCCAAGGCGTAGCCCTTCCTAGCAATAAAAAAGCGAAAACAGCATCAAACGGCACTTTAATTATTGTAAACGATCATTTATTTGCCGACTCTATTTCTGGCCTGCCAGGCAATGAAAACGATCATCGCATTATTAACTGTGCAGTGCATTTACAAAAGCAGCACACAAATAGCAAAGTAATATTAGTCACTAAAGATATAAACATGCGCTTAAAAGCCAAAGGTGCAGGGCTTAATTATGTTGAGGATTACCGCACCGATCAGCTTATAGACGACATTAGCTTACTAACCAGCGGCTACAAAAAAATAGCCGGAGACTTTTGGCAGCATGTTGGCCAATGTAATACTGAGCAATATGGCCGTGAGACCTTGCATCATGTGGCTAAAAACTTAATCCCTGATGTATTTTATAATGAGTATTTAATTGATGAGGGGGATCAGTTTGCAGCGCGAGTTAAATCGTACGATGAGGAGCATATAACCTTAAAAGATATAGGTTATGAGCGATTAATGAACCAAGGTGCATGGGGTATTAAACCAAAAAATATTTACCAAGGTATGGCACTCGATGCTTTATTAGATACCAGCATAGAACTGGTTATTTTAACCGGCCCTGCAGGGTGTGGTAAAACTTTATTGGCGCTTGCTAGTGCACTAGAAATGGTGATCGAAAAAGGCATTTACGACAAAGTAATAGTAACGCGTAATACGCCAGAAATAGCCGAGTCAATTGGCTTTTTACCCGGCACTGAGGAAGAAAAAATGGCGCCATGGCTAGCGGCCATTACCGACACCCTAGAGGTATTACATAAGGGCGACGAAAATCCAATTTCAAGCCGTAATTATATTATGGAAAAAGCCAATATTCAGTTTAAGTCGGTAAATTTTATGCGTGGTCGCAGTATTCAAAATGCAGTAGTTATTTTAGATGAAAGCCAAAACTTAACGGCGGCACAATTAAAAACCATTATTACCCGTTGCGGCGAAGGTACTAAGCTAATTTGTACCGGTAACTTGGCACAAATAGACAGTAACTACTTAACACCGGTTACTTCGGGCTTAACTTATATTGTGGAGCGCTTTAAAAACTTTGAAGGTAGCGCAACAATAAACCTCAATGGTGTGGTACGTAGTCGCCTAGCTTCATTCGCTGAAGAAAACTTATAACTTGCGCTTAACATTATGGCTCGCTAGTCTATTAGCTGATTATTGAGCCATAAAACAGGCAAACAGTTGAAGTTTTTACCCTTAAAAGATTATTACCGCTCTTTAGTTGTGGCTTTGGCCGTGCCTTTGTTTGTGGCTTTATTATTATGTTTGCACCTTTACAATATTAAGGTTGAACGTGCGATAGAAAAGCGCCATGGCGATTTTGCTAATGTATCGGCGCAAATTGAACATACTATGGCTGGGGTAAATAATTTATTTACCGCTATGTTTAATTTGTATCACCAACCTAAGCCGCATTTAGCAGATAGCACAATGCCATTGCACGTTAATCAGTATGATGACTATTACTATCGTTATTTAAGTAATTTAAATGGCGAAATAGTAGGTGCTGGCGAATTTTCTCAATCGCAAAGTGCCTTATTACGCTGGCAAAAAGTCGTTATGTTAGCCCCTTCATTTAACACCACGTTAGCGCTAATACAGTCATTAAGTGCAGTTGCTTATGTTGATGAGCAAGGTTTTGCTTACGTTGCCAGGCGAGATCGTAGCCAAAGTGCCTTTTTAACTGATATTTTAAAAGGCAAATTTAAACCACCACTTTTAACCGAGCAACTCAGCTCTAGCCAAATTATTAAGGTTGCTAATAAAGCCTACTTTGCCATTGGCCGACAACAAGATATTAACTCCCAAGATTACATAGTTCTTATTTATGACTTACAAGCTATTTCTAATTGGCTAAAAAAAGTATCGCCGCAGCAAGGCGAATATATATTTATGAATCAGTATCATGAGGTTATTGCCAGCTCACAAAAGTTGATAAACAAAGCTGTTAAGTTAAATCAATATTGGCCGGCAGTATTAATAGAGCACAATAATACTAAGGAAATTAAAGGTAATCAGTTTTTAATGCAGCCAATTGGTAACTACCCTATACATGCTGCCTACCATGAGCCAATAGAGCAGTTATCTGCGCCGATTATTTACGAAACAGCGATAGAATTTATATTTTTAACCGTGTTTTTAAGCATTATGTTTAGCGTGTTTTTTTGGTTGAGCCAGCGTATTTTTATCAAGCCGATGACCTTTTTAATGCGTTATCTAGAGCATAACGACACTGTAACTGGCGAGCAGTTAAACTATAAAATTCCTTTAAATTGGCAGCCATGGTTTTTAAAGGTAAAAGCTATATTTGCTAAAAATACTCAGCTGGTCGAATCCCTACAGAACGTTAATAAAGATTTAGATAAAAAATTGCAGCTACAGTCTGAAAAACTAACCAGCAGCTACGAAGCCAAAGAGCGTCATTTAGCTTTACTTAATACTGTACTTAATAACGTTCCTGACTTTATTTATTTTAAAAGTATTGATGGCTTATTTTTAGGTTGTAATAAAGCTTTTGAAACATTTATTGGTAAAAAGCAAGCTGAGCTAGTTGGTAAATTAATAGAAAATGAGAGCAGCGATAGTAAAAAAATTAGTAAGCTAGAGCAACAAGTACTACACAATCGCACGCAAATTCAACAACGTATTGATAGCGCAGAACGCTCTTACTTATTAACCATAGCGCCATTTTATAATGAACAGCAACAACTGTTAGGCGTTATGGGGATTGGCCGCGACATAACCGAGCAACAGCAAACCCTACATGCATTAAAAGAATCAGAAACTAAATTTAGAAGTGCGATAGAGTTTGCGGCTAATGGAGTGGTGTTACTTTCGCTTGATCATACTATTTTACAAGCGAATAAAGCGGCTAGAGAGCTATCTTCTGAACAAAATTTATTGGCGGGAGCGCCTTTAAATCGGGTGTTTAGTAACCCCCAATGGCAAGAAATTAAAGCCACGTTAGCGCAATTACTAAATAATAAAAAACGGGTATACCATTTAACTTTAGCGCACGGCGAACTGGCAGATTGGTTACAGCTGAGCGTGTCGTTAGTGTGGAATGAAAATGCCGAGCCGCTGTATTATGTTATTCATATTCAAGATATAAGTATATTAACCAAAGCAAAACATGATGCAGAGCGCGCCACATTAGCAAAAAGTCGATTTATTGCTAATTTAAGTCATGAGATCCGCACACCGCTAAATGCGGTATTTGGTTTACTTGATATGCTTATTGAGCAAGGACTTACGCCAAAACAATTAGAGCAAACCGCGCAAGCTAAGCACGCAGCACACAGCTTGTTGTTAATGCTTAACAGAATGCTGGATTTTGCACGGGTAGAAAGTGTGGCAGCGCAGTTAAAACTCGCGCCATTTAGCATTGTTGAGTTGGTTGATATTTGTGAAAGTTTAACGGCACCTTTATGTGAAAACAAAGGGATTGAATTAATTATTGATATTGATCCCTTAATTGCCCCCAACCTTATATGCGACAGCATTCGCTTACAGCAAGTATTAGGTAACTTATTAACTAATGCCGTTAAATTTACTAAAACCGGTAGTATTACCCTTAAAATGGATTTATTACCAAGCGATACCTCAGAGCAACAACATATTTGCTTTAAGGTAATAGATACCGGAGTTGGCATAGATAAAGCCGATCAAAGGCGCTTATTCGATGCCTTTACCCAAGGGGATGAGTCATCTACGCGAACTCATCATGGCGTGGGCTTAGGGCTGGCTATTGTAAAGTCGGCAGTGCTGTTAATGGGTGGCGAAATAGCGCTAAATAGTGAAAAAGGCGAAGGGTGTGAGTTTTACTTTAGTGTTTTATTAGATGTTGTACCTGCTTGTAAGCAGCTACCTGATAATACATTAGTTATTTTATCAGCGCATAGTCACGAATTAACTCAGGTTATAAATGCATTTCCTACGCTAACTTATACTAATTTAGAGCAATTATTAAAATCTCCTCGGGAGCATTTAAAAGCCAAGCAATTAATTATAGGTGCAGCAGATTTACCTGCTTTATTAGCGGTAGCTGTAATTAAAGATATTTTATTTGCAAAAGCAATTACGCTTATTGTTGTAAGTAATCAACCAAGGTTAAATTTGCCGATCAGCATGGGTTTAACTGTACAGCATATTAAAACGTCAGCGCTTGCACAGCGATTGTTTAATTTAAATTTAGAGTCAGCTTTAAAAATAACGAATACAACGAAATTAAACCCAAGTGTGTCGGGTCTGTTAGTGTTAGCGATTGACGATAATCAATTAAACTTAGAAATAATTAGCAGCGTGTTACGCCAAGCAAAAATTAATGTGGTTACAGCCACTAGTGCCATTGATGGTATGGCATTATTACCGAATTTAATGCCAGACTTAATTTTAATGGATGTGCAAATGCCTCATTTAGATGGTTGCCAAGCAACAACTTTAATTAGGCAGCAGTATAGTGCAGAGCAATTACCTATTTTTGCACTAACCGCTCATTGTGAGCCTGCAGATATTGAACGCTCTTTAGCGTGTGGCATGAATAAGCATTTAACTAAACCTGTGGTTGCAGAAGTGCTTATAGGTGCAATAACCGATTTAGCACCTTATAAGCCGAGCTTTTTTGAGTACTCATTTGCTTTAACTCAGTTTAGTTTAAACGAAACACTGCTTAACACTATGATCGGTAAATTTGCTAGTGTGTGCAAAAATCAATTAGCGCAGCTCAAAATAAGTAATAATAAAGATGACTTAATTCGTATAGCGCATAGTATTAAAGGCGTAGCGGGTAATTTAGGCTTTAGTCGGCTGTCGCAATGCGCACAGCAAACTGAAAAAGATCTTAAAACAACCGATAAAGCTGTTGAAATAACAACGAAAGAGCTTATTATGCAGTTAGAACAGGTGGTTGTTTTTATAAACGTTTTAGGGGCAATGGATGTCAAAAAAAGCTAAAGTATTAATTGTTGATGATGATGCTCTTAATCGAATTGTACTCGAAAAAACACTTAGCGATGAGCATGAGGTGTTTTTAGTTAAAAGTGGTGACGAAGCGCTTACTTTTATAAAAACAACACAAGTTGATTTAATTATACTCGATATTGTTATGCCAGGAATGAATGGCTACGAAGTACTGGTTAAATTAAAAGAAGATTCAGCAACGCAAATGATCCCGGTTATTTTTATATCGGCAAATAGCAGCCATGATGACGAGTCTAAAGGTTTAGAACTAGGTGCAATGGATTATATAACTAAGCCATTTTGTTCATCAATTGTGCGCGTAAGAGTACGTAATCAACTGCTTATTAAGCAAAAAAATGATTTGCTTGAAATGTTAGCTTCGATTGATGGCCTAACCGAAATACCCAATAGACGCAACCTAGACGAAAACCTATCTCGTGAATGGCGTAAAAGTAAGCGCAACAACACACCACTTTCAGTGCTACTTATGGATATAGATCACTTTAAGCGTTACAACGATACTTATGGGCACCGAGCTGGCGATGACTGCTTAAAAGCGGTGGCTCAAGCACTTGCGGCACAATGTGAGCGTGGCAGTGACTTTATTGCACGCTATGGCGGAGAAGAGTTTGCAGCCGTTTTACCCGGTGTAGATAAAGCTGAAGCGACAGGCTTTGCAAATAAGCTACGTAATGCTGTTAATGCATTAAATATAGCGCATAAAGCATCGCTTAATGCTGAGCATGTAACTATTAGTATTGGTGTAGCTAGTACTGAAAACGCAAGTATTGAAACTGAGCAGGCACTTTTAGAAGAAGCTGATTTAGGTTTATATGCAGCGAAAGAGGGTGGCCGTAATCAAGTTGTTGCCCGCTAATTAAACTTTTATTTGTAAAGTAAACGCCAACGTTATTGGCGTTTAATAGTTAATTTTCGGATGAACACGTTTTAAAAAGTGTAGCGCTTTTTAGAGCTACACAGCTGGGCATTACAGCAGGGCACTACAGCAAGGTATTACACTAAGCGATTACGTGATTGCTGCTGCGTAAACGCCACAATATTTAAACTTACCTCATTTACCAAACGTACAATTGACTCTGTGCTTGCCCAAGCAATATGTGGCGTAAGCAGTAAGTTATTGCCTTTATAATTAGCCAGTGGGTTAGTTAGTTCAGCGGGCTCTTTAGTCAGCACATCAACCCCGGCACCTGCAATTAAGTTTTGCTCAAGAGCGGTTGCTAAGTCTGCTTCGTTAATAATGCCGCCACGTGCAGTATTAATGATAATGCTACTTGGCTTCATCATTTTAAGCTCATTGAGTGTAATTAGATCGCGAGTTTCATCGGTTAATGGGCAGTGCACACTAATTATATCGGCGGTTTTAATTGCTTGTTCAAAAGGGATACGACCTTCACGGCACTGTGTCCCTTTGCGCTCGGCAGTAATTACATTTGCGCCAAAAGCGCTAGCAACCGTTGCAACCGCGCTACCAAGTGTTCCACCACCAATAATAGCGAATGTTTTGTCTTGTAAATCGTTAAAGCTATAATCTAGGCGGCAAAACATTTCACTTTTTTGCCATGCACCTTGTTGGCAGTCCGCTTGGTAGCGATGTGTATTACCTAATAAATTAGTGATTAAAGAAAAGGTATGTTGTACTACAGAGGGGGTTGAATAGCCGGCAACGTTAGTTACTGCAATACCAAGCTCTTTAGCTGCTACTAAATCTACATTATTAGTACCAGTGGCACTAACACAAATTAGCTTTAGTGATTTTAATTGGCTCATAGTTTCACGGTTTACAACTGCTTTGTTGGTAATTAAAACGTCAGCATTTTTACTATGAGCAACAACTTGCTCCGCACTTGTTAATTCATGAACGGTAAGCTCACCTAATTGAGCAATACAATCAAGTGATGTTTTAGCAAGAGTCGCATTATCGAGAATAGTAATTTTCATATTTTTTCCTAAAATTAAACCCCATTTAAGAGAGTTATTTGCAATGCTTGCATTGCTTGATTTGAGGTTGGAAATATTTGCAGTACTAATGAAAGCAAATACAGCGCAGCATACGTATGCAAGATTAATACACTAAAGTACTATAAAGCATACACTTTGTTAATTTTAAAGTCGTAAAAACGTAGGCCAACTTAAATGTGGTCTGCCCACTAGGTTAGTTGTTACATGCTACCCTTTACGGCTATTTTGTTGTACTGCCGTCGCCATGCAGCTTTAGTAAAGCTATTTGCTTTAACTAATATTCACTATAAATAACAACAGGGCAATGTAAGTTGCATCAAGTGTGCAAACTTATAAACTTGCCGACTAAACTATAACTCTATTTGAACTAGGTAAATCGAACTTTAGTATTGCTAGTTTCGTATTTTTGATTGAGTTATAATCAAAATTAGACACGACGGTGCGCTTTGGCGTGCCGTTTTTAACTTTGTAGATGCGCTAAATGATTGAATTAGAAGATAAGTACGCTGACATAAGACCTTACAATGATGATGAAGTTGCCACTTCGCTGAAGCGTTTAATTGACGATAATGCATTTATTGATGTAATTGCAAAGTACAATTTACCACGCATTTTATCGGCAATTCCATTTGTTGCACGACCATTAATTAGACAGCAACTACGTAAAAAATGGGGCCAAATTAATAGCGTTGAAGATGTACAAAATGAAGTTGCAAAGTATTTAAATAAGTTAGTAAAACGCACTACGTCAGAAGTCACTTTTTCAGGGTTGGATAAACTAGACCCTAATCAGGCCTATTTATTTATATCGAATCATCGTGACATTGTGCTCGATCCGGCTTTAGTAAATTGGGGATTGTTTCAACATAAAATGAAAACAGTGCGCATTGCAATAGGAGATAATTTATTGCAAAGACCCTATATCACTGAGCTTATGCGATTAAATAAAAGCTTTATAGTAAAGCGATCTGCAAAAGCCCCTAAAGAAATGCTTAAAGCATTAACGCAGTTATCTTCCTATATTTATGACTCACTAACAGCAGGAAACTCTATTTGGATAGCGCAAAAAGAAGGGCGAGCAAAAGACGGTGTAGATCAAACCGATCCGGCACTACTAAAAATGCTACAACTAAATGGGCGTAAGCAAAAAAAAGAATTTGGCGATTATATTAAAGAGCTAAAAATAGTGCCGGTATCAATATCGTATCAATACGAACCCTGCGCAATTGCTAAAGCAAAAGAGCTTTATCATAAACAACACCATGGTCAATATGTAAAATCTGTAGGTGAAGACATAGCCAGTATTGTTGAAGGTTTTAGCTCATCTAAAGGACATATTCATTTAGCTTTTGGACAGCCGATAGAGTCACATTGCGACAGCGCAGATGAGCTGGCTAAAACAATAGATAAACAAATAATAGATTCATTTTATTTGCACCCAGGTAACTTTATAGCAGGCGGCTGTACAGAAGCAGTCATTAATAAAGCCGACGCTGCAAAGTTTGCAAAACGTATGGATAAAGTGCCCGAAGAGCTTAAACCTTTGGTATTAGCTATGTATGCAAAGCCATATCATCGTAAAGCAGAAGTAAATATTAAAAGTTGTGAGCATTAAAAGCTAAAGCTGCTTTTTGTTACGGCACTTTAGCTAAAGCGAAGTAAATTTGTATTACAGCTTCAGCGCATGTTGGGCTGTGGTTTATGCCCCGGCTGATACCTACATTTTATCTGGTTAAGAGATTTACTAAACGTCCAGAGCTAATTACTCACAAAGCTGCTCTTTGAGTAAATAACGCTATACTTAACCTGTATCTTTATAAGTGTGGGGAGGGGCAATGCAACAAATTGAAATATTTGATATTCCAAGCCCTTGCAAGAGTATTTGTTTGGTTAATAATAGGGGATATTGTAAAGGTTGTTATCGTAGCCGCGATGAGCGTTTTTTATGGAATTCGTTAACCAACGCACAAAAGAAAAAAGTATTAAATTTGTGCCAGCAGCGCTACAAGCGTTTTATACAAAAAAACTAGACGTTACTGCCGCTAGCGAATTAATTAATCAGCAAGGTTTTGACTTTTAGTTAGGGGGCGTGCCCTTTGTTGATTAAATTCGTAATTATCTGAGCCAATAAGCTATTAAATCCCCAAACATAATATAGCATTTAGCTGACTAAGCTTGTTGGCCTAGATGCTTTATTAAAGCAGCATTCATAACTATTTATAAGTATAATAAAACATCTTTAGTAAGTAATAGGAGTTACTGTGAGTTTTAATTTATGTAATTTACCTCGTGAACAAAAGTATCAAATTCAGTTAGATTATGAGGCTTCTTTTTGGGCGTATCAAATTAAGCGCGGGAAAAAAACACGTGAGCAAATATATAACACCCTCCATAGTCGCCCTATTGCAGAGCAAGCTTCTTTAAAGCAACAATTTGAAAGGTATTTAGCGCTAATGTTAGGCTAATGTTGTGCTTACTTGAGCAGCTCGAGTTGATTTAAAACCTCTTTAGTTTATAGGATTTATACATTCATCTCTAAAAGTAGACCTGATTTATACCGCATTATTGGTTTTAACTCGATATTAACATATAATCATTCCTTAGTAGTGCTTTTGGTGTGTACCAATATCGTATATCGTCGCAGTCAAATACCTATCAAAAGCAACATAATAAGTGGGATCAAGAATGGGTAAAGCTATTAACAGAACAATAAGTTGCTTGCTCGCACTTATGCTAATAATGAGCAGCCAAATAAACGCACAAGTGAAGCGTTTATCTCCTAGTGAGGGGCTATCTCAAAGCTATGTTAATACTATGCTTATTGATAATAACGGTTACTTATGGCTGGCAACAGAAGGTGGCCTTAACCGTTATGATGGCTACCAAGTAATGCCAATTAACGGGCCTAATGGTGAGCTTGAAGAAGCTATTATTGACCGCATATATCAAGACACCCAAGGGCATATTTGGATTGCCTCACTGCTGGCAGGGCTATTTCGCTATGATCCAGCTACCGATTCTTATAAACAGTTTTTAGAAAAGCCGCTAAGCGAAGAGCAGATAATTAATCAATCTGTTTTTAGCATGTTAGCAATAGATGATAAAACCCTCTGGATTGGCCGAGGCCGTGACTTTGCAAAGCTTGATATTGAAAGTGGTGAAATAACCACTATTTTTGAGCTTCCGAGTAAATACAAAAGTACCCTAGTTAGAAAGTTATTTTATTATAATGGCTATATATTTATTGGTACGAGTCATGGTGCTTATGTGTTTGATATTGCCAGTGAAAAAGTGCGGCCATTAGAGCATTTACGCGCAGAGGCTGAGCATATTTACCAAAATAATGTGAAGTCATTTGCTATTGCTAACAATAATCAGCTATTAGTGGGCGCTGTTAAAGGGTTGTACCAAGTTGATATTAGCAATTTATCGAGCATGTTTGAGCGCCCCGATGTGGCATTTAACAATAGTGTATTGCTTGATAATTTAAACATTTGGCAAATTACAAATGACCATGAAAAAATTGATTTAGCCACTGATAAAGGGTTGTTCAAGTTTAATTTAAAAACGGGGGAAATAATAAAAAACACCCGCATTAACCAAAGTAAATATACCCTAGCCGATACGAGTATTATTGATATGGTTAAAGATAATTCTGGTGGAACATGGGTGGCCACTAAAACAGATGGGGCGTTTTATTTAGCCAATAATAACTATCAGTTTACCAATGTTGAGGGCAGCATGCTTGGCGGTGACGGCTTATCGCATCATTCTATTTGGGGTATTACTGAGTATAAAGACAAGCTATGGCTAGCTACGCATAATGGTTTAACTGAAGTTGATTTAAAAACAAATATAGGCAAAACGTATTTACAAGATTTTAAAGTTGATTTGCTAACCACTGAATTTACTATTTATAAAATAATGCCTTATAAAAATAAATTATGGCTGCACTCCAACAGAGGTTTATTTATTTTTGACCCTGTTAGCCTGCAATTAACTGAGCCGCAAACACAAAATCCGAGCAACCAAAAGCTGATCGCCGGCTGGGTTCATGGTGTTACTTTAATGCCCGATGGTAACTTGTACTATGTGCACTCAGATCATGGCATGCTTATGTATAATATTAATACCCAGCAACTAACCCAGTTAGAGGGCGAGTTTACTCAGTTTGACCCTTTTTTAGCGCATGGGTTTTTACCACCATTATCGACACAACCAGATAAACCTTTATTTTTTAGTGGTGGGATTTTATATCAAGTTAATCCTCACAGTTTAACTCTAAAAATAATATATAAGGTTCCTAAACAACATGAAAATGTTGCCATAAATGTGCTGTCGTATGAAGTTGATCGTAATAATATTTTATGGCTCTCGTTATCCAACTTTGGCCTGATTGGCATTGATGCCTTAACGTATGAACTTGTTCATACTATTGATTTAGACAAAAACAAATTGGGTACCTTATTGTACGATATGGTGCTTGATGACGATGGCATGATTTGGATGAGTAGTCATAAAGGCATTTGGCGTTTAAACCCGACTACACTGCATTTTCAGCAATTTACTACGTCAGAAGGGCTGCTCTCTGCAGAATTTAACAGCGGCGCTATGGCACATTTAAAAGATGGGCGTATTGCTTATGGTAGCCTAAAAGGCTTTACCTATTTTCACCCAATGAACAATCAAAACACCAAAGCGTTAATTGATCACGTTAATATTACTCGGATCAATTTAATGTCGCGAAACTTGTCGCTTAATTTACAGCAACCACTTGAAGAAATAACATTAAATCATGACGATATAGGTTTAGAAATAGCTTTTTCGGCAATGTCGTTTAGTTTTCAAGAGCGGATTATTTATGAGTATCAGCTCGATAACGGGCAAAAAAGTTATACCCGTAACAACAGAGTGTTATTTCCAAAATTAAATCCGGGTAACTACCAATTAAAAGTGTGGGCTAAAGACCCATTAACCGGCGAATATACGTCGCCCGCTAGTTTAAAAATAAAAGTGAAATACCCACTATGGCGTGCCCCTTATTTTGTGGTGCTATATGCATTATTGTTAATTGCTTTAGTGGTTGCTTGGGTAATGCGCCGCAATAAAATACAGCGTATTTTATTGGCAGCTCACAAAGAAAGTAAAGAAAGCGAAGCGCGTTTAAAACTGGCACTAGAGGGCAGTGAATCCGGGGTTTGGGACTGGCAGTCAAGCAGCCTTAGTATTTATCAACCGCGGTTAATAAATGAATTAGGCTACAGCGTTGAATGCGTAAATTTAGATGACTATTTAGTAAAAATACACCCACAAGACAGACCTTTATTTAGATTGGAGTGGTTAGAGTTTTTATCTACAGATAAAGGATCTTTTAATTGTACCTACAGGCTTAGGCATGCAAAAGGGCATTGGCGCTGGTACAAAGATTTTGGCAAAGTAGTAGAGTGGCATAATAAATTACCGCAAAAAGTGGCCGGAACTTACACCAATATGACCCGTGAAATGGTGTTTGAAGAGCATGCTCGCTTATTCGCAGCAGCCTTTGAGCAAACTCGCGATTGGGTATTTATACTCGATAAAAACTTTAATATACGCGCCTCTAATAAATCCTTGCAAACTGCGTTTAACTTCCCAGCTGAGCCGCGCTCTAGTCGAGTACTTAATTTAGGAATTTCGCGCAGCAGCCGCTTTGATTACTTGCGCATTATGCAAAAGCTCAATGTAGGGGAGCACTTTTCTTGCGAAGACACAGTAACATTGGTTAATAACGAGCAACGCCACGTGCTTGTTAAAATAAGTGCAGTTGCCGATAACGAACACAGACTAACCAGTTACGTTGTTATTTTAACCGATATTAATGCACAAAAATTAGCAGAAAATGAGCTGCATATACTCGCCAACTACGATCAGCTAACTAGCCTGCCAAATAGGGCATTATTTAATGACCGTGTAATACATGCCATTGATCAAGCACAGCGCCATAACAGTAAGGTTGCTTTGCTGCATATTAATATTAAACGCTTTAAACACTTTAATGATTCGTTAGGGCGAGAAGTTGCCGATGAATTGATTAAAACAGTGGCAGAGCGATTAAAAAGTACCTTACGCCCCAGCGATAGCGTAGCTCGATTTGGTGGTGATGAATTTGTTGTGTTGGTGGAAGATATACAGCAAATAGAAGAGGTATTGCTCGTTTGCACTAAATTAATGGGCTGTGTTAATAAAAATATTGCCCTTAATGGTCAAATAATTAATATTAATTTAAGCATTGGTGTTGCCACATATCCAGGTGATGCGCAGCAATATAAAGATCTATTAAAAGCTGCCAATATTGCTTTATACCACGCTAAAGATAATTTAGAAGGGAGCTATAAGTTTTATAAGCAAGAGATGAATCAACGGGTGCAAAAAGCACTGCACCTAGAATCGCAGTTAACTAAAGCGCATCAAGAGCATGAATTTTGTAATTATTATCAACCTATTATAAGTGCTAATAGCCAAAAAACCGAAGGCTTTGAAGTATTGCTACGCTGGCCAAAAAATCAATTAGTGAACACTCAAGAGTTTTCGTTAGCGGCAGAGAGTATTGGTTTAATTACAAAAATAATGCTGCAAACATTGGGCCGTGCTTTAGAAGAGTTAGTGGCTTGGCGCAAAATTGCTCCCGAGTTATATTTGTCGATTAACTTATCGGCACTCGATTTTGAATTTGAACACTTGGTGCCTGAAATTAAAAAGGCATTAATTAAAGCAGCTATCCCTTCTAAGGCGATTGTATTTGAAATAACAGAATCAATATTAATGCGCGATTCAAAGCAGGCCTTATCGAGTATGGATATGTTAAAACAACTAGGTTGTAGGCTTTATATGGATGACTTTGGTACAGGTTACGCATCGTTAACTTATTTGAAGCGCTTTCCTATTGATGTATTAAAAATTGACCGTAGTTTTGTACAAGATATAGGGGTTGATTCTAATGATGAGGCAATTATTCAATCTACGCTTACTTTAGCCCACAGCTTAAATAAAGAATGTGTGGCAGAAGGCATTGAAAGTACCCATCAATTAGTATTTTTAAAAGCACTTGGTTGCGACTATTTTCAAGGTTATTTATTTAGTAAACCTGTGCCCACAAATGCTGTTATTCCTTTAATTACTCGCGATTGGAGCGACGTGTTTAAGCAAGATTAAAGGAAAGCCCTTAGTGTGCAGTTGCCAGCTAAAAGCTGACAACTACTTTTAACCTATTTATGGGCGCTTGCCACAGTTTCTACAAAACATGTGTTCGCTGCGCTCGTTAAGCTGAACTTTTATGGCTTTATTGGCCTCTAGTTTACTCAGCCCTAGTTTGTAACGCAGATCTTCAAGGTGACTGAGGTGCTCCTCGCTGAGAGTGCCGTTAGTGATCTGTTCATGTACTGCATTTTCGAATACTTGACGGCGTTTGCGTACTTGCTCAGAAAAGCTCGATGCAAGTAAACCGGTAGGCACTGCAACCATTCCCATACTCACTAGGGTTATTACCCCACCAAATAGTTTACCAATAGGTGTTATGGGCACTACGTCGCCGTAACCTACGGTAGTTAGCGTTGCCATAGCCCACCACATTGCCGCAGGGATAGAGCCAAATTTATCGGGCTGTATATCGTGTTCAAGCAAGTAAATACCACAAGAGGCTAAAATAAGCACCACGGCCATAATAAAAAATGCCGCTAAAAGTGTACTGCCTTCATCAATAAAGGCTTGTAACAGCAACTGCATAGCACGCGAATAACGGGTTAACTTAAATACTCGCAGTAACCTTAAAACTCGTAAAAAGCGCAAATCTAGCATAAAGAAAAACATCAATAAGCTAGGTAATATAGCAATTAAATCAATTAATGCTAAAGGCGAAAAAATATAGTGCAAGCGTCGTTTGGTATTTGAGCCCTCAATAGCTGCATATTTAACTCTGTCTACACAGGTCCAAAGCCGTATTATGTATTCAATAGAAAATATAGTTATGGAAACAATTTCTAATAAGAAAAATTCTTCATGGTACTGCTTAGCAATACTCGATACAGACTCAAGTACAATGGCAACTACGTTGACCATTATGAGACAAACCAGCATTACATCAAGTATGTGCCCCGCGCGCTGATACTCTCCAGAGGCTTCAAAAGTGTGCGCAATTTTTTGTCTAAGTTTTCGTATATAGTTCATTTATAGTTTAAGTACCATATTTATACTGCCTTCTTCAAAGTCGCGGCTTATTTTAAAGCCCAATTTACGCGCAAGCTCAATCATGCCGGTATTCTCTGGTAAAGTAATCCCTTCAATAGATTTAACTCCTTGGCGCTTACAGTGCTCAATTGCGGCTGTCATTAATATACGACCTAGGCCAAGGCCTTGGCAGTCTGAGCGCACTACAACGGCAAATTCGGCCTGTAAATTATCAGGATCCATAATAACGCGCGATACGCCAAGAGTGCGAGGCTGCCCTTGATATGTTTGAGATACAATAAAGGCCATTTCACGGTCGTAATCTATTTGCGTCATTTTAGCGAGTTGGTCGTGATTAAACTGCCTTAACTCCCCAAAAAATCGTTTATAGCGATCCTCTTTAGTTAAAGACTGATCGAACTGCTGATGTGCTTGCTCATCTTCTGGTTTAATTGGGCGCAGCGTCGCTTGGGTATTATTTTTTAACGTTACGGCCTCTACCAATTCAATCGGGTAGGGGCGAATAGATAAACGTTTACGATGCGTTTGCACTCGATAGCGGTTAATGGTCATGGTGGCGTCCAGCACTAAAAATTGCCCATTACTGGCTAATATAGGGTTGAGCTCTAAGGAACTAATGTCGGGCTGATCAATTACTAACTGCGAGATGCGAGTAAGCAGTGCGCAGAGCCGGTATTTATCTACTTTTTCAGGTAGAATACGATCCTTTAGTACGCCTTTATCGTGCGCCGCGGCAATTAAGTATTTTGCTAGGTTCATATTTAGCGGGGGCAAAGCTACTGCTGCTTGTGCGTATTCAAGGCCGGTGCCTGCTTCTCCTAGTAAAATAACGGGACCAAAATTAGGCTCTGTTTTTATTGCTATTCGCAGCTCGTTGGCTCCGGCACGCGGCGCCATTTTTTGTAGCGAAAAACCATCAATAATGGCATCGGGATAAGTGTTCTTTATTCTTAATAACATCGAAAAAGCAGTTTGCTCTACTTCTTGAGCGTCATTTAAGTTAAGCACTACGCCACCCACTTCAGATTTTGAAGGAATGCTTGGGCTAATTAATTTTAGCGCCACCGGAAACCCTAACTCAATGGCTTGCTCTTTTGCTTCTGTTGGCGTGTAAGCCACTTCGGTTTGAATACACTCAATACCGTAATGACTTAAAATTTGGCTCGCTTGATGGGTCGGTAAATAACTTTGTCCTTCTTCTAAAAATTCATTTACTAAGGCTTTAGCTGCCGACTTATTAATTTTTGTATCTACGGTATTCGACTCAGGTGTTTGGGTTAAATGCTTTTGATTGCGTCGATAACTAACTAAGTGCATAAAGGCCCCAACAGCGCCCTCGGGAGTACGATAAGTTGGGATCGCGTTATTAGCGCAAACACGCCTAGCAGCATAGGCGGCATCTTCACCGGTAAAGTTAGTAATAACATACGGGCGCGCCATTTTTGGGAGTGCTTGTAAGGTTTTAACAATAATATTTGCATAGTCTTCGCTAGGTGCTAGCGCAGATGGAGTGTGAATAATCAGTAAGTTTTTTACTTCAGGAGCTTTAAGTAGAATTTCTAACGCCTGCTTATAGCGGCTCGGGGCTGAGTCACCAAAAATATCCACCGGGTTTGAGGCCTTCTCTGAGCGAGGAATTACTTTATTGAGTGCATCACATGTCTCTTCACTCAATTGCGTTAATTTACCTGAACTTTGTATTAGCTCATCTACTGCCATTACGCCAGGGCCGCCACCATTGGTTAAAATAGTGAGCTGCTCTACTTTTAATAATTTTGGGTGCATGGCTAATGTTTGCGTTGCAGCAAATAGCTCGCGTAAATCGTTTACTCTTAACATACCCGCGCGCTGAAATAGAGCATCGTATACCGCATCTGAGCTATGCGCTATTCCCGATTGAGCTTCAGCGGCAATAGCGCCCGCATGGGTCCTGCCCGTTTTAATTACAATTACGGGTTTGCTAAAAGCAGCCGCTCGAGCGGCTGAAATAAAGCTGCGACTGTCCTCAATGTTATCTATGTAGAGCAAAATAGCCGTAGTTTTAGCATCGCGACCTAAAAAGTCGAGCAATTCAGTAAATTTAATATCCAGACAATCGCCCATTGACACAAAGTAAGAAAAGCCAATTTCTTTATTTTTTGCCCAATCTAAAATGGTTGAGCACACTGCCGCCGATTGTGAAACGAAAGCGAGTTTGCCAGGGCTCGCTACGGTATGTGAAAAGCTGGCATTTAGGCCAATATGAGGAATTAATAACCCTAAAGAATTTGGGCCCAACAGCGTAACTTGATGGCTACGTGCGCACTCTTTTAAAGTTTGTTTTTGTGCGTTACTTAAGCCGTCAGCAATGATGATGGCATTATGACAGCCCAGTTTTCCAAGTTGCTCAATAATAAGATCTAAAGTGTTTTTATTAGTACAAATAACCGCGAGATCAGGTACTTTTGGCAAAGCATCAATACTAGGGTATGCCAGTACACCATGCACCGCAGTGTGGTTTGGCGTTACTGGCATAATTGGCCCTTTAAAACCACTTTGCAATAAGTTGCGCATAACTACATAACCAGCGCGGGTTGGCGTGTTAGATGCACCAATAACGGCTACCGAGCTTGGGTTAAAAAACTGACTGATCCGCTTGAGACTCATGGCTTTTCCTATGCTGATTAATCTTTGCTATCTATTATTTCACAATGTACTCTGTTTATATTATATTTTCGAGCGTTTAGGGTTGTTTTAGGCGCTTAACAAGGGAGTTTTAATGAATAAAGTATCTAACTTTAATATTGTTATTGCGGCTATTTGTTTAAGTATAGGCCTAATTAGCTTAGGATTTATTTTAAAAGGTGCTGCGCTTGATATCAAAGGTATGGAACGTACCGTACAAGTAAAAGGATTGGCTGAGCAAGAAGTGCTGGCCGATACTGTGATCTGGCCACTGCAATTTAGTGATGCCGACAATAACTTAGAAGCGTTAGTGAGTAGAGTTGAGGGCAAAAACGATGCAGTAATTGCATTTTTAAAGTTACACGGCTTTGATGATGAAGAAATTAGCACTGGCAGCCAATCAATTATAGATAAACAAGCTCGCGAATACGGCAGCGAAAATCAACAATTTAGATATATAGTGCGCTCTAATATTATTGTTTATTCAAATGCGCCCGACAAAGTAAAAAATGCCCTGAGCAAGGTAAGTCAGCTGGCTAAGCAAAATATTGCCATAGTGCAAGATAACTACGAAACCCGTGTGGAGTATATGTTCACTGGTTTAAACGACATTAAACCAGCAATGGTACAAGAGGCCACCGAAAAAGCCCGTGAAGTTGCGACTAAATTTGCCAAAGACTCAAATTCAAAATTAGGTAAAATAAAAACGGCTCGCCAAGGGCAATTTAGCATTAGTGATCGTGACTCTAATACGCCGCAAATCAAAAATATTCGCGTGGTTACGAGTGTTGAATATTATCTTTCTGACTAAGTAAATTAATCACTTGAGTTATTGAGCGCTGTAAATAGGCAGCGCTTAATAAAAGCGTGGTTTCGTTTACCGTATTGCTTTGTAATACATTTAATAATTGCTGTTTTGCTTGTGCATTTTGCTTTTGCTCCATTTCCATTAATGCGAGTAGCGCCGAGAACTCATGCTTTATTGGCGTAGTCGGTTTATTTGCATAAGCAATATAACAGGCAACTGGCGTTAACCCTTGCAGGTTAGGCTGTGCCAGCGCTTTTAGTAAGTCATCGTTAGATTCAAATAACATTAACGAACGTACATAGTTAAACGGTAAATTATCTGCATCAGGGTGTTTAAATACAGTATGCAACACAGTGTTACCGGCCTCATTTTGCGCCAAAAAACCCTTGTTAACTTTAAGCGCAGGTGTAAAAAAGCTTAATGCGTCTAGGGTGCTTAGTTGGCTAATAAACGATGTTGGTAAAGGGTTACTGGTTAAAATACGGATTGCCACATTTTGCATAAAGTTATATTTAACACTCATTCGCTGCGCGCTTTGATACAAGTGCATTAATTGGCTTGCTTGCTGAGCAGGGGTTAACTGCTTAAAGTCGTTATCAAGCTCGTCGAGTTGATACTTAGCAAGGCGTGCGTTAAGTAATTGTATGCATAATTCCATGGCTTATCTCCTTAGTTTATTATTACCTAGCCTGAACACTGGTTAAGAGATTTACTAATGTATTGAATCATAGTTATATTTAATTTTATTATCCGGAGCTCAGGTTACCTACTCTAGCTTAAACAATTGGCTTATAAAACAAAAAAAGGCCGCATAAGCGACCTTCTATATTGTTACTGAGTTATTACAAGTTAAGCTTGTTTACTTGCTATCCACTGATTAACAAAGTTTTCTAGTACGTTAAGTGGTACAGGGCCATTTTTAAGCACTACGTCGTGGAACTGGCGAATATCAAACTTATCACCTAGTTGCTGCTTTGCATTTTCACGTAGTTCTAAAATCTTCAGCATACCCACTTTATAAGCAGTTGCTTGCGATGGCATTACAATGTGACGCTCAACCATTTTAACCCCGTCAGAGGTCGCATTAGGTGTGTTATTTACGTAGTAATCAATACCTTGTTGGCGGTTCCACTGCATAGCGTGAATACCTGTATCAACCACTAAACGTGCTGCGCGCCATAATTCCATCGAAAGGCGACCAAAGTCAGAATATGGGTCTTCGTATAAGCCCATTTCTTTTGGTACTAGCTCAGAGTATAAACCCCAACCTTCAATATAAGCAGTGTAGCCACCAAATTTACGAAACTTAGGCACGCCTTCTAGCTCTTGCGAAATTGCAATTTGCATATGATGCCCCGGAATGCCTTCATGATAGGCTAGTGCTTCCATTTGGTAAGTGGGCATAGCTTCCATGTCGTAAAGGTTGGCGTAGTAAACACCTGGACGAGAGCCATCTGGTGCAGGTTGTTGATAAAACGCTTTGCCAGCTGCTTTTTCACGAAATGCTTCAACGCGTTTTACAATCATATCGGCTTTTGGTTTTACAATAAATAACTCATCAAGACGCGACTTCATATTATTAATTAGGTCGGTTGCTTGGCTAATATATTGCTCTTTAGCTGCATCAGTATTTGGTAAATAAAACTGCTTGTCGGTTTTCATAAACTGCATGAAAGCGGCTAAATCGCCTTTAAAACCTACTTTATCTTTAATGGCGCGCATTTCGTCATGAATACGAGCTACTTCAGCAAGGCCAATAGCGTGTATTTCTTTTGCTGTTAGGTCTGTGGTGGTGGTGCGCTTTAACGCATTGTTATAAAACGCTTCGCCATCAGGAAATTTCCATGCACCGTCGCGGTTATCTGCGCGCTTTTCAAGTTGGGCTATATAATTAATCAGTTTAGAGTAAGCAGGTTTAACCGCCGACTTTAAAGCATCTACTGCATCAGCTGTTAAGCTGTCTTTTTCGCTTTGATTGATTTCTAGTTTATTAACTTTGCGTTTAAAGTCGCTAAGCAATGTAGAGTCGTCGCCTTGCTCAAATGGAGCGCCTTTTATAATATTTTTACTTGAGTCGATAACATGCGGGAATACAAACTTAGGGGCAATAATGCCTTTTTCAGCACGTACTTCTAAATCAGTAATTAACTGATCAAATACTGCTGGCACACCGTTTAAGCGAGATATATACGCTTTAGCGTCTTTTACATCACTTACTTGATGCTGGTTAATTAAAAATGCCGCGATCATAGAGTGAGTGCCGTACATTTGGTTTACCGGGTAACTGTGGTAACGCCATTTGAAGTCAGCAATTGAGTTTTCAAGATCTTGCTTTTTTAAGTCGTAACTTACTTTAGTTGCATCATCAAGCTGAGCACGATTAATGCTATTAAGCGTTACTAAATCAGCTTTGGTTTGTGCAAAATCTTTTAATTTTTTAGCTTCGCTACCATCGTCCCACTTGTCGTAATCTTGCTTAATACCCATGTAAGTTTGATACACAGGGCTGCTCATTACGTCACGAGTAAAGGTATCTTCAAAAAATGTATTTGCTTTGTTTATTTCGCTTTGTACTGGTTGTGCCTGTACCGCAGGTACTGCTGTTACTTGTTGTGTAGCTTGCTGGCAACCCGCAAGTAGTGCAACGCTTACTGCAGCTGCAATAAAAGTAAATTTACGCATTATTTATCCTCTTGATGTTAGAAATTTATTATTATAATTTTGTAGAGCCTAGAGCCTAGAGCCTAGAGCCTAGAGCCTAGAGCCTAGAGCCTAGAGCCTAGAGCCTAGAGCCTAGAGTTAAACAAATAACTCTAGCAGATCATTTAAAAAGCGCTGACCTTTCAGTGTTACTTGCCAATGGCTATCGGTTTGTATTAATAAGCCCGTTTTAATTGCCTGTTGTAGCGCGTGTTGTTGGCTTTGTAATGGCTGCTGTGTAAGCGCATTAAAGTCGTTAATAGGGCAAGGCTCTACTAGACGAAAGCGATTCATAAAAAACTCAAATGCTAAATCGTCTTGTTCAACCTGCCAGCTTTTAAACAAGTAAGGTTTGATCAGATCCATGTAACCACGCGGGTGCTTAACTTTTTCGGTGCGGGTTATTATGCCTGTATTTGCATCAGTTACCTTACCATGCGCGCCACAACCAATACCGATATAATCGCCAAAACGCCAATAATTTAAGTTGTGTTGGCATTGATAGCCGGGCTTTGCATAGCCTGATATTTCGTATTGCAGGTAACCTGCTTGGGCAAGTAACTCTTGGCCTTGCTCTTGAATGTCCCATAGGGTTTCGTCTTGTGGCAGGGTAGGCGGCTTAGAAGCAAATTGTGTATTGGGCTCAATAGTAAGCTGATACCAAGAAATATGCGGCGGGTTAAAGGCAATGATTTGCTTTAAATCACCCAGTGCATCATCGAGAGTTTGCCCAGGTAAGCCATGCATTAAATCAAGATTAAAGCTATTTAACCCCGCTTCTTTAGCTTGCTCTGCGGCGTAGTTTGCCTCGTCGCTGCCATGAATACGGCCAAGCGCTTTAAGCTTGTCGTTTTGCATGCTTTGCACACCAATAGAAATGCGGTTAATACCTGCTTTTACATAATCTTTAAAGCGGCCAGTTTCAACGGTGCCTGGGTTTGCTTCAAGGGTTATTTCGCAGTTATCTTCAAGCCCAATAAGGCTTTTAACCTCACTAAGTAGGCGTGTGTAAGCTGCGCCAGTTAATAAGCTAGGTGTGCCACCACCAATAAAAATACTATGAATTTTACGCCCTTGCACCAAATGCAGGTCGGCTTTTAAATCATCAATTAAATGCTGCACATATTCAGCTTCAGGAATTTCACCTTTTTGTCCGTGGCTATTAAAGTCGCAATATGGGCATTTTTGCACGCACCAAGGTACGTGCACATATAAGCTTAGTGGTGGTAGGTTCACAGGCCGCCTTTTAGCTTAAGTTGCTGTAGTAAATTTTGTAATGCTTGACCGCGATGGCTAATGGCATTTTTTTGCTCTTTTGTAAGCTCGGCACTGGTGCAATTAAGCGTTGGTACAAAAAATACCGGGTCGTAACCAAAGCCGCCTTCGCCATTTTGGGTTAGGGTTATTTCACCTTCCCAACTGGCACTACAAATAAGCGGAGTTGGGTCATTAGCGTGGCGCATTAATACCAGTACACACCAAAAGCGTGCGGTTCTAATTGGGTTATTACCCAGCTCAAGTAGTAGCTTATCTATGTTATCTTGATCGGTTGCACCTGCACCGGCAAAGCGCGCCGAGTACACACCTGGCGCACCATTTAAACCATCTACTTCTAATCCCGAGTCATCAGCAATAGCAGGCATACCGGTAATTAGGGCAGCATGGCGGGCTTTAATAATGGCATTTTCTACAAAAGTGGTACCGGTTTCGGCCACCTCACCTACGTTAAAGTCGCTTTGCGGCACAACATTAATATTGAGTGGGCTGAGCATGTTTGCAAGTTCATTTACTTTGCCAGGGTTGCCTGTGGCAAGTACTAAAGTTTTTATCATAAGTTATTTAATCTACGTAAAATTTTTGCTGAAACTGTAATTTTTGAAATTGTGAGTCTTGCTGTATTTCAATCTCAAAACGTAAAACTTCTTCGTTAGTGTAGTTAACTTGAGCAAGGTAATAAATTGCATCGCCTTCAATTACTTCTTTAAAGTTAAGCGTTTGTTTATTGCCTAGTAGATTTTTAGCTGTGCCTTTTAGCACGGCCTTTTGCGCCGTGTTATTGGTATCATTAGCTAATATAGATATATTAACAATCCCTTTGTAGCCGCTACGCTCAAGGCGATAAGCTTGGGCTATTTTAGGTTGCACAAAGGTTGAAGGAAAAGCGATGTAATGTACTTGCCATTGACCTAACTCTTTGTACTGCGCGCCGGAAACTTGCTCACTGTGGGCATTAAAGGTAAAAGCTAAACAGGTAATAAAAAACAATTTAATTAACCGTTGCATAATTAACTCCTAAAACATAAAAAAGAGGTCTTGTGACCTCTTTAGCTAAAATAAGCGCTTAAACTAACAGATCCATAAGCAGCATTTGTAAAAACTGAATACCAATAATAAGCACTAAAACCGATAAATCTAAGCCACCTAGCGATGGTAGAATTTTACGAATAGGTTTTAACATAGGTTCAGTCAGCTGGTGGAATACCGCTTCTATTGGGTTGTAGCCTTGGCTAACCCAGCTTAGAATAGCGCGAATAATAAGTACCCAAAAAACTAAGTTTAAACCTTCTTTTAGTACGGTGATTAATGCTTGAATAAGTACTGGTTGTATAGCCCATGACTTATAAATAAGCCACATAAGCACACTTATTTTGGCTGCGGCAACAAAAAATGCCAGCAATAGCGAGGCTAAATCAAGGCCTCCAAACCCAGGAATAACTTTACGCAGTGGCTTTACTGCGAAAGAGGTGGCTTTAACCACAAATTGGCTCATTGGGTTGTAAAAGTCGGCTTTTGCCCACTGTAGCCAAAAACGCAGTAATACCACCATTAAAAATAGATCAAACAGGGTGCTGATTAAAAATTGCATGGCATTCATAATTTAACCTTCTTAAAGTTCTTGTTCCATTTGCTGTGCACGCGTAATACACGCATCCATGGCATCGGCAACGGTTTGGGTTAAGCCTTTATCTTTTAAATGCTCAACGGCTGCATGCGTAGTACCACCTTTAGATGTTACGTTTGAGCGTAACTGCGAAATGGTTATATCGGGTTGGCTTAGTGCCATTTCGGCAGCGCCAAGTGCTGTTTGTTGTACTAAGCGACGTGCATCTGCATCGTTAAAGCCCAGTGCTTTGGCTTTCTCTTCTATGGCTTCCATAAATAAGAAAAAATAAGCAGGCGATGAGCCTGTAACTGCAATAATATCGTTAATTTGCGATTCTTGCTCAACCCACACTACAATGCCAGTGCATTCAAAAACTTGTTGTACAAATTCGTGCTCGCTTGGCGTTTCGCCAGTGCCATATAAACCGGATACACCACGGCCAAGTAGCGAAGGTGTATTAGGCATACAACGTATCATTTTCACGTCTTGGCCAAGCATTTCGCGCAAACGTTTTACGGTTAAACCAGCTGCTACTGAAATAAACAGTTTATCGCTAAAGTCGACACCCGACTCTTGAAACGATTTACATAAATCGCCCATCATTTGTGGTTTAACAGAAAGTACAATTACGTCAGCATCGCGCAGGGCTTCGTTATTGTCACTGGTGGTTTTCACCTTGAAATCGGCTGCCACTTTGGCCAGCTTTTCTTGGTTACGGTTTGTGGCAATAATATTGTTTGCATTAAACCCATTTTTTACCATGCCACCAATAATGGCGTAGCTCATATTACCTGTGCCTATAAATGCGATTGTTTTATCTGACATATATCTGTTATCACCTTTTAAGTTCGTGTGCCAAAAATGTCTGTGCCGATCCTCACCATGGTTGAGCCTGCACTAATTGCAGCTTCAACATCATTGCTCATCCCCATCGACAAAGTATCTACTTGAGGATATTGGGTCTGTAGTTTATCAAAGCAAGTTTGTAATTGCTTAAAATATTGAGTTTGCGTTGTAATATCATCGCTTTTAGCCGGAATAGCCATTAGTCCGCGTAAAGTTAATTGTTCACATTGGTTAATAAAACTGGCCAGTTCGGCTACTTCATTAAGCTGGCAACCCGACTTAGCCTCTTCATTACTAATATTTACTTGAATAAGTACATTAAGCGCGGCTTTATCGGCTGGTCGTTGGCTGTTTAAGCGTTTCGCTATTTTAATCCGATCAACACTTTGTACCCAAGCAAAATTGGCGGCCACTAATGCGCTTTTATTTGATTGAATAGGGCCAATGAAATGCCAAATGATATCGCTATATGCGTGTAGTTGCGCTATTTTATCTACAGCCTCTTGAACATAAGACTCACCAAATTGGCGTTGGCCATGCTTGTAGGCAGCAATAATATCGGCACTTGGTTTGGTTTTTGATACTGCAAGTAAGGTTATTTCGTTACTATTTCGTTGGGCGTTTTTTGCCGCTACTGCAATTCTAGCGTAGGCGGATGTGAGTCGTTCTGCTATTGTAACCATATATTTATCAGTTAGTTGTGGAGTCATAAATGGATATTACCGAATTATTGGCGTTTAGTGTGCAACACAAAGCATCCGATTTACATTTATCATCAGGGGTTTCACCTATGATACGCGTAGACGGCGATGTGCGGCGTATTAATATACCAGCACTAGGAGACAAAGATGTAAACAACCTAGTTTACGATATTATGAACGATAACCAGCGCAAGGACTACGAACAAAATCTCGAAGTGGATTTTTCATTTGAAGTGCCTAATTTAGCACGTTTTCGTGTTAATGCCTTTAATACTCATCGTGGCCCAGCCGCTGTATTTCGTACGATCCCCAGTGAAGTGCTCACACTAGATGATTTAGGTGCTCCCGATATTTTTAAAACCATTGCCGATAATCCTCGCGGCTTAGTATTAGTAACTGGCCCTACAGGGTCAGGTAAGTCGACAACATTAGCGGCTATGGTTGATTATATAAATCAAACAAAACATCACCATATTCTCACTATTGAAGATCCAATAGAGTTTGTCCACGATAACAAATTAAGTCTGATTAACCAGCGAGAAGTACATCGCGACACACATAGCTTTAAAAATGCGCTACGCAGTGCACTTCGTGAAGATCCAGATGTAATATTAGTTGGTGAATTACGTGATCTGGAAACCATTCGCCTGGCAATGACAGCAGCCGAAACTGGTCACTTAGTATTTGGCACTTTGCACACCACCTCTGCACCTAAAACCATTGACCGTATTATAGATGTATTCCCAGGTGAAGAAAAAGCCATGATCCGCTCTATGCTCTCGGAATCATTACGTGCGGTAATTTCGCAAACCCTGCTTAAAAAAATTGGCGGTGGGCGAGTAGCTGCTCACGAAATTATGCTTGCAGTACCTGCTATTCGTAACTTAATTCGTGAAGATAAAGTGGCGCAAATGTACTCGTCTATTCAAACTGGCGCTTCGCATGGAATGCAAACAATGGATCAATGTTTAACAAACTTAGTTAATCATGGCATTGTTACCAATATTGCAGCGCAAGCTAAAGCGCAAGACAAAACTCAGTTCGGTGGTTAAGGAATACTAATGGCTTTATCTTTAAATAACTTTTTACAAATAATGATAGATAAAAAAGGCTCTGATTTATTTGTTTCAAGCCAACTGCCTATCAGCGCTAAAATTAATGGTGAATTAACCCCGCTTGATGATGAGCCGCTCAGCGATGAGCAATCACTTGAGTTGGTTGAATCGGCAATGAGTGAAAAACAAAAAGCCGAGTTTCATACAACGAAAGAATGCAACTTTGCGATTGCCACTGACGAAGGACGTTTTCGTGTTTCGGCATTTTGGCAGCGCGATAAAGCGGGCATGGTTATTCGTCGTATTGTTACTAAAATACCTGAAATTGGCGAACTTGGGCTGCCGTCTACACTTACCGATGTGATTATGTCGAAACGTGGTTTAGTGCTATTTGTGGGGGGAACCGGTACGGGTAAGTCAACCTCACTTGCTGCACTTATTGGCTATAGAAACCGTAATCAGCGCGGACATATATTAACCATTGAAGACCCGATTGAGTTTGTACACGAACACCGTAAAAGTATTATTACTCAACGCGAAGTAGGGCTAGATACCGAAAGTTTTGAGTCAGCGCTTAAAAGCTCGTTACGCCAAGCACCCGACGTAATATTAATAGGCGAAATACGCTCACAAGAAACCATGGAGTATGCATTAAGCTTTGCAGAAACAGGGCACTTATGTGTGGCTACCTTGCATGCAAACAACGCTAACCAGGCGATAGATCGGATCATGCATTTAGTGCCAAAAGAAAAGCACGATAAGCTTAAGTACGATCTAGCATTAAATTTACGCGCTATTATTGCCCAGCAGCTGATCCCCACATCTGACGGGCAAGGTCGAGTTGCTGCTATTGAAATATTACTTAATTCACCTATGGTTGCAGAGCTAATTAAAAATGGTGATATAGGCGGTATTAAAGAAACCATGGCTAAATCGAAAGAAATGGGTATGCAGACCTTTGATCAGGCCTTATTTGAGCTGTATAAACAGCAACGAATCAATTATGCAGATGCATTGCACCATGCCGATTCGGCGAACGATTTGCGCTTAATGATAAAGCTGCGCAACAATGAGCAGCAAGGGGCGGGCTTTTTACAAGGGGTCACTATTGATGGCCTTGATGATAAAGGCAATATTAGTTAAGTTAAAGAGAAGGCTTTGGGTATCAGCTTAAAAGCTCTGATATTCAAAGCCTAACACCTAATATTTTTACTCACCGTAACTTGTTTCAAAAAAGCTCTCTAAAATAATCACCGCAGACATGTTATCTACTTTGCCTTTGCCTAAGTTTTTATAACCGCCTTGCTCAAACAAGCGCGCTTTAGCATCGGCGGTGGTTAAGCGCTCATCTTGTGTTTCTACCGGTATGGCATAGTGATTGTGTAATCGATTAGCAAACTTTTTAGCTTTAAAAGTTACCTCTTGGGCGGTGCCATCCATATTTAGCGGTAAACCTACCACCATTAAATCGGGTTGCCATTCGTTTACTTGTACTGCTATGTCATCCCAATTAGGAATGCCATCTTGTGCTTTTACAGCTTTAAGGCTCGATGCGCTGCCAGTGAGCTCTTGACCTATAGCAATACCAATACTTTTGGTGCCAAAGTCAAAGCCCATTACAGTACGCTGGCCTTGCGGCTTGAAGTTTTTTTTTGTCATAAGTTTATCTTGTTAAGCATGACCAGCTTCAGGGCTGAGTTGACTTATATCAAAGCCCAGCATAGAAACTGCTTTTTCCCAGCGTTTTTCAACGGGGGTGTCAAAAATAATTTTCGGATCAGCTTTAATTATCAGCCAGCTATTATCCAATAGCTCTTGTTCTAATTGACCTTGCTCCCAGCCAGAGTAGCCCAAAGTAATAATAAATTGTTCAGGTGCTTGTGCTGTGGTTAACGAAGCGAGTACATCTTTAGAGGTGGTGATCATGATATCACTGCTGAGCGTTTGGCTCGCAGAGTAACCATGCTTTGGAGAGTGCAGTACAAAACCACGGTCGGTTTTAACCGGCCCGCCAGCATATACGCTAACTTGCGCTGCTTGCTGAGTTTTGTCGTTATCAATTTCTATTTTATCGAGTAACTCACCTACGGTAATATTAATAGGTTGGTTGATTACCAAGCCCATAGCCCCGTCTTCATTGTGCTCACAAATATAGGTAACAGCACGTTTAAAAAAAGGGTCTTGCATCGACGGCATTGCGATTAAAAAATGATTTTCTAATGACTGCATAGATTTCACCCTTTTTAGTTAATGAATTTTTAGTATGGCACATACCCATGTTTTTAAAACAAAATAAGCACTTTCATACGATTTAAAAATAATGAATACCTTAAACCTTACAATATGAAAGCGCTTTTAATAACGCTAACTTATTTAGCGAGTCGTTTTTCAATTGCGTCAAATAAAATACCCGTAATTGAAATATCGTACGCCGCTTCAATTTCTTTAACACAGGTTGGTGCGGTTACGTTAATTTCGGTTAATTTGTCGCCAATAATATCTAAGCCGACAAAAATTAGGCCTTTTTCTTTAAGTGTTGGTGCCACAGCTTGTGCAATTTTTAAATCGGATTCACTTAAAGGACGTGCTTCGCCGCGTCCACCTACGGCTAAGTTACCGCGTGTTTCTCCGTTTTGTGGAATACGCGCCAAGCAATATGGAATTACTTCGCCATCAACAACCAATACGCGCTTATCGCCTTGAGTGATCTCTGGAACATAATTTTGTACCATGGCAAAGCGACTGCCGTGCTCGGTTAATGTTTCACAAATTACACCAATGTTAGCATCGTCTGCTTTAACTCTAAAAATCGACGCGCCACCCATGCCATCAAGCGGTTTTAAAATAATGTCTTTATGCTGCGCTAAAAACTCACGAATTTGCTTTTGGCTGCGCGTTACTAAAGTGTCGGGCGTGTGTTCGCTAAACCAAGCTGTAAACAGCTTTTCGTTTGCGTCGCGCAGGCTTTGTGGCTTGTTAACTATGAGTGTACCTGCTTGTTCGGCACGCTCTAAAATATACGTTGCGTATATGTATTCGGTATCAAAAGGGGGATCTTTACGCATTAAAATAACGTCTAAATCGCCAAGTGCAATAGTGGTTTTTTGCTCAAGCTGGTACCAATTGTTTGGATCGTCAAAAACCTGTGCTTTTGCAGCTGTAGCATATGCCTGACCTTGGCGTAGTGAAAGATCATCCATTTCCATATAGTAAATTTCATAGCCACGTGCTTGCGCTTGCATCATCATTGCAAAACCAGTGTCTTTTTTAATATTAAATCCGCTAATAGGATCTGAAATAATGCCTAACTTAATTGCCATGCGCTGTGCCTTAATATGAATATTAATATATATATGTGGGTACTTTTAGTTATTTCAATTAGCTAAGTCGCCAAACTGCAGCTGTAATGCACTTAAAACAGTTAATGCTGCTGTTTCGGTGCGTAATACGCGCGGGCCTAAGCGAATATCTACAAAGTTTTGTTGCTTTGTTTGCGCCATTTCCTCATCAGTAAAGCCGCCTTCAGGGCCAACTAAAAAGCGTACGCCATCTTTTGGGACGGTAATTGTTTTGATACTGTGCTCGGCACGTGGATGCAAAGTGAGCTTAATTGCTGCACTTTGCTGTGCAAGCCATTGCTTTAGATCTACCGGCGGATGAACAACAGGTACAAAATTACGCCCAGATTGCTCTGCGGCGGCTATGGCTATTTTTTGCCATTGTTGGTGTTTTTTATCAAGTCGATCGCCCATCAATTTAACGCCGCAACGCTGACTAAAAATAGGGGTGATTTCGGTAATACCCAGTTCCACCGATTTTTGAATGGTAAAATCCATTTTATCGCCACGCGATACGCATTGGCCTAAGTGAATTTTTAAGGGCGACTCTACATCATGAGTATTTAGCTGTTGTGGCATAACCACGACATTTTTTTTAGTCACCTCAATAATTTCACTAAGGTATTCACCGCCTTCACCATTAAAAATAGACACGTGCTCGCCTACTTTCATTCGCAATACTCGGCCAATATGCCCTGCAGCGTCGTCATCTAATGTAACGGGAGTGTTTAAGGCAATACTCGATGCCTGATAAATATGAGGAACTCGCATGTGGTGTCACTTATTGGTTAGTGCATAAAAGTTATATGCCGCTATGGTAAGTAAGCTGTGAGCTAGGTGCAATTATTTATTTTTATTAAATTGCTCATCAGTCTCTATTAGGTTTAGTGACGCTTGTGCTATATCGGTATGGCACGATAAGTGATTTGAATGCCCTGGGTCTGTTACTGGGCTAAACGAAAAGCCATTTTCGTCTTGGCTAACTAAAAAGCGACTTTTGTGTAGTGAGTTATAAATAAAGCGCTGTTTATCATCGCCAAGTAAGTAATCAACACGGTTAAATAATACGCCTTTAATTTTATGATGATCATGCAAGTAGGTAGCGAGCTCTGATACACTAATTTCATTTTCAAAGTCGCAATAGCAGTAATCTTTTATAAGTTCATCAAACATCATTTTTACTAACTGCCGGGTGTGGCTACCAGCTGCTATTAACCCGCTGGGTGATTGGCTCTGAGCATGATTAAAAGAGTACTCAGCAAATGCTCTGCTAAACTCATTATCTATATCAACTAACAGATAATTGGTTACATCAAATAGCATAAGGCCCCATTACACTTAAGCAAAGTGTTCACAAGCTGATTAAATATTATATTTAATCAGCTTGGTGTTAAATTGAAAACATACTAATAAGCAAATAACCTACAGCACAAAAAACCGCAAATTCGATACAAGCAATACCAATATTATCTTGATGATCAATTTCCAGCGAAGTATCGATATTTGGTAACGAAATCTTTTTTATTACATAAGTTAAACTGTAAAGTAGCACCCACATTACACCGCAATGCATCACGAGTGTAAATAAATTTTCGACCATCTTACCATTTTGAAACGCTGCGCTGGACAAACCAGCATACGCGGCCAGCGATAAACCAATTGATTTACCCGCGTAACGAATACCAATAGAGGTATTTTCAAGGCCAAAGTTACTTTGTAGCGATGCGCCTTGGTTAGCTTTGGCAAAGTGGTATTCACGTATTTTACTATCAAAAGCAAACATACCTTGTAGTACAAAAAAACTTACAAAGGCAATGAGTAAACTGCTAAAACCTTGAGTGTGAGTCCAAGTGTAAAGCCCTAAAGTAATAATACAGTTTGCAATTAACATACCTGAGTCGACTAGTGCGGCGCAGACATTTTGTTTTAAAATAGCGGCTTCTTCATTAAAGCGATGCAAAATCCATTTGCGATGAATTAAGTGACCTACTTTAATAAATAAAAATAATAAAACGATTAAAAAGATCACTTTTAATGGGTTCGATTGCGCTGTGCTTATGCTTATTTCATCAAATAAAAATGCTACTGAGGCAATCACCACCGATATTTCTGAGGCAAAACTAATCCCCATTGCAAAGTTATCATGCTGCGCTAACTCATCTTTAAGCGCTTGTTTTGCTTTTAGTTGAGTGGTTATTCTTAAGCTCATTATGATCACGCAAATAACAATAAAACTAATAGCAATCGCAAGTAAACTAGTGTTAGATAATGACAAATATGACATGGTTTTCCTAAGTAGTATTTACCTTAATAGGTTTTTAATCATTCTAGTACGGTTATTGATGATATAAAAGAGAGTATTGATGAGTAACGTAAAGCAACTTCCCATTCAATTACAAAAACTTGGCGAAACACGCTTCGAACAGCTTTATCCACAACAAAAGCAAGAATTAGCGCTGGTACGGTTATTAGCCTTGAGTGACTTTGCATGGCGCTGTTTAACATCGCAACCTGAGCTAAAAAACTGGTTATTATGTAACACCGAAATTAAAAATAGGGTGATTGCAGCTCCTTTTATTGACTTAGACCTAAATAATATTGATGAGCGCGATTGCCATAAATTACTGCGGCAATACCGAGAAAAGTACTGGCTTAAAGTGGCTTTTTTAGATTTATGTTGCGACAACCCAATTGCCGATAGTATCAAGTATGTAAGCCAATTAGCAGATAACCTAATAGAAAGTGCAAATCAGTGGGCTTATACACAGGTGGCAAAAACCAATGGTGAGCCTTTAAATGAACAAGGTCAGCCATTGCCTTTAATGGTGTTAGGAATGGGTAAGCTTGGCGGACAAGAGCTAAATTACTCATCAGATATAGATCTTATTTTTGCCTATCCTCGCAATATTAAAACCCAAGGCGGGCGTCGCTCGCTCGAAGCCCAAGTGTTTTATACCAAAGTGGCGCAAAAGTTAATAACCGCACTTAATCAAGTGACCGTTGACGGCCAAGTATTTAGAGTAGATATGCGACTGCGACCTTTTGGTGAAAGTGGCCCGTTAGTTATGAGCTTTAATGCAATTGAAGATTATTACCAAGAGCAAGGCCGTGATTGGGAACGTTATGCCATGTTAAAAGGGCGCTTAATTGGCACGCCTAACATTTATTTTAGCGAGTTTAACCAGCTATTAAAGCCGTTTGTATATAGACGCTATATTGACTTTTCGGTGATTGAGTCGCTGCGAAAAATGAAGTTGATGATTGCTCAAGAAGTACGTCGTAAGCGCCTAACCAACAATATAAAGCTAGGCGCAGGCGGAATACGAGAAGTTGAATTTATTGTACAAGCACTACAAATGGTACGTGGTGGGCGAGAGGCTAATTTGCAAACTCAATCATTATTACACGCCCTTAAAGAGCTTAGCTTAAGCCAAGTAATTGATGAGCTTGAAGCAAAAGATCTGCAAAAAAACTACTTATACCTGCGTAAAGTAGAGCAGTACCTACAAATATTTGATGACCAACAAACGCAAACCCTCCCGGATGAGGAGCTAAATCAGCAACGTTTAAACTATTTACTCAATCAGCCCGACTTTAGCGCTACGTTAAGCTATTTAGAGCATGTAATGGGGCAAATTCATAATGAGTTTAATCATGTAATAGGGGAGGAAACCGAGCCGCTAGATACTTGCGAAGGCGCATTTATTAGTACTTGGGATCATGGTGATGTGAGTTTTTTAAATGATCCCAGGGAAGATTGGCAAACACCACTACACGACTTTAAACAACGTATATCTAAAGCAAAAGTGGGTAATCGAGGGCGTAATATTCTTGATAAATTAATGCCGGTTTTACTCAAACAAATGAACGACTTTAATGCCACTGCCGAAACATTTAATGTTATTTGCCAAATACTCAATAAAATAATTTCGCGTACCGCCTATTTAGAGCTGTTATACGAAAACCCAGGTGCCTTAAAGCAGTTAGTATTATTGTGTTGTTATAGTAAATGGATAGGTGAGCATATTTCGCTTTACCCTATTTTGCTTGATGAGCTAATAGACCCCGCAGTACTTTATAAGCCAACACCTTTAAGCGCCTATAAAGACGAAATTAGGCAATATTTTTTACGTATTGAGCCCGACGACTTAGAAATGCAAATGGAGGCGTTACGACAGTTTAAACAAACGCATCAGTTACGAATTGCCGCTGCCGATGCCACCGATGTTATGGATGTAATGAAGGTGAGCGATCATTTAACGGCACTGGCGGAGGCTATTGTCGATCAGGCCGTTAATATTGCATGGCACAATTGTGTAAAACGCTTTGGTATGCCACCTAGTACTAACGACGAAAGCAAAGGTTTTGCGGTTATTGCCTATGGTAAAACCGGTGGCTTTGAAGTGGGTTATGACTCTGATTTAGATTTAGTCTTTGTACATAACCACGATGGCAGCAGCCAAACTAATGGTGTAAAGCCAATAGATTCAAGGCAATTTTATTTAAAATTGGCGCAACGTTTAATGCATTTATTTAATACCCGAACCGCTTCGGGGATTTTATATGAGCTTGATACACGACTACGCCCTGAAGGCGCATCGGGGTTACTGGCAATTAACCTAGAGAGCTTTAATCATTACCAACAAACACAGGCATGGACGTGGGAGCATCAAGCGCTAGTGCGAGCTAGGCTGATTTTAGGGCAAGCTGAATTTGTTGAGCGTTTTGCGCAAATTCGTAAAAATATACTGTGTCAGCCGCGCGATAAAAAAGTGCTCAAAGACGATGTAATAAAAATGCGTGAAAAAATGCGTGAACATTTAGCAACAGGAAATGAGCAGCAATTTGATTTAAAGCAAGATGTTGGCGCAATGACAGATATTGAATTTATTACTCAGTACTTAGTGCTAAATTATGCGCAACAATTTGAAGAGCTATGTGTGTATTCCGATAACGTCAGAATTTTAACTGATGCTGCAAAGCTTGGCTGCATTACCAAGGCGCAAAAGCAGCAATTAATTCAGGCGTATATTAATTACCGTTCGCGCTATCATGTGTTGAGTTTAGATCAGCAAGGGCGCCGCGCAGAGCGTGCACAATTTAGTGATGACATTAAAAATGTAACTGCAATCTGGCAAACTGTGTTTGAATTAAGTTAACTTGAACTTTGGTTAAGCGCGCGTCACTTTGATACTCAGATGAGTATCAAAGTGCTAATTATTAAGTTCAAGTTTTAAGTTGTAAGCAGTTAGTGCGAACAAATTCAGAAGGTAGTTCAGTAATTACGGCCGCGCGCTGTTTATGACATAAGTAAGTGTATACTTCGTTTTCAAAGTCGTCGTTAATTGCACGCCCTACTTGATACAAGGTAGAAGTGAAATTGCTATCGACTCTAAAATGATCTTTAACGACGTAATCTTTACTTAAATACCAATATAACTCTATGCCTTCATTACTGGCATATTGCGATAACGCCTTTTTTAGTGTTGACCCGTTTTCAAAGCGTCGAGGCTCAATTTTACCTGTCCAGGTTTTTGGAATCGGTTCAATAATACGCATGCGCTCAGCTAAAACACGCTCAAGAGTTTGTTCTGGCTTTTTAAGCTGCAATACAAACTTACCTTGCTCGTCGCTCACTTTATTACGAATTGAAGAGTAAAACCGACTTAATCCTTGCGCCGCTGCATTGTTTGATTCTTTAAAATCAAATACTGGACCATCACCTAATAAAAAGTAGACTGCGAGAATTATTAGCCCCGCAGCCAGTGATAAATGTTTAATCCAGAACCACATAGTTGGTACTCATTTTTATTTTTATTATCTATTGTTATACCATTACTTTTAATAAAAAGAAGTGCTATTTTCATCGGGGCGTGTTTTAAAACGGCGGTGTAGCCACATATATTGCTCAGGAGCGGCATTAATTGCTTGCTCTATGCGTTGGTTAACACGAGTGACATCGGCTCTGTTGTCGCCACTGGGGAAGTTTTCAAGTTCAGGTAATACCTCTAAGTGGTATTTACCGTGTTCGTCGCGACGGCTAACTAAACTAACTGTTTCACAGTGTTTACTGGCTGCAAACATTAGCGTTCCTGTGGTTGTTGCTGTGTCTGGTACGGCAAAAAATGGCACAAATTCACAATGCTTACGACCATAATCTTGATCAGGTAAGTAGTAACATATTTTTTTGTTTTTAAGCGCTTTTAATAAACCTTTTACGTCTTTTCGGCCAATTAAATATTCGTTAGAGCGCAAGCGACCATTGGTAGTAAAGTATTCCATAAGCGGATTGTTGTGCGGGCGATAAAAACCTAAGCCTTGGTATTTTAATCCCATTACACGGCTCGCCATTTCAAGATGCAAAATATGCGGAACTAGCATTAACACGCCTTTGCCCGACGCTTGAATGCGCTCAAAGTGCTCAAGCCCTTTAATTGAGCCGTAAGCTTTTTGTACTCGCCACTTTGGCCACCACCATGCCATACCAGTTTCGACCATAGCCATTCCGGTATTTTCCATGTTTTTTAATACTAATGCTTGCTGGTCTGCTTCGCTCATATCTGGGAAGCAGTGTTTTATATTTACCTCAGCAATATGGCGGCGTCGTTTCATATATTTATGCACTAATCGGCCAAGCTGCTTGCCCATTGCTAGTTGTAGCTTTTGTGGTAGCCACGAAATTAAATATAAAAAGAAAACACCCACCCAAGTTAACCAGTAACGAGGACCCAAAAAAGATATTTTAAAAGGAGATGAGGTAACCACAAAAAATTCTCTAATAATAAAAACGCTAGTTTAACGCTAAGCGCTATAAAACACAAAAAGCCAGCAAAATGCTGGCTTTTTAGTTACTAGACTAAGCTGTGTTAAATTGCGTTTAAACCTTTATTAATCGCCATTAAGTCAGCATTTGTCAGTGTTCCTGTTGCTTGCTTTAAACGCAGCGTAGATACCACGTAGCGATAGCGAACATTGGCAAGGTTACGTTTTGCATTGTACAAATTTTGTGTGCTAACAAGTACATCAACAATAGTACGAGTACCTACTTCAAAACCTGCTTCAGTTGCTTTAAGTGCACTTTCGGCAGATATAACCGCTTGCTCTAGCGCTCTAAAGGTCGCTATATCTGAAACCACCTGATTATAAGAAGTAATAACTGTGCGTGTAACTGCGCGATAGTTAGTTTCGTAATCTTGGCTTGCAGCGACGTAAAATGCACGTGCTTGATTAGTTGCAGCAACCGTGGCACCACCTGAGTAAAGAGGCACACTAAAGTTAATACCTATAGTGGTCGAATCGGCACGAGGTTGGTTATCAAAACTTGCACCGTTTATGTCGCGATTGGTTAAAGAATCACCGTAACGCGCATCAAGTGTTAATTTTGGGTAGTGGCCTGCTTTCGCTAGCTCAATTTGATCTTTAGCTATATCAACTGTGACTTTTGCTACTTGTAAATTTAAGTTTTTTTCTTCAGCCACTTTAACTAAGTCGCTAGAGGGTTTATTTGGCTTTACAGTTGAAAATGTTTCGGTATTTAAAACGTCAAGTTTTGCGTGGTACTTACCTGTTATTTCGCGCAGTAGTTCACGTGCTGTTTCTACGGCATTACCGGCAACAATTTCTTGTGCTACTGAGTTATCAAACTGAGCTTGAGCTTCGTGTACGTCGGTAATAGCAGTTAGGCCTACCGCGTAGCGTTGCTTTGTTTGCTCTAATTGGCGTTCAATAGCGCGCTTTTCAGCTTTAACAAATTCAAGGCTATCGATAGCACTTAATACATTAAAGTAACCATCGGCAACACGTACTATTAAATCTTGCTTGGCAAAATCGTACTGTGCACTGGCTTGTAGAGCTTGTTTATCAGCAATACCTAGGTTATTCCATGCGCCTAAATCAAACAGTGTTTGGCTTAAGCTAACACCACGAGTGAATTGGTCAGTATCGCTTTCTACTTTAACTTGATTTGATAAATCGCCAACACTTTGAAAAGAGGTAGAGTCACTTTTTTCGTAGCCTAAGCTTAAACCTATTTGAGGTAATAATGCGCTCATCGCACGATCACTTTGATAAGATTGTGCATCCGCTTGGGCTTTTGCCTTTAACACGGTAGGATCGTTTGCTGTCGCAATTTCAAAAACTTGCAGTAAATCTTCAGCGTGAGCAGCTGTAGCGCCAATTGCGCATGATAAACTAACCAGCGCCGCAAGGATGTTCTTTTTCATGTGTGGTTCGGTCCTTAGACAAATTTTATACTATTGGGCATGTTAACCTGTTTTGGCTCATAACTAAAAAAAAAATGAGTAAAACAATGTTTGTAAGTGTAACAGAATATATTAATCCACTTTAGTTTATTAAAATAAGTAAGAGGTAGTTATATGACCAATAAAAAGTTGATCGAATTTACTCACCAAGATGTGAGATTAAAACCTATTACTAACCTTTACGATGGTTTTTTTAAAATTAACTTATATCAATTTGAACATGCATTATTTGCCGGTGGCGAGTCGCAACTCATTAGCCGTGAAATTTTAGAACGCGGCGATGCTATTGCCGTGCTGCCTTACGACCCTGTAACCGATACAGTGTTATTAATAGAGCAAATACGCATTGGTGCAATAAAAAGCAAACATTCGCCATGGCTGTTAGAATGTATTGCAGGTATGACCGATGGCAGTGAGGATTATGCAGCGGTAGTAAAAAAAGAAGCCTATGAAGAAGCCGGACTTAATTTAACCGAGCTCGAGTTTATGCTTTCGTATCTTTCAAGCCCCGGCGGCACTACTGAGCGGTTACATTTATATTTAGCCCGCGCCGATTTAAGCCAAGTAAACAGCGGAGTTTACGGTTTAGAAACGGAAGGGGAGGATATTAAAACCCATATATTAACACTAGATGATGCACTGGCACGGCTTAATAGTGGGGAAATAGACAATGCTGCAACGGTTATTTGTTTGCAATGGTTAGCGCTCAATCGTGATGGTATGATCAACAAGTGGGCATAAATTTTATACATAAATAGTAATTTATAAATTGTAATGGCGGTACTTTGACAGCACTTTTAGCAACCCAAAGATATATTCAAAACCTTCCAAAGTATTTAACACTTTGCGAGCATAATTACGTGCGGCTTTTAAAGTTATTACCAAGCGAGCAAACTAAACAAAGTATTCGCGAGGTAAAGTTGGGTAACAGTGAGTTTGCTGTAAAAATAGATGACATGGCTAAATACACTATGGATGTGTCCATTAAACAGCTATCAGGAATGGTAAAAGGCATTACCCCATTATACTTAACCGTTAGGCTTTATAATGATGCGAAAGTGGCCGAAATTATTCATCACGACTATCATCAGCGCATAAAACCTTCTTACGGTTATCCTAATCCTAAAATGCATCAAAAAGATGAAAAATATCAGCTTAACGCCTTTTTATATGATTGGCTGGTGGCGTGTGTTGAGCATGGCCAAGCCACGCTAAATTGGGATGTAAATAATGGCTTGGTTTGATGATACTTATACTTTTAATAAGCCATCTTTACGTATTGCTCATGTTACAGATTGCCATTTATTTGCCGATAGAAATGCTGAGTACTTTGGGGTAAATACAGCCACATATTTTCAACAAGCGCTTGAACATATGGCGTTACAACAACTAGATGCAGTGGTATTTGGCGGTGATTTAACACAAGATCATAGTGTGGAATCTTACTTATTATTTAGTGAGCTTATAAGCAACAGTACACTTACTTGCCCAGTATTTTGGCTACCAGGTAATCATGACGAAATTGCCTTGCTTGAGCAAATCAGTGGTGGACAAATAAAAGCGGCAAAACGCTTAGTGGCTAATAACCTAACTAATAGCCTAACTAATAACGCAAGCACTGATATTGAGCTATTACTTATTAACTCCAAAGGGCTCACTCCAGCCGGTTGGGTGACAAGTGAGCATTTAAATGAAATATCCGATTGTTTAGCGCAGCCAGTTAGTAAGCAACTGGTATTTTGCCATCATAATCCGTTGCCAATAAACGGTTATTTAGATAAACATATGCTTGAAAATGGCCCACAACTATTAAATACTTTGGTTAATAATGGCAATGTTGCTGCGCTTATTCATGGTCATGTGCATAATGATTATACGCAATGTTTTAGAGAGCTTGATATTTACGCTACGCCGGCAAGCTCAGTGCAATTTACTAAGCACAGTAAAGCGTGGCAACAGCAAAATAATGGCCCAGCTTATAGAATGCTTTATATAAACTCATCGCAAGGGCAAGTGCATATAAATACGGACGTGATATGGTTAAGCGCGTAATTTATATTCACGGTTTTAATAGTTCTGAAAAATCATATAAAGCTGTGCGCTTTGGTGAGCTTATGGCACACTATGATGTTGACTATTATGTACCACGTTTAAACCACGAACCTCTGCAAGCTATTATCGAGTTAGAGCAGTTAATCACACCTAATACCGCGTTATTAGGTAGTTCATTAGGCGGTTTTTTTGCCACCTATTTATCGCAGCGTTATCATATTCCTGCGGTGGTTATTAACCCAGCGGTAGCACCGGGCAATTTATTACAGCCTTTACTTGGGGCAAATTATAATCCGTATCAAGATTATAATTATGAACTAAATAACCGTCATATAGATGCTTTAAAAGTATTAACATTGAGCGAGTTAAAGCACCCTGAGTTGTTGTACTTGTTGCAACAAACGGGTGATGAAGTGTTAAATTTTCAACACGCAGTAAATTATTATTCACACTGTAAGCAATTAATAGAATTTGGTGGTGATCACAGCTTTATTGGCTTTGAGCGCACTATTGCAAGCATTGTCGATTTTCTTAAATTAAATAAAACTAGTTAGCGCATATAAAGATAAAAATTATGAGTCAGCAAAATTATAACGCCGAAGCTATTGAAGTACTCAATGGGTTAGATCCGGTAAAACGCCGCCCCGGTATGTATACAGATACCTCGCGGCCAAATCATTTAGGCCAAGAAGTTATCGATAATAGTGTCGATGAAGCAATGGCCGGCCATGCCACTCGAATAGATGTGATCTTACACGAAGATAACTCGCTCGAAGTGAGTGACGATGGCCGTGGTATGCCTATTGATATTCACCCAGAGGAAGGTATTCCCGGGGTTGAGCTAATATTTACCAAACTGCATGCTGGTGGTAAGTTTTCTAACAAAAACTATCAGTTTTCGGGTGGTTTACACGGCGTTGGTATTTCGGTTGTAAATGCGCTATCAACCCGCGTAGAAGTGACCGTTAGACGAGATGCCCAGCAATACAGAATGGCATTTGAAAATGGCGAAAAAGTTGAAGACTTAAGCGTAATTGGCGTGGTGGGTAAGCGCAATACCGGTACCACAGTACGTTTTTGGCCAGACGTTAGTTACTTTGATTCGCCTAACTATTCAATCACTAAACTAAATCACTTATTAAAAGCTAAAGCCGTGTTATGCCCAGGCTTACGCATTAAGTTTGTTAATAAGCAAACTAAAGAAACCCAAGAATGGTTTTACGAAACGGGTTTAAAAGATTACTTAATTGAAGCCATTAAAGGCTACGAAACATTACCAGATGTGCCCTTTGTAGGTGAGTTTTCAAGCTCAATTGAAGGTGCTGACTGGGCATTGATTTGGCTACCTGAAGGGGGCGAGTCAATAGCTGAAAGTTACGTAAATTTAATACCTACCGCACAAGGCGGTACTCATGTAAACGGTTTACGCCAAGGTTTACTTGAGGCAATGCGTGAGTTTTGTGAGTTTAGAAATTTATTACCACGAGGTGTAAAACTCACCCCAGATGATATTTGGGAGCGTTGTAGTTATGTGCTTTCAGTTAAAATGCAAGATCCGCAGTTTGCCGGTCAAACTAAAGAAAAGTTATCGTCGCGCTCATGTGCGGCATTTGTATCGGGCGTAGTAAAAGACTCCTTTAGTTTATGGCTAAACGAGCATACCGATATTGCAGAGCAACTCTCTGAATTGTGTATTTCTAATGCGCAGCGACGTTTACGTGCTGCTAAAAAAGTGATCCGTAAACGCGTAACCGCAGGGCCTGCACTTCCGGGCAAATTAACCGATTGTAGTGCCGCAGATAACGATCGCACCGAGCTATTTTTAGTGGAAGGTGACTCGGCAGGTGGCTCGGCTAAGCAAGCGCGAGATCGTGAGTTTCAAGCAATAATGCCGCTGCGTGGTAAAATATTAAATACCTGGGAAGTTGATTCGGGGCAAATATTAGCATCGCAAGAGGTGCACGATATTTCGGTGGCATTAGGTATAGACCCAGATTCAGACGATTTAACAGCGCTGCGCTATAATAAAATATGTATATTAGCCGATGCTGACTCGGATGGGTTACACATAGCTACCCTATTGTGCGCCTTATTTGTGCGCCACTTTAAGCCACTAGTAAAAGCAGGGCATGTGTATGTTGCTATGCCACCACTTTTTAGAATCGATATTGGTAAAGATGTTTATTACGCACTAGATGAAGACGAAAAAACCGGTATTTTAGCGCGCATTGAAGCTGAGAAAAAACGCGGTAAAGTAAACGTACAGCGATTTAAAGGCTTGGGTGAAATGAACCCGTTGCAACTGCGTGAAACTACTATGGATCCAAATACCCGGCGTTTAGTGCAACTCACCTTGGATGAAGAAGAATTAACCATGGAAATGATGGATATGTTACTGGCTAAAAAGCGCTCTGCAGATAGGCGTCAATGGCTAGAGGATCACGGTAACAAGGCACAAGTTTAATTAGCGTCTGCGTTTAAAAAACAAGGAGAATATATGAATACGGTACTAAAAATAGTGCTATTACTAGGTTTAACTAGCAATACCGTAATGGCTAAAAATATATTAGATAAACTCACGGTAGCCCCGGGGTTTGAGCTTAGCTTATTTGCCAGTGATGTTGAAAATGCACGGCAAGTTGTAGTATCAAAAAAAGGCATAGTATATGTTGGCTCGCGCAAAGCAGGCAATGTATATGCACTTATTGATCATAACAGCGATGGCGTAGCAGATAAAAAAATGCTGGTTGCAGAAGGCTTAAATATGCCTTCAGGTTTAGCAATGAAAGATGGCGATTTATATGTTGGTGAAGTACACCGCATCATTCGTTTTAAAAATATTGATACGCAACTAAAAAACCCACAGTTTGAGGTGCTTTACGATGCGCTGCCATCAGAGCGACATCATGGTTGGAAATTTTTACGCTTTGCCCCAACTGGCGAGCTAATAATTCCGGTTGGTGTACCTTGTAATATTTGCGCTGAAGACGAGCGTTTTGGCCGTATTTTTGCGTTAAACGTAGAAACCAAGCAAATTACTACACTGGCGCAAGGCGTACGTAACTCAGTAGGGTTTGACTTTCACCCTAGCACACAAGCGTTATGGTTTAGCGACAATGGTCGCGACATGATGGGGGATGACATTCCGCCAGATGAGTTAAATAGAGTCACTAAAGAGGGCGAGCATTTTGGTTTTCCGTATGTTCACGCAGGCGCGATTATTGACCCTGAATTTGGAAAAGGTAAAAAAATTGCCGACTATACTTCACCTGCACTAGCCTTACCGGCGCATGTAGCGCCTTTGGGTATTCATTTTTATAACGGTAAGCAATTTCCAGCAAGCTATAAGCAGCAGTTATTTGTTGCTGAACATGGCTCGTGGAACCGTTCTAAAAAGTCAGGTTATAAAGTGGCATTAGCGAGCATTGAGCAAGGCCGTGTAACTAAATATACGCCATTTATTACAGGCTTTATGCAAGACGAAACAACATATGGACGCCCTGTTGCATTTGCAGAATTAGGTGACGGCAGTCTATTGGTAAGCGATGATTACGCCAATGTGATCTACCGTGTAAGCTATAAGAAAAACTAGGTAAGCTTTAATGAGTGATACAGATACCTTGCTAATGCAAGGAATTGAGCAACAAACAATGGGTCGTTTTACCGAAGACGCCTACTTAAACTATTCTATGTACGTAATTATGGATAGGGCATTACCCCATGTGGGCGATGGCTTAAAACCAGTACAGCGACGTATTATTTATGCTATGAGCGAGCTGGGGTTATCGGCTAATGCCAAGTATAAAAAATCAGCCCGTACCGTAGGTGACGTACTAGGTAAATACCATCCCCATGGTGATAGTGCCTGTTATGAAGCCATGGTATTAATGGCGCAGCCGTTTTCTTATCGTTATCCATTGGTTGACGGGCAAGGAAACTGGGGCGCGGCCGACGATCCTAAATCGTTTGCGGCAATGCGTTATACCGAAGCACGTTTATCTAAGTTCTCTGAAATACTCCTCAAAGAGCTAGGCCAAGGGACGGTAGATTGGACGCCAAACTTTGACGGCACCATGGATGAGCCTGTGGTACTGCCATCGCGTTTACCGCATATATTACTCAATGGTATAACGGGTATTGCAGTTGGTATGGCAACCGATATTCCGCCTCATAATGTGCGTGAAGTAGCCAGTGCCTGTTGCTTATTACTTGATAAACCAAAAACTGAGCTTGAAGAATTACTTACTTTAGTACATGCGCCAGATTACCCTACAGACGCAGAAATAATTACCCCAAAAGCCGATATTCACAAAATATATAAAACTGGGCGTGGTTCAATCAAAATGCGTGCTGTTTATACACAAGAACAGGGTGATATAGTTATTACCGCACTGCCACATCAGTGCTCTGGTGGTAAAGTACTGGAGCAAATTGCAGCGCAAATGAACGCTAAAAAGCTGCCAATGGTAGCCGATTTACGCGATGAGTCAGATCACGAAAACCCGACTCGAATCGTCATTATTCCGCGTTCAAATCGCATTAAAGCTGAGCCGTTAATGGCGCACTTATTTGCCACCACAGATCTAGAAAAAAGCTATCGTGTAAACTTAAATATGCTTGGCCTAGATGGGCGTCCGCAAGTTAAAAATTTACTGACTATTTTAACCGAGTGGTTAGTGTTTAGACGCGAAACAGTACGTCGACGTCTACAATATCGTTTAGATAAAGTGTTAGCGCGTTTACATATTTTAGAAGGCTTATTAGCAGCCTTTTTAAATATTGACGAAGTGATTGAAATTATTCGCAGCGAAGATAAACCAAAGCCAGTATTAATGGAGCGCTTTGATTTAACAGACATACAAGCAGAAGCTATTTTAGAGCTAAAACTTCGTCATTTAGCTAAGTTAGAAGAATTTAAAATACGTGGTGAGCAAGATGAACTCGCTAAAGAGCGTGATAAATTGCAGCAAACGCTAGGCTCAGATCGTCGTATGTCAACGTTGCTTAAAAAAGAAATTCAAGAAGCGGCTGAAATATATGGCGACGACCGTCGCTCGCCAGTTGTTGAACGCCTAGAAGCAAAAGCGTTAAATGAAAAAGATTTAATCCCATCAGAGTCGGTCACTGTGGTGCTTTCAGACAAGGGCTGGGCACGCGTTGGCAAAGGACATGATTTAGATGTGCAAGGGTTAAGTTATCGAGCCGGTGATGCTTATAGAGCCTCAGCTCGGGGTAAGAGTAACCAGCCCGCCGTGTTTTTAGATTCAGCAGGACGAGCGTTTGCAACCGATGCGCATAGCCTGCCCTCAGCACGTAGCCAAGGTGAGCCCATGACAGGGCGTTTTAACCTTAGTGCAGGCGCTAACTTTGAGCATGTAGTAATGGGTGAAGATAACCAAGTATTACTTATGGCATCAGACGCAGGTTATGGCTTTATTACTGACTTTAAAGACTTAGTGAGTAAAAACAAAAACGGCAAAGCATTGGTGAGCGTACCTAAAGGCGGTTTATTACTGTCGCCAATTAGGGTTAACGAGGTCGCTAGTGATTATTGTATGGCCATTTCCAACGAAGGGCGGATGTTGTTATTTCCGCTGCGCGACTTACCAAAACTAGGTAAAGGTAAAGGTAATAAAATAATTTCTATTCCGGGGGCTAAAGTACAAGCCCGCGAAGAGTTTGTAAAAGTATTAGCAGTAGTGCCTGAGGGCAGTAGTGTAACGCTGCATGCAGGTAAGCGAAAACTAACGCTTAAACCAAGTGATTTAGAGCATTATTATGGCGAGCGAGGGCGTAGGGGTAATAAACTACCACGAGGCCTACAAAGAGTAGACGAAGCTGTTGTAGAGTTTAGCCCGCAAAACGACGAGCCAATTGAAAATGCTATTGATGAGTAGCGATTAATTCACATTCGCTCATATTAAACGGCTTGCTTATGCAGGCCATTTTTTTGTTATAAATTTAGTTTGTTATAAAATTGAGCGTACACTTGTGCGCTATTTTCTCGTGTAGATCATAAAATAACGTTATAATAGCCGCTGGCTTAACGCGATTATATTTGGAGACGCTCTGTTGCTTGCTGTTATACGTATTTTTATTATGCTGTTGTTTATATTATTAAGTTGTATTTTTGGGTTACTGTTATCAATAGTGAGGCCATTTCATCCTAATAATGTGCATATTATAGCGAGCTGGTTTGGCTCAGTAGCAAAAATGCTGGGCGTTAAAGTTGTACGAAAGTACCATCCGGATAGCGTAAATCTTGGTCCTGCGGTTTATGTGGCAAATCATCAAAATAGTTATGACTTATTTACTATTCCTGCAATGGTGCCTAAAAACTGCGTGAGCGTAGGTAAAAAAAGCTTAAAGTGGGTGCCATTTTTTGGTCAGTTGTATTGGCTTTCGGGGAATATTTTAATTGATCGTACAAACCGCTCAAAAGCTGCGGGAACTATTTCTAAAGCCGCTGAAAAAATAAAGAAAAATGGCTTATCAGTATGGATGTTTGCAGAAGGTACACGCAGTTACGGACGCGGTTTATTACCTTTAAAAACAGGCGCATTTCATACCGCTTTAAGTGCGCAAGTACCCATAGTGCCCGTATGTATGAGCACAACGCATAAAACCATTAAACTAAATCGTTGGGATAATGGTACAATTTATATTGAAATGTTAGCCCCCATATCGCTTGATAAAAACATCAGCGCGCGCGAGCACGCTAAAAGTGTGCACAGTATTATGGCTGCTAAAATAACTGAATTAGATGCTCAAGTGAGAGAAAATTAATGGAAAACTGGCGTGAAATAAGTGAAGACATCGTATCTTCATTACTCGAAGATGGTTCAGACCCTGAAATACTTTACGAAGTAGAACATCACTTTGTATGTGAAGACTTCCCTAAGTTAGAGCAGGCCGCATTAGCCGCTTTTAAATTAGGCTACGATGTAGAAGAGCCAGCAGAGCTTGAGCTTGAAGACGGTGCAAAAATTTGGAGTTTTGACATAGTTGTAGAGTCAGAGCTTGATGTTGACGTAATAATGGAAGACGTTGATAAGCTGGCAGCACTTGCTGTTGAATGCGAAGTAGAATACGACGGTTGGGGCACTTACTTTCAAGAGTAATTAGCTGACTGTTATAAAAAAGGCGAACATTGTAAAATGTTCGCCTTTTTTATATTGGTATAATCTCTACAAACTGTATTAGATCGTTAGTGAGCTATATTTTTACCGTGCTAACTTGGATGGCGGACTTTCCGATTATTCTATTCGTGTTTTTACCTGTTCGTTGATGAATAGCTACAAAGTATTCTATAGGGTACTTTATTTTAGAAAGCTGCTCTTCAGAAGGAGAGTGCGCCTTATCTAATATGGTTGGCCATACTATAGACTTTTTGCCTTTGGCTTTATTCAACTCACAAGGTGATTTTTTACCATTCGACATTGAGATTGTTGTGCCATCTAAAGCTAAAAACTGTACAGAACAATTATATAAATTGTTCGTATCTACGTATTCAGATATTTCATAATCAAAAGATATTTCTAGCTTATGCTGCCTTTCATTTAAATTATGAGTTTCGTTAATTTTAAGCTTTGATATTACAGCTTCACTAACGTCAAAGTCTGAATAATTTGTTGACGCACAGCCTGCTAAAGCTAATAAAGCAATTGAAATTCCGAGTTTTCTCATTATTTTTCCTTAAAATATAAAGCAACCAGATGTTGCAGTTTAGTGTTTTAAATATTCACGTTTAATCAGTATTAAGTTATATCAACAAGTGCCTTTAATTCTGGGTTTATTTTAACCTTAACCGGAATTTTAGTCGGGTTAGTTATGGAAGGCTTATATTGTTGTATTGGCATTTTATCTAATATTTTTTGTGTCATCCAATCATTAGGTATGGAGTCAATTAACTCTCTACTAACCAAAGTTCCGTTAGAATCAATAGTAATAAAAAAAGATGCTTTACCCATTCCTTTAGGTATCCACTTTGGACGCCCAGGTAAGAAAACTACCTTAGATGTTTTAGCAACCCAATATTGGTTCAAATCAGCTACATCAATCACTACAATATCGTTATTAAAGGTTGGCTCTTTAACCGAGCTACAACCTAATAAAGTCATAGACGCAAAAATAAACCACAGTACTAATTTGGTCACACAATAACTCCTAAAGCGGTCACTTGCTTAAAGGCATTATAGAGAAAGACTAGGAGGCAATACTATCAGAGCTTCCTAGTTATTATTTCCTATATTAGTAACAAATAGTTAAGAGTTTTGCTAGTTTATTGTAATTAAATTGTTGCTTTATTTTGGTGTAGTTTGTTTTTAGGAGAATATAGAGGGTTTTATATTTGAATTTTTTTGCGTGTTTAGAGCCGCATCAGATTTTTATTGCATAAAAACCTGATGCGGCTCACCTTAAATTACCTAGCGTATTTATAAGCTATCTTTGCTTATTGCTTTACCCGTAGCGCGTTACTTCCACTAAATAATTAATTTATATTGTTACAGCCATTTTTTATTTTTAAAGTACACGCCAATACTGCCGGTAAGTACAACTAAAAACACGACGAATAAAGTGAACGCATAAGGGCTTTCTGTGCCAGGTATGCCGCCTACGTTTACGCCTAATAAGCCGGTTAAAAAGCCCAGTGGCAAAAATAATGCAGCCACCACCGACATAACATACATACGCTGATTTAGCTGCTCAGATACTTGGTTAGTGACTGTTTGTTGAATAATTTGCGCCCGATCTATTGAGCTGTCTAATTCTTCAAGGTAACGAGTTAGTAAATTAGTGGTTTCATTAAGCTTAGCTTTATCCTCATCGAAGAGCCATGAATAGTGATGATTAACCATGCTAATAAGCGCTTCTTTTTGTGGCTTTAAATAGCGTTTTAAAGCAATAGTTTGCCGACGTAATTGCGACAAACCTTGATTATCAAACTTTTTGCTTGGCTCATCTATTTCTTCTTCAAATTCATCTAGGGTTTCATCTAAAGCATCAATAACACTTTCCATACGGGAAGTGAGTTTTTGGGTGATAGTGCAGACGAGTTCAGAAATACTGCGCGGACCGGTATTGTTACTAAATGAAGCTAAAATATCTTGAATAGATAGTAAGCGACGCTTTCGGGTAGTAATAACAATATCATCGTTAATAAAAAGGCGAATTGAAACCATGTCTTCAGGGCTTTGTGCCGGATTTAAATTAATACCGCGTAAAAATAACATATGGCCGTTTGTAGCAGAGGTGATACGTGGACGAGTTTCGTCTGCAGTTAGCGACTCTAATTCGTAGTCGGTTAAAAATTCACAGCCTTTTAGCCAAGTGACAACGTCAGCTTGGCTATAATCCATGTGCACCCAAAGCTTGCCTTGCTCTGGTTGCCAATTATGTAGTTCGGCGCTGTTTTCTATAGTGCGCGCACCGCCTTGCTCATCAAGTACAAGGGCGTGAAGTAAGCCATTAATCATAATAATTTCTCATAGATGGTGTGTTTTTAATACCGTTTACTATAGTGTATTTACTTTAGTAAATTAAACTTATCTTTCTTTTTTAAGAAGTTAAATTTATTTAGCGCTTCGAACAAGGGGGTTTTTGGCCCTTAAAGTTGACTAGTTTGTTACGCTTATATTGTTAAACTAGTCGGCTATAAAGATCAATCAAATCAATTTGTCGACTTGATAAATTTATTTTGTTGGTGTTTTTTTTCCGGTAGCGTATAAGACACTTTTTTATTAAGGGCACATTTATGACAGCAAAGATTACCGTTGGTTGGCGTGAGTGGTTGAGTTTACCAGAGCTAGGCATCGAGAAAGTAAAAGCAAAAATTGATACCGGTGCCCGCACCTCATGTATTCATGCACTTAATATAGAAGAGTATGAAGTTGATGGCGAAAAGTGGGTTAAATTTATTACCCAACCATTGCAAGAAGATGAAGAAACACAAGTTGTTTGCAATGCAAAAGTTAAAAAGAAGAAGCACGTAACCAGCTCTGGCGGGCAAAAAGAGTTACGTTACTTTATAGAAACAACATTGCATGCGGGTAAATATAGCTGGCCTATAGAAATTACCTTAACTAGCCGCGCAACAATGAAGTTTAGAATGTTACTCGGGCGTACAGCCATGGAAAATCGTATAGTCGTTGACCCGGCTTTATCTCATTTATTATAAGGATGTATTAACTTTTAGAGGGACTAAGCTTCTAAAATAATACGTACTTATTAAGGTTTAAATTATGAAAATTGGTATTTTATCTCGCAACAAAAAATTGTATTCAACGCGTCGTTTAATTGAGGCGGCTGAAGCTCGTGGTCACGAAGTTAAAGTAGTAGATGCACTGCGTTGTTATATGAATATAAACTCTGAGCTACCAGAAATTCACTATCGTGGTGAAAACTTAAAAGGCTTTGATGCAGTTATTCCGCGTATTGGCGCATCAGTTACGTTTTACGGCTGTTCGGTGCTGCGTCAATTTGAAATGATGGGCGTGTATCCAGTAAACGAGTCGGTTGCTATTTCTCGCTCTCGCGATAAGTTGCGCTCATTACAGCTTTTATCTCGTAAAGGTGTAGGTATGCCAGTGACTGGTTTTGCTAGTAAACCAGATGATGTAAAAGACTTGCTCGAAATGGTAGGCGGTGCGCCGGTAGTAATTAAACTACTAGAAGGCACGCAAGGTATTGGTGTGGTATTGGCTGAAACGCGTAAAGCGGCTGAGAGTGTTATTGAAGCATTTATGGGCTTAAAAGCTAACATTATGGTGCAAGAATACATTAAAGAAGCCGGTGGTGCTGACATCCGTTGTTTTGTTTTAGGTGACAAAGTGATTGCAGCAATGAAACGCCAAGCACAAGAAGGTGAGTTCCGCTCAAACCTTCACCGTGGTGGTAGCGCTACATTAGTGCGTATTACGCCAGAAGAACGTAAAACAGCCGTTGCAGCTGCTAAAGCGATGGGCTTAAATGTAGCCGGTGTTGATTTACTTCGCTCATCACGTGGTCCTTTAGTGATGGAAGTTAACTCATCACCAGGCCTTGAGGGCATTGAAATAGCAACAGGTAAAGATATTGCAGGCATGGTGATTGATTTCATTGAAAAAACAGCATCAAGTAAAGGAACAGCAACTCGTGGCAAAGGTTAAAATTAACCGTTCTTTTACCTTATTAGGTGAAAGTGTTGGCGTAGGCGAGCGTAAAACGCTGGCCTTAGAAGCGGCAAAACTTTATACCCACTCTCCACTTAATATTCCAATTGAAGTGGTTAATGGTGTTATGGAAGGGCCGGTACTTATGGTGTGTGCGGCTATTCATGGCGATGAGCTCAATGGCGTAGAAGTGGTGCGGCAATTACTTGCTAAAATAGATCCTAACCAGTTGCGCGGCACGCTGATTGCGGTGCCGATTGTAAATGTGTTTGGCTTTATACATAAGTCGCGCTACTTACCTGATAGACGCGATATGAACCGCAGTTTTCCGGGTTCAGAGCGTGGCTCGCTGGCTGGTCGTATGGCGTATATGTTTTTTAATCAAGTGGCAGTACATTGTACCCATATTATTGATTTACATACGGGAGCTATTCACCGCACTAACTTACCGCAAATACGCGCTAATTTAGCCGATGAAGCCACCGCACAAATGGCTAAAGCATTTGGTACACCCGCAGTGATAGATGCCTCGTTACGTAATGGCTCACTGCGCAGCGAAGCCGCTAACTTAGGGATCCCGGTTATTACTTATGAAGCCGGTGAAGCACTGCGTTTTGACCCATTTGCGATTGCTGCAGGTGTACAAGGCGTTGACTATGTTATGCGCCATTTAAAAATGATCCGTGGTAAGCGTCCTAGAAAGCTTCCTGAGCCTATTATAGCCAGCTCTACAAGTTGGGTGCGTGCTAATGTAGATGGCATTGTGCGTGCGCAGGTATCGCTTGGAGAGCGTGTTACTAAGGGGCAAGTACTTGCTTATATTAGCAGCCCACTTGGCGACTCTGAACTTGAGTTACCAGCACCACGCAGTGGAATTATTATTGGCCAGCAAACTATGCCATTAGTAAATGAGGGTGATGCGGTGTTTCATATTGCGTATTTTGCTCATGCAAATAGCTTGGTTGAACAACAGCTTGGCACTTTTATTGATGAAATAAATGATTTAGATGATGAGCTTAAAACAGCTGAGTTAAATAACTAGTTATAATAGTAAGCTACTAAATATAGATAGAATAAATTGTAAAGCCGTTTTAGTTAACCCAGTTGGGATAACAAAACGGCTTTTTTATTACTATTTATTTGGCTTTTTGGGGCCAATAATACGCCTAATTACCGGTGCTTTTGTTGGCTTAGGTTCTTTGTTTAAAACCAGTACCGGACGAGTTACAAATAAGTTATTAGGGTATATAACTCTATGCCCGTCAATGTGCTCAAGCACTACATTCATTAAGCCCATTTCTATAATGCGCCCTTCAATACTATTTGCGCCATCAACAATACGTACCCAATAGCCAACGCGGCAGTCATTTTGAATAAACATCAGTAAAAAAGCGGTGAGATTACTAAGTAATGACCAAGCGGCAAACAGTGCAACACCTAGCATAGCAAATAGCGACGAACCTAGTACTAGGAGTCCACGTAGCTCAATACCCCAAAATACCAGCACTAAACATAACATCACAAATGCGAGGATAATTTTAAGTAATAGCTCAGCACGATATTTTCGGTGTAGGTCTATTTTTCCTTTAATAGCTTTTTCGAGAAGCTTTTTAGTACCTTTTAACAGTATCGGAAAAAGTAATAACGCAATAAGGGTAACGACCAGTTTATATTGGGTGCCAAGCAGAGCTAACAATTCCAAAGTTATAGTCTCACAATAATTATATATGCCCAGTTTAACGCTTTAGGGTGCGACGAAATAGCCATTTAAAAAGAATTTTTAACATTTACCAGCCACTGTACCGAATCTACGCCATCGGCACTATCTAGCGGTGCAGCTATATCTATATGGATCATGGTGCCGGCATTTGCACGGCTTGGTGCTAAGCGCAGGCCTATACCTACATTTTTAAGAACGCGGCTATCTTCAACATTGTTTGGGGTGTTAGACCATGCTCGGCCAACATCAAGAAAAGCCGCGCCGCCTACTTTAAATAATTGCAGCAAATCATATTCCCAATAGTAACGCTTTTCTAAACTCACTAAAAAGCTGCGATCTCCATGCTGATAATCCATAGGGTAGCCACGTAGGCCGGTTTCGCCGCCGAGTGTAAGTTGTTTATCGTTAGTGAGGTTTTTAGCGTACTGCACCCGAGCTTTTACATACCAAGACTGATCAATGCTGGTATTTAAATAATATTGTATTTGGCTGGTGGAGATCAGGTTTTCAAATTTGTCCTGCTCTTTATTCCAGTAACCATCAATGTCTGCACTAAAGCGCCATAAGGTATTATCGCCACTAAAGTGAGCTTTTTTAAAATTAAAAGAGTAAACCGCGCGGCTATCATCGTTACTAACAGATTCATCGGAGTAGCCTAGTAAGGCTTTTATGTTCCAACCTAAGTTTAAGTCCTCAGTACGATAAATACTGTCGAAATTGCGTACTTTTATAAAGTTATCTTCAAACCAGTGTCCGCTTACATAAGGGTAGCTTAAGCTGCGATCGACGGCTAAGGGGGCAAAGGTAGAGTCTATTGCAGCAAAAGTATGTTGCTCATCAACGTAGCCCAGGCTGAGGCGCTGGGTCCAGTTACGGCTTAATGCTTTGGAGTGACCAACAAAAAAGCTGTTGTAGTCGGTCGTTTGATCAAACTCGCTAAACTTTTCACCGCGCTGATATAGCGCTTCTTCGCGTTGCTCTGAATAGCTTAAAATACCGTAGCTAAAAGGGGTGTCTATAGCAAAAAACGGATAGGTAAGTTCTAGCAGATGGCGTTTACCATCGTTATTATCGGCGTACTCTAAACGCCCACGATAGCGGGTTGATAAAATATTAGGATCGTCGTATACAAATAAATAACCATTACGATCGCTATCTGTAGTGCGCGACAACGACAAACGCTTACCCCAGCCAAATAAGTTAGATTCGCGAAAACCAATACTCGACTTGTTTTCTCCGCCACTGCGGCTAAAGCTTATTTCTGGTAGTAGTGTCCATAAGTCACGCGTAACGACGGTAACATTAACGTTCCCTTCGCAGTTTTCGGTGGCAATGACTTGAGCATCGTATAAATAGTTTTGTTTACGCAGTAAGCGTTCTGATTCGGCGAGCTTTTTAGGATCAAAATTATCACCGCTCTCAAACAATAAAATACTTTTAATAACCTCTGGCTCAGTTTGAATATGCGCGCGGTTAGCAAAGCGAAATAGGGCGTTATTTTCGGCTTCGAGTTCAGTATTAAATACGTTAAGTTGCTGCGAAGTAATATTGGCAATTTTTGCATTACTACTTTGCTTTAACAGTGGCGTTGGTTGATCTAGTTGACGGCGTAAATTATTACTACTTGATGGCGTTGGTTGCTCGCTTGCGCAATCATTTTGCGCATGAGGGGTTTCTTGCGCAGCTAAACTGAACATAAAAAAGCTTGGAATACAGAGGCTAAAACAACAAGATGAAATCCATTTTTTAGTAACCATTCAAACCCTTTACTGCTACGTAGCAAATTACTACCGTAATATCAGCTTACATCATTGTTACTAAAATGTAAGTTAAAAGTAGAGAGCTTGAAGTTATTTAATTGCTATTAACTTAGGTAAAAAGTAAGTGCGGCTAATAAATGTTCAGCGTCATGGCCTTCACCGTTAATCCAAATACTTTGGCTGTAGTGTTCAAAGTTTAAATTAAATGTTTGCTGCTGATAAGTGAAGCGCAGTTGATGGCGATCGGCACCAGCAGAGTACTCATTAATGGTTATTTCATCGTGGTGTAAAAACAAGCGACTCCACAGTTCAAAGTCTTCGTCGTGGGGCGGCTCTACCGGCGTAATAATAATGCATTGATGGGTGTGGTGATATTCTATTATGGTCATAATGCTCTTAGTTAGTAGCAAGGTAGTTGCGAATTGCAGTTAAAAACTCACCGCCATACTTATTTAATTTAGTAAAGCCAACACCCGACACCTTTAAGAATTCGCTGTCGTTGGTCGGCATTAGCTGCGCCATTTCTGCAAGCGTTTTGTCGTTAAATACCACGTACGGCGGTACATCGTCGGCATCGGCTAACTCTTTTCGCAGCGCCCTTAAGCGAGCAAATAGCTTTTTGTCGTAATTAAACTGAGCTAATTTATCTTGATAAACATGCTTCGCTTGCAGGCGAGGCTCTGCGAGTTGCAACGCATATTCGCTTTTTAAAATAGCGCGCGCGGCTTCGGTTAAACGCAGTGATGCACCTTGGGTTATATCTTGGCTTAATAAGCCTTGATGAATAAGTTGGCGTAAAATACTTAGCCAAAATTCACTACTTTTGTCTTTGCCAATGCCGTAGGTGCTGAGTTGATGATGGTTATTATCGCGAATACGACTAGTGTTTGCACCGCGTAGTAACTCAACAATATATCCAAGGCCAAAGCGTTGCTCTGCTCTGTATACACACGATAGCGCCTGCTGCGCTACTAAAGTGCCATCAAAGCTTTTGGGCGGATTTAAGCAAATATCGCAGTTACCGCATGGCTCACGTTGATACTCACTAAAATAGTTAAGCAGTATTTGTCGACGGCAGGTTTGTGCTTCGGCAAAACTGGCCATGGCATTAAAGCGCTGCTCTTCGACGCGGCGACGTTGCTCGTCGTCAATATCTTCAAAAAAGCGTCTTACGCGGCCTATATCAGCCGGATCAAAATACATTATAGCCTCAGCGGCAAGTCCATCTCGCCCAGCGCGGCCAGTTTCTTGATAGTACGACTCTATGCTTTTGGGAATATCGTAATGCAATACAAAGCGCACATTGGGTTTATTTATACCCATACCAAAGGCCACTGTAGCAACCACTATTTGTATATCGTCGCGGGCAAAGCCGGTTTGCACAAATTGGCGCTGCTCGTTACTCATACCTGCATGATAGGCGGCGGCGTTAAGTCCCGCGTCGGCTAACTTTTCGGCTATGTCGTCTACGCGCTTACGGCTGGTGCAATAAATTATGCCGCTTTGGCTTTTTTGTTCTTTTAAATAGCGCAGCAGTTGCACCATAGGTTTAAATTTTTCTTCTATGGTGTAGCGAATATTAGGGCGATCAAAGCTGCCGGTATGAATATAGGGTTGTTGTAACTTTAATTGCTCAACAATATCAAAACGAGTGGCTTTATCGGCAGTTGCAGTAAGGGCCATCATAGGTACATGAGCAAAGCGCTGTTTTAATTCGTTTAAACGAAAGTAATGGGGTCTAAAATCGTGCCCCCAATGCGATACACAATGCGCTTCGTCAATAGCAAATAAGCTGATTTTTAAATGCGATAAGCGCTCTAAAAACTCGCGCTGCAGCACTTTTTCAGGGGCAACATACAGTAGTTTAATTAATCCCTGATGGAGTTGTTGGTATACCTGCTGCTGCTCTTCGCGGGCTAAGCTATTATTTATATATGCGGCTTTAACGCCCAGCGCTTGTAGTTGAGTTACCTGATCTTGCATTAGCGATATTAGCGGAGAAATAACAATAGTTACCCCTTCAAGCACTAAAGCGGGTATTTGATAGCACACAGATTTACCGCCACCGGTTGGCAGCAATACCAACGAATCTTGGCCGTTAATGGCTGCATCAATAACCGTTTTTTGGCCGTCGCGAAATTCACTATAACCAAACACTTGTTTGAGTACAGCTTCAGGGGTGCGCACAAGTGAGCTAGAGGGTGGTGTTAATGTATTCATTGCGGGGTATTTTAGTGTTTTTTGTACAGGATGTCTTTAGCGAGTGTTGAATGTTTTTTGAATAAATTTATAACGTGTGAATTTACTCGCTCAGGGGGGTGATATTAGCTGACTTTAAGCGGCTAATAAATTTAACTGTGTTGCTAGTTTTATCCTAGTTATGCTTTACTCCTCTTACCAGATATAACATAGAGAATAATAATGAATAAAGAAATGTTAATAGAGCATGTAGGCTCGCTGTTTGTAAATAATATGCCGTTTAATCAGTTTTTAAAAATATCGGTAGAATCACTTAGCCCAGAACAAGCAAAAATATCGTTTCCTTGGCAGGATATACTCATAGGTAATCCGGCACAAAAAATACTCCATGGCGGCGTTATTTCGGCAGTGCTCGATAACGTAGGTGGTATGTTAGCTGCAGCAAGTGTAATAGATAAGCTAAACGATGTTGATATTTTATCTGTGCAGCAAAAACTAGCCACCTTGGGCACTATAGATATGCGCACCGATTACCTACGCCCAGGCAAAGGCGAGAAATTTATAGCCAGTGCCACTTTAATTCGCTCGGGCAATAAAGTATGTGTTTGTAGGATGGAATTGCATAATGAGCAAGCAGTACAAATAGCATTTGGTACGGGTACGTATTTAGTTGGCTAATAAAAGTTTGCGGAGTAAACTGGCGACCTTTTGAATAACTAAGTGTTTATTTATGCCGATTGATACCGAGAAGCGCAAGGGCGCCATTTTGGCTTGCATCGCTTTTACTATATGGGGTTTAGCACCTATATACTTTAAGCAACTCCAGCATGTTACTGCATTTGAAATTTTAACGCATCGTGTTGTGTGGTCGGTGATGTTTTTAATTATTATTGTGAGTATTTTAGGCCAGTGGGATAGAATTAAACGCATTATAGTACAGCCTAAATTATTGTTAATGCTGGTTTTAACCTCGTCGATACTGGGGTTTAACTGGGGCCTATTTATATGGGCAGTTAATAATAATCATATGCTCGATGCCAGTTTAGGTTATTACATTAATCCGTTACTAAATGTATTACTGGGAGTGTTATTTTTAGGCGAACGTTTACGTAAGTTTCAAATGGTTGCTGTTGCTTTAGCATTTACCGGTGTACTGCTGCAATTAATAAGTTTTGGTTCATTTCCTGTGGTTGCTTTTTCGTTAGCTATATCATTTGCAATATATGGTTTACTGCGTAAGAAACTGCCAGTGGAAGCATTGTCCGGTATTTCAATAGAAGCATTTATACTCTTGCCCGTAGCGCTTATTTATTGGTATTTAATGGTGCCTACAGCAACGTCAAGCTTGCCTGCTAATGACTGGCATACCAATGTGTTACTCATTAGTGCCGGGATCATTACCACCTTACCACTACTGTGCTTTACCGGCGCTGCTAAGCGTTTGCAATACACCACTTTAGGCTTTTTTCAGTACATAGGGCCAAGTTTGATGTTTATATTAGCTGTAATGCTTTACGGTGAAGTGTTTGATGCCGAGCGAGTAGTTACATTTGTTTGTATTTGGAGTGCATTGGCTATTTTTAGTTGGGACTCTTTTAGGCAATCTCGGAAACGTAAAAAAGCCGCTATTGTTGCCTCAGGCGTGGTTTAAAAGTTAGTTAACTTAAGTAAGCCCGTAGCGCGATGTATTTTGTACTCGCGCTAGGCTTGGTGTATGTTTAACTATTTAAGTTTAAAACGTAAAAATTAAATAGTTTAAGCAATTACATACTGTCTGACTCGGCGTAATAGTCTTGGCTTATTGGTGCTGGGGTCGCTATTTTTGAGCGGCCAAATAATGTATGGAACTTTGCTTTGCTGGTTGTTAACTTTAAGTATTTAACCCAAGCGCGCTCAATTGCATTGGTTGGCTCTAAAGCACCACTAATAACAGCGACAAATTGTTGCTGATGTTCATTTTGTGGCTCTAGGGCTTTATTATGTAAGCCTTTTAAAACAACACCGTGTTGCTCTAATATACTGGCTTCTAATAAGGTAAAGTTTCCGCTGCGACCAAATCCGCGTGGGAAGTTTTGATCATCAAAAAACTGACGTTGACTAACAAATGCTTGGCGAAGTAGTGAAATATCATTGCTCATTGTTGTACCCTCATACCTTGGTAATTGCTGGAGTATGCGGCAAGTTTGCAAATATTTTAAACAAGTTATTTTTATCGTGAGGATAAAAAATTGGATATCGATTTATTAAAAACATTTGTTGAGGTAGTACGCACTCGTCACTTTGGCAAAGCGGCTGAAAACCTTTATATCACGCAGTCTGCAGTAAGCTTTAGAATTCGTCAATTAGAGCAAGGGCTTGGTGTTAATTTGTTTATTCGCCAGCGCAATAATATTCAACTAACAGCGCCAGGTGAGCGTTTATTACCCCATGCACAAATGATCATTACCGGCATGCAAAGAGCAAAAGTAGATGTGGCACTTGCCGATAATATGCATAAACAAATTTGCCTAGCGGGTACACCAAACATTTGGGATGCATTTTTACAGTTTGGTATTACTAATATTGTATCGGCAATGCCCGGTGTGTCTTTGGTGGCTGAGGTAAAAGCACAACAAGAAAGTACCCGCCTGTTATTAGAGCGCACCTTAGATTTAGCTATTTTATTTGATCCACCAAAAGTTGATGAGCTGGTGGTTGAGCGAATTTGTGAACTACCCATTATACCGGTAAGCGCGTTTGATACTGCCAGTTACGATAACTTTTTTGATAACCAGTACGTATATGTTGACTGGGGCACGACATTCTCACTGTGGCATGCTCGCCAGTTTACTGGCAAAACCCCACCTTACTTTAGAACAAGTACAGGGCGTATAGCACTTGATTTAATATTGCAATGCGGAGGGAGTGCATTCATTCCTCAAGTACTTGTTGCAGCGCATTTAGAAAAAGGCGAGTTATTTCATGTGAAAGACGTAGAAACCACCTCGCGCGATATATTTGTTGCCTATCACAGAGACAATGAGCAAAAAGAGTTAATAGAAACATTAGTAAATTTATTAACCCAAATGACTCCTAAGTTACCCGTTGAGTAAGGCCAATGGTTTTGCTGTATATGTACGTTTGATTGCAACTATTATGTGTTTTTATGAATTTAAAAGTGTAAAAATATGACGTCTGTAATATTTTTGTCATTTAACAATGCCAAACTCCTGTTGCATTAAAAACGAGTCTGTTGTGATTATCGAGGAAATAACATGAAATTTGTAAAGTCGAGCTTATGTGTAGCTTTATTAGGTGGTTTGTCTTTTAATGCGCTTGCTGAAGTGGATTTTTACGGTAAAGCGAACGTAACACTACAGTCGTCGGATGATGGTGAGGGGTCTTTTACCGAAATTAAAAGTAACAAATCACGTTTGGGCTTAAAAGGGTCTGAAAAAATATCTGATGGCTTAGAAGCTGTTTATAAGTTTGAATTTCAAGTTGATGTTTCTGACGCCGACTCAAAAGGTGATAATGACGACAATATCTCTGCTCGTAATCAGTATATAGGTTTAAAAGGCGCGTTTGGCCAAGTTGTTATTGGCCGTAACGATACCGCGCTTAAGCAGTCACAAGGTAAAGTTGATTTATTTAGCGACCTTGAAGGCGACATTAAAAATGCCTTTAAAGGTGAAAATAGAATGGGCAGTAGTGTTTCTTATGCCTCTAATTCTTACCAAGGTTTTAAGCTTTTGGCTACGTTTGTTGCAGAGGATAGCGATTCAGCAGGTGCTGAAAATGGCTATTCAATGGCAGTAACTTATGGTGACGCAGCCCTTAAAAAGAGCGCAATATATGCCGCTATTGCTGCCGATAGCGAAGTGAACGGCTACGATGTATTGCGCGCATCAGTACAAGGTAAAGTAGCCGATTTTAAATTAGGCGCTATGTATCAAACGCAAGAAAAAGTTGATGGCAGTAGTGAGGCCGACGGTTATTTATTAAGTGCGGCTTACACTATGGCTAGCAATACCTTTAAATTGCAGTACCAGGCAATGGATTTTAAAGGCAGTGATGACAAAACGGCTATTTCGGCAGGTGTTGATCATCAGTTAAATAAAAACACTAAATTATTTGGTTTTTATTCTAATTTCGATATGGACAACAACGTTGACCAAGACTACTTAGGTGTAGGTATAGAATATAAATTTTAAGCAGCGCTTAGCACTGCCTTTTTAAGCCGTACTTTGTTAAGTGCGGTTTTTTTTGCTTTAAATTATTTACTTAGCCGCCCATAATAGAGTATTCATTTGGAATGAGGTGCAACTCCTCAACTGTTCCCGCAACTGTAATTAGCATAACGCTTTAAGTCAGATACAAATAAACTATTTTAACGAGCGGGTTTACTCATCTTCAAATTATGTACTAGCCATAGTTAGTTGCATTGTTAGTGAGCGCATTCCTGCCTAGGGCTAACTATTGCAAACTCAAACGCCATTAAATACACCATTGTTAAGCGTTAATCACGTGTCGTGGAATATTGGCAGTAAAACTATCCTCAACAATGTTAATTTGCAAATAAAGCAAGGTAAGTTCGTTGGCTTAATTGGCCCCAATGGCGCAGGTAAATCTAGTTTACTGCGGTGTTTGTATCGCTTTAATCAGCCCACTGCAGGGCAAATTAAATTTAATAATACCGATATTTGGCAGTTAAAAAGCCATGAATACGCAAAGCAGGTTGCGGTTGTTTTACAAGAAACCCCATCACAATTTAATTTAACTTTATTAGATGTGGTTGCACTTGGGTTAACCCCGCATAAAGCATTATTTAGCACCACCACAACAGCCGACACACAAAAAATAAACCAAGCTATAGCGCGAGTTGGCTTGCAGGATCATGCAAGCCAACGTTTTGAGTCGCTTTCGGGAGGAGAAAAACAACGTGCATTAATTGCTCGGGCTATGGTGCAGCAACCGCAACTATTAATTATGGATGAGCCAACCAGCCACTTAGATGTGAAGTATCAAATTCAGGTAATGGAGTTGGCTAAATCGCTTGGCGTTACTGTGTTTGCATCGTTTCATGATTTAAATTTAGCCGCTGCTATGTGCGATGAGCTGGTGGTTATAAATCACGGCGAAATTGTTAATACAGGCTCTCCCATCGATGTGCTCAGCGAGGACATGCTCAATGATGTATTTGGTGTATGTGCACAAGTAAGCCACCACCCGCAAATGTCTAAACTAGGTGGTGTTATTCCACATATTACTTACTTTTATGGGTATGAATAATATGCGCATGCTTAACAATCATTCAATAGCACTTTTAGTCACAGTACTAGCTGCATTATTTACGTTATTTACGGCGCTGAGTTATGGCGCTGCCGACATATCATTAACTGATGTATTTAAAAGTATTTTCACCTCAACAGAGGGCTCCTTTAACACTCGAATTATTGTTGAATTAAGAATGCCACGCACATTACTGGCATTTTTAGCTGGCAGTGGTTTAGCCATTGCCGGGCTTATTTTGCAAACCGTGACGCGTAATCCGTTAGCAGATCCTTATTTATTTGGGATATCGTCTGGGGCGTCTTTGGGGGTAGTTATACTCATGGCGTTTGTGGGCATTAGTGCGGGCTTTGCATTATCGGCAGCGGCATTGGCTGGCAGTTTAGTGGCTATGAGTTTACTTATATTGATTGCAGGGCGGCAGCAAAGTGGGCAAGTAGAATCTATGCTGCTGGCAGGTGTGGCCTTGTCATTTTTATTTAGCGCATTTACCAGTTTATTACTTTACTGGAGCGATCCTCAGGCAGTTGCGGCTATTTTATTTTGGACGCTCGGCAGTTTTGCACGAGCGCAGTGGGCAACGCTGTGGTTACCTTTTGTGGTTATTGTATTGTGTACATTTACAATGCTTAGTTTTAGGCGCCAACTAAATGCCATGCTGCTCGGCGATGAAAGTGCTATAACACTGGGTGTGCGGGTACATCGCTTTAGAATATTGATGCTAGTTTTAAGTTCGCTGATAACGGCAGTGTTAGTGGCTATGTGTGGCGGAATTGGCTTTGTAGGATTAATGGTGCCGCATATAGTGCGTTTTTTTATCTCCCAAGGTAGCTTATCTGGCTTACTGGTAACGAGTTTGGTGGGCGGTACTTTTATGGTTTGGGTTGATGTGCTAGCGCGCACGTTATTAACTAATCAAGAGTTACCCGTTGGGGTTATTACTGCAGCTATTGGTAGCGTGTTTTTTTTAAGCTTATTGTATTTTCGTAAGCGCCAGGTGTAGGGCTATAAAATGAAAACGTTAATGGTGCAAGGCACCACATCCGATGCGGGTAAAAGTACACTGGTTGCGGCGCTGTGTAGAGTATTTGCTAATAGAGGGCTAAATGTAGCGCCATTTAAGCCACAAAATATGGCATTAAATAGTGCAGTTACAGATGATGGTGGTGAAATAGGTCGTGCTCAAGCACTGCAAGCTATAGCGGCAAAGGTAGCCCCTGAAACTGACTTTAATCCCATATTACTTAAGCCAAATAGCGATACTGGCGCGCAGGTTATTATTCATGGTAAAGCCATAAGTAATATGGAAGCTGGGGCGTATCACGATTATAAAAAAGTAGCTATGGATGCAGTACTCACGTCGCATAACCGTTTAGCAAAACGTTTTGATTTATTGCTGGTGGAAGGGGCGGGCAGCCCAGCCGAAATAAACCTCAGAGCCAACGACATTGCTAATATGGGCTACGCCGAAGCCGTTGACTGCCCCGTAATTATAATTGCCGATATAGATAAAGGCGGTGTGTTTGCTCATTTAGTGGGTACTTTGGCATTGTTGAGTGAGTCGGAGCAAGCGCGGGTAAAAGGCTTTGTAATAAATCGTTTTAGAGGCGATATAAGCTTATTACAAAGTGGACTTGATTGGCTGGAACAGTACACAAGTAAACCGGTGTTAGGCGTATTGCCGTATTTACACGACCTTGCATTAGATGCTGAGGATGCAATTGCTATTGATAATACGCTAACTAATGCCAGCGTTAATATTGCCGTGCTGCTTGTGCCGCACATCAGCAACCATACTGACTTTGATGCACTGCGCTTACATCCCAATATAAATATTAATTATGTAGCGCATACACAAGCGATCCCCGATGTTGATTTGATCATTTTACCGGGGAGTAAAAACGTATTAAGTGATTTAGCCTTTTTAAAAAATGAAGGCTGGGATACACAAATAAAACGCCATTTACGTTATGGTGGTAAAGTGCTCGGTATTTGTGGTGGTATGCAAATGCTTGGCAATAGTATTAATGATCCCCTAGGTGTTGAGTCATCATTACAGCATATGCCGGGGCTAGCTTTAAGTGATTTTACCAGCACACTTACAGCACAAAAAATATTGAGTAATGTAACCGCGACTATGCAATTAAATAACCAGCAAACACTTTGTAGTGGCTACGAAATTCATGCAGGCATTAGCCAAGGTGAAGCACTTAATAAACCATTTTTAAGCTTTAATGAACACCCAAATGGCTTTACAGCCGATGGGTTTATTAGTGATGATAACGCCATAGCGGGTACTTATTTACATGGCTTATTTGATCAAGCGAGTGCCACATTGCAAATATTAAAGTGGCTCAAAGCCGATACAGTTATTAATCCGGTTAATATTAACCAGCACCGTGAGCAGCAACTAGAGCGTTTAGCTGCCATGTGTGAAACGCATTTAAATATTGCACACATTATTAAAATTTATGAAGGGCATAATCATGAGCGAACAAAGTAAAGATAAACATCAGCAACGCCAACAAAAATTAAAAGATCAAGTTGATGCACGAATAGCTGCAGCGCAACAAGAAAAAGGTATTTTTCAAGTTATAACTGGTAATGGCAAAGGTAAGTCGACCTCAGGATTTGGTGTGGTAGCACGTTGTGTTGGCCATGGAAAAAAAGCCGCTGTGTGTCAGTACATAAAAGGCACTTGGGAATGCGGAGAGCGTAACTTGTTACAGGGTGCGGGTGTGGAGTTTGTGGTAATGGGCACAGGCTTTACATGGAATACCCAAGACAAAGAGAGCGATACCGCAGCCGCGCAAGCTGCTTGGCAAGAATCAAAGCGACTGCTTAGCGATGCAAGCCTAGATGTAGTGCTGCTCGATGAGCTTACCTACATGGTAACCTATGGGTATATTGATGTAGATGAAGTGCTAGAGGCGATTGGCAACAGACCGCCAATGCAGTCGGTTATTATTACCGGCCGCGCAGCCCATCGTAAATTAATAGAACTGGCTGACACAGTAAGCGAAGTGCGTAATGTAAAACATGCATTTGATGCAGGTGTTAAAGCTCTGCAAGGTTTTGATTACTAATGTTTAAACAGCTTGTTGTTGGCCTATTGTTACTCTGTTTATCCCAGCATGCGCAGGCCAACAAGGTACAAATTGATAAAGTACAGCCAGCTAAAACACTGCGTATTGTGGCACTGGCCCCGCACATAGTAGAAAACCTGTATGCAATAGGCGCGGGAGATAATATTGTTGGCACAGTTGATTACGCCGACTACCCTGCAGCGGCAAAAGGTATTACCCGTATTGGCGGTTACTATGGTATTTCAATCGAAAAGCTTTTAGTCCTTAAGCCTGATATAGTAATTGCTTGGAAAAGTGGTAATCAAAGCGATGATTTAGCACAAATAGAGCGCTTAGGTATTAAGCTTTATTTAACTGATCCAACGACAATTACAGGTATTGCCGATGAGTTGCTTATGCTAGGAAAACTTACCGGTAACATTAAAAAAAGCGAGCAAGTGGTAAAAGCATTTAATGCTAAACTTGCAGCCATTAAAGCCAAGCAACAGGGTAAAAGTAAACTCACTGGCTTTTATCAACTCTGGTCTGAGCCGATGATGACAGTGTCGAAAAATACCGGAATAAGTGAGTTAATAGCCACTTGCCAAGTAACCAATGTATTTGCAAATAGCCGCACCGACTATCCACAAATAAGCATAGAAAATGTGATTGTGGCTAAGCCGCAAATTATAATTATTCCGGATGAAAAATCAGCAACACCGCAACCTACTATTAATTGGCAGCAATGGCCAGAAATACCCGCAGTAAAAAATAAGCAGTTTTTATCTGTAAATGCCGACTTACTACATCGTTTTTCAGCGCGTATGCTAGATGGGCTGGCCGATATGTGTGATAAAATAGACGTATCACGTCAACAAATAAAGAGCATACAATGAGCGATTGGACTGCATTTTTAAAGCAAGAATTACAGCAAGCATATATGCAGCAAACACTCGACTACGTTGCTAAGCGCCGCAGTGAAGGTGTTGCTGTTTATCCTCCAAAAGAGCAAGTGTTTAGCGCATTTGCTGCAACACCGCTTAGTGATATACGCGTTGTTATTTTAGGGCAAGATCCTTACCACGGTGAAGGCCAAGCGCATGGTTTGTGTTTTTCAGTATTACCTGAGGTTAAAAAGCTGCCACCTTCGCTTAAAAATATTTATAAAGAGCTGGCTAGCGATATAAACGATTTTGTTATTCCTACCCATGGTTACTTGCAAAGCTGGGCAGAGCAGGGAGTGTTTTTACTCAATACAGTACTTACGGTAGAGCAAGGCCAAGCCCATTCGCATAAACACTTAGGATGGGAGCAATTTACCGATAAGGTTATTGCGCATATAAACACCCATTGTGAAGGCGTAATATTTATTTTGTGGGGTGCTCATGCACAAAAAAAAGGTAAGGGAATTGATAGCGCACGCCAGCATATTTTAGCAGGGCCGCACCCATCGCCACTGTCTGCTCATCGAGGTTTTTTTGGTTGTAGGCATTTTTCAGCCACGAATGCGTTATTGCAATCTCAAGGTAAAACGCCGATTATTTGGCAAGTATAATTTTAACTTTTAAAACCAAAGGCCCGCACAGTAATGCGGGCCTTTTAGTTAGTCGTTTAAAAGTCGAGCTCATTAACGGCTATACTGTCTGTAAAGTAGTCCAACTCCTGTAGTTCTTTGCGTAAACGATACTTTTCTTGTATTGCTTCGATTTCGCGCCATCTTCTTTTTTTATTTTTTTGAGAAGCTTCCTTTTTTGTTTCAGGACCTTCTATTATATTGCTCAGGCTATCCATGAATATCTCCTTTAGACTGCATTTGATACCAGTCTTATTAAAAACATAAGCTATAACGGCTCACTAATTTAACGCAATAGGTATTAACTTCGCGAATACCTATACCATAGGCCTAGCTAAAATAGAATATAAAAGTGACATTTATGTTACTAAAGTGTGATCTGTTGATGAAGCTTTACTTTATGATGGGTTTATAAGTTTTTTGCATATAAATTACCAGCATAAAAAAACGTCGCAACTGCGACGTTTTTATACAAGCGTTTGAGCCAATTACATGGCTTTAAAGCGTGCTTCTAATTGCTCTTGAGCATCAGCAAAAGAGCGAATACCTTCAGCTAACTTTTCAGTCGCCATAGTATCTTGGTTATGCAACCAACGAAATTGAGCTTCGCTAAGCGGTGCCGGTTTTGGCTGCTGCGCAACATCTTTTGCTAGTAAGTATTCTGGTGCATCTTCAAGGTTACCCAACTCTTCTAAAAGATTGGGGCTAATAGTTAGCTTATCGCAACCAGTAAGGGCAATAATTTCGCCGGTATTACGAAAACTTGCACCCATAACTACCGTTTTGTAGTTGTGGCGTTTATAAAATTCAAAAATGCTGCGTACCGATTGTACCCCAGGATCTTGCAGTGGGTCGGTCGGTTTTTCCATACCGTTAGCAACGTGCCAATCTAAAATACGACCAACAAATGGCGAGATTAAAAATACGTTAGCATCGGCGCAAGCACGTGCTTGGGCATCACTAAACAATAAAGTAAGGTTACATTTAGTACCTTCTTTTTCTAGTTGTTCAGCGGCTTTAATGCCTTCCCAAGTAGAGGCTACTTTAATTAAGATTTTATCTTTGCTTACGCCTTCTTTTTCGTAAAGACTAAGTAGCGTGTGCGCTTTATCAATAGTTGCTTGGGTATCAAACGAGAGACGTGCATCTACCTCAGTAGAAATATAACCAGGTACAATAGCGCTAATTTCTTTACCTAATAATACCGCAAAGTAGTCGCATGCTAGCGCTAGTTGCTTCGCTGGATCTTGCTCGGTTTCTTTGGCGTAGCTCCATGCTTTATTTAAATAAGGCTTATAGGCTTCAATCTCGCTCGCTTTTAATAACAATGACGGATTGGTCGTTGCGTCTTCTGGTTGATGCTTTTTAATTGCTTCAATATCACCCGTGTCGGCCACGATTGATGAATGTTGTTTTAGCCTTTGTAGCGCGTTAGTCATTTGCTTTCCTCATTCCAAGCAAGTTAAAAGAAAATCTAAACTACTTTAATATTACACCATACTGCAACAGCGAAGTAATGCTTGATAGGTCTTATGTCCTTATCAATATAAAAACGGTTATGTATGAATTATTAAGGTAGGATCAGTCTGTTTAATATTAAACAAAACGTGCTTTTCGTTTCATTTAATGTTGAAATTGACATTAAATAAATTACAAGTCAATAGCTAACTATGATCACTGTTATTTCACCTGCAAAAAATCTTGATTACACCACGCCACCTGCAACCGATAAGTTCACTCAACCGGAATTACTTGAGCACAGCGAAGCACTGATGCAAGTATGCCGTGAACTAACCCCTGCGCAAATTGGCAGCCTGATGAAAATTAGCGATAAGCTCTCAGGGCTTAACGCTGCTCGCTTTAGTGAGTGGGCACAGCCATTTACCACAGAAAACGCTAAACAAGCGGTACTGGCCTTTAATGGCGATGTATATGGTGGTTTAGATGCTAGCACGCTAACGGCTAATCAGCTTGATTACGCACAAAGCCACCTACGCATATTATCGGGCTTATATGGGCTTTTAAAGCCGCTTGATTTAATGCAAGCGTATCGCCTTGAAATGGGCACCAAGCTTGAAAACAGTCGTGGTAAAAACCTGTATGAGTTTTGGGGCAGTGTAATTGCCAATAAACTTAACGAGGTATTAAAAGCCGAGGACGCCCAATACTTAGTTAACCTTGCTTCAAACGAGTACTTTAAAGCGGTTGATAAAAAAGCCCTTAATGCACAAATAATTACTCCACACTTTAAAGACTGTAAAAATGGTCAATATAAAGTAATTAGTTTTTACGCTAAAAAAGCACGAGGCATGATGGCGCGTTACCTCATCGAAAATAAAGTAACTCAGCTAAGCCTGCTTAAAGAGTTTACAGTAGCGGGTTATTACTTTAGCGCCGAAGCAAGTGTGAAAGAGCTTGAGCCAGTATTTTTACGCGATGAACAAAGCTAAAACTTAAACCTTTACCTAATCTATAAAAGCCATGCACAGCATGGCTTTTTTAATACTGGCGCTATACTTGCAATTGATATGCGAATTCAAGATTGATTCTAATCACATTATAAATCAATAGGTGCAAGTTACATGTTTAGTATTCCCTCAATTAGCGACGCCGAAAAACTTATCGAAGAAAAGCTCGGAGGGTGGTTTGATGTCGTTATAAGCCATATTCCTAATTTTATTGTGGCAGTTATTATTGTCATTCTATTTTCTATGCTGGCTCGCTTTGCCGGTAACTTAATGAAAAACTTATTGCGCCGCTCCCTCGATTCAAAACAGATAGCTGATTTAATGGCTTCTATATTTAAAGTGCTGATATTAAGTGTAGGAGTGTTTATAGCACTGGATTTTATGGGCTTAAAAGGCACGGTAACGTCATTACTAGCTGGTGCCGGTATTGTTGGTTTAGCGATTGGTTTTGCATTTCAAGATATGACCGAAAACTTAATAGCAGGTATTGCTATGGGTATTCGTAAGCCATTTAAACCAGGTGATGTAATAAAAACTGATGATGTGTTTGGCTCTGTGCATTCAATAAACCTACGTAATACACTAATAGAGAGCTTTTATGGGCAGCAAATATTAGTGCCTAATAAAATACTATTTAGAAATGTATTGCGAAACTACAGCACGCTAGGCGTTAGACGCATAGAAGTGCCGGTAAGAATTTCATTAACAGAAGACATAGAAAAAGCCGCAAACGTTATTGTGGATAAAATTAATCAATTTGAGTTTGTAATACGCCAAGATGAAACGGCCGTATACGCAGAGAGTTTTGGCGACAGTAGTATTAATTTATTATTGTGGTTTTGGATTAAATACCCTGGTGAGCCAGACTTTATGACAGTACGCCACAAAGGTGTTGTGGCAGTACAGCAAGCACTAAATGAGGCTGATATTCGTATTCCATTCCCAATACGTAGTTTAGATTTTGGGGTTAAAGGTGGCGAAAACCTCGATGCAATAATAAGTAATAAAGTAAATACACAATCGTCAAAGCAAGAAGGAGCCGATGGCTCTACAATCAATAAAGAAGACTAGATAACCTGAACGCTGGTTAAATTATATTGCGTAAAAGTTACTTTTAACCAGCGCGTATTTACACAGTAATGTGCGCTGGTTTATTTATTAAACCAGCAACCAAGTTGCGGTGCCTAAAAAGGCAAATATACCTACTATATCGGTTACTGTAGTGAGTATTACACTGCCAGCAAGTGCAGGGTCTATTTTCATACGTTTAAGTATTATAGGAATACACGCACCCGCCACACCCGCAACAACTAAGTTCATAAACATTGCAAACGCCAGTACCGCGCCAAGCATTAAGTCCCATTGCCATAGGGCTATAACACTGGCAATTAAAACAGCCCATAAAATACCGTTTAATGCACCAATGGCTAGCTCTTTTATCATTACAAAACGTTGGTTAGTTTGGTTAATATGACCCACTGCTATACCACGAATAACCAAGGTTAATGACTGGCTACCGGCCACCCCACCCATTGAGGGGACAATGCCGTTAAGCACGGCTAAAATAGGCAGTATTGCTAAAGTGCCTTCAAAAAAGCTGGCAACAAAAGCGGCTGCCAGAGCCGTTAATAAGTTAACACCTAGCCAAACAGAGCGTTTTTTTGAGCTTTTTAAAACCGGTGCGAAGGTATCTTCTTCATCATCAAGACCCGCTAAACCTAATAAGTGATGCTCTGCGTCTTCACGAATTACATCAACAATGTCATCGATAGTAACACGGCCAAGTAGCTGGGCGTTGTCGTCAACTACTGGGGCTGATATCCAGTTATGACGTTCAAATAACTGCGCCACTTCGCTTTCATCCATCGAAATAGGAATAGACTCACAGTCTTCATCCATTAGGTCGTGAACAATTTTTTCGGGCGAATTGGTTAGTAAGGTGCTTAACGATAAAGCGCCTAAAAAACAGTTATGCTTATCGACAACGTAAAGGTCGTCGGTACCCTCAGGGAGTTCGCCGCGCAGACGAATGTAACGCAGTACCACATCTAGGGTTACATCAGGGCGAATGGTTACTGTATCTGTGTTCATCAGCGCGCCAGCAGAGCGTTCCTGATAGGAGAGTGCTTGCGTAGCACGTTCTCTATCTTGAATGTCCATGGCGCTAACCACGTCTTTATAAACCGTGTCAGGCAGGCTTCGCAGTACTTCACCTAAGTCATCGTGGCCCATGTCTTCAGTGGCAGCAGCAATGTGCTTAGGTTCCATTTGGGCAATAATGCCTAAACGTACATCTTCAGAGAGTTCTTCAAGGACATCACCTTGTACATCTGGATCAACTAATTGCCAGAGCAGGCGACGAACTTTATGTGGTGATGATTCTAGTAAAAGTGCGGTATCACAAGGAGCTGTTTTTGCCAGCATGCGCCTAACTTGAACAAACTGACCACTATTGAGTGACTTGGTCACTTGTTGTAATTGTTGTAGTGGATAGTCTTGTTCGAAAGTTTCGGGCATTGGCGTCCTTAATTTATTTTTATAACGTTAGGGAAGAAGTTAGTCATTAACTTCGTTCAGTTTATCTTACTTTTTTTAGCCAAACTAGCTTAAGGTTTCACTAACCCTATATTTTAGCTCGTTTACTTGGTTTAAATAAAGTGCCTACTATTCTTGTTCGTTAAAGCGCTGCGCTATTAATTGGCCAACGGCATGTAAAGCATGCTCTGCATCGGGTCCTTCGCACACTACTTTTACTTCTTTACCTTGGCTGCTTTCTAGTAACATTAAAGCCAGTACGCTATCGCCAGCGGCTTCTTTTTCATCTTGAAATAAGGTAATAGATGCGTCAAATTGTACCGCTAATTGTGCTAATACGGTAGCAGCTCTAGCATGCAGGCCTAGCTTGTTTTTTATTAAAAATGTATTTTCTAAGCGCATAAGATACTCTACTTAAGCTGAACAGATGATTATTTAAATTGAATTATTTTTCTTGCTCGCGATGGCGAATTTTTACATTAGGGTGAGACATAGCAAAGCTTTCACCAATTGTTTGCGCTAAATAAACTGAGCGGTGCTGACCACCAGTACAACCAATAGCAATGGTTAAATAACTGCGATTATTACGCTCTAGGTGTGGTAACCACGTTTGTACAAAGGTTTGAATTTGCCAAGTGAATTTTTGCACAATACTATGACTAGCTAAATAATCTTTTACTGGTTGATCTAATCCAGTTAAAGGCTTGAGCTCCGGTTCCCAGTGTGGGTTTGGTAAAAAACGCGCATCAAAAACATAATCAGCACCTTTGGGAATACCATGCTTAAAGCCAAACGACTCAAAGGTAATGATAAGCTGTTTGTCTTTTTTACCGAGTATGGTTTCACGCATAGATTCAGCAAGTTGATGCACACTTAAATCGGTTGTATCAATGACATGATCAGCCCGCGTTACGAGTACATCGAGTAATTCTTTTTCCTTTTTTATTGCTAAATCTAGCGGTAGCGAATCAATCGAAAGCGGGTGCAAGCGACGTGTTTCTGAATAACGGCGGATTAACGTTTGATCGTCGCTATCTAAATAAAATAACGTTGGTTTAGCAAAGTCGGGTAAGTACTCAAGAATATCGTTAAACTGCTGCTGGTCTTTAGGCAGGTTACGCACGTCTATACTAACGGCTATTTTATCGTAGTTATCAGAGACACTGCGCACTAATGAAGGCAGCAAATTTACCGGAATATTATCTACACAATAGTAACCTAAATCTTCTACAACACGTAAAGCAACTGACTTACCAGAACCTGATCGGCCACTTATAATAATTAATTCCATTTACCACCCCTTTATTAGTAACTAGGATTGATCCAAAATAACTTGGTATAACGCTTCATCAGACTTTGCCGCACGCAATTGCTTACAAAACTCTTTATCGTTTAGTTTATCAGCTATTGTGGCTAGTGTTTTCAAGTGCTGCTGGTTATCGCCATCGGGCACTATAAGCGCAACAAAAATATCAACTGGACGATTATCAATTGCATCAAAATTAATAGCGGTTTCGCTTATTAAAATTAAGGCAAGAGGCTCTTGTGCCCCGCTCATACGGCCATGTGGAATTGCTATTCCTCGGCCAATACCGGTACTACCTAGCTTTTCTCTTGCCAATAAAGCAGTGAGAATATCTTGCTGAGGTAAATACGGCATTTTTTTATGCGCGAGTTCACTGATGAATTCTAAAATTCTTTTTTTACTATTAAAAAGGACCACAGCTTTGCTGCAGTCCTGGCATATAAGTGAGCTTAATTTCATAGTGTTAGTGTCGAGCAAACTTCTCTTTGTGTTTAATTACTTGACGATCGAGTTTGTCAATCAACGAGTCAATGGCAGCGTACATATCTTGGTGTTCGGTCGATGCAAATAGCTCAGCGCCACTTACAAAAATTGTTGCTTCAGCTTTTTGACTTAATTTTTCTACATCGAGAATAACATGCACATTAGTTATGTGATCTGAGTGTCTTTGCAGCTTTGCAAATTTATTATTTACATAGTCTCTTAATGAGTCTGTAATGTCTACATGACGACCAGTTAAGTTTAGTTGCATCAGCATTTTCCTCTTTGTTGTACGTCTTAAATCAAGCTTTTACGTTGATTCGACGGGGGAATAGCCAGAGATTCGCGATATTTTGCAATTGTCCGTCTAGCTACTTTAATTCCTTGCTCAGCCAATATATCTGCAATCTTGCTATCACTCAATGGTTTGGCTAAGTTTTCTGCAGCTATCAACTTTTTAATCAGGGCACGTATGGCAGTTGATGAACATTCGCCACCATTTTCGGTGCTTACATGGCTTGAAAAAAAGTACTTAAGCTCAAAAATGCCACGTGGAGTGTGCATATATTTTTGCGTAGTGACCCGTGAAATAGTCGACTCGTGCATTTCAACTATTTCGGCAACATCGTTTAATACCATAGGTTTCATGGCTTCTGGGCCATGTTCAAAAAACGCTTGTTGCTGCTTAACAATACAATTAGTTACTTTCAGGAGTGTTTCGTTTCTACTTTCTAGGCTTTTAATAAACCATTTAGCTTCTTGTAAGTGCGAGCGAATAAATTGGCTGTCACCGCTGGATTTTACTGTACGAGACATAGCCGCATATTGGCTGTTAACACGTATTTTTGGCATGCTATCTGGGTTTAGCTCTACCACCCAGCGGCCTTTTATTTTTTTAACAGACACGTCAGGTATAACGTATTCAGACTCTTCTCTGACAATAGTATCCGCAGGCTTAGGATTAAGCGTATGAATAAGTGTCATTATTTCTTTAAGCTCTTCTTCTTTGAGCTTAGTTTTTTTCATTAACGTACGATAGTCGCGAGCAGCGAGTAAATCGATATGATCAGTTAACACCATTTTTGTTTCGTTAATATAAGGGGTGTCTTTATCAAATTGATTTAATTGAATGCATAAGCATTCTTGCAAGCTGCGAGCTGCAATACCAACAGGATCAAATAATTGAATGCGCTTTAGCACTGCTTCTATTTCATCTAGTTCTACTTCGTGTTCGTCGTCAGTTTCTTGGTTAAAGCTTGCTAAAAGGTCTTCGCAACTGAGGGTTAAAATACCAGAGTCATCTACGGCTTCAACAATAGCTATGGCAATAGCTTCGTCGGTAGGGCTAAAAGGGGTGAGCTGTAATTGCCACATTAAGTATTCATGCAGGGTTTCGGTTGATGCACCTTGATAAATAGATTCATCTTCAGGCATTGGCCCTGATGAAGAGGCAGGCGCTGCGCTCATATATTCATCCCATGATACATCCATGGCCATGTCGTCGCTTATGGTGTCTTTATTTAGTGCTTCACCGCTATCTTGCTCATACTCGCTTGGGGTGTCGTCAGCAGAGGCGCTAACAGTAATGTCATCTGCTTTTTGCTCGTTTTTACCTGCTGATTCTTCCGTGTAATCTTGTTCATCAACTTCAAGTAATGGGTTGCTATCAAGTGCTTCTTGTATTTCTTGCTGGAGATCCAAGGTACTAAGCTGCAATAAGCGAATAGCCTGTTGCAGTTGCGGAGTCATTGTAAGTTGCTGGCCCATGCGCAGCTGTAATGATTGCCTCATTTATCTCTAACAATCCTTATAAATTGATATGATTAATCTTAGCAGATGCTTATAGTAATAACATAAATATTACAGTTTGAACTGCTCGCCTAAATAAACATCACGTACTGTTTTATCGTTTAATACAAATTCAGGAGTACCAGATGCAATTAGCTCCCCATGAGAAACAATGTAGGCTTTTTCACAAACATCAAGGGTTTCCCTTACATTGTGGTCGGTAATTAGTACGCCAATACCACGATTTTTAAGGTGTTCTATAATTTTTTTAATATCGAGTACTGAAATAGGATCCACGCCAGCAAAGGGCTCATCAAGCAATATAAATTTAGGATCTGCAGCTAAAGCACGTGCTATTTCTACGCGGCGACGTTCACCACCAGATAGTGCCATACCTAAGCTGTCGCGAATATGTTGCAGGCTAAATTCGTCCAACAAACTATTTAGGGTTTCTTCCCTGGCTTGTTTATTTAGTTGCTTACGCGTTTCTAAAATAGCCATTAAATTTTGATACACAGTGAGCTTTCTAAAAATAGAAGACTCTTGTGGTAAATAACCAATACCTAAACGAGCACGGCTGTGCATAGGAAGTAAGGTAATATCGTTATCATCAATTAATATTTTACCTTTGTCGCTAGGAACTAAGCCTACAATCATGTAAAAGGTAGTGGTTTTACCTGCGCCATTTGGGCCAAGTAAACCAACAATGCTGCCAGCTTTTACTTCAAGTCCTACATTTTTAACAACTTCACGGCCTTTATAGCTTTTTGCTAATAGCTCTGCTTTTAATGTACTCATGGCTGACCTTTATTGAGTTTTTGTTCTTTTTTTACGTCTATAGGCACTAAAATAGTGTGTACCCGATCAGTTGAGTTTTCATCTTTTTCAGCACTTATAAGCTGTTGCTCTATATCGTAGGTGATGCTTTTAGCCGTAATTTTTTGCCCAGCTTGAGAAATGTTTGCATCTCCTACTAGGGTTAAAAAACGTTTCGCTACATCGTAACGTACTTCGTTAGCGCTGGCGCTCATGACAGTACCATCTGCTTGCTTTTCTTCAAAATATGCAGGACTGCCCGTGGCAATTAATAGTTGTTTATTATCGCCAAGTTCGTCGCGCTTATGTACTTCTAAACGATCGGCGGTGATACGACGATTACCGTGAATTATCTCGACGTTTTTCTCAAAAATACCAACGTTTTCTTTTAGTTGGCCTTCTTGGCGGTCAGCACTAATAGAAATTTGATTAGCTAATGGGGAAGTACTTTGCTCTGCCGCATTACTATTAAATACAAGTATAAGCGATGGAATAATAAGTATTTTTGCAAGGTTATTGGTCATAATATAGTGTTCGCGTATGGTTAATTAGTTTTATCACCTCGGTTGTTAAATTGGCTTCAAGGCCTTTACCGGTGATCTTTAAATTCGGTCCAGTTATAATAACGGGCTGTTCGCTGCGCATAGTGAGTAGCATTATATCTACTTGAATATTGTCGGCGGTAATTTTGTCTATCATTGCGCCATCAATTAAGTTTTGGGCAGTTACATTACCCTCTAAAATTAATTGTCTTTCATCGTAAAGTGTTGCTTCATCAGCATTGATACGCCACGTTTTTTGTCTGTCGTCGTACAATATGAAAGTAGGTTTTTCGAATAAGGTAAATCCTAGCTGCTCGTAAAGCTCCGTTTTAACCGCAGTTACTTTATGGCTAATTTCACCGTTTTCGTCAAAAGCTGTTTGTTTTAGCTCAATGGCGGTGTAATCGGGTTTAGCTATTACTTCTGAGTCGGCTTTAGCAACCGTATTTACCTGAGTAAAATAAGGGTACCAAAGCCAAACCATACAGGTGATGAATAAAACGCTTAAGACTATGCGCGCTATATTCATGAACTGGTGCCTTGGCTAGTTAATGGTTTATTGTTTTCAAGCATAAGTAAGTCGGTTAGCTCTCTTACTGCACCAAAACCACCCGGCATTTGCGTAGTGTAATGTGCTAAGCGTTTAATTAGTGGGTGCGCGTCATTTACTGCTACTGCAAAGCCAACTAACTCCATAACAGGCATATCAGGGCCATCATCACCAATATAAGCAATTTGCTCATCGCTCAAATTAAGCTTGTTTTTAAGTTCTTGGTAGGCAATAAGCTTGTTTTCTTGACCTTGATAAATATGCTGCACGGTTAAGCTGGTCATACGTTGTTGTACTATTTGCGAGTGCCTGCCGGTAATAACCGCTACTTCAAAGCCGCTGTTAATAAGTGCTTTAATACCAAAGCCATCTTTTGTATTAAATGCTTTTAGCTCTTCATCTTGGTTGCCAAGATAAATTCGGCCATCAGAAAATACGCCATCAATATCGCATATAAGTAGTTTTACTTTTTTTGCGCGCGCTTTAGCGTCATCACTTAGCGCTTGATAGAGTTCTTCAAATTGCATTTATAATACTCCTGCTTTAAGTAGGTCTTGCATATTGAGTGCCCCAATAGGCTGATTATGCTCATTAATAATAATTAAGCCATTAATGCGTTTATGTTCCATAATATTAAGCGCTTGCGCAGCAAGCATATCTTGGGTTGCCGTGGTACACGATTTAGTCATTACTGCATCTATTGACGTGGTATGAATATCAACGCGTTGCTCTAAAATACGGCGTAAATCACCATCGGTAAATAACCCAGCGAGTTGCTGATTATCGTCAACTATGGCGGTCATACCTAAGCCTTTAGCTGTCATTTCAATCAGCGCATCTTTAATAGTTTGCGAAGTAGTTATAATAGGCGTATTTACACCGCTGTGCATAACATCTTTTAAGGTGAGCAGTAATCGCTTCCCTAAACTGCCACCGGGATGCGATAGTGCAAAGTCATCGGCAGTAAATCCGCGTGCTTCTAACAGTGCTACCGCCATTGCATCGCCCATAGCGAGTGTTGCCGTGGTACTGGCTGTTGGTGCTAAGCCTAATGAGCAGGCTTCTTTTTCTACTTTAATGCATACATGCACGTTAGCAAGTGTGGCCATGGTTGATTGTGTATTTCCTGTCATGGAAATAATTTTTGCACCAAGGCGTTTTAACACTGGAATAATATTAAGTACTTCACTGGTTTCGCCTGAGTTAGAAATAAGCATAACGACATCGTTTTTAGTGATCATGCCCAAATCGCCGTGGCTGGCTTCGCCTGGGTGCACAAAAAAAGCAGGGCTACCAGTGCTTGCTAAAGTTGCCGCAATTTTATGGCCAATATGCCCCGACTTACCCATACCAATAATTATAATACGGCCGCTGCAGTCATACATAAGCTGACATGCCTGATGAAAATTATCATCTACATATTGTTTTATATCAAAAAGTGCTTGGCGCTCGATATCAAGAACACGTAGCCCTTGCTCGATAAAACTTAGCTTGGTCATAGACAACTCTTACCCTATTTGACTAAAGATGTAACCTTGGTAAATCAAAAATGCGCTTAGCAGTAAACCACCTTCTACTCTATTGATACGCTGAGCGCCTCTAAAGTTCAATGACATAACAATAAGTGCCAAGGTTGCTGCAATCATAATCAGTACATCACGATTAGCAATAGAAGGGTCGATTATCGATGGATTGATAATACCGGCAAGTGGTAACACGGCTAAAATATTAAAAATATTTGAGCCCACAATATTACCCAGTGCTAGGTCATCTTCATTTTTAAGCACACCTGCAACAGACGCTGCCAGTTCTGGTAAACTGGTGCCAATAGCAATAATAGTTAAGCCAATTACCAAGTCACTTAAGCCAAAGAATTTTGCAATATCGACAGCTGAGCCAACTAAAAAGTGAGAACTAACAGGAAGTAATATCAAGCCTACAATGAGCCAAAAAACTGCCTTTTTAGTGGGAACGTTATCGGGTACTTCATCGCAGGCTTCGTTTACAAATGGATCGTTATTATTTTTAGCTCTTAGGGAGATAATAATAAGTCCAAAAATAAATACAACAAAACCAATAAGTAGGGCAATTGCTTCTGGGTATGAAAAATAGTTATCTGAAAAAATATACCAAGTAGCTAACGAAATAATTAATACCAAAGGTATTTCACGTTTTAAGGTGCTTGATGAAACAGACAACGGGCGCAATAAAGCGGTAATACCCAGTACTAATAAAATATTGGTTATGTTTGAGCCAACGGCATTGCCTATGGCAGTATCGGTTTTACCGGCTAAAGCGGCAGAAGCCGAAACCATCATTTCAGGCGCTGATGAACCCATTGCAACAACGGTTAACCCTACAATTAAAGTAGGCACACCAAAGTTTTTCGCCAGTGCTGCGGCGCCATAAACGAACTTGTCAGCGCTCCAAACTAGGCCAGCAAGACCAAAAATTAAAATAACAAATGAGGTAACCATTGTATTGAACCAGTTATTGAAAATACATATTGCACGAATAGTAACAAAAGCCAATCTGAAAGTATAAATAAAACAGTGGCGAAGAGAGCGGTTAATCACTTATTTTATAAATATTTAGGGTATGCTATGCAAAGGTTTAAGCCAAGGTTAAGGTGGTTTGAGCGAGCCTTATAACTGTTTTGGCAATTACATTACAAAATCTTACGAATTGTTTTTTCCATCTTGGTCGAAAAAGCCTTAAAATAGGAATACGAGTGAATATTGTTATGGAGAGCGACTTGTCGCAATCAATAGTAGAAGTCAAGGATGTTTGCTTTTCAAGGGGCGATAGAATCATATATAAAAATATGAGTTTTAGTGTTCCTAAAGGTAAAATCACTGCCATTATGGGGCCAAGCGGCATTGGTAAAACTACCATGCTGCGTTTAATTGGCGGTCAACTAAAGCCTGACTCTGGTGATATTTTATTTGAAGGCAGTAGCATTCCAAAAATGTCACGTAAAGCCCTATATGAAGCGCGTACCAAAATGAGTATGCTTTTTCAAAGTGGTGCATTATTTACTGACATGTCGGTATTCGATAATATAGCTTTTCCGATTCGAGAGCACACTAAGCTAAGTGAAGACCTTATTCGTTTAGTGGTATTAATGAAGTTACAAGCTGTGGGTTTACGAGGCGCTAAAGATTTAATGCCGTCGGAGTTGTCAGGTGGTATGGCTCGCCGTGCAGCTTTAGCCCGCTCTATAGCACTTGACCCTGAATTAATTATGTATGATGAGCCATTTGCAGGCCAAGACCCTATTTCTATGGGAGTACTGGTAAAGCTTATAAAGTCACTCAATGAAGTGCTTGGTTTATCGTCTTTAATCGTGACCCATGATGTGAACGAAGTCATGAGCATTGCCGATCACGTTATAATAATTGCCGATCAAGGTGTTATTGGCAGTGGATCGCCAGAACAAATGCGTCAACATGAATCTCCTTTGGTACAGCAGTTCTTAAAAGGCTTATCGGATGGTCCTGTGCCATTTCATTTCCCGGCACAAATATATGCAGATGAGTTGCTTGGAGAGAATAAATGATGTTGAATTTTCTGCAAAAAATAGGGCATAAAACACTAGGTCGTTTTGCAGCGCTAGGGCGCTCAGCGAACATGTTATTTGGTGCACTTGTGCACATACCTAACTTTAAAAAAGGCCCCCCCTTACTCATTCGCCAGCTTTATATGGTGGGCTCACAATCGTTGCTCATTATTGTGGTGTCGGGGTTGTTTATTGGCATGGTATTAGCGCTGCAAGGCTATACAGTGCTGGTTGGTTATGGTGCAGAGGATAGCTTAGGCCCTTTAGTTGCGCTGAGTTTGCTCAGAGAGTTAGGTCCTGTGGTTACTGCATTGCTATTTGCTGGGCGGGCGGGCAGTGCGCTCACCGCTGAAATTGGCTTAATGAAAGCAACCGAGCAATTGTCATCACTCGAAATGATGGCCATTGATCCATTGAAACGTATAATTGCACCGCGTTTTTGGGCTGGTTTAATAAGTATGCCGTTGTTAGCATTAATATTTTCGGCAGTGGCTATTATTGGTGCCCATTTAGTCGGCGTTGATTGGCTAGGCGTTGATACCGGAAGCTTTTGGTCAATTATGCAATCACAAGTTTCGTTTCAGCAAGACATACTCAATGGCATAATTAAAAGCGTTGTATTTGCTATTGTAGTGACCTGGATCGCCCTTTATAAAGGATATGATTGTGTACCAACTTCTGAGGGGATCAGTAAAGCAACCACAGAAACCGTGGTGCACTCATCTTTAGCAGTGTTAGGGTTTGACTTTCTTTTGACAGCGGTAATGTTTACCAACTAGTAGGGTATAGATAATGAATTCACGGAAATTAGAGATTTTAGTTGGTTTTTTTGTCGCACTAGGCATTTTAGCATTTGCTATGCTTGCGCTTAAAGTGGCCAACACTGGTATTAGTGGCTCAGGTGACACATACACACTTAATGCTAAATTTGAAAACATAGGCTCATTAAAGCCCCGTGCACCCATTAAAGTGGGCGGTGTGGTTATTGGCCGGGTAGAATCTATTTATGTTCATCCGCAAGAATTTTTACCAGTTGTTAATATGACCATTGATGCACAGTATTTATGTCGTTTTTCAGACACTAGCTCAATCTCTATTTTAACGTCAGGCATTTTAGGTGAGCAGTACTTAGGGATTAATCCTGTTATTGCACCAGAATCTGCAGAGCAGCGTTGTTTAGGTTTAACTGTGGTACATAACGAACAAGATCAAGCAATTGATGATTTATTTGGCGTAGAAAGTAAAGCGCTAGGTGACGGTGGATCTATTACCGATACTAAGTCTGCCTTAGTGCTAGAAGAGTTAATTGGGCAGTTTTTATTCAACCAAGGTAGTGAGTAATTATTATGTTGAAAAAGTTTTTAGTTATTGCAGCGCTTAGTACCCTAACGTTTGCACAGGTAGTTAAAGCTGCCGATGTTAAACTAACAGATCCTAACAAAATGGTACGTCAAGTGGCAGATAATACCTTTGAGCGGATCACAAAAGATCAGCCATTAATTATTAAAAATAATGAGCATTTACGTGTCATTGTTGAAGAAGAATTAATGCCCTACATTGACTACAAATATGCGGCACTGCGAGTGTTAGGCAGCGAAGTATCAAAAGTGCGTGCAATAACCGATGAAGCTGAAAAAGCGCGCGCAATTAAAGATATTCAGCGCTTTATTGTAGTATTTAGAGAGTACCTAGTAGCAACGTATGCAGGTGTTTTTACCCAATACACCAACCAACAAGTCGAGTTTGGCGCACCACAACCTTTTAAAGGTAAAGATGTGGTGGTAGTAAAAAGCAAGATAATTGAAGCGGGTAAACCCGATATTAAAATTGACTTTAAAGTACGTGAAGACAGAAGTGGTGAATGGCGTGCTTACGATATGATTGCAGAAGGTATTAGCTTACTAGATGCAAAGCAAAGTGAGCTACAAGGCATGTTACGCCAACAAGGTATTGACCACGTAAGTAACCTTTTAGAGCAAAAGAGCCAACTGCCAGTACAGTTTAGAGGCAGCGACACCAATGACTAAGTTGGTGATAAGCCAAGTTGATGAGCAACATTTTCGAGTCAGTGGTGAGCTTACTCGAAGTTCAATTGGCGATGAAAAAGGCCTGGGCAGTCAGGCAATAACCAAGCATAAAATCTGCTACTTTGACCTTAGTGACGTATCTAGGGTTGACACAGCAGGCTTAGCTTGGTTAATTCACACTTTTGCGCAGTACAAGCAACAAGGCATTCGCCTTGAGTTGCAAAATCCACCTGAACAATTGCAAAATTTAATGCAATTGGGTCAAGTTACAACCCTATTTGAGTGAGAGTTATGGAAACTAGCCAAGTCGAAATATTATTACGCGATGAACTTCAATTAGCAGAAGTACATGTTAAAGCCAATGGTAGCCATTATGAAGTAATAGCTGTTGGCGAATGCTTTGACGGTTTAAGCCGAGTGAAAAAGCAACAGCTAGTTTATGGACCATTAATGAATACTATTTCAGATGGCACCATTCACGCAGTATCAATTCGCGCTTTTACTCCTGTAGAGTGGAAACGCGAACAAAAATTTATTTTACCGCAATAAAAAAGGCCCCTACATGGATCAATTTGTAATTCAAGGTGGCACTTCGCTTGCGGGTGAAGTTACTATCTCTGGCGCTAAAAATGCGGCACTTCCTATTTTATTTGCCGCATTATTAGCCGATGGTAAAAGTACGTTTACTAATGTACCGCGCTTGCGTGACATAGTTACCACCGAAGCGTTATTAAAAACCTTAGGTGCGAGTGTTAATTGGCAAGGCGACACGCTTGTGATTGACGGCGCAACAGTGGATAAAACACTTGCTCCGTATGACCTAGTTAAGCAAATGCGTGCATCGGTACTGACACTCGGCCCTTTAGTGGCGCGTTTTGGTGAAGCACAAGTGTCACTCCCTGGTGGCTGCGCTATTGGGGCTCGACCTGTGGATATTCATATTCAAGGTTTAGAGCGCATGGGCGCACAAATCAACGTAGAAAACGGCTATATTAATGCCAAAGTAAATGGTCGCTTAAAAGGCGCTGAAATCTTTATGGAGATGGTTAGCGTTGGCGCTACTGAAAACCTATTGATGGCCGCGACCTTAGCCGATGGCAAAACTGTGCTTGAAAATGCAGCTTGTGAGCCAGAAATAACAGACTTGGCTAATTGCTTAATTGCTATGGGCGCTAAAATTACGGGTGCGGGTACAAACCGTATTGAAATTGAAGGCGTTGAGCGCTTAGCGGGTTGTGAGCACCGTATTTTACCAGATCGTATTGAAACAGGTACTTTTTTAGTTGCTGCTGCTATGGCCGGTGGCGAAGTGCTGTGTAAGATGACCGATTTTCATTCACTTGAGCCGGTAATTGAAAAGCTACGTGCAACCAATGCATTGTTAGAAGTACATGACAACAGCATTTATTTAGATATGCGCGGCAGAGAATTAAAAGCCGTTAATATTAAAACAGCTCCGCATCCTGGTTTTCCTACCGATATGCAGGCGCAGTTTACCGCATTAAATGTAGTGGCTAATGGTAGTGCCACCATTACCGAAACTATTTTTGAAAACCGCTTTATGCATGTACCTGAGCTACAACGTATGGGCGCAAATATTCGCTTAGAAGGCAACACAGCTATTTGTGGTGATACAAAAACTCTTAGCGGCGCCCAAGTTATGGCAACCGACCTACGTGCATCAGCCAGTTTAATTTTAACCGGTATAGTGGCGCAAGGTGAAACGATAGTTGATCGTATTTATCATGTTGATAGAGGTTATGAGCGCATTGAAGATAAGCTCAGCGCGTTAGGTGCTAATATTAAACGTAGAAGTAGTTAAGTAACTATTTAGTTAGTTAAGGTATTTTTAAAGGCCGGATAAGCTAATTTGCTATCCGGCCTTTTTATTAAAGCTTAGTTTCAAGCTCTGCAACCGTCACCATTATTTTTTCTATTTTACCATTGCGGTACAGCTCAAATTCTATTTCTTTACCGGGTTCGGTATTGCCTATTTTTTCTAACACTTTTTGTGGGTTTGCTACCGAAAGTCCTGCTATTTCAATTACAATATCTTGCTCTTCAATACCGGCCTGCCAAGCTGGGCCTAGTGGGTCTAAGTTAGTAATACGCATACCTGCCACGGGCGTTAGGCTGTCGTTTACTTCTTTGCCTGTGCTATCTACAGCTGTCCCCTCAAAGCCTAAGTAGCCACGAACCACTCGGCCATGACGAATTAGTTTTGCCATAACCTCTTTTACTAAAGAGTAAGGAACCGCAAAAAATATTCCCTGTATGTTTAAGTTTTCGCGAGTTTTAAATTGCGCAGAAGTAATACCGACTAAATCACCATTGGAATTAACTAATGCACCGCCCGAATTGCCTACATTAATGGCTGCGTCCATTTGCAATAAATTATTATAAGGACTGTCGGTGATTTTTTGTTTGCCGGTGGCGCTAATAATGCCTTGGGTAATGGTTTGCCCTAAATTTAAAGGGTTACCAATGGCCAGTACAATGTCGCCAACACTTGATGAGTAGTCATCGTTAACAGGAATAACAGGTAAGTGATCGGCATTAATTTTTAAGAGCGCAAGGTCAGTAATAGTATCAAAACCAATAAGCTGTACATCAAAAAAGCGTCGGCCATCGGTTAATATAACCAGTATTTGGTCGGCATTATTAATCACATGATAATTGGTAAGAATATAGCCATCTTGCGACATGATCACGCCCGAACCTAGTTCTTGTACGGTGTTTTGTCGTTTATAGCGTGGTTCTTTAGAAATACTTTCTGAAAAAACGGTGACTACCGAAGGAGCCGCACGCTTAACCGCATCTGAAAAGCTTAAATGGTTGCTACTCATAGCACTGGGCAGTGGCACATTAGGCAGCAATGCAGTGCGCATATTAGGACTAAAAAAAACCACTAAAAAAGCAATACCTAGGCCTGCAAATAGAGGAGGGAGTATAAATTTTAAGATTTTTAGCACAAGATTCTTATTGTTAGTGAGCAATCTCTTTATGATGGCCAAAAAAAATAACAGCGGCAAGTGCCGCTGTTACTTTTATTGCATTTTAACGGTTATAAATTATTGAATGAGTACAAATATAGACTCACGACCGCGTTTTACCCCTAATACAATGTTGCCTTTGATGTTTTCAATGATCTGGTTCATATCATTTATGCTTTCTACGCGCTGGCGATTTACTTGCACAATAATATCACCTTCTTCAAGACCAACACGCGCTGCAGGAGAGCGCGGATCTACCGTACTAACTTCAATACCCTTAGCGTTATTTTTCTTAACGTTTTCTAATGTGGCACCTTGAAATGCAGGGTGTAATTCTTCGCCTGTTGCGGTAATACCAGATGCGCCATCTAGGGTTACTTTAACGGTTTTTATCTTACCATCGCGGTAAATACCTAATTTAACGTCTCGGCCTTCGCCTAAGGTTGCTATTTTACTGCGTAATTCATGAAAGCCGCTAATATCACTACCATTAATGCTAATAATAACATCGCCTGCTTGTATGCCCGCTTTGCTGGCTGCAGTGTTATCCATTACTTGCATAACATACGCGCCCTGTTTTACGTCAAGCTGCTGTGCTTTGGCAAGCCCAGCATCGAGAGGGCGACCTGATATTCCTAGCGAGCCACGGCGAACTTCACCGTGTTCAATAATTTGATCAACTAAGTTTTTCATCATATTAGAAGGAATAGCAAAGCCAATACCTACGTTACCGCCAGATGCGCCTAAAATTGCGGTGTTAATTCCAATTAGCTCGCCATTTAAATTAACTAATGCACCACCAGAGTTACCTTGGTTAATAGCGGCATCGGTTTGAATGAAATCTTCGTAACCTTCAATATTTAAGCCACTGCGACCAAGTGCGCTTACTATGCCAGATGTAACCGTATGGCTTAAACCAAATGGGTTACCAATGGCAACAGCAAAGTCGCCCACCCGTAAATTATCAGAGTTAGCTAGCTTTACTGCGGTTAAATCATCTGCATCTATTTGTAATAAGGCGATATCAGACTCTTTATCAGTGCCAATTTTGGTTGCCTCAAACTCTCGGCCGTCTTCAAGGGTGACTATCATTTTTTCGGCGTCTTGGATCACATGGTTGTTAGTGACCACATAACCTTTCTTAGCATCAATGATAACCCCTGAGCCTAACCCGCTAAATTGACGTTTTTGACTGCGAGGTTGTGGGTTACCAAAAAAGAACTCCAGCGGATCGGCGCGGCGACGTATTTCTTTTGAGCCCGACACCTGGATACTGACAACACCAGGAGTTATTTGCTCTAACATAGGCGCAAGTGTTGGTAATTGTTGGCCATTTACTGCAATCGGCATTTTTGCGTAAGACGTAACCGGGCTCAATAATAGGCTAGTAGACAAAATAGCTGCGCTGATAAGTGATAATTTCATTTTCATAGTCAGGGTTTACTCCACTTAGGATAAGCGAAAACAAAAAGGGCTACTTTAAAAGCAGCCCTTTTCGGTTTATTTAGGGCCTGTTGACCTTTCAGGATTGTAATTTGTTCTATCTAGAGGGGATTTAATCGCGGCGCGAGATTTGTAACCTAGTGGGCTAAGTAAAAACCGAGCAACAATGAGTAAATTCCCCCTAGGACGAACCCAAGGGCAGCGCATGTTTGTTATTTATGCTGCGTTATCGCCTGTTTATGTGAAATAACCACATGGCACAGGCTCTGCCTTGCCTAAAAATCAAACATACTGCTGCAAATTCAACCTCGAAAGAAAAACAGGCCCTTTAAAACAACAAAGCTGTTATATCTAAAGACTATGGGGTTGAAAAAAAGTTCATCAAGATGCTGTTGAAGATTTTGCTTCGCCAGCAAACAAACCAGACTCACCCGATACGTAATCAGCCGGCTGTGCATCGGCGTTAGAGCGATCTGAGCGGCGCTCTTTAAGTGAAGCTTGTAACTGCTCAGTCATCTCTTTAGAGAAAAAAGGTTCAGCAGGTGCTTTATTTCTGTCCTCTAGTAACAACTGATTAGTTTCTTCAACATGGCTAAGTAACTGATCGTAATTGTCTTTCATTTTAGTTACTAACTTACCAGTATTTGCTAAGTGATCAGCTACATCTTGTCGATATTGCTCTAGCGTATTTTTTGCTTGTTCAACCTGCTCTTCTAATTCATCATGCTTGAACTGTTTTTTAGTGACAAATGCACCGATGAAAAATGCGGCTATAGCAACAATAATAACTAAACCGACCCATGTAAATGTACCCATAAATATCACCTCTTTGGGAAAATAACTAACGAATATCTTAAATCAAACTAAGTCTAATATACCCTGACTAATGATGCGTGTTAATATGCTTTGTAAATTAAACTGCGTTTTAACTGTAAATAGATATGACTCCTTGGCAAACATACCAGCAAGACCTCAAGCGTGATGACTTTGTATACGACGCAGCACAAGAAAATGCTGTACGTCATTTACAGCGCTTATATGATGATTTAACTCAAGCAAAACCGCAACCTACCGGTTTTTTTGCAAAGCTATTTAATAAAACAGAGCCTGCACCTATAAAAGGTTTGTATTTTTGGGGCGGAGTAGGGCGTGGTAAAACGTATTTAGTTGATACCTTTTATGAGGCACTACCGGGGCAGCGTAAAATGCGCGTGCATTTTCACCGCTTTATGCACCGAGTACATGACGAGCTTAAAAAATTAAATAAAAAAGAAAACCCACTAGAAATAGTAGCTGATATTTTTAAAGCCGAAACCGATATAATTTGTTTTGATGAATTTTACGTTCAAGACATTACCGATGCTATGTTACTTGGTGGCTTAATGGAAGCACTGTTTGCTCGTGGCATAGTGTTAGTTGCTACGTCGAATATTATTCCCGATGAGTTGTATCGAAATGGCTTACAGCGCGCGCGCTTTTTGCCCGCGATTGCGCTTGTTAATGCAAATACAGAAATAGTAAATGTCGATTCGGGCATAGATTACAGATTAAGAACTTTAGAGCAGGCAGAGATATTTCACAGCCCACTCGATGAGCAAGCCGATAAAAACCTATTTGAATACTTTGATAAGTTATCACACGAACAGGGTAAATTTAATACCGCCATTGAAATTGAAGGGCGCATGATTAAAACCCGTAAAGTATCTGATTGTGTTGTAATGTTTGAGTTTAGCGAATTATGTGAAACCGCGCGTAGCCAAGTAGATTACATGGAAATTAGCCGTTTATATAACACAGTTATTTTGTCTAACGTAAAACAATTTGGGCAAGTGAATGACGACGCAGCAAGACGCTTTATTGCATTAGTAGATGAATTTTACGAACGCCACGTGACTTTAATAATTTCGGCAGAAAAACCCATTACAGAGCTCTATACTCAAGGTAATTTAAGCTTTGAGTTTAAACGCTGCATAAGTCGCTTACAAGAAATGCAGTCGCTAGAGTATTTAGCGAAAGAGCATTTAGCATAAAAGTTAGCGTCTTAGGGCTAATTTACTCTTTTGAGGAAAGGGCTCAATGCTAGAGCCCAATACACAGCGAAGGTCTCTTTAATATAAAGTGCCTAGCAGTTAAAAAATTTGTGGAAAAAACAACCCGCCGGTAGTAATGCAATAAAAGTGCTGATATACTCCCGCTCCTGCCACGTTGCGTTCTATGCCTTCATATAGTCTAGCCACTTGTGAGCGGCGCAAAAGTCTAAAACTCGAAGGGGTTATAGCAAACTTAGAGCAGTAGTTAATATTAACTACTTGTGGTTTTAATTGAAAAACATTGGATTTTTATAAATGAAAACGTTTGTTGCTAAACCAGAAACAGTAAAACGTGACTGGTACGTAGTTGACGCTGAAGGTAAAACTTTAGGTCGCATCGCTACTGAAATCGCTCTCCGCCTACGCGGTAAGCATAAAGTTGAATATACACCGCACGTAGATACTGGTGATTATATCATCGTTATCAACGCTGAAAAAGTTACTGTAACTGGTAACAAATTCAAAAACAAAGTGTACTATTCACACTCTGGTTTTCCAGGTGGTCTTAAGTCTACTACTTTTGATAAACTTCAAGCTGCAAAGCCTGAAATGATCATCGAAAAAGCTGTTAAAGGCATGTTGCCACGTGGTCCTTTAGGCCGCGCTATGTACCGTAAACTTAAAGTTTACACAGGTACTGAGCATAACCATGCTGCACAACAGCCTCAGGTTCTAGACATTTAAGGAGCACCATCATGGCAAATCAATACTACGGTACAGGTCGTCGTAAAAGTTCTAGTGCTCGCGTGTTCTTACGCCCAGGTACTGGTAACATCGTAATCAACAAGCGCTCTTTAGAAGAGTACTTTGGTCGCGAAACAGCACGTATGGTTGTTCATCAAGCTCTAGAGCTTGTTGATATGACTGAAAAGTTTGATCTTCACATCACCGTTTCTGGTGGTGGTACAACTGGTCAAGCTGGTGCAATCCGTCACGGTATTACTCGTGCACTTATGGAGTTTGACGAGTCACTACGTCCGCAACTTCGTAAAGCAGGTTTCGTAACTCGTGATGCACGTAAAGTTGAACGTAAGAAAGTGGGTCTTAAGAAAGCGCGTAAGCGTCCACAGTTCTCAAAACGTTAATATTTACGTTATCAAGAATTCAAAAACCCAGCTTATGCTGGGTTTTTTGTTTTTCGCGACATAATAAATGGTAACTTTGACGATAGGTAATTGATAAAATCAGCGTGTTTAATGAGCAAAAGTAAAAAAACACTCAGTGAATACTAAAAAAGTTAAATAATTATCGTAATTAGTTTAAATCCATCAGTTAATTGGTGAATTTTTTTGCTACAATTGGCTGGCAAATAATGTGAGCAGGTTTAGCCCTAGAAAATGCAGTTGTTACTGCTTGTTTTGGTGAGGTTGACCTGAGTCAGTATATTATTTTTACAGAAGCGATATGATAGTCATTCGGCTTCATACTCGAGCTAACTTAATCTATTTTTTGAGCAAGTCAGGATTATTCGAGCATGGGGCTGTGAGTAACCTTGTTTTAAACAAGGATTTAAATATGATCGTTTCTATTTTATAATTCAAAAAAATTAACCTGCTGTAACTGATGTTCTCAATATAGCAAGTGTTGAGAATCATAGTGGAGATAAGTGGATGAGCAATGCGCCTGTAGACAATGGCCGACGTCGCTTTTTAACCATAGCTACCTCTGTTGTTGGTGGTGTTGGTGCGGCTGGGGCTGCTGTTCCTTTTATTGCGTCTTGGAATCCAAGTGAGCGAGCTAAATCTGCGGGTGCGCCTGTAGAAGTAGACATAAGCAAACTTGAGCCAGGACAATTAATACGTGTCGAGTGGCGTGGTAAACCTGTATGGGTTGTATCACGGACCCCAAAAATGCTTGAGCAAATGAAAGGACATGAAGATCAACTTCGTGACCCGCATTCGCAAGAGCCACAACAATTAGAATCATCAACAAATGATTACCGTTCATTGCGTCCAGAAATATTTTTGGCTGTAGGTATTTGTACTCATTTAGGATGTTCACCTAGCTTTTTACAAGGTGGCTTTGGTGAAAAAGTGGAAGGGACTGACGACGGTTTTTACTGTCCATGTCATGGTTCTAAGTTTGATATGGCTGGCCGTGTATTCCAATCGGTACCTGCACCATTAAACCTAGAAATACCACCATACACTTTTCTTGATGAAACCACTATATTAGTGGGCGAAGAACAAGGAGTGGCCTAATGTTTGGTAAGATTATTGGTTGGCTAGACGACCGTATACCATTGACACGTGTCTGGAACATGCATATTGCACAGTACCCAGCACCTAAAAACTTTAACTTTTGGTACTTCTTTGGCTCACTAGCTATGTTAGTACTAGTTAACCAAATTCTTACAGGAATTTGGTTAACTATGAACTATGTACCTTCTGCTGAGGGGGCGTTTGCATCAGTTGAATACATCATGCGTGATGTTGATTATGGCTGGTTATTACGTTATTTACACTCAACCGGTGCATCAGCGTTTTTCATCGTTGTATATTTGCATATGTTCCGTGGCATGATCTACGGTTCTTATCAAAAACCACGGGAATTACTGTGGGTATTTGGTATGTTTATTTTCTTAGCGCTAATGGCCGAAGCATTCATGGGGTACTTATTACCATGGGGGCAAATGTCATTTTGGGGTGCACAGGTAATCATTTCACTATTTGGAGCAATTCCGGTTATAGGTGATGATTTAACACTTTGGATCCGTGGTGATTACGTAATATCAGGTGCAACGCTTAACCGCTTCTTTGCATTGCATGTTATTGCTTTACCATTAGTTATCGTGATTTTAGTATTTTTACACATAGTTGCACTACATGAAGTAGGGTCAAATAACCCTGAAGGCGTAGATAACAAGCGTAAAAAAGGTACGGTAGCTGAAGAAGATAAACCTAAGTTTAAGTTCCATGAATATTATACTGATAAAAAAGATATTCTTGATGCGATCCCGTTCCACCCTTATTACACAGTAAAAGATATTGTGGGTGTGGTTGGTTTCTTAATATTGTTCTGTTGGGTGGTGTTCTTTATGCCAGCCATGGGTGGTTTCTTTTTAGAAGCGCCAAACTTTGAAGCGGCTAACCCGCTGAAAACACCAGAGCATATTTTTCCAGTTTGGTACTTTACGCCATTTTATGCAATCTTACGTGCGATCCCTGATAAGTTAATGGGTGTTGCAGCAATGGGTGCATCTATTGTAGTGCTTGCGTTATTACCTTGGATAGATCGTGGTTCAGTTCGCTCAGTTCGTTACCGTTGTGGTTTCCACAAATGGAACATTGCAGGCTTTGTTGTTACTTTTGTTCTTTTAGGTTGGGTTGGTGCAACACCACAAACTGACATGAAAACAATTGTTTCGCAGATATGTACTGTGACTTACTTTATGTTCTTCGTACTGTTATTTGTATACAGTAAGAATGAAAAAACTAAGCCATTGCCTGAGAGGTTACTGAAATGATGAAAAAGCTACTTATTGGTTTATTTGCTTTATCAATTAATGTGTTGCCGGCAATGGCTGCAGGTCCTTCAGTGGCATTATTAGATGCTGGTAATGACCTAACAGATCAGCCTTCGTTGCAACGCGGTGCTAAATTGTTCATGAACTATTGTGTTGCTTGTCATCAAATGCAATACCAGCGTTATGAACGTACTTTTCGTGATATCGGTATTCCAACGGAAATTGGCGCAGAACAGTTAATTTTTGACGGTTCAAAAGTAGGTAGCCATATTACCAATGCGATGGCCAAAGAAGATGCTGAAAAGTGGTTTGGTGCTGCGCCACCAGATTTAACTAACGTTGCACGTGTTCGTGGTTCTGATTGGATATATACGTATTTAAAATCGTTCTACAAAGATGAATCACGTCCATTTGGCGTAAACAATACATTGTTTCCATCTGTAGGTATGCCGCATGTTCTGCAAGAACTACAAGGCTTACCAACAGCTATTACAGAAGAAGTAGAAGTGAATGGTCATACTGTGACCAGAATTGTTGCTACTGAAACTGATGGCTCAGGTGAATTAAGTGTAGATGAATACGACCAAGCTGCTCGCGATTTAACCAACTTCCTTGAGTACGTGGGTGAACCTTCACGTCTTGAGTCAGAAGCAATAGGTATTAAGGTAATTGGATTTTTATTCATCCTATTTATCTTGGCATTTATGCTTAAGAAAGAATACTGGAGAGATGTTCATTAAGTTTGAACATGTTTAAAGGTAATTTTGCAATAGGGGCTTAAGCCCCTATTGCTGTTTTAGTTATTTAATGGAGGTAGGCATGGCCGTAGCTGCCAATAAGCGCCCTGTAATGACCCTTTTTTCTGGTGCTAACTGTATGTATAGCCACCAAGTACGCATTGTACTTGCTGAAAAAGGTGTAAGTGTAGATATTCATTTGGCTGAAAAAGATAACCTGCCAGAGGCACTTCACGAAATTAACCCTTACGGTACAGTGCCAACACTGATTGACCGTGAGCTTGGTTTATATCAGGCAAATATCATCATGGAATACCTTGATGAACGTTTCCCTCATCCTCCACTAATGCCTGTTTACCCGGTAATGCGTGGCCGTAGCCGTTTAATGATGCACCGTATTGATACTGATTGGTACAGCCTAGCTGACAAAATCACTAACAACGCACCAGATGCTGCTCAAGCTCGTAAAGAGTTAACAGAAGCATTGCTTGCGGTTGCAGCAATCTTTAGCGAAGCACCTTACTTTATGAGTGAAGAGTTTAGCTTAGTAGATTGTTACCTTGCTCCACTATTATGGCGTTTACCTGAATTTGGTATTGAGCTTAACGGTGCAGGTTCTAAAGAGCTTAAAGAGTATATGATCCGCTTATTTGAGCGTGAATCATTCCAAGCTTCTTTAACTGAAACTGAGCGTGAGATCCGTTTATAATGACGCCTAATCGTCCTTATTTATTACGCGCTTTTTTTGATTGGATTGTTGATAACGAATGCACGCCACATTTAGTGGTTGACGCTGATTACCCTGCAGTACAAGTGCCAACACAGTTTGTGCAAGACGGACAAATTGTATTAAACATAAGTCCTTCAGCGGTAACGCAGTTTTCGTTAGATAATGAGCAGCTTAGCTTTAGCGCGCGGTTTGGTGGTCAGCCAATGCAAGTGTATGTGCCTTTAAGGGCTGTACTTGCAATATACGCGCGTGAAAATGGCGAGGGTACGGTCTTTACAGCAGATGAGTTTTTAGAGGACGAAGACGATTTTGCTCCAGATTTTGAAAGTGTTGATTCATCAGCAAATTATGTTGACGAAACACCACCAGAAAAGCCTGAAAAGAAAAAAGGTTCGCATTTACGTGTTATAAAATAATACATTTTATAATCTGTTAATGATAAAAGAAAAACCGCTAATAAGCGGTTTTTTTATGTCTGTATAAAAGTAAAAGGTTTTAGGTTTTAGGTATTAGGTATTAGGTAGAGATTAAGCCAAGCACAAAGTTTAGCTTAAGGCTTTATGCCTTAAAGTTTGCGGGAGTGGGCTGCGAGAAGTGGGTTAAGGTTGATTGTTGTAACGGCGGGTTTTCCCACCGGTATAAAAAACCTTGCAGTGTTAACTACAAGGCTTTTATATTCATCGAACCAGCTATCTTTACAAATATTCAAATACTTTAATTACGCGCTCAACACCCGATACATTACGCGCAATATTTACTGCTTGCTCTGCTTCTGCGTCAGAAACTAAACCCATCAAAAATACTTCGGCATTTTCAGTCACTACTTTAATATTATTACTACTAATATTTTTAGCGGTTAATAGCTGTGCTTTTACTTTTGAGGTTAACCAAGAGTCATGAGTTTGGGTAGTCACCCCAATATTTGAACCAATACGAATTTGGTTATGTATTTTTCGAATGCCAGCAACACTCTCAATGGCTCTATTAGCTTCGTTTTTCATTTCTTCATTGGCAACTTGGCCAACTAATAAAACAATGCCATTAACGCTTACAGCGCTAATATGAGCAAATTTATGCAAGCGATCTACTTCACTAATTGCAATGCTAGCTTTTATTTCAATATTGCTGTCATCGATCTGAGAGCCAATTGTGCGACGATCGTTTGCAGCTGTTATTGCACTAGCAGTACCAGCAACCACTGCGGCTGCACACCCTTGCAGTAATACAACCGTGCCTAAAATAATAAGGGAGCGTTTAAACATAATTTTCATCCTGCGGGAAAAGCGTTAAATCAACCAGTTCACTTAAACAATGTAAGTTAACTAAATGCGACTCAATAATACGGCTTGGGCGTTTAGAAGGCGTTCTAATCTCAACATCATTAGGGCCAAGTAAACCAACTAGCTCACCGCCGTCATCACCAACCATAACTATGACCTTCATATCCTTAGTTAGTGCCGCCTCTACCGCTGAAATAATTTGTTTTTCATTACCATTAATAGCCAGTGCCAGCAGTAAGTCACCTTGTTGAGCAAAGGCACGTACTTGACGAGCAAACGTGTCGTAATCGTCAACCTGAGTACTTTGCCCTAAGTTAATACTCTCTTGCGATAAAGCAATAGCTGGCAGGCAAGGGCGCTCGGTTTCATAATGATTAACTAAAACACCTGCCATGTGTTGAGCAAGCATATGGCAGTTAGCTGTACCGCAACAAATAAGCTTATTGCCGTTGATCAGGCTTTGAGCAATGGTAAAAGCGGCTGACTCTAATGCACTGGGTAATACCTCACCCGCTGCTATTTGTACCTGAATGCTTTCTGTAAAAATTTCTTTAATTGTGTCTTGCATAGAATACCAACAATTTATACCTAGTTCTTAGTTTTTAAAATACGTTTTTGAGCCAGTTAATATGCATAGACGGCTCTCCAGTGATTGCTACATAATCGATTCTTAACGGCTGATTTGTTAGGTTTTTAGCGGCTAAGTAATGATAAATACTGCGTTTTAAGCGTGCTTGTTTTTGTATACTTAATGCGTAATTAGCGCCGCCGCGAGCGTGGTTTTTACGAAACTTAACTTCCACAAAAACCAAAGTGTTACCGTCTTTCATAATTACATCAAGTTCGCCAAAGGGGCAGTAATAGTTACGCTCAATTGCTGTTAACCCTTGAGAAACTAAATACTTTTGTGCCTGGAGCTCATAATACTGGCCTTTTTCACGACTGTTTTGCCACAGCTGTTTAAACCAAGACATGTCGCCCCCTTAGTTATTCGGTAATGTATAAGTCACTGGCTGATTGCATAAATAATGGTACAGGGCGTTGTGTTTTTAGTTGCACAGCCTTAATCCGACGATTGGTATATTGTGCCCAGTCTAATGTGCGTTCAATATGCCCGCTGGTATTAACCGAGAGCTTACCACTTAAACCGCTAAACTGATTCCCAGGGGAAAGACTTAGTTGTTTAATGTCATGTAATATAGTTACTGCATCGTAGGCCATAGCAAATAAACGCTGACTTATATCGGCGTGCTCTGGCCACAATGTTTCGTATTGCTGGCGAAGATTATGCTGTTTAATTTGCGACTTTAACATCCAAGGAAGTTCGGTAAAGTATAAGCCATCTAAGTCGCCTTTATCGGTACGATCAATTTGGCTACTATGGCTTTTAGAACTAGCATAAAGCGGGATCCTATCAGCAAATGTACTTACATTAACGTCTAAATACGGCTTTATTAAACGGGTTTCTATTGCATCGCCTAAGATATAAATAGCGTCTATATCGCTGCGCGAGCGTGTTTCGTTTTCGACTTCTTGCTTAAATAAAGTTTTAACGGTTTTGATCCGCTCTTTACTTTTATCAACCTCAAGTAAGCTGGTAATCGTATCAGGCATGTCTTGATTACTGTTATAAAAGCCAATTTGTGGTTTGGTTTCGCTATAGCGTTGCCACTGCAGGTTAAAGTAATCAACCAAACGCTGCCCGTTTGCATTATTAGGCGCAAGTAACATAGGCTTTTGGTAGCACTGAGCTAAAAAGTGCTCTAATGCTTGTTGTACTTCATGCTCGGGGTTAAGGGCAAAAAAGTAGTGCTGTAACGAAAGCCGCTCACCATCAAAGGTATTTAAATGCATAGTAGGTATGTCTATAAGCACTTGCGCATTAGCAAGTTTATCTATATTCGCTTTTAACAGTGGACCAACAACAAAGTCGGGTTTTATTTGCGCTATTTTAGCCGTAATTTCATCAACATCACTGTTTTCATCAATAAAAATGGTTTCATTAATGCTTTGCTGATCAAGTGCTGCGAGCACGCCGGCTTTAAGTGCATCACCTAAGCGTTCATTAGCACCAGATTGCGGCAGTAGTACAACTAAACGCTCTATTATTACAGGCGTTAAGTCATTCACTAACTCATCTTGTTTAGATAAAACTACTTTAGCAGGGTGCCCGGGGTAGCGTCTCAACCAATTATTAATAGCTTGGTCAAGTTCAACGGCACTGCCAGCATAAACTTGATGGTACAAAGCAAGGTTAACCCAACCTTGTTGAATAACCGACCCTCTGTTAAAGCGTTCAAGTGTATAAGAGGAAAGCTTTTTTAAGTTATCCCATAAGTTTTGGTTTAGCTGTGCAATATCAATATTGTTTTTAGTAGCAGACTCAGACGCTGCAAAAAAGTAAGGGGCTGCGCGTTTCGCAAAGTCTTGCGATGCATACACACTGGCGGTTAAAAATTGATGCCAGGCAAAATGTTCAGGCTGTTTAAGTTGACCATCTAACGACTGCAAAATAACTAACGCTTGAGCGTTTTTATTTTGCTGCTTTTGCGCAAACGCAATATAAAGACGATTTTGAATCTGATCAACACTTGGGGTTAATTCTAACTCACCGCATACCTTTTCTAATAACGACCAACTTTGCTCATTCACTGCAGCATCGCGGGCACTATAAAGTAGCTGTATTTTATCGGCACCTTGGCGGTTTTTCGCCAATTGGTAGATAGATAACGCACTATTAGCTTGGTTTTTTAGTGCATTGGCACTGTTACTGAAGTTATCACTGTTTTTAGTTGGTTTTTCGGTTGTGCTACACGCCGATAACCCTGACAATATAATTAATAGACTAACTAGTTTAAGTCGCACAATGATTTCCCAATACGTTAACGCGATTTGCTTATATTACTGACTGACGCAGGAGACCTCAATGTTAAATGAGGAGAATTCACAGAAAATTGGCACTCTTTACATTGTAGCCACCCCAATTGGCAATTATGACGACTTAAGTCAGCGTGCAATCGCGACATTATCGCAAGTTGACTTAATCGCTGCTGAAGACACACGCCATACTGGCAAGCTACTTAGCCACTTTGGTATCAAGGCTAAAACCTTTGCTTTACACGATCATAACGAAAAGCAAAAAGCACAACAAATTATCGATCAGCTCAATCAAGGCTTAAATATAGCCTTAGTATCAGACGCAGGCACACCTTTGATCAGCGATCCTGGCTATGCGGTGGTTAATTTATGCCGCGAGCAAGGCGCACATGTTACACCCATTCCTGGAGCATGCGCTGCAATAACCGCTGTATGCTGTTCTGGCTTACCAACTGATCGCTTTCAATTTGTTGGTTTTACACCAGCAAAAAGTAAAGCACGCCAAGAATTTTTTATTGATGCAGTTAATTCTGGCATTACTAGCATAATGTATGAAAGTACCCATCGTATTATGGCAAGCCTTGATGACTTAGCCGAGGCACTTGGCGATGATCAGCAAGTGGTGTTTGCTAAAGAGCTGACTAAAACCTTTGAAACATTTTTTAATGGCAGTGTGAGTGAGTTAAAAGCATTTTTAACTAACGATCCTACCAAGCAGCGCGGCGAAATAGTACTCATGTTGCCGGGTAAACCTAAGCTAATAGACGACGTACCGCCTGAAGCACGTAAAATGCTAGCGCTGCTTGAAAGCGAAATGCCAATGAAAAAAGCCTGCGGTATTGTAGCCGATTACTTTGGTATGAAAAAAAATGCGCTGTATAAAACAATAATTGACGAAAAAGGGTAAATCTTTACTGCGCTTGGCATTATCCTCAGGTATAATCCGCGCCGAGTTAGCCAAGATAATCGCTGCCTGTGACGAAAATGATCAGGGGGAGG